>Ga0315910_10002475_pt1 | contig 16197 bp, 13 predicted proteins | sample EdamamesoilMG_FD_204470 | JGI IMG/M metagenome (GOLD analysis project Ga0315910, IMG submission 204470) | Garden soil microbial communities collected in Santa Monica, California, United States - Edamame soil | ecosystem: Environmental > Terrestrial > Soil > Garden | place: USA: California... | reverse complement strand
GTCCTGCAGGGCATCGCGATCCGGGCTCGCGGCCGCGGCCGCAGCGGTGGGCGTCGGCGCCCGCAGGTCGGCCACGAAGTCGGCGATCGTGAAGTCCGTCTCGTGCCCCACGCCGCTCACGACCGGCACGCTGGCACGGTGGATGGCCTCCGCCACCGCCAGCTCGTTGAAGGCCCACAGGTCCTCGAGCGAGCCGCCGCCGCGGCAGACGACGATCACGTCGACGCCTGCGGCATCGAGCCGCGCGATCGCGCGCGCGATCTGCGCCGCCGCGCCCGCGCCCTGCACCGGCGTGTGCGCGAGCAGCAGCGGATAACCCGCGAAACGCAGCGTGCGCGTGCGCAGGAAATCCTGGAAGGCCGCGCCGTCGCGGCTGGTGACCACGCCGATGCGCCGCGGGAACTTCGGGAACTTGCGCTTGCGGTCGAACCAGCCACGCGCCTTGAGCTCGCTCTTGCGCCGTTCGAGTTCGGCCAGCAGCGCGCCGATGCCGGCGGGCTCCAGGCGCTGCACGTTCAGGGAGTAGGTCCCGCGCGGCGCGTACACGTCGAGCTTGCCGTGCGCGACCACCTGCATGCCCTCCTGGATCTCGAAGCGCGCCGCGTGCGCGACCTGGCTCTTCCAGATCGTGCAGGCGATCTTGGCGTCGATGTCCTTCAGGTCGAAGTACAGGTGGCCCGAGGCCGCGCGCATGATGCGCGAGATTTCGCCTTCGACGCTGACGCGGCCCAGGCCGGCGACCAGCTTCTCGATGCGCCGCGTCAGCTCGCGCACCGTGTGCACGTGCGCCGCGCCCTGCTGCGCCTCGCTTTCGCGCGCTTCGCGCGGGAACTCGAACTCGTTTTCGGGCGCAGGCATGCACGAGTGTACGACGCGGGCGCCCCCCGACGTCAATGCGCGCGCAGCTACTGTCCCGGCGCGGGCGAGAGCCCGGGAATTCCTGCGTTCGACCAGGCTTCGCCGTCCGCCGAGGGCAACAGGATGCGGTAGCGTCCGTCGAGGAAGGGAACGCGCTCCTGGTCCGTGCGCACCTGCACGCCGTTCTCCAGGATCAGCTCCACGCCGCCCGCGCTGCGCGTGATGCGCAGGCGATCGGCGAAGAGCCGGCGCTCGACCTGCTGGCGCTCGTCGAGCCGCTCGAGGTGCACGCCGTTCAGGATGCCGTCCATGACGCCGCCGAGGTCGCGCAGCCGGTACGCACCGCCCGCGGCGTCGGCCTTGAGCAGCGCGTTGAGTCGCGAGCGCACCAGCACCAGGTCCCAGAGTCCGTCGTCGCCCGACAGGTCCAGGCCGCTCTCGCCGAACAGTTCACGCAAGTCCTCGGCCCAAGGCAGCGGATCGATGCCGTCGATCACGATCCGCCGCGCGGCGAGCTGTCCACGCTCGGGTGCGGCGCCCGCGAAGGGGATCTTCTGTCCCCCGCGGCTCTCGTAGCCGTCCTCGAGCACCAAGGTCAGCGTGTGCGCGCTGCGGCTGGCTTCGAGGCGCAGGCGGTTGGCGTACAGGCTGCCGGCCAGGCGCCCGCTGCCGTCGAGCAGGCGGAACACCACCGGACCGATGCTGTCTGCCTCCAGCGAACCGCACTCCAGCAGATCGATGCCGCGCACCTCCTCCAAGCGCAACAGCGTGCGCAGCGAGCGCTCGATCGCGCGCGCGCGTGCTTCGAGCACCGGATCGGGCGGCTCGGCCGCGGCGGGCTCGGGCGCGGGCGTGGCCCGCGGCGGATCGGCCTCGAAGAGCTTGCCGCCGGGCAAGCGCGCGGGCGAAACCATGCCCAGCAGCTGCGAGTACTCCATCCACTCCTGCTCGCGCCGGATGCGCCGCGCTTCGCTGTCCTCGAGCTCGGCGCGCATGCGCGTCTCGCGCTGCTGGCTGGCGTCGAGGCTCTGGCGCAGCTCGGCGATCTGGCGTTCGAGCTCGGCGATCTGCGCCTCGACCTCGCTCGCGGCCGGAGGTTCGGCGCTCGGCGAAAGGAATCCCGAAATCTCCGGCCTCGCGGCGGCGACCTGCGGCTCCCCATCGCCGCAGGCGAGCAGCATGGACGCGAGAACCCACGGCAGGGCCCCGCCCCGCCGGCTGCGTTCAATAGCGCGCGTCACCGGCTCCTCGCACGGGAGTCGCGGACGCCTCCGGTGGCGCGATCTTCCCCGGCGCATGGAGGGTCGCGGCAGCTGCGGGGTCCAGGCGCGCCATCGGGCCGACGCGGTCGCCCAGGCGCAGCGGGCGCGCGGCGAGCTGCACGTCGAGAGCGCCCTCGACCGAAGCCGGGCCGACCAGGCGCGCCTGGGCGGCGGGAGCACGCCCCCACAGGCACAGGTCGAGCGCGCTGCCCGGGGTCAACGATTGCGCGGGCGGCGCCAGCAGTGCGGCGAGCGGATCCATCGGCCGTTCCAGGCGCAGAGGTTCCAACGCGCGACCGCGCTCGTCCTCGATCGCCAGCAGGGACGTGTCGATGCTCGAGGCTGCAGTCGCGGCGGCGGGCTGCGCCGCGCGCCACTCCAGCCGCAAGCGCCAGGGTTCGCCCGCGTCAAGGCCGTAGCGCGTGCGCAGCGCGCGTGCCTGGAACGCCTGTCGCAGCGGATCCGGCTCCCAGGGAGCGAGCCAAAAAGCCAGCTGGGCCCCGGCGATCTCGAGCTCGCCCCCGAGCACTTCGTGCGTCGAATCCGGGTCCGTGCGCGCCGGCGGCCGCGTGGGCATGCCCGGATCGTCCGCCCGCCGGATCCACCACACCGTCGCGATCGCCAACAGCAGGGGGATCAGCAGCAGGAAAGGCCCGCCGCGATGCGCCGCGCGCGCGTGCGCGTCCACGTGCGTCCCGAAGTCCTGCGAGCCGGGGCTCGCGCGGCGCGGCGAAGCTCCGGGCAGGCTCAAGATTTGTCCCAGTTCTTCTTCTTGTTGTCGTTCCACCACGCGAGCCACTTCTGCGGGTCGGTCTCGCTGGCGCGCGTCAGCCGCTGCAGGCTGGTGATGATCGGCGCCGAGATCGTGTCCCAGCGATCGCGATCCGCCTGGTTGGGAGTTTGCACGTCGACCAGGGCCTTGGCCGGCATCAGCGCGGTGGTGATCAGTTCCTTGACGCACTCCTTGCGCACCTCCTGCTCGGCCTCGGCGAACTCGCCGAGCGCCTCGGCGGCTGCGGCCTGCACCGCCGGCGACTTGTCGACCAGGAGCTTCAGGATCACCTTGCGCCCGGCCTCGTCGCGGGTCTTGCCCAGCGAGGTGATCAGCTTCGACTGCAACGCCAGGTCCTTGCGGTGGTCCTTGTGGCCGATCCACTTGATCAGCACCGGCGCGCTCTCCGGCCCCATCGTGCGCATGCACACCGCGGTCGCGATGTAGAGCTTGTTGTCCCGCAAGCCGTCCTCGGACTCCTGGCGCTTGACCTCGAAGCAGGCGCCCAGGCCCTTGACGATCGCCCCGCGGTCCTTGACGCCGGACTTCTCGAACTCCTGCGTCAGCGTGTCGATCACGGCGATCGCCTCGGCGTCCTGCTTGCCGCGCTGGCCGATGTGGCCGGCGAGCTTCTCCAGCTCGGCCTTGATCTCGGGCCGGTTGTCCGGGTTGGTGTTGGGTGCCGGCGCCTGCGCCTGGGCGGCCGCGAGCGCGGGCGAGCTGAGGGCGAGCGGGGCGAGGAGCGCCGTGGCGCAGAGGATCCAAACCTTCATGGCATGCCGTTCTGGTGGAGAGGGCTACGCGGGCCGTGCTCGGGACGGAACGAGCTTAACCCTACGCAGCCTTCGGTTCGATGAATTCGCTCGTAGCCCGCGGCGCCCCGAGTTCCAGCGCCGGAGCGGCCGACGCCGCCGCCCCAGGTCCGCGAGCCAGCCCGAACCTGGCCCGCATCGCTGGTGCGTCGACCCCCAAGCCGCAGCCGCGCGCGGCCGCGGCCCGCCGGCGGCGCCGGACTCGCCGCTCGGGTCTCCGGCAGCGCGGTTGCGCGGGCCGCGCGCGAGCCTGGGATCGATCTGCCAGCGATGCGGGGCAGTACCGCGGGCCCTCTTACAACCCCAGGGCGCTCAGCGGGTTCCGCGCCCGAGCGCCGCGAACATGCCCGCGGCTTTGGCCAGGGTCTCGGCCTCCTCGGCTCGCGGGTCCGAGGACCAGGTGATCCCGCCGCCGACCTGGAAGCTGAGCTCTCCGCCCTGCGCCTCGCGCCACAGGAACGTGCGGATCAGCAGGTTGAAGGCTGCTTGCCCGCGCAGGTCGACGAAGCCCAGGGCGCCGGTGAAGAAGCCGCGACCGTGGCCCTCGAGCTCGGCGATGCGGCGCATCGCGGCCAGCTTGGGCGCCCCGCTGATCGAGCCGCCGGGAAACAGCGCCGCGAGCACGTCGAAGGCGTCGAGCTCGGGCCGCAGCCGCGCGACCACGTCGGCCATCAGGTGGTGCACGCGAGCGTAGCTCTGCAGCGAAGGCCAGCCCTCGACGCTGACGCCGCCGGCTTGCGCGCAGCGGCCCAGGTCGTTGCGTTCCAGGTCGACGATCATCGCCAGTTCCGCGAGATCCTTCTCGCTGTTCAACAGCTGCTGCGCGAGCCGTCGGTCCAGGGCGGCATCGGCGGAGCGCGCGATCGTGCCCTTGATCGGCCGCGTGCGCGCCAGGCCTTCGCTCAGCTCGAAGAACAGCTCGGGCGAGGCCGAGAGCAAGGCGCCGCCGGGCGCGAAGCCATCGGCCTCGCTCCAGCGCGCGAAGCCCATGTAGGGCGCGGGGTTCGCAGCGCGCAGCCTGGCGTACCAAGCCTGCGGCGAGCCGCGCGCGCGGGCGCTGAACCGATGCGCGAGGTTGGCCTGGTACAGATCGCCCGCGGCGATCGAGCGGCGCAGCTCTTCGATGCGCCGCATGTGCTCGGAGGGCGGCGTGTGGCGCAGCGCAGCTTCGGCCTGCGTCGTCTCCGGCGCGAGCGGAGCGCGCAGCTCCGCTTCGATGCGCAGGCGGCGCGCTTCGAGTGCGTCGCGGCCGTCGCCGGGATCCTCGCCCAGCACCAGCCAGGTGCGCCGCGCGGTTTCGTCGCGCACCAGGAAATCGACGTACAAGCCGCCGACGAACAGCGGCTGCGCCCAAGGCTCGCTCGCGACCGCGGGCGCGGACTCGTCCTGCGCGCCGAGGTCGTAGGCCAGGGCGCACAAGAGTCCGCCGTGGAAGGGTCCTGGCAGCGGCTCGCCGCCCGCGCGCGCGAGGCGCGCGTGCAGCGCGCGCAGGCCGCGGAAGTCGCGCACGCCGCGCAGGCTCTCGGGCTCGAGCTGCAGCGGATCGAATCCCAGCACGCTCGCGCGGCGCGGTTCGCCGGCGGCGCTGTCGAGCAGGATCGGCAGGCGGTGGCCGGCTAGGCGAGCGAGCGCCGCCGCGGGCTCGAGCCCGGCATCGAGCTCGAACACACGCGGGGTGAAACGCAGCGGTCGGGGCATCTACAGCGGCGCTTGCGCGGCGAAGCTCGCGCCGAAGCGACGCTTGTAGCGCGCCGCCAGGAACACCGCCACGCACAGCAGCGCGGCTCCGGCGAAGAACGGCGACTGCGGCCCGGACCACTTGAACAGCACGCCAGCCAGCGGCGGCCCGCTCATGCGCGCGAGGCTGGAGATCGACTGGTTGATGCCCAGGAAAGCGCCCTGCTCCGCCAGCGGGCTGGCGCGCGAAACCAGTCCGATCAGCGCCGGGTTGTTCAGCCCGAAGCCGACCGGCAGCAGGACGCAGCCGGCGATCACCAGCGGCCAGCTCTGCAGCACGCCGCCGACGCCCACCACCGTCAGCGCCAGACCCAGGAACGCAGGGCCGGCGACCGCCAGCGAAGGTTCGCCGTAGCGCGGCACCAGCCTGCGGATCAGGCCGCCCTGGATCAGCGCCGAGATGATCCCGATCGCCGCGAGGTAGCGGCCGGCGATCGGCGCCGCGGCCAGGATCTGATCGAGGCTGGCCTCGCCCACGGCCTCGGGCAGTCCGAAAACCGCGGGAAAACGCGCCAGGCCAAAGCGCGTGAACATCGCCTCGAAGGCGCCGAAGGCGGCCACCGACAGGAAAGTCAGCAGCATCAGCGTCGAGATGCGCGGCTGGCCGAGCGCGCGGCGCAGCTGCTCACCGTGGAAGACACGCGAGCCGCGCTGCGTGCGCGGGGGCTCGGGCAGGCGCAGGTAGCCGAAGATCGCGGCGCACAGCGAAAGTCCAGCCGCGAAGTAGCCGGGCGCCGACGGCGACAAGCGCGTCAGCTCGCCTCCGAACAGCGGCCCGAGCGTGAAACCCAGGCCGAAGGCGGCGCCGATCAGGCCCATGCCGCGCGCGCGGTTCGCGGGCGTGGTCACGTCGGCGATGTAAGCCTGGGCCGTGGAGATGTTCGCTCCGAAGAACCCGGCCAACAGGCGCGAGGCGAAGAGCAGCGGCAGCGTCTGCGCCCAGCCGAAGAGCGCGTAGGAGGCCGCGGTGCCCAGCAGGCCTCCGATCAGCACCGGGCGCCGACCGATGCGGTCCGAGATCCGTCCCCACAGCGGCGCGAACAGGAACTGCATCCCCGAAAAGCAGGAAAACAACAGCCCCAGGGTGATCTCGTCGGCCCCGTAGGCCTTGCTGTAGACCGGCAGCAGGGGCAGCACGATGCCGAAGCCCAGCAGGTCGATGAACACCGTCAGGAAGATGAAGAGCAGCGGAGAACGGCCCTGGGGGGCCGTCGCGGGGGTCGGCATGGCGGGGAGTCTACGCCAAGATCGGGGCCTTCCGTCCCTGCGGCGGGCCGCGGCCGGCCTGCGCGGAAGGCGGGGCTTGCCTCGGGTCGACCGGGCGGCCGATAAGGAACTGCCATGAACTCGAAAACCACACTCGCCGTGCTCGGTACCGCCGTGTTGTGCGGCTTCGCTCTCGCCCAGACGCCCAAGACGCCGGCGGAGCGCCTGGACGCCCTCGAAAAGGAAGTCGCGGCCTTGCGTGCCCAGTCAGGCGCTCCCGCCGCGGCGAGCACCGACGTCGTCGCGCTGCAAAAGGAACTGGCCGAGCAGCGCGCGCTGACCAAGCAGCTGGTCCTGTGGGTCAACGCCCAGGCCAAGGGCGCGCAAGCCCTCTCGGCGGTGCTCGACGAATCGGAGCAGAAGGGCTTCACCTACGGGATCAACCCGGATTCGCGCAGCGTGCTGCTCGCCGGCTGGCGCGAGTTCAACGCCGGCCTGCAGACCGACGTGCCCGAGCCGCCGCCCAGCCCTGCGGAAGCTCCCAAGGGTCGCGGGCGCGGCACGCGCTGACGCTTCCCGCCGGCGACGTCGCGGAGTACACCAGGACCTGCGATGGTGCGACGGCGCTTCACCCCGAGCCAGGCCAACCGGACGCTGCCGCTGGTGCGGCGCATCGTCGAGGATCTGCTGAACCAAGGCCGCGAACTGCACAAGGTCGCGCAGCGTCCCAACCAGTGCGGCGCGCGCGAGCGCCTGGGCGAACTCGATGCGCGCATCCGCGACCTGCAGCAAGAGCTCGAGCGCATCGGCTGCACGTACAAGGATTGGGGCTTCGAGCTGGGACTGGTCGACTTCCCGGGTGAGATCGACGGCCAGAGCGTGCTCTTGTGCTGGCGCAGCGACGAGCCCGCGGTGGTCTGGTACCACACGCCCGAAGGCGGCTTCGCCGGGCGCAAGACGATCCCCGAGGAACTGCTCGACTGATCCGACGCGGCGCGGCTTGCTCCGGCTCGCGGCGATGTCGACAATCGGGCGATGCGGCGCCTGTCCTCGCCCTTCCTGCGCGGGGGGAACCTGCGCGACAGCCTGGGCACCACGCTCAACGGCCTGCTGGAGCGGCTGCCGCCGCAGGAGCGCAGCGCGATGCGCGAGGCGGTGCGCGCCGAGGCGGCGCAACGCGGGGTGGTCTACTACGACGAGCACAACGTGCCGCAGCCGACGCCGGTGCTGCTGCGGCCGCGCGTGCTCGGCGGCAACCAGCGCGCCTACCTGCACCGCGCGACGCGCATCCTCGAGCACGCCTACATGAAGCTGCTCGCGCTGTGGGAACACTCGCCCGAAGTGCGCGAGATCCTGCCGCTGGAGGAGCGCGAGCAGCGCTGGATGCGCGAGCTGCACGATCCCGCGCAGGCCGAGGTGTTCTTCGGCCGCTTCGACGCCTCGACCGACTTCGGCTCGCACGATTGGCTGCGCAGCACGCAATTCTTCGAGTTCAATCCGCTGGGCGCCGGCGGCACCTACCTGGCGCCGACCGTCGACGACATCGTGCTGCGCCACGTCGCCCCGCGGCTGCGGCGCGTGGCGCCGACCCTGCTGCTGGAGAGCAACGACGATCCGCGGCGCGTGCTGCTGGAGGTCCTGGCCGACCACGCGCGCCACCTGCGCTTGCGGCGCTTCAATCTGGCGCTGTGCCAGTACAAGGGCCTGCAAGGCGGCATCGAGGAGTTCCCGCCCAACGTCGAGTTCCTGCGCGCGCTGGGCATCGAGGCCTGGCACGTCGACCCGCGCGAGCTGCGCGTGGCCGGCGGCGAGCTGTTCTTCGAAGACCATCCGATCGACCTGGTCTACCGCGATCACGAGATCAACGACCTCGCGGAGCGCGAGGAAGCGGGAGACGATCTCTCGGGCATGCGCCACGCGCTGCGCGAAAATCGCTGCGTGTCCTCGCTGGCCGGCGAGTTCGACCACAAGAGCGTGTTCGAGATCTTCAGCACGCCGGAATTGGCCGCGCATTTCACGGCCATGGAGCGGCGCATGTTCCGCCAGCACGTGCCCTGGACGCGGCGCGTCCAGGAGTCGCGCAGCACCGATCCCGACGGACAGCCGATCAAATTGCTGCCCTGGCTCGTGCAGAATCGCGCGCGCACCGTGCTCAAGCCCAACCGCAGCTACGGCGGCGAGGGAATCCTGCTGGGACGCGAGTGCAGCGAGAGCCAGTTCGAGCAGGCGCTGCAGGCGGCGCTGCGGCGGCCGGGCTCGTGGGTGGCGCAGGCCTACTCGCCGGTCGCCGAGAAGGACTTCCCGCTGATCGACGAGCAGGGCGGCATCACGCTGGCCGAGTACTTCAGCGTGCTCGGGCTCTTCGCCAGCGAGCAGCGCCTGGGCATCCTCGGCCGAGCGTCGCGAAGGAAGATCGTCAACGTTGCCCAGGAGGGAGGCTTGGTCGCGGTCCTGCGACTTCTGTAGTCATCGGGCGCCGATCTTGACCTGCCCTTCACGGCAGCCTGATCTGTTCTTGATCCTGGGCTGGGGGGCGTGGTAGCTAGCGCGCTGAGGATGCCCGCACGGCTCGCGCGGCATCCGCGTCCCGCCCCCGCGACTGCGAGGTTTACCACTTTGCGCCTGTTCCCCCGCGACGAAGAGTTCTTCGACCTGTTCGACCAGTCGGCGGCGCAGATCGTGCAGGCGGCGAGCGCCTTCCGCGCCCTGCTCGACCAGCCGACGCACTTCCGCGAGAACGCGCGCAAGCTCAAGGAGCTGGAGCACCAGACCGACAAGGTCACGCACCAGACCCTGGCCAAGCTCTACAAGAGCTTCGTCACGCCGCTCGACCGCGAGGACATCCACGCGCTGATCACGCGCCTCGACGACGTGATCGACTACATCGACGCGGCGGCGCAGCGCTTCGTGATGTTCCCGATCGACCACGTGCCCGAGGCGCTGCGCCAGATGGTCGACCTGCTGGTCATGGCCACCGGCGAGCTGCAGCGCGCGGTCGCCGCCCTGCGCACGCTGAACAAGACCGAGGTGATGCAGGAGCACCTGATCGAGCTCAATCGGCTCGAGAACGAGGGCGACGCGATCTTCCGCGGCGCGCTGGCGCGCCTGTTCACCGAGGAGAAGGACGCGATCCGCCTGCTGGTGTGGAAGGAGGTGTACGAGATCACCGAAGAGGCGCTCGACCGCTGCGAGGGTGTCGGCCACGTGATCGAGGCCGTGGTGCTCAAGCATGGCTGAGCCCACGCTGCTGATCGTCACGGTCGTCATCGCGGCCGTGATCTTCGACTACATGAACGGCTGGAACGACTCGGCGAACGCCATCGCCACGGTCGTCTCCACGCGCGTGCTCTCGCCCGGCCGCGCGGTGATGCTGGCCGCGGTGCTCAACCTGGGCGGCGCGCTGGTCTCCGTGCAGGTCGCCAAGACGATCACCGCCGGCATCGTCGAGCCGACGATGATCTCGCAAACCGCCGTGCTGGCCTGCATGCTCGCCGCGGCCTCGTGGGTCTGGTTCTGCACCGCGGCCGGACTTCCGATCAGCGGCTCGCACTCGCTGATCGGCGCGCTGGTCGGCGCCGCGGTGGCGAAAACCGGCACGCTGGGCGTGGTGCAAGCCGCGGGCGTGGAAAAAGTGCTGCTGGCGATGCTGCTCTCGCCGCTGCTGGGCTTCGCGATCAGCTTCGTGTTGATGGGCTCGCTGCTGTGGCTGCTGCGCGGCTTCAGCAACAGCCAGGTCCAGCGCACCTTCGGCAAGCTGCAGCTAATCTCGGTCTCGCTGATGGCCTGGGAACACGGCCGCAACGACGCGCAGAAAGTCATGGGCGTGATCACGCTGGCCTTGATCGCCGGCGGCTTCCAGACCAGCACCGACCCGCAGCTGTGGGTCAAGCTGGTTTGCGGCGCGGCGATGGCCTTGGGCACTGCCGCCGGCGGTTGGAAGGTCATCCGCACCCTGGGCTCCAACCTGATCAAGATCCAGCCCGTGCACGGCTTCGCGGCGGAAACCGGCGCGAGCATCACGCTGGCGATCGCCGCCTCGATCGGCGCGCCGGTGTCGACCACGCACACGATCACCGGTGCGATCATGGGGGTGGGCGCCACGCGCCGGCTCTCCGCCGTGCGCTGGGGCCTGGGCTCCAAGATCATGCTGGCCTGGGTGTTCACGCTGCCAACCACGGCGATGCTGGGCGCGCTGTTCTATTGGTGCCTCGCGGCCATGGGCCTGGACGCGCCGGCGGTGCCGCCGGGCTAACATGCGGCCATGAACGCCCTGGCAGCGCGCGGCATCGAGCAGCACCGGGATCGATTCCTGGCCGAGCTCGCCGCGGGGCGCGGGGCTTCGCCGCACACGCTGCGCGCCTACCGCGGCGATCTCGCGGAGTTCACGAGCTTCCTCGCCGAACGCGGCATCGTGGAGGCCGCGGCCGTCGGACCGCGCGTGCTGCGCACCTACTTGATGCGCCTCGACGAACGCGGGCTCGCGCGCACTTCGGTGCAGCGCAAGCTCTCCGCCGTGCGGACCTTCTTCCAGGCGCTGGTCGAGCAGGGTTGGATCGCCACGCACCCGGCGACCGGCCTGCGCCAGGCGCGCGGCGCGCGGCCGCTGCCCGCGCACTTGGGCACGGCGGAGGTGCGCGCGCTGTTGGAAGCTCCCGACCTCGCGACGCACGCCGGCCGTCGCGACCGCGCGATCCTGGAGCTCATGTACTCCGCCGGCACACGCGCGGCGGAGACCGTCGGGCTCGACCGCGGAGATCTCGACACGCGGCGCGGCATCGCACGCGTGCGCGGAAAGGGCCGCAAGCAGCGCCTCGCGCCGTTGGGCGGCTTCGCCTTGAAGGCCCTCGACGACTACCTGCGCGATCCCAAGCGCCCCAAGGCCGCGCCGCCCGCCGGCGACGCGCTGTTCCTGAGCCAGCGCGGCACGCGGCTCACGACGCGCTCCTTGCAGCGCATCGTCGCCGCGCAACTGGCGCGCGCGGGCCTGCAGCGGCGCGCGACGCCGCACACGCTGCGGCATTGTTTCGCCACGCACCTCTTGGACGCCGGCGCCGACCTGCGTTCGGTGCAGGAGCTGCTCGGCCACGCGCACCTGGCGACCACGCAGATCTACACGCACGTGTCGATCGAGAACCTGCGGCGCATCTACGAACGCGCGCACCCGCGCGCGAGCTGAGCGTGGTCCTGATCGAGATCTGCATCGACTCGCGCGCGGGGCTGGACGCGGCGTTGCTCGGCGGCGCGCAGCGGCTCGAGGTGTGCTCGCGGCTCGACCTGGGCGGGTTGACGCCCGATGCGCAGCTCTTGGACTTATCGATCCAGCGCGCCACCGCGCGCGCTGTGCGCGTGCAGGCGATGGTGCGGCCGCGCGCGAACGAGACTTTCGTGCCCGACGCCGCGGAGTATGCGGAGCTCTTGCGCGACCTCGAACGCGTCAAGGCCCAAGGCGCACACGGCGCAGTCTTCGGCGTGCTCGACGCCGCCGGTCGCGTCGATCGCGCGCGTACCGCGGAGCTAGTGCGCGAGGCGCGGCCGATGGCGGTGACCTTCCATCGCGCCTTCGATCGCGTGCGCGACCAGATCGCGGAGCTGGGCGTGTTGATCGAGCTCGGTGTTGAGCGCGTGCTGACCTCCGGCGGCGCAGCGAATGCGCTCGAAGGCGTCGAGCGATTGCGCACGCTCGTCGAGCAGTCGCGCGGCCGAATCACGATCCTGGCAGGAGCCGGCGTGCGCGCTCACAACGCAGCGCGGATCCTCGCGGGCAGCGGCGCGAGTGAATTGCACGGCTCGGTGCCGTTCCAGCTGCCGTAGCCACCATCCCGGATCCTCGCTGCCCGACGACAAGAGCTCCAGCCACCGATTTCGCCGGTTGGTCTGGCCTCGGCGCCTGCTGATTCAACTGCCGTCGTCGAGCAAGGCCGCGAGCCGCACCAGAGCACGGTGCAGCAGGTTGCGCGCTGAGGCCACGCTGCGGCCCGTGGCTTCGCCGAGTTCTTCCTGCGACAGGCCGACGATGCGCGCCAGCGTGATCACCTCGCGGTAGTGCAGGGGCAGCTGCGCGAAAGCGGCTTCGATGCGGGCGACCTCCTCGCGCGCCATCGCCGCGCGGCTCGGCGAAGAGAAGCTCGCATAGCATGACAGCAGCTGCTCGTCGCGGCTCGCGTTCTGCTGCAGACCGACCTCGCGCCCCACCTCGCGCCGCTGGGCAGCGTGGAACTTTTGGCGCTGGTTGAGCTTGTTGAGCGCCGCCGTGTAGAGCCACAGCCTGAATTGCCCCTCGCCGCGGTACTCGAACTGTGGAAGTGCGCGCAGGAGCTCGAGGCACACCGACTGCACGATGTCGGATTCGGACTCGCGCGCCCTGGGCAGGCCGCCCAGGCGCAGGTTCACGAAGGCACGCAGCGCCGGCAGGTGGCGCGCCACCAGCGAGTCGAGTGCACGGGGGTCGCCGGAGCGGCTGCGCTGCAGGAGATCGCGTTGTTCTTCCAAAAGGTGGAGATCGGGCCTGCGGCCTGGCCTCGATGTTAGTCTGCGACTCGAACCGGAAACCAAGCATGCCGGAACCCGAGCCCAATGACGACGAATCCAAGGCTGGACTGGGGCTGGATCCGCTGGACGGACTGCTCTACCAGTGCTTGCAGGCGGCGCCGGGCGAAAGCGACGAGGCGCTCGAGCGTTTGTGCGCTGCACAGCCCGCCCATGCCGACGCGCTCCGACGACGCTTTCGCCTGCTGCGCGGCATGGGGCTCGCGCCACCCGCGCCGGAGCGGGCGCGCGAGCACGTCGGAGAGTACCGCCTGATCCGCCGGCTGGGCGAAGGCGGCATGGGTGTCGTGTACCTCGCCGAGCAGCCGCGGATGCAGCGGCAGGTCGCGCTCAAGCTCGTGCGCAACCATCAACCGCTGTTCGGCAGCGCGCGCGAACGCTTCCGTCGCGAAGCGCTGGCGCTCTCGCGGCTCGAGCACCCCGCCATCTGCCCGATCTACGACGTCGGCGAGGTCGAGGGCACGCCGTACCTGGCGATGCGCTACGTCGAAGGCGAAACGCTGGCGCAGCGGTTTGCGCGTGAACGCAACAGCGTCCCCATGCCGCGTGCCCAGGAACCGTCGATGCGACTGCTCGCGATCATCGAGAAGGTGGCGCGCGCCCTCCACGCCGCGCACGAGTCCGGCCTGATCCACCGCGACGTGAAGCCGGGCAACATCATGCTGACTCCGGAGGGCGAGCCGATGCTGCTCGACTTCGGCCTCGCTCGCGACGAGGCTTCGACCGGCGGCGCGAGCCTGACCCGGTCTGGCGATCAGGTCGGCACTCCCGCCTACATGTCACCGGAGCAAATCGACGGCAGGGGCCGCAAGCCGGACCGCCGCACCGACATCTACTCGCTCGCGGTGACGCTGTACGAGGCGTTGACGCTGCGACTGCCGTTCGCGGGGCCGAATCTCGAGGAGCTGTATCGGCGGATCCTGAGCGGCGCGTCGCCGCTGTCGTCGCGCGACGTGCCGGGCGTGCCGCGCGATCTGCGCGTGGTGCTGGAGAAGGCGCTGAGCAAGCCACGCGAGCAGCGCTACGCCACGGCCCTGGAATTCGCCGAGGACCTGCGGCGCGTGCGCTGCAGCGAGCCGATCAGGGCTCGCAGCGCCGGCCCCTTGCTGCGCCTGCGGCGCTGGTCACAGCGCAACCCCGTCGCGGCCACGTTCCTGGTCGGATTGACCGCGGCGCTGTGCGGCGCGGTCGGGCTGCTGCGGCAGGTCGAGCGGGAGCAGGCCTCGACGCTCGCGGCCTTGCGCCATTCACGAGCGCTGGGGCTCGCGGGCGCATCCGCCGAGGCCGCGTCGAGCAGCGCGACGCTGAGCCTCTTGCTGGCGCGCGAAGCGCTACGCCTCGAAGAGATCCCCGAGACCCTCTCGCAACTCCACACGGCCGTTGCCGGCGCCAGCGAAGTGGCGCAGTTCCGGCATGGCACCATCGTCTGCGATGCCGTGTTCGCGCCGGACGGCGGGAGCCTGCTGGTCTGCGCCGACGACCGGACGGCCACACTCTACCGCCGCGAGGGAGAACGCTGGAACCAGGCTGCTGTGCTCGCAGGCCACGGCTTCGAGGTCCGCACGGCCGCGTTTTCTCCGCTCGGAGACGCGCTGGCGACGTGGGACGGCGACTTGCGCGTTTGGAACCTCGAGGGTGAACTGCTCGCCAGCGGAGCGGAGCGCGCAGACGCGGTCGATGCGGCCGGCGCTGCGCCGAAGAAGCGACCGACGATGTCGGCCGTGGAAGTCCCGGCGGTCGTCAGTTTCTCGCTGGATGGAGGCTGGGTCGCGGGGGTCCACACGACTGGCCCGATGCAGCTCTTCCGGCTGCAGGAATCGCGCTGGTCGCGCGTGACGACTCCCGAGCGGTCGTCGCCGCACTTCGGCCTGGGGGCACTCTCGCCGGCAGGCGATCGGTTGGCATTGACCTTCCTCGACGCCGAATCCTCGTTGCCGGTCGTGCGCGTCTTCGATACCCAGGGGGCGCTGCTGCGCGAGTTCGCCGGCCACACGGACCTCGTGCGCAGCGTGGAGTTCTCGCCGGACGGTTCCCGGCTCTTGACCGGATCGAAGGATCGCACGGCACGGATGTGGCGCATCGCCGATGGCGAGTGCGTGAGCGTCCAGCACGAGGGAATGGTACGCGAAGCCCGCTTCGCGCCCGACGGACTGCATCTGGTCACGACGTCCAACCACCGCACCACGCGGGTTTCCGACTACCACGACAAGCTGATCGCATTGACGCACCACGCTGGCGTGGCCGGCTGGGCGGAGTTCTCGCCCGACAGCCGGCGGCTCGTGGTGTGCGGGGGGGCGGGCCTGGTGCTCGTCCAGGAGCGCGAGGGCAGGCTGCTGGCCGAACTTCGTGGCCACGATGCCGAGGTCAACCGCGCGCACTTCTCGCCTGACGGCGAATGGGTGTTGAGCTCGAGCTGGGACGGCAGCGCGCGACTGTGGCGCCTCGACAGGCCGGACAGCATGACGCTGCGCGGCCATCGCGGCCCGGTGCGCTTCGTCGACGTGGCTGACGACGGTCGCTTCTTCTCGGCAGCCTTCGATGGCACGGTCCGCATCTGGGACGCGCAGGGGAAGGAGTTGCGCCGGATCGACTATCCACAGCCGCAGTGGCTGGTGTGTCTCTCGCCACGCGGCGACCGCGTGCTCACGATCTCCAACGACGGGAATCTCGCGATCTACACGCTGGCCGACGACCGGCGGATCCAGCCCGCCGGCGTTCGCGGCGGCTGTGAAATGGCCAACTTCTCGCCGGATGGCGGGTCCATCGCAGTCGGGATGGCCGACGGGACGCTGCTCGTCCTCGATCCCGAGGGCCGCGAACTCCGCAGCATTCCCGCGCATCCGGATCGAATCTGGGGCGTCGTCTGGCTACCGGGAGGCCACCTCGCCACTGCTGGCTGGGACGGCGTCGTGCGCGTGTGGACCGAGCACGGCGAGCGGTTGCGCGAGATGGCGGTCCACGGCGGAGCGCGCTTCCAGTGGATGACGGTTTCGCCGGACGGCAC
>Ga0315910_10002474_pt1 | contig 16208 bp, 12 predicted proteins | sample EdamamesoilMG_FD_204470 | JGI IMG/M metagenome (GOLD analysis project Ga0315910, IMG submission 204470) | Garden soil microbial communities collected in Santa Monica, California, United States - Edamame soil | ecosystem: Environmental > Terrestrial > Soil > Garden | place: USA: California... | reverse complement strand
TGGTGGCGGCGCTCGCGGTGTGGGTGGGCCACTGGCCGCTGCACTGGGGCATCAAGTACCCGTTCATACTCGTGGCGAGCTTCGCGGTGCTGTTCCTGAGCTACCACTTCCTGGTGCGCCCCACCTTCATCGGCAAGCTGCTCAACGGCCGCAAGTATCCGCGCAAGGGCGCTGCCGCGGCCGTCACGCCGCCCGCGCCGCCTGTCGCGCCGGGCCCGCAGGACGACCAGCCAGTGGCGGAACTGCGCGGCATCGTGAAGAAGTACGGCACGACCACCGCGCTTGCCGGGATCGACGTGCAGGTGCGCCGCGGTGAACTGCTCGCGGTGCTCGGCCCCAACGGCGCCGGCAAGTCCACCGCGATCTCATTGTGGCTGGGCCTCATCGAGGCGGACGAAGGCGAGGTCCGCCTGCTCGGCGGCTCGCCGCAGGACCTGGCGCGTCGCCGCGGGCTCGGCGTGATGATGCAGGACGTCGATCTGCCGAAAGAGCTCAAGGTGCGCGAGCTGGTGCGTCTGGCCGCGAGTTACTACGACCAGCCGATGAGTGTCGACGAGGCGCTGCAGCGCGCCGGCATCGAGAAGCTCGCCGATCGCGCCTACGGAAAACTCTCCGGCGGACAGAAACGCCAGGCGCAGTTCGCGGTGGCGATCTGTGGCCGGCCGCAGGTGCTGTTCCTCGACGAGCCCACGGTGGGCCTCGACATCCAGGCGCGCGAAGCCCTGTGGGCCAGCGTGCGTCGCCTGCTAGCCGACGGCTGCTCGGTGGTGCTGACCACGCACTACCTGGAAGAAGCCGAGGCGCTGGCGAGCCGGATCACCGTGGTCACCCGCGGCCGCGTGATCGCCAGCGGCACCGTCGACGACATGCGTGCGCTGGTCGCGCGGCGCCAGATCACCTGCGAAACGCGCCTGGCGGCCGAAGACGTGCGCGGCTGGCCCGGCGTGGTCGACGCTCAGCGCGTGCAGGATCGCCTGCAAATCACGGCGACCGACGCCGAAGGCGTGGTACGCCGGTTGCTCTCGGCCGATGAGAAGCTGGGCCGCCTCGAGGTACGCCAGGCCGGACTCAACGAAGCATTCAACGAACTCACGAAGGAGGCAGCATGAACGCGCTCGCCGTCAGAACGACCATCCACTCGACCTTCGACACCCTGGCCTCGTTGCGCGGCCGCGAATTCGGCGCCTACCTCACCGAGACGCAGTACGAGCTGACGCGCATGGTGCGCAACCCGGGCGTGGCGATCCCGGTGTTGCTGCTGCCCTGCGCGCTGTACGCATTGTTCGCGCTGCTGATCGCCGGCGAGGCCATCAACAAGGACCCCAACCTCGGCGTGTTCCTGTTCGCCGCGTTCTCGATCATGTCGGTGACCATGCCGGCAATGTTCGGAATCGGCGTGAGTCTGGCGCTCGAGCGTGACATGGGGCTGCTGCGGCTCAAGCGTGCGCAGCCGGCGCCGCCCGCGGCCTGGGTGGTGGCGAAGATCGTCGCCGGCCTGGTGCTCGCGGTCCTGGCGTACGCGCCGATCCTCACGCTGGCAGTGGCCACGGGCAAACTGGCACTGGCCCCGGGCCAGGTGTTCGCGCTGAGTGGCGCGTTGATGGTGGGCACCATTCCATTCACCGCGATGGGACTGATGATCGGCGCGTTGTGCAGCGGCTCCGCCGCCCCCGGCTTTGCCAACCTGATCTATCTACCCGGCTGTTACCTCTCGGGCATGTTCTTCCCGCTGCCGAAATCGATGTACTGGCAGGCGCCGATCTGGCCGCAGTTCCACGTCGAGCAATTCGCCATGCACATGACTGGCATCACCAAGATGCAGTTCGAGCCGCTGAGCATGGCGATCGCGACCATGCTGGGCTACACCGTGCTGTTCGCCGGCGTCACCATCTGGCGGCTGTCGCAGAAAGGCTGAGATTTCGGTTATGGTTGCCCCCTTCTCACGACGGGGGCAACCAGATGAGCGGACCGAATCGGCGCGATTTCCTGCAGGCCGCGGGCATCGCGGGAATGTTCTCCGGCGTGTCCGGCGCCGCGCTGGCGCAGGGAGTCTCGGGCGCAGGCACCGTCGACCCGGCCAATTCTTCGCAGGCCGAAATAGCTCCGACGCACCACCTCAAGTTTTCCGCTATCGGTCTCGACCACGCGCACATCTACGGCATGACACGTGCCGTGCAACGCGGCGGTGGTGAGCTGGTTTCCTTCCACGCGACCGACCCGGCGCAGATCGCCGCGTACAAGAAGGAATTCGGCGACGTGAAACTCGCCGCCAGCGAGGACGAGATCCTCAACGACAAGTCGGTGCAGCTGGTGCTCGGCGCGCCCATTCCCGACCTGCGCGCACCGCTAGGTATACGCGTCATGAAGGCCGGGAAGGACTACCTGGCCGACAAGCCCGGCATCACCACGCTCGCGCAGCTCGCCGAGGTGCGCAAGACCATCAAGGCCACGAAGCGCAAGTTCGCCATCATGTATTCCGAGCGCCTCGAAGTGCGCTCCGCGGTGTATGCCGGCGAGCTGGTGCAACAGGGCGTCATCGGCAAGGTCATCCAGACAGTCAACCTCGCGCCGCATCGCGTGAACGCGCCGAGTCGGCCCGCGTGGTTCTGGGACAAGGCGCGTTACGGCGGCATCCTCTGCGACATCGGCTCACACCAGGCCGACCAGTTCCTCTACTACACCAACAGCACGAAGGCGCACGTGGTCGCCGCGCAGACCGGCAACCTCAACTACCCGAACTACCCGAAGTTCGAAGACTTCGGCGACATGGTCATGACGGGCAACGGCGGCACCGGTTACGTGCGCGTCGACTGGTTCACGCCCGACGGTCTCGACACCTGGGGTGACGGGCGCCTGTTCATCCTCGGCACCGAGGGCTACATCGAGCTGCGCAAGTACACCAATGTCGCCACCGCCAAGGGCGGCAACCATCTCTACGTCGTCGACAAGAAGCAGGCGCGCTACATCGACTGCAACAAGGTGCCGCTGCCCTTCGGGCCGCAGTTCGTGCGCGACGTGGTGGAACGCAGCGATGTCGCGCAGAACCAGGAACAGGCGCTGCTCGCCGCGGAGCTGGTGCTCAAGGCACAGACCGTCGCGACCAGGCCGGTCGGCGCGTAAAAAGCGAACGGGGAAAACAATGCAGAAAATCCGCGTGGCGCTATTCGCGTCGCTGCTCGCCTGTGCGTCCGCCATCGCCGACGAATCCGCCGGGCCGCAGTACGTTCCCTTCCAACCCTCCGGCATCTACGCGCTGGGTGAAACCGCGGGCTGGCACGTGACGTTGCCGTGGGGTTCGCCCGGCGTCACCTACGTCATCCGCAAGAACAACCTCGAGGAGATCGGCCGCGGCGCCATCGAACCCGGAACGCCCGCGACCATCGAGGCGAAACTCGACGAGCCGGGCATGGTGTACGTCGAGGTCACGCAGAACTCGCCCGGCGCCAAGCCCAAGGCGCTCGGCGCCGCGGTGTCGCCGGAGAGGATCCAGCCGTCCATTCCGGCGCCCGCGGATTTCGACGCTTTCTGGACGGCGAAGATCGCCGCCTTGCGCAAGGTGCCCGCGAAGCCCGAGCTCACCGTGAAGCCCAGCGACAAGGAAGGCGTCGACTTCGCCATTCTGAAAATGGACCACCTCGACGGCAAACACGTCTGGGGCCAGGTCGCAAAACCGCGCGACACGACCAACAAGAAGAAATTTCCCGGCCTCGTGATCCTGCAATGGGCCAGCCCTCCCTATCCACTGCAGAAGCCCTGGGTCACGGACCGCGCCGCCGAGGGCTGGCTCGCCGTGAACATCGAACCGCATGACGTGATGCCCGACCAGCCCAAGGAGTATTACGACGCGTTGCCGAAGGAGCTCAAGGAATACAACACCATCGAGACCCGCAATCGCGACAAGAACTACTTCCTCTACATGTATCTCGCGGATATCCGCGCGGTGGACTACCTCGCGAGCCGGCCGGACTGGGACGGCAAGACGCTGGTGGTGATGGGCACGAGCATGGGCGGCCAGCAAAGCCTGTGCGCCGCCGGCCTGAACCCGAAGGTGACGGCCATGCTGATCAACGTGCCGGCCGGCGCGGACGCCAATGGGACGGCTCATGGCCGCAAGACCGGCTATCCGTTCTGGGACTCGAAAGATCCGCAAGTGCTCGAGACCGCGCAGTACTTCGACACCGTCAACTGCGCGGCACGCATCAAGGTGCCCTCGCTGGTGTCGATGGGATTCCTCGACGTCACCACGCCGCCGGTCGGCATCTGGGCGGCGTTCAACCAGATCCAGGGTCGCAAGCAGGCCGCGCCCATGCCCGAGTCGCCGCACAATCACCTGGCGACGCCCGAACAATCGATGCCCTGGACGCGCGCCTCGGCGGCCTGGCTCGAAGCCTTGCGCAAGAACCTGCCGCTGTTCGAAGCCGCCGACGTGCCCACGCCCCGCGGCGACGAGAACTCGCGCATCGCGCACGAGGAGCTGCTGGTCAAGAAAACCGCCGGGCAGATCGACGCCTACTTCGTCGGCGATTCGATCACGCGCCGCTGGGGCACCAGCGACGAGACCTGGAAGGACCTGCTCGCCAACTGGAACGCCAACTTCAAGGGCTGGAACGCCGCGGACTTCGGCTGGGGCGCCGACAAGACTCAACACATGTTGTGGCGGCTCAGGAATGGCGAGCTCGCGGGCGTGAACCCCAAGGTCGTGGTGGTCATGGCCGGCACCAACAACGTGGGCAACGCAACACCCGTAGGTGACACGCAGGCGCGCGCCGACGAGGTGGCCCGTGGAGTCAGCGCGCTGGTGCGGGAAATCCGCAAGCAGGCGCCGCGCGCCACCGTAATCATCACCGGCATCACGCCGCGCAACGACAACCCCGCCGTCATGCCGGTGATCAACGAGGCGAATCGCCAGGTCGCGAAGCTCGCCGATGGAAAATCCATACGTTACATAAACATCAATCGCCAGCTGGCCGACGAGAAGGATCGCCTGTACCCGGGAACGACCTACGACGGCCTGCACCTGACCCCCGTCGCGTACCAACACTGGGCCAACGCGCTGAAGCCCATCCTGACGGAGGTCCTGGGCCCGCCGGCCGCGGTCGATCACGCACCGCCGCCCTCGAGCGATCCCAGCGCGCGTGCGCGTAAGCAGAATCCGTGAAGCACTGAGGCCAAATACCCGTCGACCATCTCCGGCGAACGGAGCAAGATAGGCCCTAAGGGAGAAAAGACGGAGGTCTCGGGTGTCATCACCCGCGTTCACCACCGCGAATAACAACGTAGCGCCCTCCGATCGGCGGGTGATGGCGTCGTTTTGGAACTCCCTGCGCGCCAGGCGCGAAATCCTCACCACCCTCGGAATATCGGCGACGCTGCACATCGCCGTCCTCGTGGTCTTCGGCACCGCGCTGTACACCTCGGGCGAAGACGAGGAAGACATCCCTGAGCTCTCGGTGCAGATCGAAACGCGCGTGGGACCGAGCAGCGAGGAATTCACCGACGCCGCGCTCCCGGAACCGGCGCCCGAACCCGAGACGGTGAACACCGATCCCGGCAACGCCGAGCAGAGCATCGATGCTCCCGTGGTCGCCGATGCGCAACCGCATCCGCAGCCGACGCCGGAACAGGCCGAAGTCACCGAAAATGCCGCCCTCGCCGACCTGCCCCCGAACGAGGGACCGGTGCTCACCACCACGGGTGAATCCACCGCCAGCGTCGTCCAGGACGATCCCGAACTCCAGGAGATGCCGCAGGACCCGGTGCCCGAGACCGAGCAGGTCATGCTGACGCGCAATATCACGCAGCTCGCGCAGAAGCTGCTCGATACCAACATGACGAATTCGCAGCTGACCTGGCAGCAGAACGGTCAGCAGTATTCCGCGCGCGTGATCCGCCAGCCCGCGCCCGACAGCACCGGCCTCGAGCAGGTGATCGCCGAAGTCACCACCGACAAGGATGGCAAGCGCATGAAGACGCGCCTGTCGCTCAAGCGGCTGGCGTTCTCGCATTTCACGCAGCTGGTTAATTTCTGGGATCCGAACATCCGCCTGCACGATGACGTGATCGACGGCCGCTTCCACAGCAACACGGAAATCGGCCTGGCGTTCTCCGGTGGCGTCGAGCCGCGCTTCTTCGGCAAGGTGACCACCGCCGCCGCGCACCTGACCTTCGACGACTACGCCACGCGCCCGAAGAAGAAGAGCGTGTTCCAGGGCGGCAGCGAGACCCGCACCGAACGCGTCACGCTGCCGCGCGAAATGCCGGACGTGATCAACGGCGGCAATGAAGGCGACCGCCAGGTGTTCGTCGACGACACGCGCATCATCTTCAATTCCGACGGCAGCTTCGTGTGGCGCCTCGCCAATGGCGACGGCCCGCTGCAGCGCGCGGAAGGCTCGCAGCGGCCGCGTTTCCTGATCGGCGACAAGGGAGCGAAGTTGTACGTGCGCGGCACGGTGGCCGGCATCTTCACCGTGTACTCACCCACCGACATCGAGATCGAAGGCGACATCACCTACGCCAACGATCCGCGCGATTCGCTGATGTCGCGCGACTTCCTCGCGCTGATCTCCGGCCGCGACATGAGGGTCGCCGGCACGCAGATCACCGGGGACGGCGACCTGCACATCCAGGCCGCCATGTTCGCGCACCGCCGCTTCATCATCGAATCGGCGGATCGCGGCAAGGTCGGCAAGCTGTTGATCTTCGGCAGCCTGACCGCGGGCACCATCCAGGAAACCGAGCCGCGCTACGCCACCAAGCTCGACTACGACAAGCGCTTCGAATACCTGCGTCCGGCTGCCTTCCCGATGACCCGCCGCTACGAAATCGATTCCTGGGACCAGGACTGGAAGGAAGTCCGCGGTGGCGATCAGCCGAGCACGCCCGGCCTGGCGCGTTCGGAATAGCCGCGGCGACGCGTCAGCAGCACCAGGCCTAACAACCCCATCGCCATCAGCGCCAGCGTGTCCGGTTCGGGCACTCCCACGACCTGCTGCCGCAGCGTGAAGTCCTGCACGAAAACCTGCGCGGCGGATTCGTAGCCGCCGTTGTCGTCGTACTTCGTGTAGCCGAAGCCCGGGCCGATGGATGCGCTGGCGAGGAGGCTCTCGATCGGTAGCGGATCGAGCAACGTGAGCCCCGCGGGAAGCATCTGGGCCAGGTAGTCATTGGCGTTGATATAGAACCCGGTATAGCTCCCCGCGGGCGCGCCCGGCACCGATTCCAGCTGGAAATTCAGATTGAACTGGTCATACGGCGGGTTGCCGGCGAACTCCTTGTCGTTGATGAGGAGGATCGAGTTCGAAATCGTCGTGAAGGGGCCACCCGGCCGCGACGAAAGACCGAAAGTGCCCAAGGCGCCATCGACGCCCACGCTGAGAGAAGCCGCGACGATCGCGCCTTCATAGCGCAGGACTCCCGTGTCCAGGAGGGTCGCCGGCGTCTCGTTCTCGATGGTGAAGAATCCCGAGAACGGCGTGGCCTCCGTCACGACAGGCGTGAAGGTGAGGCCATCCGGCCCGCCCTCGCCGTAGCCAGGCAATGCGATCCCGGAGTACTCGTAGGTGATCGGGATGGCGGAGGCGTCCAGGGGCAGCAGGACGGCCAGCATCAATGCCGGCAAGCGGATGAGTCGCATCGGGGGTCCCTTCCTAACTACTTGTTATGGTTTTCGGATCGACGCCGGGAGTGTACGCGCCGTGGCGCGACCGCGACCCGTAGATGACATATTCGGCCCGGCCGGGCTTGTGGCCCAAACGGGCCGGCGTGCCCGCCCGGGGGCCTATTTCGAGGAAATCCGTGCCCTTGCGACCGTTTCCGCGTACATTCGCGCCCCCACCGCCCGCCGGCTCCGAACACCATGTCTGAAAACACCCCCCTTCCCACCTTTGCCGAGTTGGGACTGAACGAAGCCGTCGTGGCCGCCCTCACCGAGGTGGGCTACGAGAATCCTTCGCCCATCCAGGCCGAGGCCATTCCGATCCTGCTCCAGGGCCGGGACCTGCTGGGCCAGGCTTCCACCGGCACCGGCAAGACCGCCGCCTTCGCGCTGCCCGTCCTGGCGCGCATCGACCTGGCACTCCAGGCGCCGCAGGCGCTGGTGCTCACGCCGACCCGCGAGCTCGCCATCCAGGTAGCCGAGGCCTTCCAGAAATACGCGGCCAGGATGCCGGGCTTCCACGTGCTGCCCATCTACGGCGGCCAGAGCTATACGCCGCAGCTCAAGGGTCTCAAGCGCGGCGCTCACGTCATCGTCGGCACGCCGGGACGACTGCTCGACCACGTGCAGAGCGGCGCCCTGCGACTCGATGCCCTGAAGTTCCTCGTGCTCGACGAGGGCGACGAGATGCTGCAGATGGGCTTCGTCGACGACATCGAGACCCTGTTCCAGCAGACGCCGGCCGACAAGCAGGTGGCGCTGTTCACCGCGACCCTGCCGCATGCCATCCGACGCATCGCGCAGACACACATGCGCGATCCGCGCGAGATCGTGATCCAGGCACGCGGCGAGGCCGCGCCCAAGATCCGCCAGCGTTACTGGATGGTTTCGGGCCTGCACAAGCTCGATGCCCTCACCCGGCTGCTCGAGGCCGAGAAGTTCGACGCCATGCTGGTGTTCGTGCGCACCAAGCTCGAGACCGTCGAGCTGGCACAGCGCCTGGAAGCGCGCGGCTTTGCCGCCTCCGCGCTCAACGGCGACATGGAACAGCGCTCGCGCGAGCAGACCGTGCAGCGCCTGAAGGACGGCAAGATCGACATCGTCATCGCCACCGACGTGGCGGCGCGCGGCCTCGACGTCGAGCGCATCTCGCATGTACTCAATTACGACATTCCGTACGACCCGGAGACCTACGTGCATCGCATCGGCCGTACCGGCCGCGCGGGACGTTCGGGCGACGCCATCCTGTTCGTGGCACCGCGCGAGCGGAACATGCTGCGGATCATCGAGCGCGTCACGCGGCTGCGCATCGAGGAGATGAAGCTGCCGAGCATCGCCGACGTCAACGAATTGCGCGTCATCAAGTTCAAGGAAAAGGTCACGGAAGCGGTGCTGAGCGGCGCCGGGCGCGACTTCCAGCCGCTGCTCGAGCAGATCGAAACCGATGGCAACATCCCGGCCATCGAAATCGCTGCCGCGCTGGCGAGCCTGCTGCAGGGATCCACTCCGCTGCTGCTCACCGCGAAGCCGGAGGCCGAGCCCAAGGCACCGCCGCGCATCGACGGCAGCCAGCCGACGCTCACCTATCGCATCGAGGTGGGGCATGCGCACGGAGTACTCCCCGGCAACATCGTGGGAGCCATCGCCAACGAAGCCGGCATCGAGGGCCGCAACATAGGCCACATCGACATCCGCGAAGACCACAGCTACGTGGACCTGCCGACCCTGCCCGACGAAGTGATCACCAGCCTGCAGAACGTGCGTGTGCGCGGCGAACCGATCCGCATCCGGCGCGTGGACTCGAAGCCCGACAAGCAGCGGTTCACCGGCAAGTCGGTGCGACCCGACCGCGTGGCCGAGGGTGAAGAGGTGCGCGAAGAGCGCCGCCCGCCGCGCCACGAGAAGAAGCCGTACACGGGTGGCGGCAACCGCTTCGACAAGAGCGGCGAACCGCGGCCCTACGAGAGCCGCCGTGCGCAGTCACGCAACTACAAGGGCACGCCGCGCTTCCAGCGCGACGACGGCGACCGCCCGGCCCCGCCGCGCGAATCCAACCCGGATGCGGATGCCGCGCAGGTCGAACGTCCGAGGTACGCGGGCAAGCCGCGCTTCGGCGGCAAGCCGGGTTTCGGTGGCAAACCCGGCTTCGGTGGCAAGCCCGGGTTCGGCGGCAAACCGGGCGGCTTCAAGAAGAAGTTCGTCGGCAAGGCGGCGGGCGCCAAGGGAAGCTACAAGGGCGGCAAGGCCTTCCGCGACAAGTCGCGCTGACCGCCGCCTAATAAGGTGGCCGCAGCGCTTCCGGCTCGGTGCCATTGCCCTCGCCGGTTTCCGGCAGGCGCAACTCGTCGAAGTATTCGCGCATGTTCTCGAACATGTCGCCGCGCACCTTGGCCTTGCCGATGGCGCACGCGATGAAGCCCGAGTTCACGATCACGCAGCCATCGCTGAGGTGAAGGATCTGGTTGCCCTGCGCGTCGTACTCGAGCCCGTCGATCCCGGGCTTGAAGCGGAACTTGTCGAGCTTGGAGCGCTGGCGCTTGGTGAGTGACGCCCAGGTACCGCCGGGACCGGCGAACATCCTGGCCAGCCGCTCGTTCTCGGCCTCGCGCGCCACCAGCCGCGCCGCGGCCTTTTCGCCTTCCTTGGGCCAGTCGACTCGCGGCGCCGGCATGATGGCCGTGGAACCGGCGGCGGGCGGCGCGACGAGCGGCGGCGCGGCGGCGGGCTCGGTGCGCGGACGCGCGGCGAGCGGCGGCGCGGGTACGGGACTGGGTGGCGGCTCTTCCAGTTCGACGGTGATGGGCTCCGTCCAGAAGCCCTGCGACTCCGGCAGGCGACTGAAGATCCCGGGCAGGTACGCGAGCCAATGGAGCACCAGCGCATGCATCAGCAGCACGCATAGCAATGCCGCCGTACGTCGCCCCATCATTGGAGAGTACTGACTGCGCCCGCCGCTGTGTAGTTCCCCACCTACGGGCGGTGGGCGGGCGTGGGATTGCACTGATGCGTTTCCCGCCACGATGCAGACGCAGCACGCTGGCCGCAACGGACTGCGCCGCGCCCGGCGCGCATCCAACATCGGCGCCTAGCTACTCTTCACGCAGGAGCCATGGAATGCCCGCCATCGTCCGCCACGTCGCGAACTACGTCTCCATCGCCTTCGGAATCACCGCGGCCGCGGCGGCCGCCATATTGCTCGCCATCTCGTTGGCGCGCTGACACCGCGGTCGTAACGATCAGGAGTCGAGCAGCCGGTCGACCTCGTCGGGGTCGATGGGCTTGACCAGGTGGCGGTCGAAGCCGGCGGTGTGCGCGCGCTGCTTGTCGTCCGGCTGCCCCCAGCCCGTCACCGCGATCAGCGTGACGTCGCGTCCCCACGGCTCGGCGCGCACCGCCTGCGCGACTTCATAGCCCGTGAGTCCCGGCATGCCGATGTCCAGGAAGGCGACGTCGGGACGGAAATTGCGCACCGCATCCAGCGCCTCCGCGCCATCGTGCGCGATCTTCACTTCGTGTCCCGAGAACGAGAGCAGCATCGCGAAACTCTGCGCGGAATCCTCGTTGTCGTCCGCGATCACGATGCGCCGTGGAGCGGCTTGTGCCATGTCGTCCTCCCGCGTTTCCCGAGCTTCTGCAAGGGCGCGATTCTAGTCGCTGCCGCGGCCTCTCTCACATCGGCGCGTTGTCAGACTTTCCCGACTTCGGCGCGTACCGAATGCGCACTGCGCCGAAGGAATGTGCGCATGTTCCTACGCGCGGGATTGGCCGACAGTGATGCCATGCAAACACAGGAACCCGGCGCCGGATCCAGGCTCACGCGCGCCGTCTGGCTGGTGGCCATCATGGGCGCCGGCGTGGTGCTGTACTTCGCGCAGGACGTGTTGATCCCGGTGGCCATGGCGGTATTCCTCGCGATGCTGCTCACGCCCGCGGTCGATCGCCTGCAGCGCTGGAAACTGCGCCGCGGCTTCGCCGTCGCCATCGTCATGTTCGTGGTGCTGGCGTGCACGGCCGCGGCGGTCAACGCGGTGTGGAATCCCGCCAGCGAGTGGCTGGCACGGGCGCCGCAGACGTTGCGACAGATCGACCCGCGCCTGCGTCCGCTGCGCGAGATCTTCGAACGCGTCGATGCCGTGGCGGAACGCGCCGGGCGCCTCGCGCAGGGAGGCTCGGCGCCCAAGGTGCCGCCGGCGATCGTCACGCCCGTCAGCGATCGCAGCACCGCCATCACCATCACCAAGTCCCTTCTCGAAGCACTCACGGTGGTGCCGCTGACCTTGTTCTTCCTGCTCGGGGGCCCTCCGCTGCTGGCGCGCATGGGCGCATCGTTGTCGGGCAGCGAGGCCAGCGCGCGCACGCTGCGACTCACGGAGGCGATCCGCTACGAGGTGGGGCGATACTTCGGCACCGTCGCGCTGATCAACGTCGGCCTCGGGGCGTGCACCGCGCTCGCGATGTATGCGCTCGGCATGCCCAACGCCATCCTCTGGGGCGTGATGGTGGCGGTGTTCAACTTCGTGCCCTACCTCGGCCCCATCGCGGCCTTCTTCATCCTCGCGGTGGCGGCGCTGCTGACCTTCGACACACTCGGACGCGCGCTCGCGGTGCCGGGCGTATTCCTGCTGCTGCACCTCATCGAGGGCCAGCTCGTCCAGCCGCTGACCGTCGGGCGGCGCTTCGAGGTGAACGCGCTGGTGGTGCTGCTGGCGGTGTGGTTCGGCTACGGCTTCTGGGGCATTCCCGGTATGCTGCTCGCCATGCCGGTGGTCGTGGCGCTCAAGGTCGCGACGCAGTACCAGCCCGAGTGGCGCACGGTACGCGACTTCCTCTCGCCGAACGGTCACTGGCAGCCGCGTTCCCTGAAACGCGCGCGTATACCGAAGCAGGCCGAGGCGGGTTCCCCGCGCGCGCCGGGCGAGGTCGCCACGCGCGGTAGTTAGTGCAGATACAACAACGAAGTGTCCGTCCTCGCCATCGTCCTCGTCACGCTGCTCGTGACCGCACTGGTGCTGGCCATCGGGGCCAACCTCGCGACCACCGAGAAGCGCCTGCTCTACCGGCCGCGCCGGCTGTATACCAGCGGTGACGCCGACTTCCGGCGCGCGCTCGGCATCCTGCTGGGGCCGCCGCTGCTGCCCGGCAACCGCATCACCTCGCTGGTCAACGGCGAACAGATCTACGCCGCGATGTTGAACGCCATCCGCACCGCGCACACCAACATCACCTTCGAGACTTTCGTGTTCCGCGACGACGTGGGCGCGACCTTCGTCGAGGAGCTGGCGGCGGCGGCGCGCCGCGGCGTGCAGGTGCACATGCTGCTCGACTGGCTGGGCTCGCGCACCATGAACCCGGAACTGCTGGCGGCGGCGCGGGCCGCGGGCTGCGAGCTGCACCTGTATCACCCGCCGAGCTGGTACCACCTGGGCCGGCTCAACAATCGCACCCACCGCAAGCTGCTGGTGATCGACGGCAAGCTCGGCTTCACCGGCGGTGTCGGCATGGGTGTCGAGTGGAAGGATGGTCTCAAGGGTCTGCCGCCCTGGCGCGAAACGCATTTCAAGACCGAGGGACCCGTGGTCGCCCAGATGCAGGCGGTGTTCGTCGACAACTGGATCAAGGCCACCGGCCGCGTGCTGCACGGCGCGGAATATTTTCCGCGGCTCGCGCCGGCGGGCGACATGGATGCGCAGATGTTCGGCAGTTCGCCGGTCGGTGGCTCCGAGAGCATGCACCTCATGGTGCTGCTGGCGCTGACGGCCGCGAAGACTTCGATCGACATCGCCAACGCGTACTTCGTGCCCGACAAGCTCACGGTCGAGGCGCTGTGTTCAGCGGCGCGCCGCGGCGTGCGCGTGCGCATCATCGTTCCCGGCCGTTACACCGACGCGCGCTTGGGCCGCTGGGCGGCGCAGGGACTGTACGGCGCGCTGCTCGAAGCCGGCATCCAGATCTTCGAATACCAGCCGACGATGATGCACTGTAAGGTGCTGGTCATCGACGGCCTGTGGAGCTCGGTGGGCTCGGCGAATTTCGACGATCGCTCGTTTCGCCTGAACGACGAAGCCAATCTCAACGCCTTCAGCGAGGAACTGGCGCGCGAGCAGATCCGCCTCATGGACGCCGATGTGCTTCAGTCGCGCAAGATGGTTCTCAAGCGCTGGCGCAGCCGCACTCTGGGACGGCGCGTCAACGAGCGGCTGGCGCTGCTGCTGCGCTCCCAGCTCTAGTTGGCGGCGACTTCGATCTCGCCGTTGATGGCGCGCGCCCGCTGGAAGTTGTGAATGGTGCAGCCGGTGGCGCGCAGCACCTCGTTCTCCAGGTGGCGGAACTCCTGCGATCCACGCCGGAAGGCGTAGAAGCCGCCGATCGAGATCACCGGCACCGCCCCGGCACCCTCGACTGTCGACTCGCCGCGCCCTGCCAGCAACACCGCGACCAGCATGGCACGCGGCGCGAGCTCGAGATTCCAGCGCACCGCCTGGTGCGACGACAACACCAGGACCAGCGGACCCGCGGCGGAAGTCATCCGCACCCACACCGGCCGGCCCGCGGCCACATCGGTCATCGGACCCGCGATCGCTTCGAATACCGCGACGGTATCGAGCGCCGCGCCGCGCGCGCTGCGCCGCATCTGCCGCGGCCCGGACACCACCGTCAGGCGATTGTGCTCGGGCGGTGGTACCGGAGCGGCGGCGCGCGCCGCCTTCACGGCCGCGGGCTCGCGCCTGCGCGCCTGCTTGTGACGGAGATAGGCCACGAATTCCAACGGGCCGAAGTTCATGCCGGCAAGGCTACCTAACTATTCCGCCGTGGACATGGATATTTGCCGCATCCACCCTTAGGTGCCGAGTAGTTCGATCAGCGCGGTGGGCTCGATGGGCTTGGTGAGGTGGTGGTCGAAGCCCGCCGCCTTCGATTGCGCCTTGTCGGAATCCTGTGCCCAGCCGGTGATGGCGATCAGCATGACCCGCGCGCCATCCGGATCGGCGCGGATCTGGCGCGCGACCTCGTAGCCGTTGGTGGTCGGCATGCCGATGTCGAGCAGCGCCACGTCCGGGCGCTGCGAAGCGAATACGCGCAGCGCTGCCGCGCCGTCGTGCGCCAGTTCCACTTCGTGACCTTCGAGGCGCAGGATGATGGCGAGGCTCTCGGCCGCGTCCCGGTTGTCGTCGGCCACCAGGATGCGCCGGTGCGTACCGCCGTTGCCGTTGACCACGGCGCGCGCCGCGGTCACCGCGGATGCAGATCGCGAGGCACCGGGCACCCGCACGGTGAAACGGCTGCCCTTGCCGGGTCCACCGCTGGCCGCCTCGATGTGACCTCCGTGCAGATCGACAATACCGCGCGCGAGCGCAAGACCGATGCCCAGACCGCCCGCGGCGTGTTCCTGCGCCGAGCGCACCTGCGCGAACATGCCGAACACTTTCGGCAGATCCTCGGCCGTGATGCCGATGCCGTTGTCCGCCACGGTCATCACCAGGTCGCCGCCCTCCTGCCCCGCGCTGACGCGGATCGCGCCCCGCGGATTCGTGTACTTGGCGGCATTGGTCAGCAGGTTCGACAGCACCTGCGCGAGTCGCAGCGGGTCGCCGAACACGTGCAGGTTTTCCGGCACGTCGATGGACAACTGGTGGTGTCGCTCGTCGATCAGCGGGCGCGCGGTCTCCACCGCCGCGCCGACGATGGACTGCAGGTCCGTGTCCTGCTTGCGCAACTGGAGCGTCCCGTGCGTGATGCGCGACACGTCCAGCAGGTCCTCGAGCAGCAGCGACATGTGCTGCACCTGGCGCTCGATGACGTTGTGCGACCAGCGCCGCTGCGCCTCGGTGGCGTTCGGACTGCGCGCGATGGAGGCGGCCTGGCGGATCGGCGCCAGCGGGTTGCGCAACTCGTGCGCCAGCGTGGCGAGGAACTCGTCCTTGCGCCGGTCGGCCTCGACCAGGTCGCGCTCCTGGTTCTTGCGCTGCGTGATGTCGGCGAACCACACCGCGAGATCTCCCTCGAGCGGCGACGCCACGATGTGGAACCAGGCGTGGTTGCCATCGGCCGCCGACTGGCGCTCGGACTGGCGCACTTCGTTGCGCTCCAGGGCTTCGATGTACATCTCCAGACGGCCCGGGTCATCCCAGGCACCCGGCATCACTTCCAGCACTTCGCGGCCGATGATGTCCCCCGCCTTCACGCGCATGACGCTGGCGGCGGCGGCATTGAAATAGCGGAAGCGGAAATCGCGGATGCGCCCCGCGGCATCACGTACCGGGGTGAAGATGATGAACGGCACGCCGGCCGTCTCGAGCACGGACTGGAAGCGGCGATCACGCTGGCGCACCAGTTCCTCGGCGCGCGCGCGCTCGATGAACACCGCCGCCTTGCGCGCGCAGATGTCCGCGATGCGCAGCTCGCGCTCGGTCGGTTTGCGCGCCCTGGGCAGGTGCGCGGTCATCGCGCCCAGCACTTCTCCGTCACGGGCGATCAGCGGCGTGGAATGCGCCGCGTGGATGTCCTCGCTCCGCGCCCACTCGCGGAACTCCGGAAAGCGCGAGTCGTGTTC
>Ga0315910_10002472_pt1 | contig 16218 bp, 12 predicted proteins | sample EdamamesoilMG_FD_204470 | JGI IMG/M metagenome (GOLD analysis project Ga0315910, IMG submission 204470) | Garden soil microbial communities collected in Santa Monica, California, United States - Edamame soil | ecosystem: Environmental > Terrestrial > Soil > Garden | place: USA: California... | reverse complement strand
GCTTGGGCAGTTGCAGATCGACGTCGCCAACGGCGAGCGCATCGAGCGCCGCTCGCGACGGCGGCGTGATGCGCAGCTCGAGGTTCATCGGTATTTCGATCGGCGCCGGTTGCTGCTCGAGCGCGCGGAGCAGCTCCGGCGGCGGCTCGGGGAAAGTCGGCGGGTCCGGAATTCGATCGGCGCGCCGTGCGGCGAGCCGCTGCAGCTCCGCGAACCATGCCTCGAACTCGCCACGAGTTGCCGTCAGCGCGTCGAAGTACGCGCGCGCCGGCTGCCGCAGCGCGCCGACTCGCGCTGCGACCGCGTCGTTGACTTGCGCCGCGAGCTGCTCGAGCTGCGCGTCGATCTCGGCCGACACTTGCGAGCGGATGCGCTCGGTCTCCGCGTCCAGCCGGCCGGCCGCACGCTCGCGCGCCTGCCCCGCCTCGCGCCGCACCACGTCGAGGTTCGTGCGCACGCGCTCGACGGTCGCCGCGAGCTCCTCGAGCTGCTCGCTCGCTCGCACGCGCTGCTCGTTCAGCTCCGTGACGATGCGCGCGCGTTCCGCGTCGGCGAGCTCGTCGCGCACTTTGAGCACGCGCAACGTCACGTTGATGCGCTCGAGAAACTTCACGGGATCGGTGTACAGCAGCACGCTCGCGGGGTTACCCGCCCTGAGCGCCGCGCGCGTGCCCGCGGGGATCACGAGCGCGCTGCCTGCGGCCTTGTCGTGGACGAGCCGCTGCGCCTCCTCGCGCGAAGCGACGCGCCGCACGCGCACGCTCTTGTCGCTGCTCAAGCGATCTTCGATCTGCTGCGCGAGGTCGCCGCCGTCTTCGTCGACTACGGGCAAGTCGTAAGCGGTCGGCCCCGTCGGGCCGGCCCCGTAGAGGCTCGCGAGCGAGAAGCCCGCGACCGCCATCACGACGATCGGTGCGAGCGTGAGAAATAGCAGCGCGGTGCGGTCGCGCAGCAGCAGCTTGAAATCCTTGGCGATGATGACGCCGAGCGAGGTCACGGCGCGCTTACCTCAATCACGCGGCGCGTGTCCGGTCAGCGCGAGGAACGCGTCGTGCAGGCTCGCGCGGTGCACGCGGAAATCGAGCAGCGTGCGGTCGCGCGCCGCGCGTTCGAGAACGCGCGGCGCGAGCTCGACATCGGCGAGCTCGACGCGCGCGGCCCGGCCGCGCGACATGCCGCTGTCCTCCGGAGGCGCGCACGCGCGCGCTCCGGCGAGCCCGTCGAGCCAACCCTCGGGCAGCACTTCATCGGTCATGACGTCGATCAGCAGTCCCGGCACGGCTTCGCCAATCAATTTCGAAGGTGTGCCCGTCGCGACGACGCGGCCGCTATCGACCAATACGACTCGATCGCAGAGGTCCTCGGCTTCCTCCATGTGGTGCGTGCTGTAGAGCAGCGCGGCGCCTTGCGAAGCGTGCGCGCGAATGGCGACGACGATGCTCTCGAACGATTGCGGATCGACGCCGACGGTCGGCTCGTCGAGCAGCAGCACGGGCGGCGAGCCGAGCAACCCGCACGCGAGGCTCAGGCGCCGCTGCATGCCGCCGGAGTACGCCGCGGCGGGCTCGTCGGCGCGTGCTGCTAGCCCGACCTGCTCGAGCGCAACGTCCGCCGCGCGGCTCGCCGCGGCTGCGCGCGCTCCGCCCAGTCGAGCGAAGAACATGACGTTCTCGCGGCCGGTCAGCGTGGGATAGAGCGCGACCTCCTGCGGGACTCGGCCGATCGACCGGCGCACGTCCTGCGGCGCGCGCCGCAAGTCGTGACCGGCGATCCGAACCTCGCCCGCATGCGGCGCCAGCAGCGTGGACAGCACCGCAAGCGTCGTCGTCTTCCCCGCACCGTTCGGGCCGATCAGACCAACGATCTCACCGGGCGCAACGTCGAACGAGAGCTCGTCGAGCACGCGCCGGCCGCCGCGGTTCACGACGAGTCGATCTACCCAAATGGCGGCAGCGGCAGACACATACCGAGCATAGCATCGCTTCCCTAGGCCCTAGCCGAAGACGGGCGCAACGGGCTATGTTGCATAGAGGTACCGCAGTAGGTTTTGACTCATGACTTCGACGGTCTTTGCACGGCGCGCGGCTCGCGGGTTGGTCGCTTGCACTCTGGTCGCCATCCTTTCGAGCGCGAGCGCAGCATTCGCGTTCGACTTCGACGACGTCGCCGCACTCGCGCGCCGCAAAGCGCGTGCACCGTTCGTGCCACAGGATCGCGCCCAGCCACAAGAGCTCGAGCTGCTGGGCTACGACCGCTATCGCGACATTCGCTTTCGGCCCGATCGCGCGATCTGGCGTGCCGAGGGTCTGCCGTTCGACTTGATGTTCTTCCACCGCGCGCAATCGAACCCGCGCGTGCGGATGAACGAAATCGTCGACGGCAAGGCGCAGCACATTCCCTACGACAGCGCCGACTTCGACTTCGGCAAGAACACGCTGTCGCCCGAGACGTGGGGCGAGCTCGACTACGCCGGCCTGCGCGTGCATTACCATCTGAACGGCCCGGAGTACAAAGACGAGCTCATCGTGTTCCTGGGCGCGAGCTACTTCCGCGCGCTGGCTGCGGGCACGCGCTACGGCTTGTCGGCACGCGGCTTGGCCGTCGATACGGTCGGCGGCGCCGGCGAGGAGTTCCCCTACTTCCCCGAATTCTGGATCGTCAAGCCGGCGCCGGACGCGCGCTCGTTGCGCATGTTGGCCTTGCTCGACTCGGAGCGAGTGAGCGGGGCGTATCAGTTTGACGTCGTGCCGGGCGACGAAACGGTCGTCGAAGTGCGGGCTCGCCTCTATCTGCGAGCGCCTATCCGCACGCTCGGGCTGGCGCCGCTGACGACCATGTACCAGTTCGGCGAGAACCAACCGCATCGAACCGACTTCAGGCCCGAGGTGCACGACTCCGATGGCCTCATGGTTGCGACCGGCGACGGCGAGTGGCTGTGGCGGCCGCTGATCAATCCGGACCAGATCTTGACGACGTCGTTCTCGATGCGCGAGCTGAAGGGCTTCGGCCTCATGCAGCGCGACCGCAGCTTCACGAGCTACGAGGACCCCGAGGCACGCTATGACTTGCGCCCAAGCGCGTGGGTCGAGCCCGTGGGCTCGTGGGGGCCCGGCCGCGTCGAGCTCGTGCAGCTGCATACGCCGAACGAGACGAACGACAACGTCGTCGCGTACTGGGTGCCCGAACAAGCGCCGCCGCCTGGTGAGCCGCTCGACTTCTCGTATCGCTTGCACTGGCAGGGTGCGCGGCTCGTGCAGGAGCCGCCCGGAGCTCGTGTCGTTCAATCACGCGTCGGCCGCGGTTACCGCGAGCTCGCCGAGGACCAGCAGCAATTCCAGGTCGACTTCATGGGCCCGTCGCTCGCGGCGCTGCCGCCGAGCGCGCCCGTCAAAGCCGTCGTCTCCGCACCTTCAAACGGTGAAATCCTCGAGACGAACGCGTACTACGTCGAAGCCACGGGCGCGTGGCGCATGATGGTCCTCGTCAGGCAACTCGACGCCACGCAACCTGTCGAGCTGCGCGGGTATCTGCAGAACGGCGATAACGTGCTCACGGAAACCTGGAGCAACCTCATCCCGGCGCGCTGACGTTCGGTCAGCAAAGACGTCCGTCGCTCCGATCCATTACGAGCGCGCTCTTGAGCGCCCGCGATGTTTCTTCGGCTTTCTTCACGGCGGCCGTGTAACCCAATGACCCTCTCGTGCGTATTAGTTCGCGTAGAGAGCATCATTTGGGAGAACTTCCGTGAGAACTTCGATTGGCTTCGCGCTTGGCACACTCTTCTCGCTCATCGTCATGTCCGCGAACGCGGCCGGAACGAGCGTGGCTGCGCCGGTGAAGATCGCCGCTGCGCAAGCAGACGTCGAAGTCATCGTGGTCACCGCAAAGCGTCCCGCCGTGGAGGCGACGATCGAAGAGATCGTCGTGACGGCGAAGCGCCCGAGCCCGAGCACGCTGACAACAGAGCGGACGCCCCCTGCAATGGCGATCGAGCTGCCGAAGCCGGAGCTCGCGATCAGCGAACCGCCGGTTTTCCGGCTGTGAAGCTCGCGGCGCGACCGCGCACGAGTGAGGTGAGTCCAGCACGGCCGGACGCGGTTGGCGCCGCGTCCGGCCCTGCATCACGTACAGTCGTTCAACCGCGCGGATTGCCGGGAGCTTTCGCTACCTGCCTCTCATAGTGGAACGGCGGCCGTGAATCAGCGAGCTGCTGAAGCTGATCGCCGGTCATCTTCACTCGCACTTGCGGGTTGTCGCCCGCAGAAGTGATCTGTAGATCGGCGAACGGCATCGAGATCAGCTTTGCGCCGAACCCAGCGAACCCGCCAATGGCGAGCACTGCATGTAGCTTGCCGTCTTCGGTGGACACGACGATGTCATCGACCTTGGCGACGTGCTCGCCGCGATCGTCCAGCACCGTCGCACCGATGAGGTCCGACGCGCGGTAGTCGAACGCGTCGAGAGCGAGGTTCTCCGCTTTGGCCGCATTCGCATTCGGCGCCGTCGCGCGGGGCCGATCGACATCGGTTCGCGCAGTCGCGGTCGCGGCTGCCGCGTCGCGCTGCGCTTCGCGCGCGGGCGATGCCGCCTGGTTCGCTTGCGCCTCATACGAGTACGCGGGTGCCGCCTTCAGCTGCTCTTCGCTCCGGTCGTAGTAGAAGTGGTCACCGTCGGGCGAGATGCGCAGGTCGTCATACGGCAGCGCGACAAGCTTGTCGCGTAGGTCGCCGAGCCCGCCGACCGACAGGACCACGAGCATGCGGTCTCGGTTTGCAGGAATCACGAGCTCCTTGATCTCGCCGAGCGTCTCGCCGGTGGCGTTGTGGACTCGCTCGCCGACGAGCTCCGTCGCGCGCAAATTCTTGCCCTTGATGTAGTCCTGGTAGCTCACCGAGCGAGAGAACTCGTCCGCACGCTCCGTGCGTGTGGGAACCTGAGCGCCGGCAGTGCTCGCAGCCACTATCAGCGCGGCCGCGTACGCGGCGTACTTGTGTTCGGGTCTCATGCTGTCCTCCGTCATCAACCTCGATGCCGGAAATCGAGCAAGACTCGTGCCAGCGTAAGCCACTGAGCTGGCCGGACAAATCGGTCCTTAGCCGTCGCGTCGGTTCGATGGGCGGGCGCACGGTTTCCACGTGAGCTCGGCCGCAATCGCCCCTTGCGGCCGACGGGCCGCAAGGGACTACAAGGGTCACGGCGTTATCACCTTCACGTGACCTCGCCGAAGGGAGCTAGAGCGTGGCCGTCGTTAGCGGTGCGCCCGAGACGACGATCTCGACGCGACGATTGCGCGCGCGGCCGTCCGTCGTGCTGTTGTCGCCAATCGGCGCGGATAAACCGAGCCCCGCGACGTCGATCTTCGAGGCCGGTACACCCTGCCCGATCAAGTAGTCGCGCACGGTCATCGCCCGCCTCAGCGATAGCTCCTGGTTGTTCGCGGCGCTGCCCGTGTTATCCGTGTGGCCCTCGACGTTGAACCGCAGCTCCGGATAAGAAGCGACGATGCCCGAGAACTTCGACAGAGTTTCGCGCGCAGAGGCGCTGGCCTCGGCCGTTCCCGTCGCAAACTGCACTCCGCCGATCTCGGCGACGAGCCCGCGACTCGAGTCGCGCGTGGGCAGTGCTTCGTTCAACCGCGTGCGCAGCTCGTCACGCGCCGCAACTGCGGCCCGCTCGCGCTCTACGCCCGTGGCTGCTTGCGAGGCCGCTTCGCTCGAAGCCGCAGCCGCAGTGGCCGTGATGGCCGCTGCTGCACGCGCCGTCTCGTTGGCCGCGTTCGTCGCAGCAACTGTAGCCGCCTGTTGCCGTTGCGCCGTAGCGCTCTCCGTGGAAGCGAGCAACGCAGCGCGGCGTGCATCTTCACCGGCGATGACCGCCTCGCGCCCGAGCCCCGGCGCCGTCTTGCGCTCCGAGCTCTTATCGCCTGCCAGCGCAGTCTCGGCTGCCGCCAGCTTCTGCTTGGCCATGACGAATGCGTCGGAGCTGAACTGGTCCGCCCCGGCGGCACGCGCGATGGCGACCGCGTACCGAGCTTGCACGACCTCGAGCGGGTTGGCGTCATCGACGCCCATACGCGAGAGCCCGGCGATGCTCGAATAGTCGACGCGCTCGGTCAGTGTCGTCACCTTCGACTCGGCGCCCTTCACATCGTCGCCGACGTTGTAGAGAACCATCATCGTGCTCGGAATCGTCACCGCAAAATGCGGCTCGGCGGTCACGATCAGCGCGAACTGCGACGCCCCGTTCTGCGTGTCGAGCTTGCCATTGCCGCCGTCGATCCCACCGATCACGCCGTGGTTGCTGGCGCGGCCATCCGGCGTCACGGCCCACAGCACGTACGTGGTGTACGGCCCGAGCGCTGCCGGTTTCGGCAAGTCCTTCACTTCCGCGGAGATTTGCGCGTTGTCGTTCTGGTACTCGACTTGCACCTTACCCTCGGCGGTGGCCGCAAGCGGTGTACCGCGAAGGAACAGCTGCGACTTCGGGCCGTCGCGATAGCTGTACATCGAGATGTTGCTGAGCGCATCGGAGCTCGCAATGGCTTCCGAGCGCTCGACGCCCTGAGCGAACGCGAGTGTTGCGGTGCCACTGCTCAAGGCCGCAGCCACGCATAAGGCAATCATCGTACGTTTCATATCGACTCTCCTGTGTTGTCAGCGAGAGTACGCGCTTGCCTTCATGCCGTCGGTGCGCTGGCGCGCTTAGTTCGCGCGAGCCTCAGTAATCGGAGACCACGTTGCACTACCCGGGCTGCGCTCGAGCCCGAGCGCCAGCGTGTCATCGCCCAGGCGCCAGGACGTACCGGCGCCTAGGACGACGACAGAGCGTGAGTTCGCTGCGGACTGCGGCTCTGTGCGGCAGCACGCTTAGCCGCTCCCGATGAGAATCTAGCGGGAGTCGGTCGGGGCGCAGCGGCGTTCGGTTGTGGTTACCGTTCGCTGATCCGCTCGATTGTCTTGAATCTTCTCTTGAATCTCGCGGCCAATCAGCGCCCCGGCGGCGGCGCCTACGGCCGTCGTGAGGTCGCGGTCGCCGAGATCCTTCCCAACGGCGCCGCCGACGACCGCGCCGGCTGCCGTTCCCGCAATGCGGTGCGGATCCTTTGGATCGGCCACGTGCGCAACCTGCTCATCCCAGCATTCCTCTCGAGCGCCCGAGCGAGTAGCGCCCGGCACGTCCGCGCGGTCATCGCCGAGATACGCATAGGCCGCAGTTCCGCCGGCCACCGCAACGCCGATGCCCGCGACGACACCCACCCAGGCCAATTTGCTCAGTTGATTAGTGCTCATTTGCTGTCCAGCTCGTCGACGGCATTGTTGACGCCCTTGCGCACATCGTCGATCGCATCGTCGACTTTGTTGCCCGCGGTTTCTCCGCCGTTCTTTGCGTCCTCGATCGCTTCGTCGACCTCTTCTGCGGCGCGCTCGAACGGGCCTTGTCGTTCACATGCGACGTGCATCGGCAACGTCATCAATAAAACCGCCATTAACTTCATAAATTCTCGCTTTGTCTTGGCTGGCCGCGAGGCTACGCGGGCAACATCATTGGTGCTCAACGGACGAACACTACACGCCACCGACGCGGGCGTCCGTACGTTGGCGCGCTTAGTCGCGCAAGTCGTCAGAGGCGGTACGTTGGGTCTCGCTGGCGACAGTCAAAAATGATCCTTGCCGTAGGCGTCGCGCGACCCGATGATGGCCGCATCAATTCGCGTTGGAGCAGCAAAGAATCGTGCTGATAAAAGTAGGCTACGACATCATCTTCGAGCATCCGGTGCCTACGCCGATCGTAGCGATGCTCCACCTGCATCCGGAGCGCGACGCGACGATCCGGCGTGCCGAGTACTTACTCGTGGATCCGCTCGTGCCGATCACGCACTACATCGACGGCTTTGGCAATCGTTGCAGTCGGCTCACATCACCCAGCGGAAAAATTCGCTTCTGGAACGACGCAGTCGTGGAAGACGACGGCCGGCCGGAGCCCCACAACCCGGCCGCCAAGCAGCACGAGATCCGCGACCTGCCGCACGACACGATCGAGTTTCTGATCGCGAGCCGCTACTGCGAGGTAGACCGGATGGTGGAGACGGCGTGGCAACTGTTCGGCGCCGTGCCGGCAGGCTGGGCGCGCGTGCAGGCCGTGTGCAACTACGTCCACGAGCGCATCCGCTTCGATTATCTGAAGGCGCGGCCTACGCGCTCGGCCTTCGACGCGCACGAAGAACGCGTCGGCGTGTGCCGCGACTTCGCGCATCTCGCGATAACGCTGTGCCGGTGCCTGAACGTGCCGGCACGATATTGCACGGGTTATCTCGGCGACATCGGTGTGCCGCAAGTGCCATCGCCGATGGATTTCAGCGCCTGGTTCGAGGTGTACTTGGGCGACACGTGGTACACGATGGACGCGCGGCACAACGTGCCGCGCATCGCACGCGTCTTGATGGCGCGCGGGCGCGATGCCGCCGATGTGGCGTTGCTGACGTCGTTCGGGACGAGCCGATTGGAGCGTTTCAACGTTTGGTGCGACACGGTGGGGCCGGAAGCGCTAGCCCCCGCGGCTTGAGGTCTCGCGGGCAGATAGCGCGGCTCGATGTACGAACCCAAGACGCATCCTCCCATCCCTTAGCGGGCTACCGAAATGGACCTCGGCGCGGGTGCTAGGCCGCGGCAGTAGCGAAAGACCAGGCAGTTCGCTTGTGTTTTCTGCCGTATTCGGCGCCGAGCGCAGTTGGGACGAAGGGACCCGCAGTGATAGGCTCCTACGACGCGGACGCCATCCGAATAACAGCCGCATCCAAGATATAGGGGGAAGCACATGGCCTTGAGAACAGGATCGACCTCAGCGCGTTTCGCGCTCGCAGCCGGCCTCGCGTCCGCGTTGTCGGTGGTCGCGTATGCGCAGTTTGGCGGGCCGCCGCCGACGCCGTACACACCCGCGGAAGGGGCCAAAGACCTGAAGTCCGTGCTCTTCAACTGGCCGTGGCACATGGGCATGTTGCGCGGCATCGAGGAGCATGAGCTCGCCGTGACGCTCGAGTATCGCGGCGAAGGCACGATCCAAGTCAACGGTCAGCCCTGCACGATCACGCCTTACAAGGAAGGCCGCGAGGGCGAGCTCGGCACGTCGGGCTACCGTATCAGCAATGCGTACCAATTCGCCGGCAGCCGCACGCAGATCAACTGCACGCTGCCGAATGGTCGCACCTATTCCAACATCGAGGTCGTCAGCGGCAAGTACGCCTGGGATGAAGACCGCCCCGGCGCCGGTCTCGTGGCCGGCGAAGGCACGGCCAAGCCGATGCGCGAGAGCGTCGATGAACGCCTGATTCGTCTTTGGGCCGGCCCTCAGGGCGCGGCCAAAGCAGCCTTGGCGGGTGCGGGAATCGACCCCCTGAAAGTGTTCCGCAATCCCGGCGGCCTGTTGCAAGACGGCGTCTCGAAGATCGGCAACACGTCGGTGACCTGGGAGGGCAGCACCCCTGTCGTTACGTTCCCGATTCCGGGCGTCGCCGACGCAACGGCGGTCGCCAAGCTCGACAACCGCTTCATGGCCTCGTCCGTCGTGGTCACGCAGGGCCGCAACAAGTACGAGTTCACGTACAGCGATTACAACGACTACAACAATCCGCTGAACCGTATCGAAACCTACCTGCCGGGCAGAATGGTCGAGCGCAAGAACGGCCAGGTGATGCGCGATATCAAGACGGTCGTGGCCGAAACGGGCAGCGTCTATGTCGTCGTGCCCGTGCCCTCGAATGTGGGTCCCACGGAGTCCCTGCCGATGTATGGCAGCGATCAGAAGGCGCCGGTGCTCGATTCGACCGCCGCGACGCCGCGTTTGGCGAGCGGCAAGCCGGATCTCACCGGCAGCTGGGGCGGCACGGGCAAGTTCTTCATCTGGCGCTACGGTAATCGCCGCTGCGCACCGACGCAGCTCGACGGCTGCAGCCCGCAATGGAATCAGACGCTCGACTTCGAGTTCGAGGCCGCGTCGCGCTTCGGGCCGAATCGCCCACTCTATAAGCCCGAGCACTGGGACGAGGTCATCTACAAGGACATGTGGACCAACAAATTGGATCCGATCATGACTTGCCAACCGATGGGTCAACCGAGACAGGGTCCGCCCGGGCGCATCTTCCACACCGACGCCGACATCACGCTGCTCTATGGTCGCGGCGGCGACGGCGGCGGCGGCTATTCGGATCTTCGCGTGATCCCGACCGACGGCCGCGCGTTCGACCCGCAGCAGACCCGCCAGACGAAGTACACGGGTCATTCGGTCGGCCACTGGGACGGCGACACGCTCGTGATCGAGTCCGTCGGCTTCACGCCGGAGACCTGGCTCGCGCGCGGCGGCTTCTTTCATTCGGAAGACATGAAGGTCACCGAGCGCTTCACACGCAAGGGCGATCAGATGCTCTACGAGGTGACCGTCGAGGACCCGCAAGTGCTGCTTCAGCCGTACAAGCTGACCCCGATGCTGCGGACCCTCGCGACCGGCGGTGGACCTGGCGGCGGCGCCACGCTACTCGGCACCGAGCGCGGGGACTGCCAGGCCGAAGAGCTCGACGACATCTCGACTCAGATTCGCCACTAGAAAACGCGTCAGCGAAACGGGCGTTCGCTCTTCGCGACCGGCGGCTCGAGCAGCGCGGCTCAGCGCCAGCCGAGCTCCGGCGCGACGTACTTGAGGATGCTCTCGAGCGCGTGCGCGTTGTACTCGACCCCGAGCTGATTCGGCACCGTGAGCAGAAGCGTGTCGGCGGCCGCAATGGCCTCGTCCGCCGCTAGTTGCTTCACGAGCGCCGCGGGCTCGGCCGCGTACGAGCGGCCGAAGATCGCGCGCGTGTTGGCGTCGATGTAGCCGATCTGATCCTGCTCGTCGCCGCCGCGGCTGCCGAAGTACGCGCGATCACGATCGTCGACGAGCGCAAAGATACTGCGGCTCACAGAGACCCGCGGCTCGCGCTTGTGCCCCGCCTTCTTCCACGCCTCGCGGTACGCCTCGATCTGCTTGCGCTGTTGAACGTGCAGCGGCTCGCCGGTTTCGTCCGTCTTCAGCGTGGAGCTTTGCAGATTCAAGCCGAGCTGCGCGGCCCACTCGGACGTCGCGTTCGAGCTCGAGCCCCACCAGATCCGCTCGCGCAGCCCTTCTGAGTGCGGCTCCACACGCAAGAGCCCAGGTGGATTCGGGAACATCGGCCGCGGATTCGGTTGCGCGAACCCCTCGCCCTTGATCACTTGCAGGAATACCTCGGCGTGACGGCGCGCCATGTCGGCGTCGCTCTGGCCCTGCTGCGGCACGTAGCCGAAGTAGCGCCAGCCGTCGATGACCTGCTCCGGCGACCCGCGGCTGATGCCGAGCTGAAGCCGACCGCCCGCGATCAGGTCGGCGGCACCGGCATCTTCGGCCATGTAGAGCGGATTCTCGTAGCGCATGTCGATGACGGCCGTGCCGATCTCGATCTTCTTCGTGCGCGCGCCCACGGCGGCGAGCAAAGGGAAAGGCGAGCCGAGCTGACGCGCGAAGTGGTGCACGCGAAAATACGCGCCGTCGGCGCCGAGCTCTTCGGCGGCCACCGCGAGCTCGATCGACTGCGTCAATGCGTCAGCGCCCGTGCGCACCTGCGAGTGCGGCGACGGCGTCCAGTGGCCGAACGATAGGAAACCAATCTTCTTCATCAACCAACCTTCTCTTTAGGTGGACACGCGAGCTGTCACTTCCGCTCAACCAGGTCGCCAATCTAACGTTCGCCGCTGTCGTAGTCACCGAGCTCCGATGATCGCCTGTCGCAACTCGGCCAGGCGATTGAGTTCGCGAGACGCGGCCTCCTAGGGTGTGATGGGCGGCGTGCTAAGTGGCGCCTTGCGGACCTTCGCGAGTTGCTCGTAAGCAAACGCGAGCCGGAGCAGCACCGGCTCGCCCCACTCGGCGCCCAATAGCTCGATCCCGATCGGAACCCCGATGGGCGCAGTGGCGGTGGGCGCGGAGAAGCCCGCGGGGAAGCTGATCGCCGGAAAGCCGGTGCTATTCGATAAGACGCCGTTACGTTCGACTTGCTCTTCGCCGATCGGGACCACTAGCCGCTTCTGGTGCGGATACAGAATCGCGTCGAGCCGGTGCTCCGCCATGACTCGCATGACTGCCAACCGAAGAGCGTCATGGCGCAGCAGGCGCCGTTTGTACTCCATGCTGTTCAGCGCGTCATCGGCGCGCTGATAGCCAACGAGCGCGCCCTTGATCGAAGGGTGGAACTGACCGGTCGCGATGAACTCTTCCAATGTTTTTACCGGCGCGTTGGGACCGAGGTTCGCCAAATAGGCGTTGAAGGCCGCCTTGAACTCGAACTGCGTGAGCTGCGTGTCTTCAGTCAGCTCGGCGAAATTCGGGATGCGGATGGGCAGCATCGTCGCCCCAGCCTCGCTCATGCGCTCGGTCGCACGGCGCACCACGGCGTTGACTTCCTCGTGGATCGGTTCGCTACCGAACAAATCTTGCAGCACGCCGATGCGAGCGCCGTCGAGGCCATTTGCGTCGAGGAAAGCGGTGAACGTCGCAGGAACCTGCCGCCAGCCAAACGCAGTGACGGGATCCTCGGGATCGTAGCCGGCCATCACCGTCAGAGCACGGGCGGCATCTTCCACGGTCCGCGCGATGGGCCCGACCTCGTCCTGCGTCGTGCTCGCCGGAATGACTCCGCGCCGGCTGAGCAACCCGCGAGTCGGCCGTATGCCGACGAGACTCTGCGCAGACGCGGGCGATCGGATCGATTGCCCCGTATCGCTACCTGTGCCGATGATGGCGAAGCTCGCAGCGATCGATGCTCCCGTTCCACCGCTCGAGCCGCCTGGCGTGCGTGTCAGGTCATACGGATTTCTGGTCTGCCCGCCCATCGAGCTCAGGGTGCTCCCACCCAGTGCGAGCTCGGTCATGTTCGCCTTCGCAAGGATTACCGCACCGGCACTCCGCAGCCGGCTGACGACGAACGCGTCTCGCGGCGGCACCGACTTCGCAAGCGCCAACGAGCCGCCTGTCGTCGGGAGGTCGGCCGTATCGAAATTGTCTTTGAGAATGACGGGAATGCACTCGAGCGGGCGAAGCGTTCCTCGGCTCGCGCTCAACTGCCGGTCGATTTCTGCCGCGGTCTGCAGCGCCTTGCTGTTGATCGTAATCAGCGCGTTCAGCGCCGGCCCTTTGTCGTCGAATGCGGCGATCCGCTCGAGGTAAGACTCCACCAGCCGCACGCACGTGAGCCTGCCCGCCGCGAGCGCGGCATGGACGGATGCGACGGTGGCCTCTTCGGGTGCGAATTGACTGCTTGAAGGCTGGCTCATGAGCGGAAAAGCGGCGGTGATGAATGCAAGCGCCGGAAGCGATCCAGCGCGCCTAGGTGTATTGCGCATTGACGTCCCTGACCTCGAGCTGCTGCTCATGGTGAGCGCACTCTTTCGCGGCTGCGCTACGGCAGCGCGAAGACTCGCAACGTGTCATCGGCCACCACTGCAACGTACTGCCTGCCATCGCGGCCCCTATAGGTCATGGGATTGGCGTTCACGACGGCGTCGAGCTGCACAGACCAAACCTCGTTGCCGTTCTTCGCGTCGAACGCACGAAAGCGCTTGTCGTTCGTCGCGCCGACGAACACGAGACCGCCCGCCGTGGCGGTCGGGCCGGCGCTGCCGCTGCCGCCCGTGAGCTGGCGGTCGGCCGGCAGACCCGGTGTGACGCCGAGCGTGTGCTCCCACAGGATATCGCCGCTGTTCGCATTCACGGCCACGAGCCTCGACCACGGCGGTCGATAGCACGGCAGAGTCCCCAACGTTTCGCCGGCATCATTCTTGGCCGGTGCGCTGAAGGTGAAATATGGGCCGGGCCCGTTCACGCTGCCGCGATCGTACGGAATCGTGGTGCCCTCCACACCGCGGCCGTAGTTTTTGCCCGGCTTGCGTTCTTCGATCCAGCCGACGAGCGCCGTGTCGTGCGTGTGCATGTAGACGATGCCGCGGCGCGGATCCGCCGCCACGCCACCCCAATTCACTCCGCCGGCCGCACCCGGCAACTGCAAAACGGTGCGCGGCACGTCGCCTTCGGCGTGGAAGCCGAACGGCGTGTAGGGTCCTTCGTTCGCAAAGCCACCGCTCTTCCGCCATAGCTCTTCGCATGCGGCCACGTGCTGCGCCGAGGTGTCTTCGGGGCGCACGAAATCGCGCTCTTTGTCGAACGACACGCGAGCGAAGGGCTGCGCGGGCTTCACCGGCACGGGCTGCGTCGGCGCGTACCACTCGCCCGGAACGTTGCCCTGCGGCACGGGCTGCTCTCGCACGCCGAACACGGGCGAGCCCGTCTCGCGATTCAGCACGAACATCCACGCTGTCTTGCCGATCGACGCGAGCGCCGGAATGCGATCTCCGCCCTGCACGAGATCGATGAGCACCGGCGGATTCGGAATATCGAGATCCCAAAGGTCGTGATGCACGGTTTGGAAGTGCCACCGATAGCGGCCCGTGGTCGCCTCGACCGCGACGATCGAGTTGCCGAACAAATTATTGCCGGGCCGATCGCCGCCCCAATAGTTACCGGCGGCGCTCCCAACCGGCATGTAGAGAATGTCGCGGGCCTCGTCGAGCGTCATGTACCACGCCCAGACGTTCACGCCCGAGCGATTCCGCCAACCGTTATCGAGCCACGTCTCGTGCCCGAACTCGCCCGGCAATGGCACGGTGTGGAACGTCCAGCGCAGCTTCCCCGTGCGGACGTCGAACGCGCGCGTGTCGCCGGGCTCGGCGAGAGCAACCTCGTTCGTCGTTGCGCCCAAGATCGCGAGGTCTCGATAGATCGTGGGCACGCCGTTCCACGGAACGGCAATCTGCACGACGCCGGCGGTGCCGAACTCCGGCACGGGGTGGCCCGTGCGCGCATCGAGCGCCACGAGCGTCGGCCCGGCCGTCAGCAAGATCCGCGGAGGCAGCGCGGCGTCGCCGGGCCAGTACGCAACGCCGCGTGCGGTCGTGCTGAGCGGCGCACGCAGCGCGTGCCGCCAGATCTCCCGGCCCGTGTGCGCCTCGAGCGCGACGACTTCGTTGCCGCGCACCGGCAGGTAGAGCACCCCGTCGACCGCGATCGGCGTCGCTTGCGGGTTGCCTCGCCCACCCGGTGCGTCGCCGTCGTCGTCGAGCGCGCGGGCCACCGGTGCGTGCCAAACTTCAGCGAGGCGACCCACGTTGCGCGGCGTGATATCCGTGAGCGGCGAGAAACGGCTGCCGCCGAGATCGAGGCTGTACATCGGCCAGTCGCCGCTCGGCGTTTGCGCATGCGCCGGCGGGAGCGCCGTGGCGAAAAAGACGGCAAACGCGGCGGCTACGCCGAGTGGTCGGCTGGAGTGATTGGAACGCATGCCGTCGGCCCGCCCCCTAGAAGAACGCCGAAGCATTGGGCCCGCGAAACGCTACCGCGTCAATGCGCCCCGCCGGTAGCGGATTGCTGCAGTGCCTCGCTCGCTTCGAGCCATGCTTCCTCCGCCTCGGCGATCTCGCTGTTGACTCGCGCCTGATCGCGCAACAGCTCCCTCAAGGCGTCCTTGCTCGCGCTCGTGTACAAGTCGCCGCCGGCAAGCTGCGCGTCGATCGCCGTGCGGCGTTGCGTCAGCGACTCCAGCCGCGCTTCGAGCTCCTTGATCTTCTTGCGCAACGGCTGCTCGCGCTGCCGCCGTTCCGCATCGGTACGCTTGCGATCTTTGCGCAGCTGCGCGCTATCGGCTTTGTCGAACGGCTCACCCACTTCCGCTTGGCGCGCCCGCCGTTCGCTCAACCAGGCTCGATACTCCTCGAGGTCGCCGTCGTATTCCTGCACGCTGCCGTCGGCCACCATCAGCCAACGATCGGTAACGCTGCGCAGCAAGAAGCGGTCGTGCGAAACGATCACCATCGCGCCGCCAAAGTCCTGCAGCGCCATGGTCAACGCGTGCCGCATCTCGAGATCCAAGTGATTGGTCGGCTCGTCGAGCAAGAGCACGTTTGGCCGCTGATAGACGAGCAGCGCAAGAACGAGGCGCGCCTTCTCGCCGCCGGAGAATAGCGCCACGGAGCTCAGCGCCGCGTCGCCGGAAAAACCGAAGCCGCCTAGAAATCCGCGCAAGTCTCGCTCCGCTGCACGCGGATCGAGGCGCTGCAGGTGTTGCAGCGGTGTCGACGTGAGCTCCAGCTGCTCCAGCTGATGCTG
>Ga0315910_10002471_pt1 | contig 16231 bp, 9 predicted proteins | sample EdamamesoilMG_FD_204470 | JGI IMG/M metagenome (GOLD analysis project Ga0315910, IMG submission 204470) | Garden soil microbial communities collected in Santa Monica, California, United States - Edamame soil | ecosystem: Environmental > Terrestrial > Soil > Garden | place: USA: California... | reverse complement strand
CAGCGCGAGCAGCTCGTCGTCGGGCACGCTGCTCCACAAGAAGAACGACAGCCGCGACGCCAGCTCGAGGTCGTTCACGCGATGCACCGCGCCCGCCGGCAGCTCTGGCGAATCCTGTTCAGCGCGGAAAACGAACTTCGGGTCCGAGAGCATCCGGTGAAGCGCAACCTGAATTCCGGTGTCAAATGTGCCGCCTTGCTTGCGGCCCATCTCGAAGAACCGCATGAGCGCGGTGAGATCGTCAGCGGCGACCGGCTGCCGATACGCTCGTCGGGCGACCTGGGAAAGAATGCGTCTGGCACACGCGGCCTCTTCGGACTGCGTGGCAGGACGGCACACAAAGAGGCGCGTGCGACTGGCCGTGTCGCCAGGTCCGTCGGCACCGAAGGGGCCAGTGATCGTGACCGCGTCTACCTGCGGCACACCGGCAGCGTCGACGGCATCGATGCGCGACTCGAGCGGCTCGAGGAGCTGCGGCTCCTGCCCCACGCTCTGATGCACAAACGTCACGGCCACTTCGTGCGCACCGGCACGCACTGGCACCTTGACCTTCAGGGTCTCGAAGATTCGCTTGTTGACATCCTCAGGCGACAGGTCGCCGCCGTCGTCGCCAGCGCCGTACTCGACTTGCGGTCCGCCAACCTTGACCAGGTGCACGCGACGGCCATCGACGAGGATCTCGAGCTCGTGCGCGCGCATGATCCCGCGAATCACCCAGTTGTTCGTCTTCCACAACGTCGGCGCGATGACGTATTCACCGTCGAGCGGGAACGTGTGGCGAATGAGGACGCCGCCGCGCGTTCCAAGTGGCAGCCCTTCGATATGACTCAGCTGAGTGAGGTCCCCGGGAACCTGATATTTGACGTCGAGCGGTTCGCTCAGCTCGGGAGCTCCAACCGCAAGCGCGCTGATCTTCTGCGCTGCCGACAGGTAACGTTCCTGCAACATCGGCGACACGCCGAGCACGTCAGCGATGTTGTCGAAACCGCCAAATCCGGCGTCATCGGGCGGAAGCAACGCCGCCGCGTCCACTTCGAGACCGAGCACATCTCTTACGGCATTGGCGTATTCGGCCCGATTGACACGATGCAGGAGCGGACGTCCCGGATTCGGCTGTGCGGCACCGGCACGATCGAGACTCGCCGTAACGAAGCCGATGAACTTGTCATAGGTCGCGCGGTCGGGACGACGAACCCCTTGCGGCGGCATGGTGCCGGCGCGCAGTTTCCGTACGACGCGCTCCCACAGGTCAGCGTGGTCTGGGATCGTGGCCAGGTCGGCCTCGGCCAGCGAGACGCCCCCACTTTGCACTCGCTGGTTGTGGCAGGTGATGCAGTACTGATCCAGCACCGCGCGATACTCGCCGGTCGCCGCCGCAGGCACGTTTTGTTGCGAGCTCGTCGCTTGCGTGGCCGAGCCACTCAACAGCGAAATCGCCCATACAATTGCCGCCGTAGCCATCCCGATCGAGCAGCGTTTCCCCACGACGGGCGACGATAACAGGTTCAAACTGGGCGGGAAATTCCCATATCGGGCTATGCCTGAAGACGCGTGCCTGAGGATGCCAGCCTGCGCACGTACCCCTGGCGGGGTGGATGATTTATCCCACCAGGGACATACGAACTGATATCAATCAGCGAAGGTGGATGAGGCCTCGACGCAGCGCTTCGGCAAGAGCGGCTGTGCGGTCGTGGACGTTGAACTTGGCGAGGATGCTCTTGATGTGGGCTCGCGCCGTGTCTACCTGGATACCCAACTGGTCGGCGACTTCCTTGTTCCTCATGCCGCGTCCGAGAAGCTCCAGAACTTCCAGTTCGCGAGTGGTGAGAAAGCGGTGCGTCGTCCGCGCTTCGAGCTTGGCGGCGACGTCGGGTGGAATGGAACGCTGCCCGGCGTGCACTTCGCGGATCACTCGCAGCAGGTTCTGCGGAACGGTGTCCTTCAGCAGATAGCCCACTGCCCCGAGCTGCAATGCCTGATAGATGTCCTCGTCCCCCTGATACATCGTCAGGACGATGACGCGGGCGTTTGACTCGATCTGCCGGATGGCCCGGATAGCCTGCATGCCATTCATCCGCGGCAGCTGCAGATCCATGACGGTCACGTCCGGTTTGTACTCGACATATCGTTCAACGGCTTCGGCGCCATCGCTGGCCTCAGCCACAACGGTCACATCATTGGAGAGCCCGAGTATGCGCACAATGCCCTCGCGCATCAGAGGGTGATCATCGACACAGAGCACGCGAATCATTGAACCGGAACCTCCGCTTCCACCACCGCACCTGCACCCACGTTACTCGTTACTACCAGCCGGCCACCCACGCGTTCCGCTCGCTCTTTCATGCTGGCCAGGCCGCAGTGCGACCCGTTACGTGGCTTGGCCTCTTGAACGAATCCGATGCCGTCATCGACGATGCGCACCGTCACTCGCCGCCGCTTGTACTCGATCGCGACGTCGATATTGTCCGCCTGTCCGTGCTTGACGGCATTGCTCATCGCTTCCCTGGCGATGCGCATCAACTGTTCTTGCGCATTCGGGGAACACGGGCGTGAACGTCCAGTGGACGACACCGAGACGGTGATGGCCCGCCCCCAATTCGTGTTGTCGGCGAGATCGCGTAACGCGTCGGCGAGGTTGCGCGCTTCCAGCCCTGGAGAACGAAGCTCCCAGATCGACACCCGCGCGTCCGTCACGCATTTCTGAATCTGTCCGCGCAAGCGCTGGATCGCCGAACTGGCCTGCTCAGGGCTTCCGAGATAGCTGGCCACGACTTCGAGCTCGATACCGATGGCTCCGAGGCTTTGCAGAAGCGTGTCGTGGATCTCACGACTCACTCGCGCGCGCTCGGCCATCACCAACGCGTACTTCTTGCGAACGGCGCGCATGCTCATCCACCAGTACGCACCGACGATCGACGCCAGCACCGTCACACTGAAGACATAAAACGAGGTGGTTCGATAGAAGGGCGGAGGAATCGAGAATGCCCACACCGCCTCCGGCTCCGTCCAGTGGCCATCGCTGGTGGCGCTCACGCGGAAGGTGTACGCACCTGGCTGCACATTGGCGAAGGATGCTTGTCGTCGCGCCCCCGCGTACACCCATCCGGTATCTGCACCTTCCAACATGTACCGAAACCTCAACTTGGTTCCGGCGGTCAGGCTCAGCGCGGCGTAGTCGATCTGAAGCGTCGCAGTGCTGGTCGGCAGCCGCAGCGCAGGCGTCGCCGGAATCGCAATGCCGTCGGCACTCAGTTTTTCGATACGAGGTACGACAGGCGCCTTCTCAGTAGGCAGGCTCCCGACATCGATGATGGCCAGCCCTTCGCCAGTCGCGAACCAGAGTTTGCCCGAACGATCCCTGACCGCCGACGAACTCCAGAACGGCAACCCGGACGGAAACCCGTCCGACTTGTCGTACATGTGGTAGCGAATCTTGTGTGCGGGATCGGCGGCGATCTTGTCCATCTCGCGCCCATCGATTCGCACGATTCCCGAGCCGCCGTTGACGATGAACCAGAAGTGCCCCTCGTCGTCCTCCACAAACGATCGTTCGAGCTGCTCGGGCATTCCATGCCGTTGATCCGCCGTGGTGATCTGATCGGCGGTGAGCCTCGTCAGGCCGCTGACCGTGCTGATCCACACGGCGCCCCCTCTATCCTCGCGAACTGCGTTCACCCTCCCAGCGGCAAGGCCATCCTGCTCGGAATACGCGCGCCACGCCGAGCCGTTGAGCACCGCCACTCCGCCGGTCGTGAATCCCACCCACACTCTGCTCCCGCGATCGGTGTAGACGGTGCTGCATGGCATCTGCGGCAGGCCAGACTCCACGCGCACCAACGCGCTACCCGAGAGCTTGAATACACCTTGAGCGCCACTGCACACCCAGAGGCTCCCGTCGCTGTCAGTGGTCATCGCGACCACGCGGTCGAGTGAGACGGCGGCCACCTGCGAGAATGAGCCGCGCCAGAATCGGCTCACGCCCTGCGTCGTGGCGAACCAGAGGGCGCCCGATCGATCCGCATGCAGCGCCATCGTCTGCTTCTGGTCGTATACCGTTCGACGCGTTCCGTCGAAGCGATTCAGCCCATAGGTTGTGGCCGCCCAGACGCTACCGTCGTCGCCCACGGCCAGGGCGCGTACCCCTTCTTCGGTGAGCCCTTCGAGCGGCGCCTCCGTATCTACGAAGCTCTGGGAGAGTCGGACGATGCCGTTCCGCATCCCGACCCAGAGGTTGTCTTCGCGATCGAGAAACAGTGACTGCACGGATCCTCGAAGCCGGGCGCTTCGGTACGGCTCGAGGATGTGTTCGCCCGTCTTGGCGTCAACCCGCAGGCGCAGCAGTCCGTTCCCAAGCGCTGCGATCCAGACAGTCCCGTGACTGTCGACGATCAGGCGCCATCCGGCCGCAGGCGCTGGCAGTCCCTGTGCGTAGGTGAGCGGAACCGCGGATCCAACACTGCGCACGATGGAGCGCGAATCAGTTGCCCACATCGTGCCAGAGGCGCTTTCGGCGAGGCTCTCGGCGTGGATGTTGCGATCCACGGCCTCAAATGCACCACCAGCTTCCGATTGCCGGAAGACGCCCGCGGCGGTGCCGATCCACAAGCGCCCGGCTCGATCCTCGTAGACGCTGAAGATTTCCGACGACTCGATCCCCGCCGCGCTCATATGCCAACGCTGACCGTCGTAACGAGCAAGCCCTTTGCGCCCGGCAGCCCATACGGTTCCGCGACGATCTTCGAGAATGGCGGAATAGCCCCCTTCCCCAAGGCCGTCGCGCTCCGAGTAGACAACAACATCGTCGTTCAGGATTCGAGTGATGCCGCTCGCGTCGGAGAAGGTCACCCACAGGCTTCCGTCTTTCGCGCTCGCCAGCGCACGCACAGAGCGTCCGGGCAGTGCCGGCTCGCCGCGGCTCCCCCACGGAAAGAACTGCGAGCCGTCGAATCGAACGAGGCCACTGCGAGTGCCGAGCCAGAGATAGCCAACCCGATCCTGTGCGAGTGCGAAGACCGTGTCGAGCGGAGCGGGAAGACCGGCGTCAGCGCTCCATGCGGTGACGGCATAGCTGCCGTCCGGTTGCGGGGCATCGCCGGCAACAGCGGGTGTCGCCAGCATCACCACTACCAATACGAAACCGAGGTCCCTGAGGAAAGAGTCCACCATCCCGCGACTGCTCTGAAAGAGCGCCAAGTGTGCAGGATTCGGTGGTCTCATTCAAGCGTGGCTCACTTCACGCCGTAGATTTGTCCGGTGGCTTTGGACCGAGGTCGATCCCGTAGTCCTCTTGCACATGCTCTCGCATCTCGTCGGCCTGGTGCTTGGCCTTGTCCTTGCGGTCGCGACTTTGCCGATATCGCTTCTGCGCCGCGGCCAGCGATGCCTGCGAACGCTCCGCAGAACTGACCGCGAAGCTCGAGAGCAGACGCTCCAGATCGCTTCCACCACAGGAGGGGCACACGGGCACCGTGTTGCCGCGCACGAGGACCTCGAATTCGGCCTCGCACGTTCGACACCTGAATTCGTAGACAGGCATGCCGATTCCCGCCTGCTACTTGAGCGCAATCACCAACATCTCGACGGGTATGGTGCCGGGGTTGGAGACTGCGTGATCGAGCGTCCTGGGCAGGTACCACACTTTCCATAGTTCGCCGCGCGTCCGCTCGGATCCGACTGCGACTTCTATCTGTCCTGGGGCGCTCTGGATCGCGATCAGGTCCTCCGCGCTCTTATGCATCTCCTGCTTCATTCCAACCGGTGCAGGGACTTTCATCACTCTCACGCGTTCGTTGTCGATCAACTGACTGGTCGGCCTGGTTTCGGCCGCACCCTGGGACCGTGCCGAGGACGCGGCCGGTGCGTCGTTCGACAGCATCACCACGAGCATGTCTACCGGTTGCGTGCCGCGATTGAAGAGTGCGTGCTCAACTGTTTTCGGGAGATACCAGACCTTCCCTGGAGCGCCCTTCGTTACTTCCTTGCCGATCTGCATTTCGATCTGGCCTGGGCCGGTCTGAATCGCTACCACGTCCTGCGGCGTGATATGCATCTCCTCGGTCAGACCCGCCGCCGCGGTGAGCCGCATGACGGTGACGCGATCGTTGGCGACGAGTTGATTGCGCGTGACGCCACCCGGGGCCTGAGCTCCGAGCAGCGTCGGGCTGGCGAGAGCGCATACAAGAGCGGCTCTCGCCAGAACGGACATTCGGTGCGTCATTGCGCGCATGCGCGTCGGGCTAGAAGTCGACCTGCACGCTGAATCGCGTCAATCGCCCGCTGAGAATCGCAGTGGGTGTCAGCCACACCGCGTAGTTGTTGTTCAACGTTCGAACATCGTTGCTGTTCAGGGCGTTGTAGAGATCGAGGTTCACGGTCGTGCGTATTCCGCTGAACGAAAACGGTCGAGAGAAGCGGAGATCGAGCTGGTTCGTCCACTCCCCGTACATCGTTCCCGGATCGACGAGGTTCACCGTCACGTTTGCCGCTCCACCCGAGAGCGGACGGCCCAGCGAGGGCTGCACAAGCGAGTTCGGCGCGTTGTAGTTCGCAGCGATCTGCGGCCCAGGCGTGCTCTGGAAGGTTGCAGCCGTCGAGAGTTCGAGCTTCGGTATGCGATAGACGCCCAGCAATTTCGTTTGCGTCAGGAACTTGGTATCGACGTGACAGAAGCGCGTGCTCGGGTTGTCGATCTTCGCGACGACATCGCAGTTGTCCGTAGACGTGCGACCGGTGCTGACACCTCCTTGCAGGACGATGCCGTTTCGCAGGCGGGCATCAAGGGTCATGTCGACGCCGTTCCAGTGCTGGATCTGCTTGCCGAAATCGCCCGCGGGACGCAGGAGGTTACTGACCTGGCCAACCTTGTCCGGGTTCAGATCGTAGAGGTCCGAAACCAGGTAGCCGCCACCATCGGGAAGACGTGCGTCAACCGGGGCAGTGAAGCTGAAGGGCGAGTAGTCGCTCGGCGCAACCGACAGGTTATCGGTCACGAGGAAGTTGCCGAAGACGCGGCGGAAATAGCCGACGCTCGCCGACAATCTCGGTGCCAGCTCGTGCTGAACGGCCGCCGAGAACTCCCACTGATACTGCCGCACTCCCCAACCCTTCAGGACGCTGTCGGAATAGTTCGTGCTCAGAACAGGCTTTCCGAAGTTGAGGTTGTCCGCCCGCGCACACTCGCCGTTCAGTTCGAGATTGGTCAGCACGCAATCGGGTACGAAATTGCGATTCGCATCGTTCCACGAGCGCGTCGTGAAGAGTGCGGTTCTGGCCGCGGGATTGATCGCCTCACCGAACACGCCCTGCGCGATGCCAACGGAAATCGGATAGCGGCCGATGTTTCCCTTGATTGCCGTCTTGCCGTTTCCGAACACGTCGTAGGCAAAGCCCACGCGCGGCGTGATGTCCTTGAAGTTGACGCCATCCGTCTCCGGGAAGCGCAAGTCACGCGTCGGCGCGAGCGCAACCGGCCCAAGATACTGCTCCGGGTAGTACGTGCTGTACCAGTCGAAGCGCACTCCCATGTTCAGCGTCAGGCGATCGATCGTCCATCGATCCTGGGCGTAGATCCCCAACTCTGCCTTCTGGCGCTCGACGTGCTCCCACGGTAACGCCCGCATCGTGATCTGGTTCGGAACGCCGAGGTTGAACCGGTACGACACGTTGTAGTTGTTGTCACGGACATTGGTGTGCCGGTCGATCCAGACATCGCTGAAGCCGGCCTTGAACGAGTGCGCGCCGGTGACGTAGGACACATTTGCGACCGCCTGCCGCACTTTCGCGTCGGTCACCTGGAACACGAGATTCCCGGCACCCATCGAACGGTAAATGATGCCTGTTGATTGCTCGGTGACCTGGATGAGGTCGTAATTCGCGGCGTCGCTGAACTGGACTGGCGCGTAGTCGTACGTCTCGGCGCGATCCGAGTAGCGCGCTTCAAGCAGCAGACGGCTGGTCACTGGCGACGTCCACGATCCGGACGTCAAGCGGTTCACCGGCCACTCCAGGCGATTGGCTGCTTCCGGCGAGTTCGGCACTCCAAACCCGAACCAGTTGCACCAGCAGCGCCCCTGCTGGTCGTAGAAGATGGCGAACTTATTCTTCTGCGACGCCTGCCACGTGACACGGACGTTGCCGCTCTGCTGCGAGATCTTCTCGAACGCCTGCTGCGTCGTGTCGGGCACATAAGTCCACTTCGTCGGGTCACCCGCGTTGGCGTTGAAGTAGCGCCCTGCCACGTACTTGTTGTTCTCGACCCATCGGAACCCGGCGAAGAACCACGCCTTGTCGCGCACCAACGGTCCACCGATCACCGGGTTGTAGTCGTACATCCGCTTGAGCGAGTTCGGCGTGGCGAGCCCTGCCTGGCGCAACTCGTCCGAGTAGTTGTCGGATTCGAACTTGTCGTTGGCGAACGTTCCATAGAAGGAACCGGTGAAGTCGTTGCCACCCTCGCGCGGGATCAGGTTGATGCGCAAGCCGGCGTACGCCTGCTCTGCCGAGCCAGCCGCGTAGTCAACCGTGACCTCCTGGGTGGTTCCCATGTTGGTCATGTAGTTGCTGCTATTCCCTTCGAGCTCCGCGTTCTGCGTCGACACGCCATCAACGGCGACGCGCGTATCGCTCGTCGTCCCGCCGTGAATCGACATGTTCGTGAGCGCGAGACTGTTGGCTCCGCCGACATCGGACTGGCTCGACGTCACGCCTGGCAACAACACCGTTGCTGTGAAGTGCGTGCGGCCGGTCGGAATCGCGTCGAGGACGTCCTTGTCCATGACGCGCTGCTGCGTGACGGCCTGCACGTCCACCGTCGGCGTTTCGCCCGAGACGGTGATCGTTTCCTCGAGCGAACCGATGCGCAGTTCGACGTCGATCGACGCCGCGAAAGAACCGGTCAGCTGGACGCCCTCGCGGCTCACCGTGTTGAAGCCGGGCAACGTGTACGTCACCGTGTACAACCCGGGCCGCAGATCGATGATTCGATATTGTCCGGTTCCATCCGTGACCACCGAACGAACCTTCTCGATCAGCGCCGGGCTCGCTGCTTCGACAGTGACGCCAGGAAGCACCGCGCCGGAGGCGTCCTTGACGACGCCGGTGATGGAGGCCTGCGCATGAGCCGTGGAAGTCCACAGCCCAAGACACGCGAATAGACACAACACGATCCGTGTCACTCGACACATACCGCTGCTCTCCTTTTCAGAACCTGAGCCCACGACGACTGGGGCAACACAGACAGACAGGACGATGATTCGAGGGCTTCACGGGGAAGCCATTCGCCGGTGGGACCGTCGCGTGGTCCCGATCCGGCGCGTGTGACCTTAGATGAGCGTCATTCGGAGTGTCCATTCTCAAACGGGGCTACCCTCAGAGGGGAATGACAACTTCACACACTCTGAGACCACCCCGCGGCGCACTCGAAAGCCGTGAACTCACTGTGCGGGAACACTCGGTTGTCCGCTCGTGAGCCACTTGAGAGGATCGCCACCGATCGATCCAGGACGAACGTTCGCCTTCGCCTTGGGAATCAGACTTCGACTTCCGTCGGCCGTTGGCTCACGCTCCCAGAGGAAGCGAGCCGCTGACAGTTCGGCCGGCATACCTGCGCCGGTGCCGCCAACGTGATTGCGCGACTTGAAGCGCCAGCCGTTGGGCGTGCGCGCATAGACGTCCTGGTACCAGCCGTTCCAATACACTTCGTCGGCCGGTCCATCGACCATCATGAGATAGGAGATCCCGCGAGCGTTGCCATCGGGCGTCGGCTCGATGATCGGCGCCACGTTCATGTGGATTTGATTCAGCACGCCGCGCTTGCGGATCGCGCTGCAGTCACCGTCGGACGTCCTGCCCGCCGCTCGCGCAAGCGCATCGCGCCCCTTGAGCGTCCGGCCGAATTGCCCATCCGGTGTGTAGAGATCGGCGTACTCGTAGCCATTGCCATGGTCAGGACAACTGTCGAGCACGAACATGTAGCGATGCAACAGCTCGTGGATCTCCAGCCGGTCTGCAGCCGTGAATGCCGTCGGAGTTTTCTGCTGCGCCTGCACGAGTGCCACCGCGCCGTAGCAGGCCAACGCACCGACGACGGCCGCGCACAGCGTTCTCCACGTCACCACGATTCCTCTGCCTGTGACCATATGTCCCTTTCGCCTCTGTACCTTCCGAGTGCACCGCACGCGTGTTGTCGACTCATGCCCTCGCGCGTCCGCTCAGGCTGCGGCAGTCTGCAACGGGCAGAGGTGGTTCGCAATTCCTCAATCGGAGTACGTCGATGACTCGCGTGGGTTATCGCGCCGGGCTCGGTTCACCGCTGGCGACGCCATTGAGCCCCATCAGCTTCTTGAGAAGCGCCGCGGCTTCTGGCCTCGGCGGATGACCGGCACCATCGAGTACGCCAGCGGTTTCGTCGAGCGGAGTGCGTCCGCTGATGTCTTCGAGATCGAGTCGCGCACCCTGATCGACGAGAAACTGGATGATTGATGTAGCACCACGCGCGGCAGCGCCGTGGAGAGCGGTTTGTCCTGCGATGCTCGCTGCGTTGATGTCGTAGCCGCCGAGGCCCCAGAGCAGCTTTACGGCCTCGAGCGCGTGACGCTCTGGCGTGTTGCTCGAGAGCTCGCGCCAGCCCACGCCCGCCGCGACCATGAGTGCGTTTGCGTTTTGCCTCGCGGGCGCCCGATGTGGGTCGGCGCCGTGCTCGAGCAACAGGCGCATCACCGGGACGTCGCCGCGCTTCGCCGCCAGAAAGAATGGCGTTGCGCCCTCGACGAGGAACGGATCTCCGAAGATTTGATCGCCTTTCCTGGCTGGACGGCCGCGCTTGAGCGACACGTCAGGTTCGGCGCCATGCTCGAGTAGCACCTTCACCAGTCCCACGCTGTCGACCCGATTCGGCCAGCGTGGCGCCGGACGATTCGCAGCGAACTCCAGCGTGTGCATGTCGACGGCTTGATAGAGCGGCGATACACCGGCTTGATCCGTGCGATTGACGTCCGCGCCGCTTTCCGCGAGGAAGGCGCCGACATCGTAGTGGCCGTTGATCGTCGCCAGTAGCAGCGGCGTGATGCCGTCTGGCTCAGCGAGATTAAGGTCCGCGCCGGCAGCAACGAGGACCCGCACGGAGTCGAGGGCGCCCTGTCTTGCCGCAAACATCAGAGCCGTGAAGCCGCCTTTCACCGGACTCGAGAGACTCCAGCGCGCCGGTGGATCGAAGATCTCCGATTGCAGGTTGAGCTTCGCTCCAGCGGCGACTAACACGCGTACGGCATCGGCATGATTCTCGGCAGCAGCCCACATCAGTGCAGTCTGTCCGTATGTTTGCTCCCGCGCATCGATATCCCCACCGCGCGAAATCAACACTTTCACGGCATCGATACCGCCGGTCCGCGCTGCCGTCATCAACACGGACTCACCTTCGGGAAGCGCCGAGCGCGGATCGGCTCCCGCGTCGAGCAGCATCTCGAGAATCGGCGCGCTCCCATTGATGGCAGCGAGCCACAACGGCATCACGCCGTATCGATTAACGGCGCTGGCGTCAGCGCCCTTCTTCAACAGGGCCGCCACCAGGTCCGCGTCATTGGCCCGAACGGCCCAATGAAGAGCCGTGGTGCCATCGTCTTCACGGCTGTTCACGTCAACACCGCGCGTCAGAAGCGTGACCGCCGCGGCGCGCTGCCCGCGCTTGACGGCGTCGACAAGTGACAGGTCGACACCAGCCGCAGTGGCGGCACCCTGCCACACCAGGAGGCTCAGGGTCACGAGGGACACCATGCGAACCATGACGCTCCTTCGATCGACTGCAGTAGTGCTCACAGGTCGATCGTTCCAGTGCTCTGCCCGTGCCGCTCCATCTCGACGCCCATTCGCTGCCCAATCGACAGCAGCACGTTGCCGAGTGGAATGCCGTCAGATGGGCTCACCGGGTGACGGAGATGGCGCCCGCCCTTGATACGACCGCTGCCACCGCCGGCGATCACAATCGGAAGCCCGGTGGTGCTGTGGGTGTTGCCGCCGCTCATTCCGCTTCCGAAGAACACGATCGAGTTGTCGAGCAGGGTTCCGTCGCCATCGGGCGTCGAGCGCAGCCGGTCGAGGAACTTGGCAAAGAACTGCGTTTCGTAGGTGTTGATGGCACCGAATCGCGCCATCTTCTCGGGGTTGTTCCCGTGATGCGACAGCGGGTGGTGGCCCTCCGTAATTCCGATCTCGGGATAGCTCTGATACGTGACGTCTCGCCCCATCATGAACGACGCGACGCGCGTCAGGTCTGCCTGCCAGGCGATCGCGAGGAGGTCGAAAAGTAGCGCCACGTGCTCCGCTCGTTGCCCGGGTACACCCGGAGGCGCGTCTGGCACTTCGGTAGTCGATGCCGCCTGCGCCTCGGCCTTCTGGATGCGACGCTCGATCTCCCGAAGGTTCTCGAGGTAGTCGTCCATCCTGGAACGGTCCTGCGCGCCAAGACCAATCCTGAGCCGCGTGGCCTTGGCCCTTACGGAATCAAGCACGCTCTGATTACGACGCAGCCGCTCGAGACGCTGCGCGCTCGTCCCCGGTGCGCCGAACAATCGCTCGAACACGACTCGGGGATTGATCTCCATCGGCAGCGGCGTCGTCGGCGACGACCACGACAGCGTGTTCATGTAGGAGCAGCTGAATCCGGTTTCGCACGCGCCCACGTAGGAGGTGAAATCCTCGGTGGCCAGTTCGAGCGAAGGCAACAGCGTCTCCTGTCCGATCTCGCGCGCCAGCACCTGGTCGAGCGACTCAGCCAGGTGGATGTCGGAGCCTTGCGTCTTCTTGGCTGTCGCCCCAGTGAGCCACGACGAGGGTGCGTAGGCATGGCCGCCGTTGTCCAGGTTCCTCGGGCCGTTGGCGCCGGTGACGACCACGAGCTGATCGCGATAGGGCTCGAGCGATTTGAGGATGAGCGGCAGTTCAAACCCGGCGCCGTCGGCCTGAGGCGTAAAGTTCGCCATGATCATGCCGTGCGGCAGGTAAAGCCCCGCGAAGCGCCGGATCGGGGCTGCCTGCGCTCGTAACGCGAACGCCGGCACCATCGCATCGAGCCACGGGAGAGCGAGGGCAATGCCCGCACCTCTCAGAAACGTTCGCCGTGGCAGCGACTTCTTCGTGATGATCATCGAGCGGCTCCTTTGCTCACCTCTGACGGGACACTGCGCATCTGAAATGGCGAACTGGCGACGATGCCAGAAACAATCGACGAGAAGCGATAGTCCTGATCCGCGCTCTGGCGGACGATGCGACGGATGGCTGGCATGTCGCGATACGTCAGCCCACGTCCGAGTGCGTACGTCATCAGCTTCTCGGTAAACGTCTGAACGAAATTCTCGGGCCGGCTCAGGAGAGCTTTGCGGAGTGCGACGGGACCATCGACCTGACTTCCGTCGTAGAGCTGACCCGACGCATTGATCGGCGCTTCGCCTTCCCTGTCGCGCCATCGGCCGACGGCATCGAAGTTCTCGAGCGCGAGGCCAACCGGATCCATCAGCTTGTGACACGACGCGCAGGCCGCGTTTGCGCGATGCTGCTCGAGCCGCTCGCGAACCGTCGCCGGTTGCTCACCACTGTTCTCGGGAAACGGCGGTACGTCCGCGGGCGGAGGTGGCGGTGCTGTGCCAAGGAGGTTTTCCAGGATCCACTTCCCGCGCAGCACCGGCGACGTGCGCTCAGCTCGCGACGTCACGAGCAGCATGCTGCCCTTCCCCAGCAGTCCCTTGCGTCGCTCGTCGGTGAGCGTGACGCGCCGGAAGTGGCTTCCGTAGACGTTGGGAATACCGTAGTGCTTTGCCAGCCGCTCGTTGACGAACGTGTAGTCGGCCGTCATCAGCTCAAGGACGTTGCGGTCCTCCTGCATGACGGTCTCAAAAAGCATTTCCGTTTCGCGCCTGAACGCCTGCCGCAGGTTGTCGTCGAAGTCGGGAAACTCGACGCGGTCTGGGCTCTGGCTGCGAAGGTTTCGCAGATAGAGCCATTGCCCGGCGAAGTTGTCGACGATCGCGTTCGAGCGCGGGTCAACCATCATTCGCTTGACTTGCTGTTCGAGAGCACCAGCGTCGGTCAGCCGGCGGCGGCTCGCGAGCGTGAGCAACTCCTCATCAGGGATGCTGCTCCACAGAAAGAACGACAGGCGCGACGCGAGCTCGAGGTCGCTGATGCGATGTATCGAGCCCGCCCTCGCGCGAGCCGGATCGCGCTCCACGCGAAACACGAACTCGGGGTCGGCGAGCATGCGCTGCAGCGCCACTCGAACCCCCGCCTCGAAGTCGCCACCCGCGCGTCCGAGGCTGAACGCCTCCAACAGCGCATCCACATCGTCGTCCTTCACCGGCCGCCGGTAGGCCTGGCGAGCGAGGCGAGAGAGTATCGATGTGGCACACCCTCGTTCCTGCGATACCTGGACGGGGCGGCACGTGAAAATGCGCTGACGGCTGGGACTCTCGCCTGCGCCGGAGACGTCGAGCGGGCCGCTGACGGTGATGAGGTCCAGCTGCGGGAGGCCGCCGGCGTCCACGGGATCAAGTGCCGACTCGAACGGCTGCAGGATATCGGGAGCCTGAGCGCTCGTCCTGTGCACGAACGCCACGCCGATCTTGCGCGGCCCGGCGTCGAGATGCACCCGGACCTCGAGCCGCTTGTGGATCTCGTCGTTGATCGCCTCAGCGCCTTCGACGTACGGCCGCGTGCCACCGATCGTCGCAACGTGAACGCGACGGCCGTCCACGGTGACCTCGAGCCGGTCGTACTGTGTCAGGCCGCGGATGATCGAGTTGTTCGTCTTCCAGAGTCGCGGCTTGATCAGATACTCGCCATCGACGGGCGCCGTGTGCGTGATGAGCGTTCCACCTCTGGTCCCAAGCGGAAGGCCCTCGATGTGGTGACGCTGCGTACGATCCGCCGGCACCTGATAACTGGTATCGAGTGGAGTGCCCACTTCGGCGACCCCAACCGCGAGCGCGCTGATTTTGTCAGCAGCGGAGAGATAGCGTTCCTGCAGTGCAGGTGACACCCCGAGAATGTCTGCGATGTTGTCGAACCCGTAGCTCGAATCATCCGGCGGCAGGAGTGGCGTCACATCGATGTCGAGCGCCAGCAGATCGCGAAGGGCATTCTGGTATTCCGCACGATTCATCCGGTGCAGGAGTGTCCGTCCGGGGTCGAAAACCGGACCTGCCGCCGCGTCGATCGTCGACTCCAGCTGGCGAATGACCTGGTCATACGTCGCGCGGTCGGGTCTCGGCACTCCGGCAGGCGGCATTGCGCCGGTGCGAAGCTTGACGAGCACCTTCTCCCAGGTTTCGGCGTCGCGAGGGATCTGACTGGCGTCGAGTCCCTCGAGCACCAGGCCGCCGGAGCGCACGCGGCTGCTGTGGCAGGTCAGGCAATAGCGGTCGATGACGGCCTTCGGGTCGATCGCCGAAAGAGGGGGTGTCGCGGAAGACACCGGCGCCTGGGCGGATGTGGCGCTTCCGAACATCATCCCGAGCCACACGCACACGCCGGTCAGGGCCAGCTTGCTCCACATCCCGAGATCACCTCGCACGCGGCCACACCTCCCCACCACTGACGTCGCGTGATGCTTCGTCGGAGTCAATTACAGCGGCGGGCTACCAAACTGTTCCATTCACAAACAGGACTACCCCTATTGGGCTAGTCCGCTATGCGAAATGCAGGCAACAGGTGCGCACGGTTAGGATTTGTCGCGCGTCCACCTGGGCGTAGCGGGAGCAGGATGAATGCGGCGATTGGTGTTGGCAGTCTTTCTGGGCGCGCAGGCGCTCTGTCTTGGCCCAACGGCCGCTCTTGCCGCTGGCGCGACTCAGGATTCAGGCAACATCAAAGTCGAAACGATTGCCGAGAACCTGTTCCTCCTGAGCGACGGACATCGATACACTCCGGTTCTCGTCACCGATCTCGGCGTCGTCGTCGTCGATCCTGGAGGCGCCGAGACAGGCGCGGCAGTGCGGGCTTCGGTTCAGCGGCTTACCGGCAAGCCGATCGCTGTTCTCATCGACAGCCACTCACACCCTGACCACACCGGCGCCAACGATCTTTTTGGCACGGCCGTGGACATCGTTGCGCACGAGCAGACACGCAAGAACATGGAGAAAGCCGGCACGTTCGGAGCCAACGGGATCAACTTTCTGCCGAAGCTGATGTTCCGCGACCGGATGTCGCTCGGCGCCGGTCGCACGCGTATCGATCTTCGATACTT
>Ga0315910_10002470_pt1 | contig 16234 bp, 22 predicted proteins | sample EdamamesoilMG_FD_204470 | JGI IMG/M metagenome (GOLD analysis project Ga0315910, IMG submission 204470) | Garden soil microbial communities collected in Santa Monica, California, United States - Edamame soil | ecosystem: Environmental > Terrestrial > Soil > Garden | place: USA: California... | reverse complement strand
GTTCGCGCAGGAGGTCGAGTTCCTGCGTCGTCGGATCGACCACGCCGACCCAGTCGAACTCGCCCTTGGCCTTGGGCATGGCGCAGTTGGCAAGATCGAGCGCGGGCTCGGTCACCTTGCCCAACAGGTATCGCCGTGCCGCAATGATCGCCATGGCGCCCGTCTGGCAGAGCGCGGCCGGGCTGGCAATTGGCGCTTCCGGGGATTTCCGCTAACAGCAATGTCAGCTAGCGGGAGCGATGCGATGAGCGACGTTGACGTGCTGATCGTCGGGGCCGGGATTTCCGGCATCTCGATGGCGGCGCATATGCACATGCTCTGCCCCACCCGCTCCTGCGCGGTGGTCGACCGGCGTGAGAAACTGGGCGGAACCTGGGACCTGTTCAAATATCCCGGCATCCGCTCGGACAGCGACATGCACAGCTTCGGCTTCCGCTTCGAGCCGTGGATCCACGAACAGTCGATCGCCGACGGACCGAACATCCTCGAATATCTCGACCGGGTGGTCGACAAATACGCCATCCGCCCAAACCTGCGTTTCGGGCGCAAGGTGCTTGCCGCCGACTGGCGCGCCGACGAAGCGCAATGGCATGTCGAACTGGAAGGCCCGAATGGCGCGTACGAGCGCATCACCGCCGGCTTCCTCTATCTCGGCTCGGGCTATTACGATTACGATGCGCCTCACGATCCGGGCTTCGCCGGCAAGGAGGACTTCAAGGGCACGATAATCCACCCGCAATTCTGGCCCGAAGGCCTCGACTACGCCGGCAAGAGAGTGGTGATCGTCGGCTCGGGCGCAACCGCGGTGACGATTCTCCCGGCGATGGCGGACAGGGCCACGCATGTGACCATGCTCCAGCGCACCCCGACCTGGATGGGCGCGCGCCCGGCCAAGGATGCGATCGCCAATTTCCTGCGCAAGGTGCTGCCCGAAAAGACCGCCTATGCGATCACCCGGTTCAAGAACATCCGGCTGCACAGCTTCATCTTCAAGCGCGCCCGCAGCCGGCCGCAGAAATTCGGCGCGTTCCTGACGAAGAAGACCAAAAAGGCGCTGGGCAGGCATTACAGCGAGCGCGATTTCCTGCCGCCTTACAACCCATGGGAGCAACGCCTGTGCCTCGTCCCCAACGGCGACCTGTTCGAGGCGGTGAAGAGCGGCAAGGCCAATGTCGTCACCGACGAAATCGAGCGCTTCGACGCTACCGGCATCCGCCTCAAGTCGGGCGGACATCTCGACGCCGACATCGTCGTCACCGCCACCGGGCTTGCGCTCACACTCGGCGGCAAGATCGCGGTCAGCCTTGACGGCGAGCCGGTCGAGTGGACCAACCACTGGTTCTACCGCGGCTGCATGTTCGACAATGTGCCCAATTTCGCGGTGGTGTTCGGCTATCTCAACGCCGCGTGGACGCTGCGTGCGGACAATAGCGCGGCCTTTGCTTGCGGCGTCCTCAACCGGATGGAAGAATTGGGCGCGGACATTGCCTATCCGGCGCTGCCCGCCGATCACGGCATGGAAGAGGACGACGTCTACGCCTTCTCCTCGGGCTATATCCAGCGCGCGCGGCACTTGATGCCCAAGAGCGCGGCCAGCCTGCCGTGGCGGCTCAACATGGATTACCTCGCCGATGTGAAGGACTTCCGCGAGCGCCCTGTCGATGACGGGGTGCTGGCGTTCGAAAAGACAAAGGGCGCGCTGGCGGAAGCTGCAGAGTAGTCTGCCGCAACGGAATGGCCTAACCAGCGCTCATGCCTGTCGACCAACGAATCTGGACCGCCGCGCTGGTCGTCATCGGTGACGAGATCCTCTCCGGCCGCACCCAGGACCGCAACATCGCCCAGGTCGCGAGCTGGCTCAACGTCCAGGGCATCCGCCTTGCCGAAGTGCGGGTGGTGCCCGACGACATCGCGCGGATCGCCGGAACGGTGAATGAATTGCGCGCGGCGCACGATTACCTGTTCACCACCGGTGGGATCGGCCCGACCCATGACGATATTACCGTGGATGCAGTGGCCGAGGCGCTCGGCGTTTCGGTGGCGGTCCATCCCGAGGCGCGACGCATCCTCGAGGAGTATTACGCCACCCGCGGCGGGCTCAACGAGGCGCGGTTGCGCATGGCGCGGGTGCCCGAAGGCGCCGACCTCATCGCCAACCGCATGTCGGGCGCGCCGGGCATGAGGATCGGCAACGTCCATTTGATGGCAGGCGTGCCGCACATCGCCGCAGGCATGCTCGACGCGCTCACCGGCACGCTCGAAGGCGGGGCGCCGCTCTTGAGCGAAACCATCGGCTGCTGGGTCGCGGAAAGCGAAGTCGCGGAGATCTTGCGCGAGGTCGAAGCGGCGCATGAAGGCTGTGCGATCGGTTCCTATCCGTTTTTTCGCGAAGGCCGCGGCGGGGCGAACTTCGTGGTCCGCTCGACCGATCCCGCGATGCTCAAGAGCTGCGTCGATACGTTGCTGCAGGCGCTCGAAGAAGCCGGCAACGATGTCACCCCGGGCGGGATATAGTAACCGCTCGCTTTCCATGCTTAACCATGACGAAACCGGCAGCGCCTAGGCTGAGCGCGGGACAAGGGACATTGGGGCATGGGACGCAGGACATCGCTGGTCCATTACACCCGCAAGGGGCTCGACCGGCTGACCGACGGGGTGCTGACGGCTTTGGTCACGCGCGATCCGGCCTATGCCGCGATCTCGCCCCGCACCCGCTACACCGAGAACGGACAGCAACTGGCGATCGGTGACGGGCTGTGGGGCAGCGCCGACCGGCTCGGCTCCTATCGCCACCATTTCGGCGACATGGTGAACGGCAACGCGGTTACCTTCACTTCGATCACCGAGGGCGACGTGCGCTCGCTGCTGGTCATCAGGATCAAGGCCAAAGACGGGGTGCTGCTGGAGATTGAGACGATCGTCGCAAGGCCCGATCCGATGGGCGGCCGGAACCCGTTCCCCAAGGGCCCGGAAATGCTCGACGCGATGCTCAAGCCCGACAAGGGCTGGACCGACGCGATCATGCCTTCGAAGCGCATCGGCCGGGGCGATCTGCGGCGCATCGCCAACCTCTATTTCGCCGGGCTCGAGAACAATGACGGCAAGGGCGAATACCCCTTCGCCGAGGATTGCATCCGGATCGAGAACGGGTCGCGGACCACAGCGGTCAAGGGCAGGCGCAAGCGCGCCGCGAAGGGCGATCCCGAAACGCCCTATGTCCCAGATTTCCGCGCGATGAGCGCGAAACAGCAATTCGAAACCGGCTTCTTCCGCTTCGTCACCCGCATCCGCGAGCGCCGTTTCGTGGTCACCGACGAGGAGCTCGGCGTGGTCGTCGCGCTGGCCTTCTTCGACCACAACGGCACCGTGCGCGATTACCAGCTGGCCGACGGCACCCCGGTGAAAGGTAACCTCAAGACCCCGTTCAGCTGGCAGATCGCGGAGGCCTTCAGGATCGAGGAAGGCAAATTCACCCGCATCGAGGCGATCATGGCGGCCTGCCCCTACGGCATGAAATCGGGCTGGCCGATGGCGACGGGGGATATCGCCTAAACAAAAGGGCCGGAGGATCGCTCCCCCGGCCCCTTGGTGATTGTTGTTGCGCTTGAGCTTAAGCGCCCGCGATCTCGCTGGTGTCGATCTTGAGCCCCGGGCCCATGGTCGAGGTCAGCGCGACCTTCTGGACATACTTGCCCTTGGAGCCCGACGGCTTGGCCTTGACGATGGCATCGACGAAGGCGTCGAAATTGGCTTTGAGCTGTTCGTCCGAGAACGACAGCTTGCCGATACCCGAATGGACGATCCCGGCCTTTTCGACCCGGAATTCGACCTGCCCGCCCTTGGCGTCCTTGACCGCCTGGGCGACGTCGAGCGTCACCGTCCCGAGCTTGGGGTTGGGCATCAGCCCCTTGGGGCCAAGCACCTTGCCGAGCCTGCCGACCACACCCATCATGTCGGGAGTGGCGATGACGCGGTCGTAATCGAGGTTGCCGGCCTGCATGTCTTCCATCAGGTCTTCGGCGCCGACCTTGTCGGCACCGGCCTTGGTCGCCTCATCGGCCTTGTCGCCCTTGGCGAACACCGCGACCTTCATCTCCTTGCCGGTGCCCGAGGGCAGCGAGACCATGCCGCGCACCATCTGGTCGGCATGGCGCGGATCGACGCCAAGGTTGAGCGCGATTTCTACCGTCTCGTCGAACTTCTTGCTGGCGACTTCACGCAGCGCCTTGAACGCCTCGTCGACGCCGTAGAGCTTTTCGGAATCGAACCTGGAAGCGACGAGCTTCGCCTTCTTGCTGAGCTTGCCCATGTCGTTAGCCCTCCACCACTTCGAGGCCCATCGCGCGGGCGGAGCCTTCGATGATCTTGGTCGCCGCCTCGATGTCGTTGGCGTTGAGGTCGGCCATCTTCTGCTGGGCGATCTCGGCCACCTGGCTGCGGCGGATCGTGCCGGCGGAGACCTTGCCGGGCTCCTTCGAGCCCGACTTGAGCTTGGCCGCCTTCTTCAGCAGGAAGCTCGCCGGCGGGGTCTTGGTGACGAAGGTGAACGAACGGTCGGCATAGACGGTGATGATCGTCGGGATCGGCATGCCCTTTTCGAGGCTGTCGGTCGCGGCGTTGAACGCCTTGCAGAATTCCATGATGTTGACGCCGCGCTGGCCCAGGGCCGGGCCGATCGGCGGCGAGGGGTTGGCAGTGCCCGCGGGCACCTGGAGCTTGATATAGCCCTCGATCTTCTTGGCCATCGCTGGCCTCCTTTCGCACTGTTGCCGCTGCCTTTCGGACAGGGGCTCATGTTAAGCGGTGCAAACGGCGGTTTTATGCGCCTCCCGCGTGGATTTCCCGGCCGAAGCCTTTAGGAAGTGGCGCCGTTAGTCTAAAGGCGCCCTAATGGCAAGGATCACTTGGCCAGTTCGACCTGTTCGAAATCGAGCTCGACTGGGGTCGCGCGGCCGAAGATCGAGACCGAAACCTTGACCTTGCTCTTGTCGAAATCGAGCTCCTCGACGATTCCGTTGAAGCTGGCGAAGGGTCCGTCGAGCACCTTGACGCTGTCGCCGATCTCGTACTCGATGTGGATTTCGCGCTTGGGCTGCGAAGCCGCTTCCTCGCGGGCGCCGAAATAGCGGGCCGCCTCGCGTTCCGAGATCGGCTGTGGCTTGCCGTTGGGACCGAGGAATCCTGTGACCTTCGGGGTGTTCTTGATCAGGTGGTAGACATCGTCGCTGAGTCTGAGCTTGGCGAGGACGTAGCCGGGCATGGTCTTGCGATCGACCTGCACCTTCTTGCCGCGCTTGACCTCGGTGACGGTCTCGGAAGGGACCTCTACCTGTTCGACACCTTCGGACAGGCCCATGCGCTCGGCCTCGGAGATGATCGCATCCCGAACCTTGTTCTCGAAGCCCGAATAGGCGTGAATGATGTACCAGCGCGACATAGTTTACCGTTTCCGTATTCGAAGATCAGGCGAGCGAGAGCAGCCAGCGCACTGCCGCGCCGAAGATCGAATCGACGCCGAGGAAGAACAGCGAGAGGACCACGATCAGGATCGCGACGAAGATCGCGGTGCGGATCGTTTCCTCGCGCGTCGGCCAGACGACCTTCTGCATCTCGGCCTTGACCTGGTTCACGAAATTGCTGGGTGATACCCTCGCCATGTCTGCCCCGTCTCGTTCGCAATTGCTGTTTCGCCTTCCACCATGGGGTCCGCGCCGCCCCGGTTCAAGTCCGGGAGGGGCTGGGTTCCACCGATGTTGGAAGTCGAGCGCCGTGTAGCCGCACCGCGGGGCCAGCGCAAGGGTTTGAAAAAGACGGTAGTGTCTCAGTTTGAATTTGGCCAGTGACCCAGCCGCGCGTTCGGCCTATGCTTAGCGGAAAGCATGGAGGCAGTATGCGAAAATTCACCGGTGGTTTGGCCCTAGGCTTGGCGCTCGGCATGGCGGGGACCGCAATGGCCGCGCAATTGACAGGCAGTAACGGGTATATCACGGGATGGTATGTATCGATCGACGGCGATACCGTTTGTACCGATCCGTATGTCTGGGTTTCAATCAGAGAAATTGAGTGCGACTGATGCCTAAGGGTCCACGCGGAGAGAAACGCCCCGCCGACGCCATCGGCCTCGCGGTGATGGTCGGTAAGATCGCCACGGGCGAGATTGAGGACGAGCACGAGACGTTGTCCAGTGCCGCCGCTGAGCTTGGCCGCAAGGGTGGCAAGGCTCGCGCGGCTAAGATGACGCCGGAGCGTCGGGCGGAGATTGCCCGGAAGGCTGCTCGCCAGAGGTGGTCGCAGGATTGAAATCCGCTTGAAGAAAGACCCTCTTGGTTACCAAGACCGTATCCGAGAAACCCTTGCTCGAAGCAATCAGTTTGATGGTGGTAGCCGCGTCAAGCCGGAGTACGGTTTGGGGGAAAGACAACATTGTCGGGTATCCCCTATTAATCTGGAATCGAACTTCCGCTGATAGAATAGTTTTACGCCCGTTCTTAATGGTTATTTCAAATTCTGGCGGAAGATTGTCGTCAGGTCCGATTTCGACATAAAACGCTATAGCAAGATTTATTGGAAAATGCGGCACGAGAATGTCGCCTGCATACACATTCACCAGAGTTTGCTTACGATTGGAGCCCTCAGCGACATACTCGCAAGCGAGCGCGGTTCCGAACTTGATCTTAGCCATGAAGCACAAGCTCCGCTGAACCCGCTGTCACGGATGACTCCCCTGCATTGGGCAGGGGGTCGTCGCTCAGTTGGTCAAACTGATTGTGATTGCGCGGCGCTCGACCAGCAAATGGCTCAGCGCAGGGGAGTAATTCCTCGCCGCAAATGCCAGCGAGCAAGACTGCGCCAGTCTCCAGCCTCCAGTTGCCCGGATTGCGAAGCAGTCGGTTCAAGCTGTCTGTCCGGCCACCAATCCTCCTTGCAAGTGCAGCTTGCGAGAGGCCGGAGGCGCGGAACCTGTCGATCACGAAATCGTAAAACGCGTTCTTTGCGCGTTGTCCGATATACGCACGAGTTTGTGCGGACAGCGGGCCGTTGCTCACCTCATCCAAGAAGGAATTTTCCTGAGACATAGTTCTCCACCTTTTGGCCAGTGACGGGCGTCGAATTGGGCAAAATCTCAAACCATCGTTCGCAGCATTCGTGAATCGCAACGCGCCAGCGCATGCTGTGCGTTCGAGCGTCCGCATCGGCGAGCGGGAGCTTGTTCGACCAGTCGAGGGTGCCAGTTCGGGGCCACCATGTCAGCGCTACGAACGTGTCAATGTCGGCAAAATGGCCGAGAAGACGAATACTTGGTCGCGCCTTGCGACTTCGGTAGTCCCATGCGCCGTCCGATACGGGATCGAGCAACCCAAAGTCGGAGTGCCTTGCCTTATAGGGTGTAAGGCACACGACAATGTTTTCGCCTCGGACGAAGCTTTCGAGGTCGGCGCGCAGTGCGCCAGCCCGCGCCTGGTGGGCGACACTCTGGTAAGGACCAATAACAAGTTCCCAAACATCTCTACTCAGCAACATAGTTCGCAACTGCGGATCGCTAGGCAGAGTCACCGGGAGAGGGATCAAGTCCCCTCTGTGGACCGCTGCTTGTAGCTCATCGCGTATTGACATATAAGTCAATCATACTCGCGTTAAAAGGGGGTAAATGGCGGGACGGCAGAAATCTGCCACAATGCGCCGCATAGACAAAAGGGAATCTGAAACTGCACAATTCTGCTTGACACTAAGCATAAAAGTTCATATCAAAATGGCATGAACAAGCTGCCCATCGAAAAGCGCCGCCAAATCCTCGCCATGCTCTGCGAGGGTTCCTCCATGCGGTCGATCAGCCGGATCGTGGACGTGTCGATCAACACGGTTTCCAAGCTGCTGGTCGAAGCCGGGGAAGCCTGCCTTGTGATCCACGACGAAACCGTGCGGAATGTGAAAGCAGGCCGCATCCAGTGCGACGAGATTTGGAGCTTTTGCTACGCCAAGGCCCGGAGCGTCCCGACCGCAAAAGCGGCTCCCGATGGCGCAGGCGACGTTTGGACGTGGACCGCGATTGATGCCGACACGAAGCTGATGGTTTCCTATTTCGTTGGCGACCGGGGCGCGGAAAGCGCCATGTGCTTGATGGATGATCTTCGCGCTCGGCTCGCCAATCGCGTCCAGCTTACCACGGACGGACACAAGGCATATCTCGAAGCGGTTGAAGGCGCGTTCGGGGGCGATGTGGACTTTGCCCAACTGGTGAAACTCTATGGCGCGGCGGAAGGCCGGGGACCGGAAAAGCGGTATAGCCCGGCGGAGTGCACCGGCATCCGCAAGCGCGCTGTCGAGGGCCGCCCGGATATGGCGCACGTCTCAACCTCGCATGTGGAGCGCATGAACCTTTCCATCCGTATGCAGAACCGCCGCTTCACCCGGTTGACCAATGCTTTCAGCAAGAAGCTCGACAATCACATTCACGCGCTGGCGCTCTATTTCGCGTTCTACAATTTCTGCCGCATCCATAAGTCGCTGCGCGTTACCCCGGCGATGGCCGCTGGCGTTACTGACAGGCTGTGGTCGTTGGATGACGTAATCGCGAAGATTGACGAACTGGCCCCGGCTCCCGGCCCGCGTGGGCCTTACAAGAAGCGCGCGGCCTGACTCGACTCTCTGCTTGCCCCCGGTATCTTGGCTACCGGGCAACAGTGGAGAGTTGGATGGAAGATCGTGAGCGGGCTGCGCTGGCAGAAGGTGCTTTGGCGTTTGAAATCATCACGCACTTTTTCGCCAATCAGGTAGCTTATGGGCATTTCGGGCTCGATAGTGTCACTGGCATTATAAGCGAAGCCGAAGGGCGCGCCATTACCCTTCACGGGAAATTGTCCGTAGAGATTGCAAGCACCGCCGAAGTAATGCGCGAACAGATGCGAAAAGCGTCCGCGCACGGAGGACGTCCGGGCCGAGTATGAGCGGCCTTCTTAAACGCTCACTGGCCGCGTCGCTTTCGGATGACATTCCGGACTCCTGATTTTCAAACTGAGACACTACCAAAAAGACGCTCAGCCCCAGGGCAGCAGACGGCGCAACCAGCCCTTGTTTTCCTCTTCCATGGGCAGGACAGGACCGTAGACGATCCGGCGCCTTATCGGGTCCATGTTGGGGCGCGGCATGGTCCACTTGTCAGGGCGACTTGAGCGGAAGCATTGGCGTGGCATCTGCATAATAGCCTTTCAGCCCCCGCCGACGGGCCAAAATCTAACGCATTGAGCTGCCGTGGCCGCATGGTTTGCGGCAGGCCGACGCAAATTTTCGATGCCCGGGCGCTAGTCTGCGACCAAGCGGTGCGAGGGAAAGACGAAACGATCGAGGAGGCAGGGCCTTGGCAGGGGTGACAGGATTCGAACCCGTGGCCCTCGGTTTTGGAGACCGATGCTCTACCAGCTGAGCTACACCCCTGCAGCAGGCGGAGTGCGCCACTAGCGCCAAGCCCCCGCCAAGGCAAGCCGCAAGCCTTGAAGCACGGGATGGCGATTTCCGATTAACCCGCGCGATGGTATCCTCACCCCATGCACGCGCCGGTTCCGCAGATCATCCCGCCGGACATATTGCTGCTGGGCTATCGCAGCGGCATCTTTCCGATGGCCGACAGCCGCGACGACGAGGATATCTTCTGGGTCGAGCCCAAGCGCCGCGCGATCATCCCGCTCGATGGCTTTCATTGTTCGCGCTCGCTGGCAAAGGTGCTGCGCGCCGAGACCTACCGGGTCACCTGCAACCTCGCCTTCGACGAAGTAATCGCCCGCTGCGCCGCGCCGCGCCCCGGCCATCCCGAAAGCTGGATCAGCGAACGCATCGCCGCGAGTTTTCGCGCGCTGCACCTTGCCGGCCTTGGCCATTCGATCGAGTGCTGGCGCGGCGACTGGCTGGTCGGCGGGCTCTATGGCGTGGGCTTCGAGCGGGTGTTCTGCGGCGAGAGCATGTTCAGCCTTGCGCCCAACGCCTCGAAAATCGCGCTGTGCTGGCTGGTCGCGGCGATGCGCAAGGCCGGGTGCGAATTGCTCGACTGCCAGTTCATGACCCCGCACCTCGCCACGCTGGGCGCGATCGAGATCGCCCAGGCGCATTATCTCGAATTGCTGGCGGATGCTCAGGTGGTGGCGGCGGCCGGGGCGGGCGCGGGCGTCGGAGCCGGTGTGGGCGATGCGGTGCCCGAGGGATTTGCCGCGTTGCTCTCGGAAGCCGCTGGTGCCGGCAGCGCTTCCTCGCCGGGGAAGCTCATCGCGCAATCCTTGACCCAGACGTCATAGATCGGGTGCTCGACCACGTTGAGGCTGGGCGATTCCTTGAACAGCCAGCCCGAAAACACCCGCAGCCAATCGGGATTGTTATCGCCGGGGTCGTCGCGCCTTGCCACCAGCACCTTGACGAAGGCCCCGGTCATCGGCGGAGTCTCCCACGGCGCGGTGCGCTCGCAGCTTGCCAGCTGGACGATCACATCGCCCCAGCGCTTCGATTCGCCGGGCTTGATCGTCACGTCCTGGGTAAGGTTGTTGCGCTTGTTGAGGATGCCAAGCGTCGCGACCCGGTCCTCGAGCGGCGTCCCGAGGCCGGGATCGACCACCTGTGCGGGCGGGCTGAAAGTCGCCAGGTCGTCGGGGACTTCGGTTTCCTCGCCGCCCGGGACATCTGACCCGCCCGAACAGGCGGCGAGCGCGGCAAGGCAAAGAAGGGCACCGGTGGCCCGCATGGTCAGGCGTCCGGAGCCCAGGCTTCGTAATCGCCGGTCGCCGCGGCGCGCCTGCCCCCGCGCTCGAGCGCTCCTTGCGGGCGATAGGCCTGCGCGGTGCCGGTGGCGTTGGGCGAATAGTCCACTTCCCAGATTCGCGGCGGCGGCAAGTGGCTCTCGGGCACGCCGTCATACGAGCCGTGCAGCCAGCCGTGCCATTCGGCCGGAACCCGGCTGGCGTCGTTGGCGCCTTCATAGATCACCCAGCGCCGCTCGCGCCCGGTTGCGTCCTTTTTCTTCGACCGGAAATAGCGATTGCCCTCTCCGTCGGTGCCGACCTGTTCGCCGTTCATCGCGCTGAACAGCATCGTGCCGATGGTCGCGCCATCCCACCAGGTGAAGATCTTGGAGAGCAATTTCATCGGCGCCGCGTTAGCCGCAGGAAGGGCCGCTGCGCAAGCGCGAGATCACCACTCGACCTTGGCTCCCTCGGTAAGGCCGAGTTGCGCCAGCCTGCCGCCGTTAAGTTCGAGCACCGCGTTGGTCAGCCCGGCGGATGGACGCGAATCGAGCGAATAAGGTTCGACGTTCGCATGGTAATTGAGGATCCGGTTGTCGGTGCCGATGAAGATGATGTCGAGCGGAATCACGGTGTTGCGCATCCAGAAGCTGGCCGACTGGCCCGGCCGGCCGACGAAGATCATCCCCTCGTCCGCACCCATCTGTTCGCGGAACATCAGCCCGCGGCTCCATTGCTCCGGGCTGCGCGCCACTTCGACCCGGAAGCTGTGGACCTTGCCGTCCTGCGAGATGGTGAGTGGAATGACTTCGAGCCCGGAGACCGGGTGACGCCCGGAGTCGGTGGCGGTTGCCGCCGGTGTCGCGGTTTCGGTCGGCTGGGCCGCGACCACGCTCTCGCCCGCCTGTGAGGAACAGGCCGCCAGTGCCAGGGCCATCCCGATCAGGAAACGCATCGCTCAAACCTCTCCTTCTTCCGCCTCGGCAACCCAGGCCTCGGCCGCTTCGACCGTCGGCGCATCGATCAGCGCACGGGCACTGTCGAAGCCATGCCCCGCCCGCAGCATTGCCGCAATCTGCTTTTCGCGCCGCTCGCGATCTGGACGTTCCACGCCGAACGGGCCGAACCCCCGCTTGCGCGCCATCGCCAGCGCGGCGCGGCGCTCCTCTACTGCGCTCGCCCTGACCGCTTCCCGGATTTCCCCGGCGATTCCCGCCGCGCCGAGCGCCTGGTTCACGCGCCGCGGGCCATAGCCGCGCCGCAGGAGCCCTCCGACACGAGCGCGGGCGAAGCCTTCGTCGTCGACGTATCCGAGTGCCACATATCGCTCGACCAGCGCCGCGGGGTCGGACTCCGCATCCCCGCTCCAGCCGCGTTCGCGCAACTTGCGGCGGAGATAGGCCTCGAGCTTCGCCGCGCTGGTGGCGAAACGGGCGACATAGGCCAGCGCAAGCTCTTCCAGCTTCTTCGTATCAAGCGGGGACGCGGCGCGCTTTTGCCTTCGGTTGGGATCGTTCGCTGCCATGGTCGGCCTTAATCGTGCCACAGTCGAATCGGATTGGGAAAGGCCGCGTTAAACATTCGGGGATGGATGCGCCCCGCCAAAATGCAATCGGGTGCCGCACAAGAATGGCGCCTTTCGGGGATTTTTTGACGGGTTACGCTTGAAATATGACTGACGACGCCGTGCTTGAACCGACGCCGAATCGCTGCGCATTGCCGCGGCGCTTTTCCGATTTCGCCACTTTCGGCGAGGCATTGGACTATGCCGCGCAAGGCGTGCGCGGGCTCAATTTCCACGATCCGCGCGGGAACCTTGTCCGCACCTATCTTTATTCGGAAATGCGCGAGGATGCGCTTGCGGCGGCTCGCCGGCTGGTGGCGATGGGCGTGGCGAAGGGCGACCGGATCGCGCTGGTCGCCGAAACCGCGCCCGATTTCGCGGCTTTGTTCTGCGGCGCAGTCTATGCCGGGGCGTGGCCGGTGCCGCTGCCGCTGCCAACCAGTTTCGGCGGACGCGACAATTATATCGACCAGCTCGCGGTCCAGCTCGCAAGTTCGGACCCCGCCTTGCTGCTCTATCCCGCCGAAATCGGCGACATGGGTGCCGATGCCGCCGCGCGGCAGGGCTGCAAAGGCCTGAGTTACGAGGATTTCGCGCAGCTTGCCGCGCCGGATTGCGAACTGCCCGAGCAGAGCCCCGAAGATATCTGCTACCTCCAGTATTCGAGCGGTTCCACGCGCTTCCCCCATGGGGTCGCGGTTACCCATGCGGCGCTGCTCGCCAACCTTGCCGGCCATGCCCACGCGATGAAGTTCGAAGACGACGACCGCTGCGTCAGCTGGCTGCCGTGGTATCACGACATGGGGCTGGTCGGCTGCCTGCTGTCGCCGATCGCCAACCAGTTTTCGGTCGATTACCTCAAGACCGAGGATTTCGCCCGCCGTCCGCTCGCCTGGCTCGACCTGATCAGCCGCAACAAAGGCGGCACCCTCTCTTATTCGCCGACTTTCGGCTTCGACATCTGCGCCAGGCGCATTTCGAGCCAGAGCCATGTCGCCGAACGCTTCGACCTGTCGCGTTGGCGGCTTGCCGGGAACGGCGCCGACATGATCCGCCCCGACGTGATGCAGGGCTTCGTCAACGCCTTTGCCGATGCCGGGTTCAAGGCCAGCGCCTTCACCCCGAGCTACGGCCTCGCCGAAGCCACGCTGGCGGTCACGGTGATGCCGCCGGGCGAAGGGATCAAGGTCGAGCTGGTCGAGGAGGAACGGCTTTCGGGCAAGCCGCGCAACCTCCAACGCCCCGCCCGCTACCGCGCGATCGTCAATTGCGGCAAGCCGCTCAAGGACATGGAAATCGAGATCCGCGGCGAGAACGGCAAGGCCCAGGGCCATCACCGCATCGGCAAGGTGTGGTGCCGTGGGCCGAGCATCATGCATTCCTATTTTCGCGACGAGGAAGCAACCGCCGAGTGCATGGTCGATGGCTGGCTCGACACCGGCGACATGGGTTACCTCGACAAGGATGGGTACCTGTTCATCGTCGGCCGGGCGAAGGACATGATCATCATCAACGGCAAGAACCACTGGCCGCAGGACATCGAATGGGCGGTGGAGCAATTGCCCGGCTTCAACCACGGCGACATCGCCGCCTTCTCGGTCGAGGCCGACAACGGTGAGGAATTGCCCGCGGTGCTGGTCCATTGCCGGGTCTCGGACCCCGAAAAGCGCAAGGAACTGCACGACCAGATCCGCGACAAGGTGCGCTCGGTCACCGGCATGAACTGCGTCGTCGAACTGGTCCCCCCGCGCACCTTGCCGCGCACGAGCAGCGGCAAGCTGAGCCGGGCGAAGGCGAAAAAGCTATACCTCTCGGGCGAGATCGAGCCGTACCGGTTGCTTGAGGCGGCGTGAGTCTAAATACCGTGCTGGCCAGTCAAAGCTGCAGCGCATTATCATCACAATCTCGTAATTCACGGAAACGGGTCTAGTGGACTCCGGCGTCCAACTCCTTGCCGCAATCGGCGGCTTCGTGCTGTTCCAGTTTGTGATTTATCCTGCCATCGCCAAGGCGTGGCAAAATGCGGATAAAGACAAACTGGCTGCGCGCTTCAAGTCCGTGTTGATTGTCGCGGCCGTTGGCTTGGTCGTCTATTCCTGCGCAACTGGGAACTTTCGAGGATCAAGCTGCCTCAATGCTAGATATGAGGTCTGCTAAAGTCGAAGTAGCTCAAGCCGCCCGCAACACCTCGCGCGCCGCATCGGGCATCCGTGCGATGACCGCGAGATAAGCGCTGGCCGTTGCGTCCGGGTGCCTGCGTCCTTGTTCCCATCCCTTCAAGGTCGCCAACGGAATCCGGTAGGCTTTCGCGAAAGCCTGCTGCGACAAGCCCAGCTCCTCGCGGATCGCCTTCACATCAGGCACTTCAATGGTGTGGACGCGCGCGCCGACATCCTTGCCCTGGGCATGGGCGATGGCTTCGTTGAGCCCCTGCATGATGCTTTCATACGCACTCATCATCGATCTCCGTAGGTCGCGATCAGCGACTTGCTCAGTTGGACAGCCGCTGCCTGTTCGGACTTGGTCAAATTGGCCTTCTCGTTCTTGGCGAAAACCGTGATCAGGAAGATCGGCAAGTGCACGCTGCCGAACACATAAATCGTCCGGTAGCCGCCGCTCTTGCCTCCGCCCTCACGCGGTACTCGGACCTTGCGCAGCCCGCCGCCCAGCGAGACGCCTGCTTCGGGATTGGCCGCAAGATAATTCACCAGCGCCGTGCGTTCGTCATCGGACATGATTTCCTTGGCGCGCCGTAGGAACTCAGGCATTTCGACGACGGTCTGCAAGGCGATCATCACGCATCGATTAGGCGCCAATGACGCCTATGTCAATGACGCACACCTTCCGCAGGTTCGTTAACCGCACGAGCACCGCAATTCGCTTTCCTACATGTCCGGTGTGGGCCATCGTTGCGGTGGAAGCCCTGAGTGGGAGCCTCTATGTCACGAGGTCGAAAGGAGGGTATTTTTGGAAGATCACGCCCCGCACCACGGATTCTCTTCACAAGCAGTTGAAAACCCTTGCACTTCTTCGAAGATGACATTCCGGCTTACAGGCCGTTTGGCGTAAATTTCCTGAACGGCGAACCTTGATGATTCCACTTACTTAGAACAAACAAGGAACATATACTGCGTGACCGAATCGCCCCTCAGCCGGTTGCCGTCACGCCATGCTGCCTACCTTCGCCTTCCCCGCTTCGCCGCTCCGCTGGCTCTATGTCGATTTCAACAGCTACTTCGCCAGCGTGGAACAGCAATTGCGCCCGGAATTGCGCGGCAGGCCGGTGGCGGTGGTGCCGGTGGAAACCGACAGCACCTGCGCCATCGCCGCCAGCTACGAAGCCAAGGCTTTCGGCATCCGCACGGGCACGGCGATCTGGGAGGCGCGCAAATTGTGCCCCGACCTGGTTTGCGTGCTTGCCCGGCACGAGAAATATGTCGAGTTCCACCATCGCGCGATCGAAGAGATTTCCCGCCATATCCCGGTGGCCGAGGTGTGCTCGATCGACGAGATGGCCGCGCGGCTGCTGCGCAACGAAGCCCCGCCCGAAACGGCGCGGGACATCGCGCTTTCGCTCAAGGCGGGGCTGAGCGAGCGCCTCGGGCCATGGGTGCGCTGCTCGATCGGGATCGCTCCCAACAAATATCTCGCCAAGGTCGCGACCGATCTCGAAAAGCCCGATGGCCTCACCGTGCTGATGCCCGGGGATGTCGAACGACGGCTCACCGCCGAGCTCAAGCCGATCGACCTGCCCGGCATCGGCCGCAACATGGAACGGCGGTTGCGCCTGAAGGGCATTCACACGATGGCCGATATCTATGCGCTCGACAGGCGGCGGATGCGCTCCGCCTGGGGCAGCATCTGGGGCGAGCGCATGTGGTATCTCCTGCGCGGACACGACCTGCCCGAGCCGCAAACCGAGCGGCGCAGCATCGGCCACAGCCACGTG
>Ga0315910_10002469_pt1 | contig 16235 bp, 10 predicted proteins | sample EdamamesoilMG_FD_204470 | JGI IMG/M metagenome (GOLD analysis project Ga0315910, IMG submission 204470) | Garden soil microbial communities collected in Santa Monica, California, United States - Edamame soil | ecosystem: Environmental > Terrestrial > Soil > Garden | place: USA: California... | reverse complement strand
TTACGAAAATTACTGCCTGCTCGTTACTACACAGCTGCTGCACTGGGTTGGCAATTTTCGTTATGATCCTGCACAGAAAAAAAAGGTTTATCACCACTGGCACAAAATCTATCTGACTGGTTTTTATTCCATGCAACTCATCAACGATGCAAAGTCATCGCGCAGTACAAACCTCGTGTAAATTATTTGGTTACACTGAACGTTACAGAGCGGATACCTTACATGGGCAAGAAGCCTGGAGAAATTTCAGAACTAATTATCAGGGGCGCCATCGTCTACCCAGCAGGCAATGGTATTGATTTGCGATTGGGTAAGTGGCGTGCCTTCAAAGGGCATGGAGCGGTCTTGTGTGAATTGCTTTATTTCGCTGGCATGTGTCTTTGCATTTTCATATATCCTCAGATCGGTTCTTGATACTCCATTGTGGCAACCACTCAATGCACAATAGGTCACCATCAGCGGTCTGATATCTGTTAACCAACTGGTACCCGTATTGCCGCGCGGCACAGTAATGTTGAGATCGATGCCGCAGTCATCACTGTCTACTACTTTAACCAAGTGGTTGCCGGCCGCCAATTCTTCAAAAAGATTTACATCACCAAACGGCCCGTTGTTGATACTATACTGAAATGGCGGGCTTCCATCGGCCACATCAACCTGAATGGACCCGCTGTTATTCAGGCATAAACTATCTTTTACTACGGTAGCGGTAAACGAAAAATTTAACGCTCCTACTTTTACATTGTTCAGGGTATCTTCACAGCCGTTCGCATCCTGTATCCGAATAAAGTGAATGCCCACGCTAACATCGCTGAAGATTGCTGATGGGGATTCAACATCATCGATGAAAAAAGTGTAAGGAGGTTTTCCCCCTTCAACAAGCGTAGTAACGGAGCCATCACCCGATGCGCAGTCCGTAGCATTCGTAATTGACACCAATTGAACCGAAGGACCATCAAGTGTGCAGTCTATGCGTTGCAGATCATGACTTACACACGACACAAGGAGTATCAAAACCACCCAAACAAAAATCCGCATCGGCACCAGCATTAAACCTCAAAAGTACACAGAAGTACCATCACTGCCACTTGCCCGGTCGATGAATACATTTTACCCGACTTGAGGCGCGTAAGTTTTCAGTCATTTAGTATTTTTATGAACCAACAACCACGCGTATGATCAACACTCGTATTCTGAATGAGAACCCTACCCTCTATGTTTTTCTTCCTGTGTTCTATGTAGCCTGGTCAGACACGGTACTGTCGCCCAGCGAGATAACGGTTATTCAAAAACTGATTGACGGGCAGTTGTGGTTGAAGCCTTCGGAAAAGGAACTGCTGCACCAGCAACTTAATCCTGCAACGCCCCCATCACCCGATGAATATAAAAACTGGCTGAATGAAATTACACAGGTTGTCAACCCTACCAATCAGAACGGCAGCCTGATCGACATGGGTATTGAACTGGCGCAACGACACGGAGCTGCGCTCACCGATACTTCCCTGCAACAAGCGCGTACCTCGCTGCAACAACTGGAAAACTCACTGGGGGTAATCAGCCGCGAATCGGTTTTCAACTTTTTTCCGGAGAGCCGCAAAACCATTACACAAGATCACGGCACCCAACAAACCTTCGACATCAACACACTGGCAGGCATACTGGATGGCAGCCAGCATAGCATGCTCACGAAAGTAAAAACATTGCTCTCCGATCCCGAGTTCGCGTATGCAGAAACAGAAAATCTCACTGTCTATCGCGAAAAAGTTTTGCACTGGTGTAAACACCTGGCCAAGCAAGGGTATGGTGCCATGGCATATCCTAAGGAGTATGGCGGCAGCGGTGACATGGGCGCGTACTTTGCCATCATGGAAGCGCTGAGTTATCACGACCTCAGCCTGGTCATCAAGTTCGGAGTACAGTTCGGACTCTTCGGCATGAGCATCTATTTTTTAGGAACAGAAAAGCATCACAAAAAATACCTGAAAGATGTAGGCACCCTGGAACTGCCCGGATGTTTTGCCATGACGGAAACCGGGCATGGCTCGAACGTTCGCGGCATTGAAACTACGGCTACCTATCAACACGCCAGTCGTTCGTTCGTTATTCACACACCCATTCCACAAGCACAAAAAGAATACATTGGCAACGCTGCGGTTCATGGCCAGATGGCCACCGTGTTTGCCAAACTGATCATCGATGGAAAGGATTATGGTGTAAGCGCATTCCTCGTTCCGCTGCGCGATAAAAACGGAAACACGCTCAGCGGCATTACCATTGAAGACTGCGGAAGAAAGATGGGCCTGAATGGCGTTGACAATGGAAAAATAAAATTCAACAACGTAAGCATTCCCTACGATAACATGCTTGATCGCTTTGCGAGCATTACGGATACCGGCACCTTCGACAGTCCGATTGCCAGCGACAACCGCAGGTTCTTTACCATGCTCGGCACCCTGGTGGGTGGTCGCATCGGGATACCGCGCTCCGGATTGAGTGCGTCCAAATCAGGATTGACCATTGCCATTCGCTATGGCGACCAGCGAAAACAATTTGGCCCCGAGGGTGCGGCTGAAGTTCCGATTCTCAATTATCGAACTCATCAACGAAGGTTGATGCCGTTGCTTGCCAACGCGTATGCTTTACATTTTTCATTGAACTACCTCACCGAACGATTTCTTCAGCGCACCGAAGATGACATGCAGGAGATTGAAGCCCTCGCTGCCGGATTGAAATCTATTGCCACCTGGAATACTACCCACACCCTGCAGGAATGCCGCGAGTGTTGTGGGGGCAAAGGATACCTGGCCGAGAACAGAATCGCAGCGTTAAAAAATGACTCCGATATTTATACTACGTTCGAAGGAGATAACACCGTGCTGATGCAGTTAGTAGCGAAGAGCCGGTTAACAGAATTCAAACAGGAGTTCAGCAACATGAATCTTTTTGGAATTCTGAATTATGTGGCCGATCAGGCCAAGACCTCGCTCACCGAAATGAATCCGCTCATTGTGCGCAACACCGATGACGAGCATTTGCTGGATGCTGAATTTCACATGAACGCGTTCAAATACCGCGAGCGCGACATCCTTACCTCGGCAGCCAAACGATTGAAGCGGCACATCGATGATGGTATGGATTCGTTCGATGCGTTCAATGTGGTGCAGCATCACCTGGTGCAGGTTGGCTTCGCGTACATCGAGCGAATCATTCTCGAACAATTCTTGCTGCAGGTTGAACGCACCACCGATGACGGATGCAAGACGATCCTTAAAAAACTTTGCCAGCTTTATGCGCTTTCACAGATCGACACAAACAAAGGTTGGTACCTGGAAAATGGTTACATGGATGGTGTGAAGACAAAAGCCATACGCAAAATGGTGAATCAACTTTGTTGGGACATCCGGCAAGAAGCCGTGCCCTTGGTGGATGCTTTCAAGATTCCGGATAGTTGTTTGGCCGCACCGATTGCTGTGCGAAATTAAAGAGACGAAATTTAATATTCTGGTTGACACCTCGTCACAGCAGGGTCACCTCGGTACGCTGCTGTAACACGGTGACTACCAATCCAGGAACTCCTTTATTTTCGGATTGGTCAAAAGCTTATAAAGAAAAAGAAGTCCCCCGGATACTTTCAGGACGGTAGCAACAATTAACAGTTGATCTCCACCGTAATAATGTAAAATCGTAAACAATGCTCCGACAAAATCGAAGCAAAGCCCAACGATGTAAAGTGCAAGGGTGTGTCGTGTCTTCATTTAATCCTCCATATTAAATTTCGCAAAGTACAATCCGAACAACTGTTCAGTTTCAAAACAAACCTCATTTACCAGTAATCAGACAAAAATATTTCAACCATCCCAAAATCTAACCACGATGTTGTTGAAAAGAATGTAATTTTTACTGTATAGGGTTCTACCTTGGCTTGCTAATTTATTTTACCGTATTAATTTGCGCCACAACCAAACCTGATCATTTGAAATGAAGATTACGCAACGCTCGCTCCTTCTCCTCAGCATTATTCTTGTTATTCCTGTCACGGAAATTCTTGCAGCCGATACCCCGGTTATCGACACGGGTGCAACAGCCTGGATGCTTACCTCAACAGCGTTGGTGTTGTTGATGATTCCCGGCCTCGCCATGTTTTACGGTGGGCTCGTTCGCACCAAAAATGTGTTGGGCACGATGATGCACAGCTTTGCCGCCATGGGCATCATGACCGTGCTGTGGGTGATCTGTGGTTATAGTATGGCCTTCGGACCGAACATTGGCACAGGAATTTTAGGCGGATGGTCTGGCTGGAACAGTGATTTCGTTTTGCTTTCGGGTATCGATGAAGTCATTACTTCTGGTGGAATTCCGGAATATGTTTTCTCCATGTTCCAGGCAAAGTTTGCCATCATTACCCCTGCGCTTATCGCGGGTGCTTTTGCCGAACGTGTTTCCTTTAAAGGATACTGTATCTTCATCGGCATCTGGGGCCTGTTGATTTACAACCCACTCTGTCATTGGGTGTGGGCCGGTGATGGTTTCCTCTTCAACCTCGGTGCAAAAGGTGCTATTGATTTTGCCGGAGGAACTGTAGTACATATTTCAGCCGGTGTAAGTGGACTTGTTGCTGCCCTGTATTTAGGTGGAAGAAAATCTCATCCTCATTTAAACATGAGACCAAGCAACCTGGTAATGACACTGATTGGTGGCGGATTGCTGTGGGTGGGTTGGTTTGGTTTTAACGCAGGCAGCAGTTTATCCAGCGGGCTGAGTGCAGCGCAGGCATTAACCGTTACACAAGTAGCCGCTGCGGCTGGTGCGATGATGTGGATGATCATTGAAGGATTTCATCAAGGTAAAGCAACCGCGCTTGGTTTTGTTAGTGGTATTCTCGCAGGGCTGGTTGCCATCACGCCTGCAGCCGGAGTAGTACAAGTTGGAGGTGCTCTTGCCCTGGGTGCCCTGGCCAGCATCATTTGCTACCTGGCCATTATGCTGAAAAACAAGCTGGGGTATGACGATACGCTCGATGCTTTTGGTATTCACGGTGTCGGTGGAATTGTGGGCGCTATTTGTCTTACCTTCTTCATTCGCGAAAGCTGGATGACAGACGCTGCAGCCGTTGCCGGTGGAAGCTGGACCATACTTGATCAACTTGGTGTTCAGGCATTGGCGGTGGTAATTGCCATTGCGTATGCCGGTATTGGTACGCTGATCATCCTGGTGGTGCTGAACAAGTTTGTAAAGATCCGTTCAAGCGCTGAAGGTGAAATGAAAGGACTCGATCACTACTATCATGGTGAAAGAGGCTACGGCATGATCAATCCTAACTAACCAGAAAAAATCTATGAAACTCATTATAGCAATCATACGCGAAACTCAATTAGACCAGGTGCGCGAAGCACTGATACAAGCTGGCGTAAGCCGCATTACGGTAAGCCACGTATCCGGTCATGGTAGACAGCAAACAGAAGAAATTTACCGCGGACAAAAAGTAATACCCAATCTCGTTCCGAACATCCGGATTGAAATAGCGGTAAACGAAGATTTTGTAAAACCTACTGTTGATGCCATCTTAAGCGCCACCAAGGCCAACGATGGTGGAATGGTAGGAAGTGGAAAGATTTTTATCTCTCCACTGGAAGAAGTTATCCGACTTCGTACAGGCGAAAGAGGATCGGACGCTATTTAAATTGGTTTACGATTAACCTCACCCTAAATCCCTCTCCAAAGGAGAGGGACTTTCAATCCCATTGAACCCTTCTCCTCCTGAGAAGGGTTTGGGATGACAATTTATTTCCTCATCTTCAAAATCGCGTCAAACACAAACGCGAGGCCTACTACAATAGCACAAGCCAAAATATTGTAAAGCAGAAAGGCAATGTCGGTTTTGGCGTAACAATACAACACCACACCTTCAGCAACAATCGCTGCCCAGAACACAGCAGTCCCTCCTATCTTTTTCGTGTAAAAGGCCGTAAGAAATATTCCGAGAATGGTGCCGTAAAACAACGACCCTACAATGTTCACAAACTGAATGAGGTTCTCCGCGAAAGTAGCCAGCATAGCAAAGGCCATCGCCAGCAGTGCCCACAATACAGTGAACAGGCGCGATGCCTTGAGATAATGTTTGGGATCGGCATCCGCCTTAAGCGAGCGTTTATAAATATCCACCGTAGTGGTTGATGCCAGCGCATTCAGCTCGCCCGCCATCGATGACATGGCCGCTGAAAAAATTACGGCAAGCAGCAAACCAATTATGCCGTGCGGGAGATTGCTGAGTACAAAATTCAAGAAAATATAATCGCGGTCTTGTGTTCGTTTTTTTTCGTTCGGCAATGCGTTGCCGATGGAGGTGCGCACTTCTTCGCGAAGCACTCGTTCTTCAGCTTCCAATAACTTTACTTTCTCACTTGATGCCTCCACGCTGCTTTCATCCTCCTGGTGTATGGCCTCGACAAGGTTATCAACGGCTGCACGCTTTTCTGCATACAACTTGTTATAGGAACTTTCGAGAAGCCGGAGCGAATCGCCTTGAACGGTTTCCATCGCCCTGGCTTTCATCGCCAGGTTATGAAACACCGGTGGTTGATTGAAGAGGTAGAAAACAAAAACCATCACCCCGATAAACAGAATGATGAACTGCATGGGTATCTTGAGCAACCCATTAAAAATTAATCCGAGCCGACTCTCGCTCACCGAAGTTCCCCCGAGGTAACGTGATACTTGCGACTGATCTGTTCCGAAGTAGGAAAGAAACAAAAATGTGCCGGCAATGAGACCCGACCAGATATTGAACCGATCGTTCAGACTAAAATCAAGGTTAACAAGGTTGAACTTACCGAGCTCACCTGCAAGCTGTACTGAATCGCCAAACGAAACATTTTCCGGAAGCATGGAGTAAGCCAGTATTCCCGCCAACATCATTCCTCCCATAATTACCGCCATTTGTTGACGCTGCGTCAGGCTTACCGCTTTTGTTCCACCGGATACTACATAAATAATTACGAGTGTGCCAATAAGGATAGTGGTGATGGACATAGGCCATCCCAATATGGTTGAAAGCACCAGTGCAGGCGCAAACAAGGTAATGCCCGCAGACAATCCACGAAGAATCAAAAAAAGAATGGCTGCCAGTAAGCGTGTCTTCAAATCGAAACGTGATTCAAGATACTCGTACGCAGTGAAGACGTTTAGTTTGTAGTAGATGGGAACAATGGTGACGGATATGATCACCATGGCAATTGGCAATCCAAAATAAAATTGAAGAAAGCGCATGCCATCTTCAATAGCCTGCCCGGGAGTAGAAAGAAATGTAATCGCGCTGGCTTGAGTCGCCATGATGGATACACCGATCATCCACCATTTCATTTTGTTATCGCCCTTCAGATATCCTTCAATGTTCTGATTGCCGCGCGTTTTCAGAGTTCCGTAAAGAACAATGAAGATTACAGTACTACCGAGTATTACCCAATCCAGCAGGTTCATGCGAACGATTGGGTTAACCAATAATAAAGAAATACTTGCAATGCCAACACACCGATAAGCACCCAATACCATTGGCGCCAGCTTTTAAAAATGGGAGGTTTGTCTTTGGCCATCGGTTATTTTATTTTCGCCTTGCTCTTTACTTTACCATTCTCAGGCTTCTTTGATTTCCCTATTGAAACCAGGTTGGCAAAAAGTTTATAGGCACCTGCAACACCCTCCGGCAGTTCACGAAAAAAAGACAAGCCTGTGTACACATAGTATCCTTCGCCATACTTAGCCACCAGAAGACTTCCGTCTTTTGGAGTTTCGCCTTTATCATTCATCGATAGCAACGATTCATACTGGGGATCCCACTTGTTGGGGTAGTATAGTCCGCGTTCCTGCACCCATCCGTCAAAATCATTCGCAGCTATTTTATTTGGAGTATTCAGCAAGGGATGATCAGGTTTCAGTATTCTTACTTCTGCTTGTTCATCCGTAACCCGATCGCGAGAAATGGTAAGTGGATACGGAGCGAATTTATCGGTTTCAAGATCACCCGAAGTATTGTATTGCACCACCATCGTGCCACCATTCTTTACATACTCCAGGAGGTTAGGCATTATGAAACCAATACGCTCGTTTGTATTTACAGCCCGAATGCCCAACACCACAGCATCAACACGCTTCAGATTTTCAGCCGTAACTTCTTCGTTCTTCATCTCCCACACTTCGTAGCCCATGTTTCGAAGAGCATCCGGAACATCATCACCGGCACCTTTGATGTAACCAATTACATCACCCTCTTTTTTCAAATTCAACCGAACAACTTTTGCTTCTGCTTTTGGAAGCAGTGTTTGTGTTGGAATGTGATCATAAGCGATGGTCTGAACACTAAGATCGTATGTTCCCTTTCCTGCTATCACTACTTTTGCTTTGATGGTACTGGTTTGTTCCTGCTGCGATGGATAAACCAGGAAATGTTTCACTACTTCTTCATTGCGCTTTGAAAAATCAAATGCCATTGACGCGGGTTCCACTTTCCAGCCAGTGGGAACATCCAACTGAACCTCCCCTTTCACTGCGCCTTCCACCGATGATTTCAACGTAACGTTTACTTCACGTGGTTTCTCTGAATTAAAAATCAAAATTTTATCGCTGAGGTTTACGAACACCGGAGGAACCACTTCAAAGGGCCGCGAGCGTTCACCTTTCACCGGGTCGGTCCACTTGTATACAACCGGGCATTGCACATCAAAAGATTGTCCACCGACACTGATCGTAAAGGTAACGGGTACTGCCGGATTGTTTTCTGGCTTACCAATCATGGAAGCATCACTTACGGTAAAAAGTCCGGTGCTGTGCGGCTCGCGTAACCAATAGGGATCGGAGTATGTTTGCTTGTGAAGTACGTGTTCATCTTTAAACGAAACCATTGCATTGCTCTTCAACGAAAGATTCATTGTAGAATCCATTCCAAGTTCACGCGATTTCATTTGTTTTACGATAACGTCAGCTGCTGAACGATTTACCAACTCAACATTGGCTACCACTTTTTCTCCGGGGGCCACCCAATATTGATTGGCTGTTACTTCGATAAAAAGTCCGAGGCAATCCTGGATAAGCTGCTCAACTTCTTTCAGCTTTCGCGTTCTCCATACTCCGGGTTCCAATGCAGCGATCTCCGCTCTGATCTGAAACAAAACAGAAACACTTGCAGCAGGATTCTCTGTATTAAATTCTTTTAGCGCTCTATCCACCAACGGCTGAATTTTAGTTCCACCTTTTACCCGGCTCCAGGTAGTATTGACTCCATCGAAAATATCCTTCTCGCCTTTATCACCTTTTACAAATTCGAGAAACTCGGGTTGATACCCGCGTGTGCCGCGCGACCCAAATCCCTGGCTCTTGTGTTGACTTCTGCTTGTTGCGGCAATTTCTGAAAACGAAGTACCGAGCAACGAACTGTACCCCCCTACATCAAGCGTAGTTATTCCCGGAGTATTTTCATTGATAGTATTGTTCCACCAGCGACCGGTGTTGGTGTAAAGTCGTTTTACCTGCCACGTGCCGAACTTTTTTACCTGATCAGGATACCGCGATGCATCGTTGGCTAGATCAAAAGCTTCCTGCGCCAATATAGCGGATGCGGTATGATGACCATGCCCTGCACGTTCATCGGGTGGAAAGCGTGTGATGATCACATCCGGTTGATATTCCCGAAACACATATACTACATCTTTTAGAATTTCATCCTTGTTCCAGATTTGAAAAGTCTCATCGGCCGATTTCGAAAAACCAAAATCGTTGGCGCGCGTGAAGTATTGCTGGCCGCCATCAATACGTCTGGCCGCAAGCAGTTCTTGCGTACGAATCAATCCCAGTAAATCGCGTATCTCCGGCCCGATTAAATTCTGGCCACCATCCCCGCGTGTCATCGACAGGTAAGCGGTAGCCATCAGGCGGTCGTTGGCCATGCTGGTGATGATGCGGGTGTTCTCATCATCGGGGTGAGCGGCCACATAGAGTACCGAGCCGAGTACATTGAGTTTTTTCAGGTTGAGTTTAATCGAAGCGGCATCCGGTTGTTGATGCTGCGAAAAGACACGTATAGAACTGAAGATCAGGAAAACAAGAACAGTACTTCTCATTGTTAACGTTTGGCGGTTTGAGCAAAGTAACGCGAAAAAATTGAAATGGGTTGAGGGATTGGGATGAGCGGCAGAATTAGTTCAAGGTTCAATGTTCAGGTTCCAAGTTCTGTAACAACCTTGAACATGGAACATGGAACCTATTCAATCCACCCCTTGCTCCGCTCCACTGCCTTCAACCACCCTTTATATAAGGATGATCTCACCTTCTCATCCATTTGTGGTGTAAAGCGTTTTTGAATTTTCCGATTCGTAATAATATTCTCTTTTTTCCACAGGCCAATTTGAATGCCTGCAAGGTAGGCAGCGCCCATTGCCGTTGATTCTATAATCTCCGGGCGCTCTACTTCTGTTCCCAGAATGTCGGCTTGAAACTGCATGAGGATGTTGTTGGCCGATGCGCCACCATCAACCTTGAGACTTGCTAATCTTATTCCGGCATCTTCCTGCATGGCATTGAGAATATCTTTTGTCTGATACGCCAGTGATTCGAGTGTTGCCTTGATGATGTGGTCTTTACCCGTATCGCGCGTTAACCCAAAGATGGCCCCACGCGCATACATATCCCAGTATGGTGCGCCAAGTCCCGCAAATGCAGGAACCACATACACCTCATTTGAGCCCAGCGCTTTGGCGGCAAAGTATTCACTGTCTTTTGACTGGTCGATAAGGTGCATACTATCGCGGAGCCATTGCACAGCCGCACCGGCAATGAACACACTGCCTTCCAGCGCATACTCTACCTTACCATCCAATCCCCAGGCAATGGTGGTGATCAATCCATTTTTTGATTGCTGAATTTCTGTTCCTGTATTCATCAACATAAAACATCCGGTGCCATACGTGTTCTTGGCCATACCGGGGTCGAAACATGCTTGCCCGAATAAAGCCGCCTGCTGATCGCCCGCAACACCACGAATCGGAATATCAACACCGTCAAAATTCCACGTACCAAAGTCAGCTGCTGATGGTTTTACTTCAGGAAGTAACGCTTCTGGTATCTGCAATTCATCAAGAAGTTTATTGTCCCACGTCAACTCGCGAATATTGAAAAGCATTGTGCGCGATGCATTGGTGTAGTCGGTGGCGTGAATTTTTCCGTTGGTTAAATTCCAGATCAGCCAGGTATCAATGGTGCCAAAAGCCAGTTCACCCTTGGTGGCACGTTCACGTACGCCAGCAACACTTTCAAGAATCCAACTGATCTTTGTTCCGGAAAAATACGAGTCGATAACAAGCCCGGTGTTTTCGCGAACATACTGCTCAAGACCTTTCTCCTTCAGCGCTTCACAGATGGGTGCGGTGCGTTTATCCTGCCACACAATAGCATTATAAATGGGTTCACCGGTTTTACGATCCCATACTACGGTTGTCTCGCGCTGGTTTGTAATGCCGATGGCCGCAATATCCTTTGCATCTATTTTTTGATCGCGAATCAACGATGTTAATACTCCGACCTGAGTTTTAAGAATCTCTTTTGGATCATGTTCTACCCAACCCGAGCTTGGAAAAATCTGGCGGAATTCCTGCTGAACAATTCCGTTGATCTCACCAACCTCATTGAAGAGCACAGCCCGTGAGCTGGTTGTTCCCTGATCGAGTGCAATAATGTATTTTGACATATGCTGAATTTATACGTTGTGCATCTTCATTTTCTTTGTGTCTTCGTGGTTAATCAGAATTTTGTCGAAATTATTTTGAAACACAACGTCACAAAGTTCACCAAGAGCCACGAAGAATTATTAATGTCCGAACAGTGCCTTAAACATCCACGCTCCCAGCACACCCCCTACGATGGGTCCGACAACCGGTATCCAACTGTACGACCAGTCAGAAGAACCTTTGCCCGGAATTGGAAGAATGAAATGGGCAATGCGCGGTCCGAGATCGCGCGCAGGGTTAATAGCAAAACCGGTGGTACCACCAAGACTCAGGCCGATGGAAACAATCAATGCCCCAACTACCAGTGGATTTAATCCGGCCACAAACTCGTTGGCACCGATAAACAAAATGGCGAGTACAAGAACAAGCGTTGCAATGATTTCACTCAGCAGGTTTGCCGCGGTTGATCGGATTGCCGGTGCCGTGCTGAACACGGCCAGTTTCTTCGCAGCACTTTCCGTGCGACTCCAATGCGGCAAGTAATGAAGCCACACCACAATAGCACCGACAAAAGCACCAACAACCTGGGCGATGATGTAACCCATTACCTGCTCCGCTGGGAAATCGCCTGTGATCCAAAATGCAAGGGTGATGGCCGGATTGAGATGTGCTCCGCTGATATCGCCCACGGCATAAATCGCCATGGTAACAGCCAGCCCCCAGGCCAGCACAATGGTGAGCCATCCGGCATTTTCAGATTTTGTATTCTTTAATACTACTCCGGCTACCACACCTTCTCCTAATACTATAAGAAGCATGGTGCCGATAAATTCTGCGAGGTATGGGTTCATTTCAAGGCGTTGGTTTCGATTGCATTCAATATAGTAAAGGTTTGGTAATAGTTTATTGCTGCCACCGGCACATTGGCCGAAACTGAAACCGAGTATAATCCGGATTACTTTACTGAATAGAATTGAACCGAATCGTTATTGCGGATGAATGCCAGTGTGGTAGACCCTTTCGCCTTCAGTGCACCGATATGACGTACTTCGCCTTCGATCTTCAGCCCTGAACTCCACGATGAAAGTGGTGCAAATTTTCTTAAACCATCGCCAAGCAACACCAAACCATGAAGCGCATCGTAGCGGCCCACTTCAGGTTTCATGGCATAAAAATTTCCGCCCACAACTATATCCTGAAAGCCATCGTGGTTAACATCTAACACAGCAATACCAAACACCGGGGCAACCTGTGCTTGCACGGGTAAAGGCGATAAACTAAAACCCCTACTCCCTTCATTCCACAGCACAACCGAACGCGGCTCGTAGAACGTTGATTTTAACGAAGCGCTCAGCGAACCAGGAGTGTAGATCTCTTCAACAGTTTTACCGGCATAGTCCTTATAGTATACAAACTGCCGCTTGAACGAGCTCATCTGCTTGATAATATCCGGGCGAAGCGCTAGCGGAAACTCCTTACTATCAGTTGATGTAAATGTAAAGACCGGCTCCACCGAACCGTTCTGATCGAAATCATTCACATACAAATTCATCGGGGCTTCCGGAGTAGGCTTGAATTTGGAATTTTGACCAAGGTTGCCCAATACAAAATCAAGATCACCATCGTTGTCGAGGTCGGCTGCGTGGATGGAATTCCACCATCCGTTGGTTTTGGCCAGGCCGGGTACGGTTGTTTTCTTCAACTGCTTGCCGTCATTTAGAAAAAGTGTGATAGGCATCCACTCACCCACTACAAGTAAATCATCAAAGCCATTGTTATCGTAGTCGAACCAAACGGCATCCGTTACCATACCGAGTTTTTTGAATGCTGACGCGATGGCTTTCGTTTCATCGCTGAAATTTCCGCGACCATCGTTGATCAGTATAAATTGATCGCAAGGTGTACCATAGGTTGATGCGATAACCCGTGTGCCTACAAAAAGATCAAGGTCACCATCGTGATCTACATCCACCGGCCGAACACAACTGCCGCTTTGATATATTTCCGGCAGCGTACCTTTTATGTACTGCGGAATTCCATTTTTAAAACCCGTATTGAAATAAAGCTGATCAGCCAGGTATACTGTATGATCACCATATTCTGAGCCGCCACTCACCACGTACAAATCCAGATCATGATCGCCATCGGCATCAAAGAAAACGGCATCGGTATTTTCGGCCAGCGAATCGGCCTCAAACGCAACTGGAACAGTTTCCATAAATACCTTACCTGGCTTTTGAACAACTATTTTTCCGGGTTGTCCGACTGAACCACCCAGAAAAAAATCATCGAGGCCATCACCATTCAGATCAGCTTTTGCAAAAGCCGGGCCTTGTGTGGACAGCATGCTGTACTGCAACCTGTCGCGATCAAAATCATTAAAGTCATTTTCACGATGAACAATTTCTGCTCCGTTTACTTTTACGAACAAGGGTGAAGGTCTTTCCAATTTGTCTGCGCTACCTTTTGCGTTTGCCTGCACGGCTAAGAGAACCTGATCAGCCCGAACGGAATATTGAATTTCTGTAGTATTGTCGGGCCACGTTATCTCCAGGCTGTCGATGGTTGTGTTGCTACCCAAGCCAAGAATTAATTTATAATCCATGCTGGATTGAAAGCCACGAATCGGCATGTGCTCCACCATGACCACCTGTTGGCCAACGAAAGCTTTCACACGAGCCCCAAGACCAAATGGATTCGTTGTGTTTCCCTTAAATACTACTCCGAGAAAATGATGCTGCTTTTTTTCCTGCGAAAAATTTCGATAGACAAAAACCTCCTGGTTAACATTGTTAACAACAAGATCGAGATCGCCATCGTTATCAAGATCACCATACGCAGCACCGTTTGAAAAGCTCGGCTCGTCCAGTCCCCACGCCTGTGCAACATTCGTGTACTGCATATCACCCACGCTGGTAAACATTACATTACTTACTTTCTCCGATGGCATTTCATCCACCAGTGTTTCGTAGTCAATACTATTGCCTTCAATTAACGCACGCATTTGCAGACCACTACCCAGGTGCTCGACAAAATCCTGGTTGGTTACGTCTTTATAAATCCCGTTGCAGACATAAATCTCTTTTGTGAGATCGTTATTGAAATCAGCGATGAGTGCTCCCCAACTCCAGTCTGTTGCCGAGACTCCTGCCAACTGACCAATCTCACTAAAGGTACCATCCTGATTATTCAAGTGCAGCATGTTACGCATATACTGATGATAGTATCCGTTCTTCAGGCGAAGCTGATAAATATCAAAGGTCTCAAACGCAGTAAGCGTCTTCAACCGATAGTCATCAAACGGAAGCATGTCGGTGGAGAACACTTCAGGATATCCATCGTTATTCAAATCAGCCAGATCGGCCCCCATGGAAAACATGCTGATGTGGCCCATGTATTTTTCGAGCGACTCAATGAATGTGCCATCCTGGTTGTTGATGTATAAGTAATCGCGTTCGTAAAAATCGTTCGACACATACAGGTCGGGCCAGTTGTCCTGGTTGATGTCGCCTACCATTACACCAAGACCGAAACCAATTACACTCCCAAAAATTCCGGCTTGTTCGCTAACATTTACAAACGTACCGTTATCGTTTCGATACAGCCGATGGCCGCCCGATTCGTCTCTTACCTCGCGAAGGTTTCGATACCCCAGACTGGAGACCGGCTGCGAAGAGTTATTCAGAACATAGCAATCTATGTCACCATCTTTATCGTAATCAAAAAATACCGCGTGGGTGGTCAGTCCGCTGTCTGCCAACCCATAGTGGTGAGCTTTTTCGGTGAAGGTTAAATCTCCATTGTTGATGTATAATTCGTTCTCGCGATCAACACCCTTTCCATCACCAGCATTGCACACGTAGATATCCAAAAAACCATCGGCATTAACATCGGCAATACTCACACCGGTTGACCAGAATTTACTTCCGGCTACTCCGGCTTTTTCGGTGATGTCTTCAAATTTCCAGTTGCCTTTGTTGAGGTACAGTTTGTTCTCACCCCGGTTGGAAGTAAGGTAAATATCGGCCAGCCCATCGTTATTGAAATCACCCATGCCCACACCCCCGCCATTATAAAAGTTGTGATAGCGAAACACATCAAATCCCGCCACATTATCCAGCGTATTGCGAAAGTGTATTCCGGTTTCATCAGACGACAGCTTTTGAAAAAGTGTCTCTTCTGATGATGGTTGTTTCGTATCGCGGGTACAGGCTGAAACTAGTGTAAAAACCGTCAGGCCTAAAAAAAATCTTCCTCCCTTCAAGACTTGCACTGTACCAGAAAAAAAGGAATAGGAAAGTAGGCAATTCATTATTAAATAGTCACTCAAACGAAAGCGTAAAACTTCCGAACTTAAAGGTAAGCATACCTTTACTAAATTCATCATCCGGAAAGGATGCCGCTTTCGGAATAATAGAAATACAGCGCCCTATGAAATCATTATCCCTGACCACGATCATTACTCTTTTTTTAACACTCACATGCTTTGCTCAACAGCCGGAAATCTATCCTCCGCACTGGTGG
>Ga0315910_10002468_pt1 | contig 16245 bp, 9 predicted proteins | sample EdamamesoilMG_FD_204470 | JGI IMG/M metagenome (GOLD analysis project Ga0315910, IMG submission 204470) | Garden soil microbial communities collected in Santa Monica, California, United States - Edamame soil | ecosystem: Environmental > Terrestrial > Soil > Garden | place: USA: California... | reverse complement strand
GCGCTGCGCTACCTCGCGAAGTACACGATCAATCCCGCCATCGCCCACGGCATCTCCCACATGGTCGGTTCGCTCGAGGTCGGCAAGTGGGCGGACATCGTCATCTTCAAGCCCGCGCTCTTCGGCGTGAAACCCGAGATGATCCTCAAGGGCGGCTTCATCGCCTGGGCCAACATGGGCGACCCGAACGCCTCGATCCCGACGCCGCAGCCGATGTTCTACCGCCCGCAGTTCGGCGCCGCCGCCCGCGCCGTCGCGAGCACGTCACTTACTTTCGTGAGCGAGGCCTCGCTCAAGTCGAAGAACAAGACGGGCGTGAGAAACCTCGACCTCAAGCGCCAGCTCGTCGCGGTCAAGAACACGCGCAAGATCGGCAAGCGGCACATGGTGCTGAACGACGCGCTCCCGAAGATCGAAGTCGATCCCGAGACCTACACGGTCAAGGCCGACGGCGTGCACCTCACCTGCGAACCTGCGAAGGTGCTGCCGATGGCCCAGCGGTACTTTCTCTTCTGAACCAGACTCATGGGCCAGGCTGGCGTCTCGATGAAGATCGTCCGGCGCTGAAGGTGGTCGCGGCCGTCCCCGGCCGCGTAGCCGCGCGCTTCATGCGCCTCCGCACTCGGCCCTCGCCACCGCCACCGCGACGCGCTTGGTTGGCTCCACTCCCCGTGCACCCCACCCACCCCAGGTCCCGGAGGCACCATGCTGAACAGGAAGCGTTACGAGTCGATGACGGCGGCCGACGCGGCCCGCCTTGAGACGCTGCGCGAGATCATCGCCGCCAGCACCCTGCCCTCGCGCCAGCTCGATGAGAATCTGCTGCTCGCCACCTTCAACATCCGCGAGTTCGGCGCACGGCGCCGCCAGAACTTCGCGATCAACGCGCTCGCCGAGATCTGCGCGTGCTTCGATATCGTCGCACTTCAGGAGGTGCGTCGCAACCTCGGCGACCTCAACCGCATGCTCGCGGTGATGGGCCCGTACTGGAAGGTGATCTTCACCGATCCCTCCGGTGCGCAAAGACGGCCCGGCAACGACGAGCGCCTCGCCTACATCTACGACAGCCGCGTGGTGCGCTTCACCGGTCTTGCGGCGGAGTTGCTTGTCACCGACGATTTTCTCGGGCCGGCCGGCGTGCCTCGCACCGACATGAGCGTGCCGTGGCGCACACCGTATGTGGTGTCGTTTCGCGCCGGCACCTTCGACTTCACGCTGCTCACTGTGCACATCCAGTGGAACAAGACCGGCGGCATCGCCGCCCGCACGAAGGAGATCGAGATGATCACGCGCTGGGTCGCCGACCAGCGCAGCAACGCGCAGATCTACGATCCGGACATCTTCGTGCTCGGCGACTTCAACATCCCGAGCCTCGGCAGCGCGACCTTCAAGGCGCTCGAGAAGTTCGGCCTGCGCGTCCCCGCAAAACTCCGCACGATCAAGACCAACCTCAAGCAGGACGCCCACTACGACCAGATCGCCTTCTTTGAGGAAAACACCGCGTGTGAGGTCGGCGCGGCTGGCGTGCTGAACTTCGAGCCGGCCTACTTCCCCTCGTCGCAATCGGCGAAGGAACGCAAAGCGATGACGTATCAGCTTTCCGACCACCTGCCGCTCTGGGCGGAGATCCGGCTGCGCGAGCCCGGCCTCGAACCGTTCATCCGCACCTGACGGATCCGGTTCCGGCGGGATCTCCGCGGACCCGCCACCTCCGGACGCACGGAGCCGGAGCGGCAGCGCGTGCATTACGACCTCGCGCGATCCCCGATCGCGGGTGCGGGGTCACCGCCCCTTCGCGAACATATCGGCGGGCAGACGACTGCCGGTCCTGTGACCCGATCCGGTCAGGTCGAACTCCATGTCCGCCGGCTGCTTCGTCGCCCGCGGCCGACCGGATGCACCAGCCGCGACCGTCGAACGCGGCATGACCGTCGGGGTGTGCAGGCGGGAGACGGCGCTCACACCGGCCACGATCGCGCGCAGCTCCACCACCAGGTCCTTCATGGAACCCGCCTGGGAGTTGAGCTCCTCCGCCGCACTGGCCGTCTCCTCGGCGCTGGCCGCGGTGCCCTGCGTCACCTTGTCCATCTGCGAGACAGCCGTGTTCACCTGCTGGATACCCTGGTTCTGCTCCTTCGAGGCGTTGGCGATCTGGGCGACCAGTTCGTCGACCTGCCGCGCCTTGGTCACGATCTCGTTGAGACTCGAGGCGACCTTGGCGCTTATCTGCACGCCGTTTTCGCTCTTGCGGATCGAGTCCTCGATCCTCTCCGCGGTCTCCCGGGCGGCGGCGGCGCTGCGCTGGGCGAGGTTGCGGACCTCCTCGGCCACGACCGCGAAGCCCATCCCGGCCTCGCCGGCACGCGCCGCTTCCACCGCGGCATTGAGTGCGAGGATGTTTGTCTGAAACGCGATCTCGTCGATGGTCTTGATGATCTTGGCGATGTTGTCGCCCGAGGCCTTGATGTCGTCCATCGCGGCGGCCATCGTCTGCATGTGCGTCGCACCGGCTTCCGCCGCAGCCCGCGTCTGGTCGGTGAGCGTCTTGGCCGTGAGCGCATTCTCCGAGTTGCGTGCGGTCATGCCGGACATTTCCTCGAGCGAGGCACTCGTTTCCTCGAGCGAAGCCGCCTGTTCGGACGAACCCTCGGCGAGAGACTGACTCGAGCCGGAGACCTGGCTGGCGGCCGATGCCACTTCAGCGGCTCCGTCATCGAGTCCGCTCGAGATGCGGATGAGTTTGCGGCTCGCCGAGACTGTCACCGACACGAGCAGCCCGGCGCCCAGGGCGATCGCCGAGGTGAGTCCGACGCCGAGCCAGAGCCGTGAAGAGCGGATGGCGGCAGCGTACGCCTTCTCGCGTTCGTCCATGAGGCGCTCCTCCACATCAGCCATCTCCCGGATCATCGCGCGCATCCTGTCCATGAGCGCCTTGCCGCGCGCCTCATTGAAGAGCGCACCGAACGACGCTTCCGTCATCGAGCCCGCGCGCACGGCGCGGCGGCCGTCGATCTCGGCCTTGACCGGCCCCGTAGTCCATTCGTCCTTGGTGCGCGCGAGTGCATCGAGCCGCTCCACCTGCGCGGGATTGTCGCTGACGAGCGCACGGGTGGTCGCGAGGACCGTGCCAAAGCGTGCATTACCGCTCTCGTATGGTTCCAGGAAAGCCTCACCACCGGCGACGGCAAATCCACGGGACCCGGTCTCGATGTCGACCAGCGCACCCAGGAGCAGGTTGAGCTGCGTGCCCACTTCCATCGTGTGATTCACGGCCTGCTGAGTCTCGATCACGGTGTGCAACTCACGATTGATCATGAGTCCGGACACACCGACGATGGTGAACGACGCGCAAATCGAGAGAACGATCCGCTTGGTGAGTGAGAGCGAGCTGAATTGCATGGAGAGAGTCGGTGGATTCGTCGCGGCGTCGGAGGCGGCCTCCTGCACATCCGCAGTCCCTCAGTCACGCGACCGCGCGGGGTGACTTCCGAACGAGGAAGTCCCTGTGCATTGGCAGTACTGTTCCCATCAAAGGGAGAAACCGGACACGAATCGCGCCCGCACTGTAGTTCGGAAGAAGCGCGGCAGCCTTGATGTGAGAAATACCGTAGGGTCCGGCTTTTCTGCCGCGGCCTATCGGACCCGTGACCCCATCGCACAAAACGCAATGACGGTCGCGAGGCCGTGCCGGGTGGCGCACCTTCCCAGCCGCGTCCTGCTGACCGCAGCACATTCAGCCAGCATGGTTGCGGCTGGGCCCGCCCTCCGGCCTTACGGGGCCAAAGCGCCGGCCCGCGTGTTCCACTCGTGCAGCGCCGCGGGGGCGCTGACCGAGGGTGCGGCCCGGCCATCGCGCAGGATGTCCTCGACCATGCGATCGGCGTAGCTGCGCGCGAAGGCGTCGCGATCGCCCGCGATGTCCGACGAGGTCGTCCAGGCCGCGGCGGCCTCCCGCATCAGGAGGGCGTGGATACGCTCACGATCGAAGGTGCGCCGGTTGAACTCGGGACGAAGCAGGAGTCGCTGCACCTCCGACCCCTCGAAGTCGCCACGCTCCCAGCGCTGCAGGTCGTGCAGCAGGACGGCGCGCGCCCGCTCATCGCGGGTCGCGGCGAGTTCGGCGCGCCTGGCCGCCGCCTGCTGGTCAAAGTAGTGCTCCGCCTCCCGCGCCGCCTTCACCGGATCCCAGTATCCACGATCGCGATGCATCGAGCCGAAGTTGAACTGCCGGAAAAGTGCCAGCAGCCGCTCGCGGCGCACCGGGTCGCTCTCGTCCAGGTCGCGCAGGAACTGCTCCTCGACGGTCAGGGTGTCCCCGGCCGACACGGGCGCATCGGCGCGCGCACGCTCCGTGTAGGACGCGTGGTCCCAGTGGCCGGTCCACGTCCCGGCGATGTTCAGATCGATCGGATCGGCGATGACGCGCGCGAGATGCCGGGCGGCCGTGCCGCTTTCGAGCACGTCGGTCCGCCCATCCGCGAGCGAGACGAGGAGCAGGTCGCGCCGCTCGCCGCGGGCGGCGGTGAACACCACCTGGTCGCGCTCGGGCAGGAGAAGGAAGGGCGAGGTCGCATACCGGTGGTTCATCGTGTCGCTCCAGGTGCGTGCGTCGTTGCGCGCGATACTGTCGGGCAGCAGCGCGGTGAGCCGTCGTGGCGACGGCGTGCGCACATCGTGGAGCCACACGCCGACCTCTGCGATGCCGCCCTGCGTGCGCACGAAGAGGTAGCGAATCTCATCGATCCACGCGGCACTCGCGTTTCCGGCGACGGAGAACTCGTCGAAGTCCGGCAGCCGGACGAGGTCTCCCGAGCGCAGGTCGATGCGGTATCGCTCCTCGACCTTCGGCAGCGGGGGAAGCGGCACGGCCACGAGCACCGTATCGATGAAGTTTCCACCGGGCAGCACGACCGTGACGTGCGAATTCATCGACTCGAAACCGCGCGCCGGAGCGAGGCTGGAGATCAACCGGCGCGTGCGGCTTGCGACATCATACCAGCCGAAGGCGCCGAGGAAGACCCGGTCGCTGGCCCACATCCGCGGCCAGTCGAGCACGCGCTGCTCCTGACCGTACAACGTCGCGGTGTGCGCGCCCTCCATGCGAAACTCCTCCTCCCGCACGAGATCGTAGAGGAAGATCATGCCCTCCGGATGCTGCCGCGCGAGGTAGCGGCCGTCCGGGCTGCCGTTGATGCGGTTCGCATTGTAGGGCTCCGCACCACCGAAGGCGTGCGGCTTGGCCATCTCGACCATGTCGCCGCTCGCGAGATCGATGCGCACGACCGGCTTCGCGCCCCCGCCCGCTCGCTCGACGTAGAATTGCGTGCCGTGCCAGGCCAGCGGCTTCGCGCCGTCGAAGACGCCGATCGAGGTCACCGCCCGGCGATGCCGCATCTCCCCGGTGCTCCAGTCGTACTCCGCCCGCCAGAAGTCGCCGTTTTCCAGGGTGACGACACGCACGCCGTCGGCCGCCACCCAGCCGGAGCCGTCGCGCACGAACGCCGGCGCGTACTCCTGACCACGCGGCCGGATCGTGCCCATGCCCCAGTCCGTCAGGGCGCCGACCGGCAGGGCCACGCCCCACTCGGCGGCGGTCTTCCAGAACAGACCCGGCGCGTCGCGCACCGTCCGGATCTCGCCGAGATGAGGTATCCATGACTCAAACACCTTCGTGCCGGCATCGAGGTCCCAAAGATCGCCCTCCGCGAGGATGAAGGACGACGCGCGCGCCGCCGTCTCCCACGGTGTCGCCAGGCGCTGGTGACGCTCGCCGAGCGCGCGGTTGGTCGCGGGATCGAACGGGATGGCGACCTGCCGCGTGCAGGTGGCCAGGGCCGATTCGTCCGGAGTGAGGAGAAACAACGGCGGACGCGAGGGATGACGCCACGCCTCGCGCAGCGCCTCGTCCATCTCGAACTCGATCTGCCCGAAACGGATCCGGCCGACGACCGGCACCTGCGCGTGTGTCGAGACCCGCGTAAACGTCGCCTTCACCACGCCGTCAGCCTCGAAACGCACATCGCGCAAGGTGAACGGCAGCGCGGGCTGCACGTCCGGATCCTCGCCGTGCACGACGCCGTTGGCCTCGACCAGCGCGCGCAGCCGCGCCTCGATCACCGACATGGCTGCCGCGGGCGCGACCGGCACCGCGCGCGTCGGCGCGGGCGCAGGCCGCGCCGCCTCCTCGGCCGAACCTCGCACCACGACTGTGCCGGAAGTGAATACCGCGCGCGGCTGACCGAAGGTCGACTTCGCATCCGGCTGATATTTCACCGTCGCGGACATTTTCCCGTCGGCCGCAATGACGAGCACGACCTGCGCGATCACCGGCCGGGACTCGCCGGCCGCGGTCTTGCGCACGAGATACGTCACCTGCGGCCCGCCACCGGCATCGACATCGAACAGATCCTCCGTCGCCCTCACCTCGGCGGTGGTCTCGAGATGCCAGACCTTGACCTTCGGGTTCGGCAGCTCGGTGTGTTTTCGGATCTCGACGGCCACGACCTCGAGGCCTCGCGGGAGTTTTCCCGCGACGGCGCCGGCGATCATGTCGGCGGGTGGCATCGACTCGGTCCAGCCGCGCACCTCGACCGCGCGCGCGACGGGAGGAACGCCGATGGACAGGACGAGCAGGATCAGACCAGCGCAGACGTGGTGGAGGCGGTTCGGAGTCATGCCGGAAACAGGTTGGATCGAGCCCGTGAGACGCCCGACCGGCCTCAACCATTCAACCAATCCGGCCTCGCGCAAGATCGAGACCCGGCTCCGGTCGCCGTCCCGGTCGACTCACGACCACGAGGCGACCGGGCAAGCCCCCCGCTCCACCCATCACATCGGCTCAGCGGCGCGCGGCCACGGCGGGAGCGAGCGTCTCGACAGCCGGTGCAGGCGAACCATGGCCGTGGTGCTCGTCGACCTCCTTCGCCGCCGGCGCGACGGTCGCGAAACGCGCGCACCCGGCCAGCGCCCCGGCGACGAAGAGGTAGGACACCGCGACCACCGGCGACTGCCCGAAGCCGATGTGCTCGCCGTGCATGAAGCCGAACCACGTGAGCACCGCCCCGGAGGCCGCAAAGGCCGACGCGCGCCAGAGCTGTCTCTCGATGATGAATACGGTCGTCGCCGCCAGCACGATGCCGGTCAGCACGGCACCACCGCCGAGCACCTCGAGCCCGTGCAGGATCACGCCCTCCCCGGCCAGGCGGGCCGTCAGCTCCGGCGTGATCTCGCCGGCCCCGGCGGCATTGAGCGCACCCTTGACCATGCCGTGGGCCCAGGCCGCGAGATGCGGGACCATCGACAGGATGATGGCCGGTGCATGGCGCCGCGGCGTCTCCTGAAATGCCTGCGAGCCGATCAGCATGCCGATGTAGAGCAGGATCGGCAGGATCGCCACGACGGGAACGGCGGCGAGGATCACCGAGACCAGGCCGAGCCAGCACAGCACGATCACCATGCCGGCCGTGGCGAAGGCGTAGCCGCAGCGCCCGCCCATCGCCTTCCAGCCGGGATGGCCGATATAGACGGCGAGGACAAAGGGATTGCCCACGAGGCAGCCGATCATGCTCACCACGCCGTCCGCCACGAGCACCCGCGTCGTCGGGAAGGAGTCCCCGGCCGCCGAGGCGCTCTCCACGTTGTCGATCGCCTCGACGAGATCGTAGAGGCCGAAAGGGATCGCCGTGACCAGCAGGATGCCGAGGTATTCAAATCCTGAGAACACATGGCCGATGACCGGGAGCGGCACGCGGAAGCCGAAGTGCGTGACCGACTGCGCGAGTCCCTCCAGCGAGAGTCCGCCGTAGTGGAGCCCGAAGAGATTCGAGCCCCAGGCGATGACCGTGCCGACGAGCAGCGCCACGCAGCCGGCCGGCAGCCCGCGGAAGAAGCGCACTCCGCCGAACCAGTTCACGAGCAGGATGGCGAAACACACCAGGCCGATCGCCGGCGTGAGAAACATCTGCAGCGCCGGCCGCATGGATATGAACGTGATGGATACACCCGCGAGCGTGCCGAGCAGGGCCGCGCGCGGCGTGATCTTGCGCACCCAGCGCCCCACGAATCCGCCGGCGATCAGCACGAGGCTCTGGATGAACACCCAGGTGAGGCCCGCCTCCCAGGCTTTGACCGGGTCGCCGGTCGCGAGCTTGATCGGCAGCATCACGACGAAGACGCAGATGAACATGTGCCCGACGCCGGGTCCCGAGGGCAGCGCGCAGACGTCGTTTCGCCCGGTCTTCTTCGCGAGGTCGTAGGCCAGCCACGCGTAGTAGCAGCTCGACAGGCACAACATCAGCCCGACCGCCGGGAGGACGCGGCCGAAGACGAGCTCGTCGGGAAACCCGAGCACGTAGCGCAGCAGTCCGGTGAGCGTGAGGACATTGACGAGGATGTTGGTGCCGAAGCCGAAGAAGGCGTTCCAGTCGCCGGGCACCCACAGCTTCGGACCGGAGGAGTTTTTCGAGGAGGTCATGGGCAGGAATCGAGAGCGGTGAGAACGCGTGCGGTGTCGGAGACCCAGCCGAAGATGCCGCCCTGCGCCTTGATCATGGCGAGACCGGCGGCGTGGAACTCCGCGAAGTACGAGGCCGTGGCATCGGCCGGCACGAGGCAGTCGTAGCCGCGGTCGTTGGCCTCGCGCACGGTGGTGTGCACGCAGACCTCGGTGGTCACGCCGGTGACGACGAGTTGCCGGATCGAGCGCGCCGCGAGGATGGCGTGCAGGTCCGTGGCCCAGAAGGCGCCCTTGCCGGGCTTGTCGATCACGGGCTCGCCGGGCAGCGGCGCGAGTTCGGGGATGATGCCGTGTCCGGGCTCGCCGCGCACGAGGATGCGCCCCATCGGACCGGGATCGCCGATCGTGCGCGCGGGGCGACCGCGGTTTCGCTTGGCCGGGGTGAGATCGGAGAGACCGGGCTCGTGGCCCTCGCGCGTGTGGATCACGGCGAGCCCGCGCGCGCGCCAGGCAGCGAGGAGACGCCGGTTCGGTTCGATGGCGCGCCGCAGGAGCGAGACGTCGTTGCCGAGCGACTCGCCAAATCCGCCCGGCTCGAGAAAGTCGCGCTGCATGTCGATGACGAGCAGCGCGCACGCCTCCGGCGCGAAGGGAAACGCATACGGCTCGGCGTCGATCGTGCGCATCATCGGGCCGGGACCGGGCTCGGCAGCATTTCCGCGACGGGTGCTCGACACGTCCCGGCGACCTCCAGCGAACGCGCGACACGCAGAAGCGCTCCCTCGGTGCCGGGCGCGCCGATGAGCTGCACGGCCACGGGCAGCTCACCGGGCAGGTGTACCGGCGCCGCCACGACAGGCAGGCCGACCAGCGTGACCGGCTGCGTGAACACCCCGATGTTGGGCCGCAGCGGCAGCTCGCGGCCGGCGAATGTCAGCGTCTGCTGGTCGGCGTACGGCGCCGCGATCGGCGTGGCCGGGGCGATCAACACATCCACGTCGCGAAACACCGTCGCGACCGCCTCGCGCCACCACGCGCGGAAACGCTGCGCCTGGAGATACCATGCGGCCGGGGTGAGCGCCCCGGCGAGGAATCGATCCCGCGTCGCGGGGTCGAAGTCCCCGGCGCGCCGCCGCAACCGCTCCCGATGCAGCGCCCCGCCCTCCGCGGTCGTGATGACATACGCGGCCGCACGCGCGAGCGCCGGCTCGGGAAACTCGAGCGTACGGGTCGCCCCCAGGGCCGCGGCCACGTGGTCGACGGCCGCGTGCACGACCGGTGCGCCGCCCGTGGCGAAATAACCGCCGAGACGCCCGACACGGATGCCCGCCAGGCCGTCATCGATCGTCGGATACAGGGAAGGCGGTCGCGTGGCGGCGCAGACCGGATCGAGCGGATCCGGCCCCGCCATGGCATCGAAGGCGAGCGCGAGGTCCGCCACGCCGCGTGCGAACGGCCCGATCGTGTCGAGGCTGTCGACGAACGGAAAGGCCCCGGCGCGCGAGAGCCGGCCGTAGGTCGGCTTGAGCCCCCAGATGCCGCAGAACGAAGAGGGCACGCGGATCGATCCATTCGTATCGGTCCCGACGGACAACGCACCGAGCCCCGCGGCCACGCTCGCGCCGGATCCGCCCGAGGAGCCCCCGGCCGAGCGCGCGGGATCGCGCGGGTTGCGCGTCGGGCCGTCGTGGGCGTTGAGCGTGACGAAGTCGTAGGCGTACTCGCCCATGTTGACCGCGCCGAGGCAGACCGCGCCCGCGGCGCGCAGGCGCTGCACGCAGGTCGCGTCGCGCGCGGCCGGCGGATCGTCGCGGTTGATCTTCGATCCGGCGATCGTGACGACGCCGGCGAGATCGAAGAGGTTCTTCACCGAGTAGGGCACGCCCGCGAGTGGACCCGGATCCCGGCCGGCGCGCACGAGCGCGTCGACCGCGTCGGCCTCGCCCAGGGCGCGCCCGGCGGTCACCGTGGTGAAGGCGTTGAGCCGGTCGTGCGTCTCCTCGATCGCGGCAAGAATCGTCGCGACCACCTCGCGCGCCGAGACGCGGCCGGTGCGCACGTGCGCGGCGATCTCCAGCCCGGTCGCTGTGCGCGGATCGAAGCTCATGGCGTGAAGACGGGCGCGATCTCCGTCGCCGCCGGCAGCGGGAAATCGAGGAGCTGGCCCGCGAGGGCGGCGGTCACGCCGAGATGGGCGATCACGCCCGGCCGGTGCCCCGCGGCCAGCGGCAAGCCGAGCGTCGCGGCCGCGCTCTCGGCGAAGCGGTCGAGAGTGTCATCGGGGCTCGCCGCATGCGAGACATGGGCCGAGGTGATCCGCCAGCCGGCGCCGTCGATCCTCGCCCACACCTGGGTCTGGCGTCCGCGCCGCACGCGGCCGTCGACCACGACAGTGAACTCCAGCATCGACACGGCGCAGTCGCGCCCGAGCCCGAGCAACTCGAAGCGCACGACCTCGCGCGCGCTGAAGTTGATCACACGCGCCGAACGAAAGGCCGAGATCGCGCCGGCCCCATAGAGCTGTTCGCCCACGCCGTAACGAATCGCCTGCGGCGAGTCCCAGAAAAAATCCTGAAGCGCGGCCACGTCGTTGGCCACCAACGCGCGCTCGTAGGCCTCGCAACACGCGGTGACCTCGGCGACGACTTCGGGCAGGTTGATTTCGAGCATGGGGATGGCGCGGAGGCGGCGTGCGGGGTTCAGCAGGTCGCAGGCCGCCGCACGAAGGCGGATCGGCCTGCGACCCCTGACGGTCGGGAACCTACCACTTGTACGACACAGTCAGCTCCGCCGTCGGTCCGACGCTCGGGCTGACAAAGACATCCCAGAAGAGGAACTGCGGGTTGTAGTACTTCTCATCGAGCACGTTGTTCGCGTTGAGGCGGAACGACCACGGGCCCGTGTTGTAGAACATCGCCGCGCGCGTGACGAAATACGACGGCAGCGTCACCGCCTGCGCGTAGCCGGAGTAGAACGACGACACGTAGGTGCCGCCGAGAGAGAAGCCCCAGCCCTTCGGATTCGTGTAGGTGCCGTTGAGCGAAAACACCTGCTCCGGCGTGGGCGCGTCGACCGGGGCCGACACGCCGATCGTGCCGCCGAGGCCGACGAAACGACCGCCGTAGACCAGCGCGGGATCGAGCCCGAGCACCTCCGGCGGCAGGCCGAGGAAGAACGGCGCGTTGAGCAGCTTCGTATCCTGCCACGTCGCGGCGGCGGTGAAGCTGAGCGTGCGGCTCGGTGCGTAGCGCGCCTCGAACTCGAGGCCCTCCGAGGTGTAGTAGTCGTAGGAGCTGCTCTGCGTGTTGTAGCTGGACTTCTCCTGCTCGTACCAGGCCAGCGTCGTCACGAGGCGGCCCTTGAGCAGCGAGCCCTTGAGGCCGAACTCCGTGATCTCCGAGCCCTGGAGCCAGGTGCCGCCCGAGATCGTCTCGCGGGCGATCATCCCGCCCTGTCCCAGCTCGAGGTAGTCGGATTCGGCATGGGTCACGTAGGCGTTGACTCCACCGGGCAGTGCGTAGCTCACGCTCGCGTTGTAGGTGAAGGCCGATTCCGAGCCCTCGGCCCGGTCGTAGACCGCGGCGAGATTGGTGCCGAAGGTGTCGGCCTCGTAGGAATCCCAGCGACCGCTCACGACGAAACCGAGGCGCTCGCCGATCCGCCCGTCGATGAGGGCGAAGACGCCGAGGTCGGAGAAGTCGCCCTCCTGGCGCCAGTTGTAGGGCACGTTGCCCGTGCCGGTGAAGGCGCCCTCGAAGCGCGTGTTGCCGTCGGCGCCGGCGGAGATGTCGCGCCGGTCGAGCACCTGGTAGCCGCGCCCGCGCGACTCACGCTCGTCGCCATCCGAGTAGCGCCAGGATACGCCGCTCACCGTCTCGAAACGCACCGACTCGGAGGGCCGGAAGTTGTAGTTGATCGAGGTCTTGTTCTCGAAAACCATCGCCACGTAGTCGGCCGTGAATCCGTAGCTCGAATACTTCAGGTGGTCCATCGAGTCGTAGAAGGTCTGGTTCTTGATGGAGAGGTTCATGTCGAACCGCTTCGTGATGTCGAAGTAGGCGGTGAACGCGTCGGTCTCGGAGAAGTCGATCGACTCGGCCTGCACCTGGTGGTGGCTGAGCGAGACCGTGCGCACCGTCGACGGGTCGAGCGCAAAGGCCGCCTGCTGCGCGGCGGTGAGATTCGCGTACGGGAAGGGATCGGCGTAGGCGAACTGCTCGAGCGCGTAGGGCTGCACCTCCGAGGGCGAGAGGAAGCCGTCGCCATCGGTGTCGAGGTCGAGCGCCGGCGTGCCGGCGAGGTAGCGGCCGCCGCGGCTGTCGATCAGGTCCTGGGTGACGCGATTCCAGCCGAGGCTCTGGTTGAGGTCGGCGTTCTGGAACATCGCGCCGTACTCGATCGTCACCGACTCCGAGAGCTCGGTCTCGAGCGCGAGCTGCACCATCGTGCCCTTGTTGTAGATGTCGTGGTAGTAGTGCCCCGAGTCCTCGGTCTGGAGGAAGAGGTAGGCGCCCGAGCGTTTTCCGCCGATCTCGAACGGCGTGCCGTACTCGATGCTGCCGGAGAGTTTTGAATACGTGCCGACGGTGGCGGAGACGAGGCCGGTCGGCTTCTCGATGAACTTCGCCGTGCGGCTCTTCGCCGTCTTCGGGATGAAGTTCAGAATGCCGCCGACCTTGCCGCCGCCGTAGATCGGGGGCGGCGGGCCCTTCACGATCTCGACGTAGTCGGTCGAGGCGATCGGCGTCGGGAAGTTGCCGCGGTTTTCCACGCGCCGGAAGCCGCGGAAGAAGTTGTCCGCGCGCTCGCCGCGCACGTCGAGCGCGCCGGCCACGCCGAAATAGTTTCCGGTGAACGAACCCGCCGTCATCGCGACGAAGTCGTTGACCGTGCGGATGCCGAACAGGTCGACGAGCGAGCTGTCGATCGTCGTGATCGAGCGCGGTGTCTCGATCACATCACGCGTCGTGCCGAAGACGCTGGCGGTGGGGCGCGAGGGCAGGACGTCGTAGATGTCGTCCGCCCGCGCGGTCGCGACGAGTTCATCGAGTTCGACGACGTCTTCCTCGACCTGGGCGACGAGAGACGTGGTGGCGAAAAGTGCGCACGCGGAAAGGAGCGCGGGCGCGCGGCGCCGACAGCGGCGGGGGAAGGATCGGGCTGCGTTCATGGGTGGTGTGGAGGGACTGGCCTGTGGACTCGCCCGCGATCAGCAGCCGACATGCCGGATTGTATACAATATCGTTAGACATTGAAGAATTCATCGTCGGATTCGCGATTGCCTTCGCGAGGACTTGGGCCTGAGATCGCGCCCGCATGGCCACCGCAGCGCCGAATTCCTTACCGGTGAACGAAATGCGGCCGGCCGAGTCGACCGAGGCGATCGGCACCCGGATCCTCGCCGAGCTGCGCCACCGGATCCTGAGCTGGCATTACCCGCCCGGCTTTCACCTCGGTGAACAGGCGCTGTGCGCGGAATTTTCCGCCAGCCGCGTGCCGGTGCGGGAAGCCCTGCGTGGGCTGACCGAGCAGGGACTGGTCGACAAGGTCCCGAACCAGGGCTGCTTCGTGAAGCAGCCCGATGTCGCCGAGACGAACGAGCTCTACGAGATCCGCCTCGCGCTGGAACTCTACGTCGGCGAGTGCCTCGTGCAGAAGGGACCCTCCGCCGCCTGGATGGCCGCACAGCGCGCCTACTGGGAGCCGCTGCTGAGCGTGCTCGCGGACGAACCCGTCGACGGCGACGAACTCGTGCGCGCGGACACGGAGTTTCACCTGGGGCTCGCCGAGTCCGTCGGCAACCGCCGCCTCGTCGAGACGCTGCGTGACCTCGGCGAACGCCTGCGCTTCGTGCGTCTCGCCGTGATCACGACGCCGCACCGCGTGCAGGAGACCGCCGGCGAGCACCTCGCCATCCTCGACGCGGTCGCCCAGCAGGATCTCACCGCGGTCCGCCGCACCCTGCGTCAGAACATCAACCACTCGCGCAACAAGGTGGAACTCGCCGTAGGCCGCGCCCTCATGCAGGCGCACAGTCGCAGGTAGGTCGCCCCGCCCTCGCGCGGCGGGCCCGGCCGACCCGCGCCCTCAACCCACGCTCAGCGCGACGCCAGGTAGGCGCGCCAGCCGCCGAGATCCGTGATCTCGCGCGCGTCGCGCACCGCGATCGCCTCGCAGAGAAATCCCTGCACGCCTCTGCCGTCCTCGAGCACGATCGTGCCGATGCCGAGCGGCGCGGGAATCGCCGCGACGAAGCGCCCGAAGGCATCGGTGGAAAGCTCCCACACCTCGACTTCGATCGCGCCCGCGCCCGGCTCGTCCGCGGCCGCCCGCACGAGTCCGGGCTTGGGCGGCGTGGTGTGCGCGAGCGCGTAGAGCCTGTAGCCCGGCGCGGTGCGTGTCGTGCGCACCAGCCGCGCGCCGAGCGACGTGAGCTGGGGATTGAGCGGCAGGCCGCTGAGATGCGCGCCGCACACGGCGAGCTGCGTCGTCGGTCCCGCGGGCGCGAGCACCCGCGCGGGCGGCGTCTCGCCCGTGAACCGCGCGCCGAGCCGCAGCACGCGGTCGTCGTGAAAGGCCGGCGCGACGAGCGTGACGCCCCAGGGCAGGCCGTTCGGCAGGAAGCCCGCCGGCACCGCGATGGCGCACAGGTCGAGCAGGTTCATGTAGTTGGTGTAGTATCCGAGATTCGAATTCAACCGGATCGGATCCGCCTCGACCTGCGCGACGGTGTAGATCGTGGCCGCGGTCGGGGTGAGCAGCACGTCGATGTCGCTCCACACCGTCCCGGCACGACGCCGCAGCGCGGCCAACCGGTAGGTCGCCTCGAAGGCGCTCACCGCCGTCTGCCCGCGCGCGCCCTCGATGATCCTGCGCGTCACGGGATGGAGGGCCTCGGGCCGGGCCTCGATGAACGCACGGATCGCCGCGTAGCGCTCCGCCACCCACGGCCCCTCGTAAAGCAGCCGCGCCGCATCGCGAAACGGCGCGTAATCCACCTCGACGATCGCCGCACCGAGCGCCCGCCAACGCTCGACGGCCGCGGCGAAGAGCGCCGCGGCACCGTCGTCGCCGAAAAACTCCAGCTGATCGGTCCGCGGCACGCCGATGCGCGGCGGCCACGACTCGTCGGCGACAGGCGGCGTCGCCGGACGGCTGAACGGGTCATCAGGATCAAATCCCGCCGCGACATCGAGCACCTTGGCCGCCTCCGCGACCGTGCGCGTGAAGAGCGAGACGCAGTCGAGCGAGCGGCACGCCGGCACGACGCCGCGCGTGCTGAGCAGGCCCTTCGTCGGCTTCAGCCCGACGAGATTGTTGAACGCCGCCGGCACGCGCCCCGAGCCCGCGGTGTCGGTGCCGAGGGCGAAGTCGCAGAGCTTTGCCGCCACCGCGACCGCCGAACCGGAACTCGAGCCGCCGGGGATGTAGGCAGGATCAAACGGATTGGTCGGCACACCGTACGGAGAGCGCACCCCGACGAGCCCGGTGGCGAACTGGTCGAGGTTGGTCTTGCCGAGCGGAATCGCACCGGCGCCGACGAGTCGCTCGACCACGGCCGCGCTGCGTCCGGGCGTGTAGGCAAACTCCGGACACGCCGCCGTGGTCGGCAGGCCGGCGAGGTCGATGTTGTCCTTGATCGCGAAGGTCAGCCCGCGCAGCGGCGCGGTCTCGGGCAACCGGGCCGCCGTCTCGCCGAGCGCGAGCACGTCCTCGCGAGCCAGCCGCGAGATCCAGGTCGGGTCGGCCCCGCGTGCGTCGATCCGATCGAGGAGAAGATCGAGGCGCGA
>Ga0315910_10002467_pt1 | contig 16246 bp, 17 predicted proteins | sample EdamamesoilMG_FD_204470 | JGI IMG/M metagenome (GOLD analysis project Ga0315910, IMG submission 204470) | Garden soil microbial communities collected in Santa Monica, California, United States - Edamame soil | ecosystem: Environmental > Terrestrial > Soil > Garden | place: USA: California... | reverse complement strand
GGCACTCGCGGCGTCGGTGGGGGCGCTCCTGCTGCGGCAGGGACGCCCCGACCTGTTCGACCTGGTCTGGCACGTGCGCGCCAGCCTGCTCATCATCTCGTACGGGCTGATGAGCTGGTCGATCTATCGCGGACCGTCGACTCCCCGGCCGGAACTGGCGGACCCGCCCCGGTGACGTGAAGGTCCCCGCTCCGGCGCACCGCCGCGACCGAGGCGGCACCCCTGGCCAGGACCGACTGGGCCCGTCGGCGCGATCCTGGTGCGGCGCGGCGAGTACGAGCTCTTCGATGGAGTGTGGCAGGCCCCGAATGCGACAATGGGCGCGTCCTACCTCCTCCAGAGGTGGTGAGTCCATCGAGGACCGGCGGTGTCAAAATTCACGACAGTCGATCGAGTTGTCGTCCGCCAGAGGGACATAACTCTTCCGAGACCTGCCGAATCCGGTAGGTCTCATTCTTTGACAGTTGTCACCCGAGGCGGCGCACGCCAAGCTTCGTGTCGCCCCCCAATCCACCACCTCTCCCGGAGTCCGTATGCCGCTGCCCGAGAAGCGCGACCATCGCATCGCGTTGGCCGACGCCGTCGCATTGACCCGTGAACATCGGGCCAAGCGGAGCGCTGAACCGAAGGCGCACTTTTTCTTCCGCGAGGCGTTCGACGCACTTCTCGCGCAGAAGGGGGTCGCCGGGATCCGGATCTATCGTGGGCACACCAAGGACGGCACGCCGAACCTCGTGATGGTGGCCGTGGACCAGGAGGGGAACGACCTCACCGGGGAGGTGATGGAGCAGTGTCTCCCCTGCCCGCCGATCTGTCCCCCGGATAGCCCCCTGCAGAAGTGAGTCCGCACGTCGTCGCCCCTGACGCGGTCCTGACGGCCGCGGTGTGGACACAAGGCGTCCCCGCGGCAGTGTACATCCTGGGACGACGACGTGGGATTCCGGCGAGCTATGTCGCGCTCGGTGGGTTGCTCACACTGCTCTCCACCACGATCGGGCAGGTCATCGCCAAGGCGATCGGGAACAACTACATCGTCGGCTATTTCTTCATTCCGCTCATCGCGGCGGCGTATATCTTCGCTCTCGCCGAGTGGCAGGTGACGTTCGTGGAGCGGGTGATGCTCCGAGTCGGGTTCGGGCTTTTCGCCGTGGTGTACGTGGTGCTGGCGACGTTCTTCGAGAGCGTGACTCACTTCGGCCAGTACTCGCATTCGCTCTACTCCCTCGTGCTGCTCGTCGCGGCCCTCTGGACCCTGGGCCGACGTTCGTTCGAGCAATCGGATGGGATCGCTCTCGAGACCGATTGGTTCTGGGTCGCATTCGGTCTGGCGGTCTATGCCGCCGCGACCGCGTCCACCGCGGCGCTGGGCAACATCCTCGTGGCACGCGACCGCGTCGATCTCTTCATGAAGGTCTGGAACCTGCGCGCCGTGTTCGTGATCCTCGCCTTCCTCGCGGTCAGCTGGGGCGTCTATCGCAGCCCCGCCCGCTCCGCCCCCACCGGCGCCGCCGCATGACCGATTCGAGCGAATTCCTCTGGTCCCTCTTCGTCGCCGCCGCGGTGGGCTTCGTGGTCCTCGTCATCGCCTTCGCGACGGCGCTGGTGCTCGCCCAGCGGCGCTTCCTCAAGCTGCAGCAGGCCTACGGCCAGCACCTCCTCCTCACCCAGGACGAGGAGCGGGCCTGGGTGGCGCGCGAGGTGCACGATGACGTGGCCCAGCGCATCGCGGTGCTCCGCCACGAACTCGACCTCCTCCGGCGGGAGAGCGGCGGTGCCGACGCCGCGGCCGGCGGGCGACGGTTCGACGGGCTCGCCGAGGAGATCGAGGACCTCGGCGTCGCGGTCCGGCGCCTGGCGCACCGGCTCCACCCCGCCACCCTCGACCAGGGGGACCTCCGCCTCGCCATCGAGCAGCTCGCCGAGGACGCCCGCCGCGCCTACGGCCTGCAGGTGCAGCTCGAGATCGGGATGGTCCCCGACCTCCGCTCCTCGGGCCTCGCCCTGGTGGTCTACCGCATCGGCCAGGAATCGCTCCGCAACATCGCGCGCCACGCCGGCGTCACCTCGGCGACGCTCGGCATCCACGTGGAGAACGGGCGATTGGTGATGCAGATCCGCGATGAGGGGAAGGGATTCGACGCGACCCGGAGTCCCGGGACCGGGAAGCCGCGCGGCCTCGGCCTCCTCTCGATGCAGGAGCGGGCCGGCCAGGTCGGGGGGACGGCGGCCATCACCTCGCGCCCCGGCACCGGGACCACGGTCCTCGTCAACCTGCCGCTCCGGGGGCGCCATGGACGCTGATCGCCGCCGGGTGCTCCTCGCCGAGGATCACGAGGTCGTGGGCCAGGGGATCAAGGCGCTCCTCTCCCCGCACTTCGAGGTGCTGGGGCCGATCCGCAATGGCGACGAGGTGATGACCGCGATCGAGACGCAGCGCCCCGAGGCGGTGGTGCTCGACATCTCCATGCCGGGGCGGAACGGCCTCGACCTCCTCCCGGAGATCGTCCGCAAGTACCCGCGCACCCCGGTGGTGATGCTGACCGGGAACGCCGACCTCGTCATCGGGCGCACCGCCCTCCTCTTCGGCGCGATGGGCTTCCTGCCGAAGGACTCCGGGATCGACGAACTGGAGCTCGCGCTCCGCACCGTCTTCCACGGCCGCAAGTACCTGTCGCCCCGCCTCCCCCCGTCGGGGTTCCCCGCGGCGGGGCTCGAAGCGCTCCCCCCCAACTGGTCCCAGCTCACGCCGCGGCAGCTCAAGGTCCTGAAGCAGATCGGCGAGGGGAAGGACAACGACGGGATCGCCGCGGCGCTCGGGATCAGCGCCCACACCGTCCAGTTCCATCGCCGGGGACTCCGCAAGACCCTCGGCATCGACACCGACACGGGACTGGCGCGCATCGCCATCCTGTTCCGCGTCCACGAGGAGCGTCACGACCGATGACCAGCACCCGCCCCCGTCTCCTCATCGCCGACGACCACGAGCACGTCGCCGCGGGGCTCTCCGCGCTCCTCGCGCCCGACTACGAGGTCGTGGCCGTGGTCGGGCACGGGGACCGCGTCGTCGACGAGGCGGCCGCTCATCGGCCCGACCTTCTGCTCCTCGACCTCTGGCTCCCGGGCCGCAACGGCCTCGATCTGCTGGTCGACCTCGCCCAGGCCCACCCCGACCTCCGGGTCGTGGTCCTCACCATGCACGCCGACATCGTCGTGGCGGTCGAGGCGATGAACCGCGGCGCGCGCGGCTTCGTGCTGAAGGATTCGGGGTACGACGAGCTGCACGCCGCGCTCAAGCAGGTGCTCAGCGGACACCCGTACCTTTCGCCGCGCGTCACCGGCGAAGCCGCCACGACCATCTTCCGCGACCCGGGACGGCTCTGACCTCTCCCACCGACACCGCCCGTCCCCCCGCACCACTCTTCCGATCGCCCGCATGACCCGCACCCGCTCCACCATCGGCCGCGACCTGTCGCTGCTCATCGGCCTCCCGTTCACCCTCATGCTCGGCCTCATCCTCTGGGCCGCGCCGTGGGAGACGCCGGCACCGTTCACGCCGCCGGGGGGCGACCCGTTCCCCGCCCTCGCCGGCCGGTGGGCCTGGAGCACGGAGACCGGAGCGTGCACCTCCACCTGGCATGAGATCGCGTTCGACTCCGCCCGCCGGACGATGTCGATCAGCTACTCCTACGGGGACGCGGGAGAGGACGCCGAAGGATTGCGGTACCAGGTCCAGGAATCCGCCGCCGATCGCGTGATGACGCTCCTCGAAGGGGATTCCGCCATCGGCGAGGATGGGACCCAGGCGGTGTGGATCGTCATCCTCACCAGCGACACGAGCTATGTTTGGCGGCGACGCGACTGGATGCCGGGCCGCGTCACCGAGCCGAACCTCCGCTGCCCCACCTCCTGACCCGATCCATGGCCACTCCCGTCAAGAGCACCATCGGCCGCGACCTCGGCCTCCTGATCGGCATCCCTGCCGTGCTGGTGGTCGTCCTCTTCGTCACCTGCTTCCCGGACTTGTCGTCGATCTCGACCGCCGGCCTCACCGCGGTCCAGCAGGGGGTGATCACGAAGTTCGACGAGCCGATGGTCAACGTCAGGATGCACGAGAGCGGGGCGATGACCGTCATCCTGGTCAACTCGCCACACCGGGGGGGCGATTCGACGGAGAGCAGGTCGCGGGCATTGGCCATCGCGCGCTATGCGGTCTCCCAGTGGCAGGGCACACCGGCCGTGTCGTCGGTCTCGATCGGCTTCCTGACGACGAATGGGGTCGGCGGGCTCTCCCTGTCCCGCACCGAGACCCCCTACACGTTCCGCCTTGCGGAGCTGCGCACGGATCAGGACGCGCCCGACCTTCCCCTGTTCGGGATCTCGGCGCAGCGAAAGGCACGCGTCGGCGCCGCGTTGGAACGGATCCGCAACGACACCCTGCTCTGGCGGCAGCTCAGCACCGGCCCTCGCCGGTCCTTGACCGAGGCACCGCTCCTCCTGCGCACGTCGCACTACGACTTCCAGGACGGCAAGCTCGGCGACTCCATCCCGGGATCGATCGCCAGCCGCTTTGGCGGGTTCTACATGGACTCTGCCTACCTCGCCCGGGGGGAGACCCTCTTCCTCGTCTCCCGGGTGGAACTCCCGTCGTCGGTCGGGATCGTGCTCCGCACACCGGGGATGTATGACCCTTCGGCCCTCCAACTCTGGGTCGTCCGGCCTGAGCCGTTCGAGGTCTCGGGCCCGATCCCCCTCGCCGATGTCTGGGGAGACGCGGGGGAGTCAACCCAGGACCAGGCCTCCCTGCGGCTGGTCGACGGGGCCCCGGTGCTGACGCTCACCGTGTGCACGACCTATCGTTCCATCGAGGCGGAAGGGGAGGACTCGACCGCTTCGGACACCGTCGAAGTGGTCCGGGACTCCGCCTACGTCGGTCGGTGGAACGGTGACTCCTTCTCCGTGGCGCTCCAGGCAGCCCCGGCCACCGCGACGTTCCTTGAAGGCACCGGCCTCAGCCCCTGCGCGCGCGACTAGGCGTAGTCCGCGGCCCACTTCCACGATCCTCCCGGCGACGATGATCACCAAGACCCAGCTCCTCGATTCGATGCTGCACGAATGCACCGTGATGCAGCACCTCTTCACCAAGCTCACGCCGGAGGGGTACGGTTACCGTCCCTCCCCCAAGCAGCGCACCGCCGCCGAGCTCCTGCAGTACCTGAGCGTGATCGGGATCGCGGGGGCGACCTGCATCGAATCGCGGGACTGGAAGCGCTTCGCCCCCTTCAGCGAACGCGCCAAGGAGGTCCGGCCGGAGGGGTTCGTGGAGGCGATGGATCGGCAGAAGGCGGAGCTCATCGCCTTCTTCAAGGGGATCCCGGAGGAACGCTTCGCCACCGCCGAGGGGCTCCTTCCCGCCGGCGCTTCGATGCCGCTCGGCGCCGCGCTGATGAACGGCCCCCTCAAGTGGCTCACCGCCTACAAGCTGCAGCTCTTCCTCTACGCCAAGGCGGCGGGGGCCGAGGAGTTGAGCACGGTGAACGCCTGGGCCGGCGTCGACAAGCGGTAGCGCGGACCCCCCGTGTACCTGATCCTCTGGGAGTTCACCGTTGCGCCTGAACACCGGGACGAGTTCGTCCGCCGCTACGCCTCCGACGGCGACTGGCACCGGCTCTTCTCCCGCTCGGTCGAGTGGCAGGGGACGTACCTCGTCACCGACGAGAACGACCCGGGCCACTTCTATACGGTGGATCGGTGGGCCTCGCCGGGGGCGTGGGAGCGGTTCCGCGCGATCCATTCCGCCGACTACGAAGCGCTGGACCGGAAGTGCGAAGGGCTGACCCTGACTGAGAAGCGGGTCACGGCTGGCGTATCAGTCTGAAACAACACCCTGTCCCCGCCCGTACTGCCGGCACCTGAACCCCACTCAGATGCCGGCATCGTCGTCACGCCTCCTCCGCATCCTCGCGATCGGCTTTGCGCTCTTCCTGGCAGCCGGATTCGCCCTCACGATCCGCACCCCGTCCCGTCGCGCCGCGTGGCTCGCCGAGTATGACTCGACGCGCCACTACCTCGCCACCGCCGACGCGAATTTCGACTGGGTAGTGAAGAAAAAGGGGATCGACCTGGTCGCGCTCGACCGCGAGACCCGCGCCAAGGTCGAAGGGGCGTGGACCTCGATCGGCGCGGCGTGGACGGTGCGCGGGTTCGTGTGGGAGTTCGCGGACGGCCACACCTGGGCACGGATCCGGCCGCACATCTGGTGGCGGGGGATCGCGGGGAACGGGGATGTCGCGGGGAGTGCAGGAGAGCATACCGGTGTCGACGCGCAGCTCCCCACGCTGGAGGCGACGATGACCGCCGGCGAGGCGTGCGCTGTCGCCGGTCTCGACGTCACCGCCCGCCCCGACGGATGGACCCTCCCCTTCCCCGACGCGCCGGGGGCCGAGCTCCTCGCCGATGAGGAGTTCCCGGCGGTGCTCCTCTCCCTCCCCGACGGCACCAAGGTCGGGATCCTCCGCATCGCCAACTTCGGTCACAAGGACTTCGGCCCCTCCTGCGCCCGGGCGTGGGAGGAGTTCAAGGTGAAGCTCCCGGTCCCCTGCACCGGCGACTGCCGCTGGGGACTGGTCGCGTCGACGATGCGCCACGGTGCGGCGCACGCGGCCGAGGTGGCGAATGAGCTCCAGCGCCGGGGTGCGGTGGTCGTGGTGGTGGACATCACCGGGAATGGTGGAGGATCGGAGTACGCCGATGCGCTGGCCCGCGCCCTCACCCCGCGGCCGCTCCACGTCGCCCCCGGCGGGATCATCCGGCACCCGCACCACCTCCGCGCCCTCACGGAGCGCCGCGACGCGATCCTCGCCGACAGCGCCAGGGCGACCCCCGCGCAGTGGCAGATGATGCAGGCAGCGCTCGCCCGCATCGATTCCCTCCGGCCCGAGGTCGAGCGCGACTGCGGCCGCGACATCGTCTGGTCCGGCGGCACCCCGGCCTGTTCCAATGCCATCGTGGTGCCGCCGACCCTCCCCTACGCCGCTCCGGGGACCTTCGACGGCCTCGAGAATGGCTGGGCGCTCTGGGGAGCGTCGTGGCACGGCGGCGCCGAGGGGCTCTACCGCGGCCCGCTCCTCATCCTGCAAGATGGTCGTTCCGCTTCGGCCTCCGAGGAGTTCGCCGCCCGGCTCCGTGACAACGGCGCGGCGCAGATCATCGGAGCGCGTTCGTACGGCGCCGGGTGCGGCTACACGGACGGCGGCACCCGGCTCGAGCTCGAGGCGCTGGGGCTCCTCATCCGTGCCCCGGACTGCCAGCGACTGCGGATGGATGGGAGCAACGAGACCGAGGGGATCGCCCCGGATGTGGATGCCCGCTGGTCCGAGGCCGATACGCCCCAGGAACGGGTGACCAGGGCGCTCACCGCGATCGCCGAGGCGCTCCCGATCCACTGACGGGCCGAGGAGCGGCCGGGGGGCTAGATTCCAAGCACCCCGACCACTCCGTGCCTATGCGCTCCTACGCTCGTTCGCATCGCACCGGGTCCTCCCGGTTGCTGCTCCTCGTCGCCCTCCTGATCCCCACCGGCACCGTCCACGCCCAGGCCGCCGCGGATCCCTCCAACAAGCAGGTGAAGTACGTCCGCGACTCCGAGGAGTACGCGGTGCTCACCCGCCAGGTGTACCGGCAGGCGCTCGCGGCGCTCACGGTCGCGGTACGTGAGCGGACCGCGCGGACCAGCGGGCCGTGGGCCGTGGCGCTCGACGTCGACGAGACCGTGCTCGATAACTCCGCGTACGAGCTCGACCGCGCGAGCTACGGGCTCGCCTTCGAGAAGCAGTCCTGGACCGCGTGGGTCGACCGCGCCGAAGCGGGGCTCGTCCCCGGCGTGGTGGAGTTCATCAGCGGGGTGCGGCGCCTCGGCGGTCACGTCGTGTACATCTCCAATCGCGACGAACCGACCCGTCCCGCGACGATCACCAACCTCCGCCGCTTCTCCCTCTGGACCGACCAGGACCGGCTCTGCCTCGCGACCGACTCCGCCTACACCAAGAAGGTGCGGCGCACCGAGGTGATCGAGGGGAAGACCCCCTGCGGCTGGCCCAACGTCCCGACCCCGGTGCTGGTCTGGGTCGGCGACCAGCTCGGCGATTTCCCCGCCGCCGGTGAGTCGGACGCCGACGCCGGGAGCGAAGAGGCGTTCGGTCGCCGCTACTTCCTCCTGCCCAACCCGATGTACGGCAACTGGACCACGCGGGTGACGCGCAAGCGATAGGAAGTCGACAGCCAACAGCCGACAGTTGACCACACGTCTCGTGGAGCTCGTGTACTTGTACAACCCTGATGTCCCATCCCCGGTCCATCGCATGACAAGACTGTTGGCTGTGGGGTGTGGGCTCCTCTCGGCCCTCTGCCTCCTCGCCGTGCGCCCCGCGGCCGCCCAGGATTCACTGTCCGGCGAGACCGCGGTGGTCTTCCAGCGCTATGCCGCGCGGGTCCCCAAGATCCAGGTCCTCGAGTCCACTTCCGGCGCCAAGGCGGTGACGGGGTCGGCGTTCTACGTCGACACCAAGGGGCACCTGGTCACCAACTACCACGTCGTGAGCAAGCTGGTCGCGCACCCGGAGCGGTATCGCGCCGAGTTGCTCGACAGCGCGGGGACCGCGCGCCCGGTACGGGTGCTCCGCGTCGATGTGATCCACGACCTGGCGCTCCTCGCCACCGACCCGCGGCGCGATGTGCCGCTGGAGGTGGCGGTGGGGCTCCCGGCGCAGGGACGGCGGCTCTACTCCCTCGGCCATCCGTTCGAACTCGGGATCACCATCGTCGAGGGGACCTACAATGGGCTGATGGCGCACGCGCTCACGCCGCGGATCCACCTCACCGGTGCCCTCAACCCCGGGATGAGCGGCGGCCCCACCATCGACGGCGCCGGGCGCGTGGTCGGGGTGAACGTCTCCACCGCGGGGAACGAGGTGAGCTTCCTGGTCCCGGCCACCGCGGTGCGGGCCCTGATCGCCGCGGGCGCCGCGGAACAATGGACGCCGACCCCCGACCTCCTCGCCGACGTGGCGCGGCAGCTCCGGACCTACTCCGACGGGTACCTCCGCGAGATGTTCACCGGCGAGGTCCCCGTCACCACGATGGCCGGCGTGGCGCTCCCGACCCGTGCGGCCCCCTTCTTCAACTGCTGGGCCGACGCGGACCAGGAGGAGGGGCGTCCCTGGCGCGCGGTGGAGCACCTCTGCACCTCGGACGACGTGGTCTTCCTCTCGGAGGACCTCTGGGCCGGGGTGCTCGAGTTCGGCCACACGATGTACACCAGCGACGAGCTCTCCTCGACGCGGTTCTACTCCCTCTACCAGAGCAGCTTCGACGACGACTACCAGTGGCTCGGCGGTTCGGGCGAGGACCTGACCCGCTTCGAGTGCCGCACCCGGAACGTCGAGCAGGGGGGTGCGACCTGGCGCACCGTTTTCTGCCTCCGCGCCTACAAACGGCTGGAGGGGCTCTATGACGCCGTCTTCAAGGCGGCCCAGCTGGGACGGGGGAACGTCGGCGTGATGACCCGACTCACCCTCTCCGGCGTCACCGCCGAGAGTGCGGAACGGACCGCGCGCCGGTACTTCGAGAGGATCCGATGGGAGCGCTAGCCTGGGTGGAGGTGCTCGACGCGCGGGGCCAGGTGCGCCAGCGCCACCGGGTGGATGCCCTCCCCGCCCTCCTCGGCCGCGGCTACGGCTGCGACATCCTCGTCGATGACCCGTGGACCTCGCCGATCCACGCCCGCATCTACCGCGACCTCGACGGCACCCTGCAGGTCGAGGATGCGGGGAGCGAGAACGGGCTCTGGATCCCGGGACGGTCGGGCCGGGTGCACGCGGTCGCGGCGTCCGCGGCGCCGGCCTTCCGGATGGGGCGGACCACCTTCCGCGTGGTCCCCGCCGAGACCCCGGTGGCGCCGACCCTGGCCGCCGATGCCGAGGTCCCGGGGCCGGCGCGGTGGGAGCGGCTCGTACCCGCCTTCTCGCTCGCCGCCCTCGCGGGGATCGGGTACGGGGTCGGGGAGATGCTCGACGATTGGGGGAAGCACAACAACGGCGAGATCATCGCCGACGCCTTCAGCATCGTGGTCGTGCTCACGATCTGGGCGGGCGTCTGGGCCCTCGGCACCCGCGCGGTCTCCCATCGGGCACGCTTCGGCGGCCACCTCACCGTCGCCTCGCTCGCGGTGCTGCTGGGGATGCTCTGCACCCTCGTGGCCGGGTTCGCGGCGTTCCTCTTCCCCGGCGCCCTCACAACGGAGGTCGTGCTCTTCCTCCCCGGCCTCGCGCTCTCGGTGGCGCTGATCTACTGGCACCTTGTCATCGCCAGCTCCCTGCCGCGTGCCCGGATCGCGATGATCGCCACCGCGGTGGTCGGCGCGTTCCTCCTCGTCGGCGTGCTGGCGGAGGATGGAGATGGGGAAGGGCGCGCGGTCGGACGGCTGGAGTTCGGGGCCGACCTGAAGCCGCTCCGCACGACCTTCATCCCCGCGCAGGATACCGCCGCCTTCTTCAGCGGCGTGGCGGAGCTCCGGAGCACAGTGGATAGCCTGGCGAAGGTGGAGCGGTAGCGGCCGGTGGGCCGGTGGGCCGGGCGGAAGCTGTCGATGATGAAAGTCGAGGTACGACGAAGGGGCCCGCGTTGCTCGGAGCCCCTTGCCGTCTTGCCCACCGGCCCTCCGGCCGTCAGTAGTTCAACTGCAACTGCAGCCGCAGCAACCCGCCTTCCTGCTCGTCGTTGGGATTCGCGCCGTCCTGGAAGAGCCGGTCCATCTGCGCCCAGGCGGCGAGGAGTTCCACCGGCCGCTCTGGGTGCCACCGCAGGCCGACCTCGATCTCCTTCGTCTCGTAGTGCCGCGCGTCGAGGTCGCTCTTCCGCGCCCCGTCGTAGTACTGGCCGCGAACGTACGGCGTCCACCAGCTCCCGTTCTTCCCCAACCGGTACGAGACCATCAAGTAGCCGCCGCTCAGCTCCTCCTGCTCGATGCTGTTGGTCCCCGACTGGTACTCGGGACCGGTCCCCACGACCCACTCCGCCTGCACCCCGATCGGCCGGGGATAGAGCACGAAGTGCCCGCTCACCCGGCGGTCGTCGTACCCGGCAGTGTCATACGTCACCCCCGCGGTCACCGTCTCCATCATCCACTCGCCGAAGTACGTCGTCCCGCCGATCTCCAGCACTTGACCGCCGATCGCGAAGGGGTAGGCGACGCGCACCATGAAGTGGCGCTCGTTGTTCCGGTCCGGCCGGTTGAGCGACTGCCCGTTGTACACCACCGCGGAGACGATGCCGTAGTCCCCGGTGCTCCGCTGGTCGTCCTTGAGCAGCGCCTGCCACCGCTCGCGCGCCGCCGGTGTGGTCCAGCTGCTCAAGAGCCCCACGTCGCGTTCTCCCGGCACGCCGGAGCTGAGCGCGTCGCTGCGGTCGAAGTTGAGCCGGAGCTGGCTCGACTGCGGTGTCTCGAACCCGTTCGGGAGGATCTGCTGCCCCGCCTTGATGCGGAAGCGATTGCCGGCCCCGAAGTAGAGCTCGCCCCAGGCATCCCGCATCTGCACGATCTGCGAGCTCCCCTGGTCGGAGGCGAGGTCCCACTGCAGGAAGATGTTGGAGCGCGCGCTCGGGTTCGCGATGAAGCCGATCCGGGCGCGGCGGAGGTAGAACCCGCCGTTCCTCGAGATGCTCCGGTCGCACGAGGAGCAGCTCAGGTCGTCGTCGGTGCGGAAGAGCTGGTTGTGCCGGACCTGGAGGTACCCGCGCAGCGTCACCTGCTGGTACCACGGTTTCTGCGTGCTGGGACCCGAGTCGGGGGGCGCGGTCGGGATCGTCACCTGCGCAGCGGCGACCGACGGGCCCCACACGAGCGCGATGCGCGAGTCGGGCCCGAGGGAGGGGGCGGCGGCCAGCAGGGCGGCGGTCAGCAGGATGCGAATGGTCGGCTTCAGGCTCGGGTCAGGTCACATCCCGGCTGGCGTTGGTGGCCGGGAATGCGCCAAGTGTACGGCTTTCGGTCGCTCCCGCAATCGATGTGACATCACCGTTACCTTTCCTCTACCTCCTCGACGCACTGCACCCCGCACCGACCGGCGAAGCTCCGTCCCGATGCCCCCTCTCCTCCGATCGCTCCTCCTTGCCGCGGCGCTGGTACCCTCCGCGACCGGCGCCGCCGCCCAACCTCCGGCCACCCTCTCGACAGATCGGGTGGAAGGGCTGGTCCGACCCCTTGTCGCGCGCCACGACTTCTCGGGGGCGGTCGCGATCACGCAGGGCGGTCGGGTCCTCCTCAGCAACACCTGGGGGAAGGCGGACATCGCCTCCGCGCGTCCCTTCGGCGCGACGACGCGCTTCCACCTGGGTCCCCTCAGCCAGCAGTTCACCGCGGTCCTCATCCTCGACCTGGCGGCCGACGGGTACCTCACCATCGACGACCAGCTCTCGCGCTGGCTCCCGGGGATCCGCTGGGCCGAGTTGGTGACGATCCGCGACCTCCTCGGCCATCGCGGCGGGTTGCCGCGCGACTTCCCGACCCTTCCCACCGGAGAGGAACGCTTCACCACCGATTCCGACCGGTTCGGCTGGCTCTCGACGGTCCCGCAGGTCGGCGGGCGCCCATACGCCTTCAGCAACGTCGGCTACTGGCTCCTGGCGCAGGTCGCCGCGCGAGCGGGGGAGAGCCCCTTCCCGGCGCTGCTCCGGAGTCGCGTCTTCGAACCGAACGGGCTCCGTTCCATCGAGATCGATGACGGTGCACACCCGATCGCCGACCTCGCCACCGGATACGAACCGAGCGGGATGACCGAGGTCGTCCCACGCGCGCCGAAGGTGACCGGCGGGCAGCTCGGCGCCTCCGGCCTGGTGGCGAGCGTTGCCGACCTCATCACGTGGACCAACGCGCTGCACGGCGGGCGGATCATTCCCCGCCCCCTGGTCGACGCGATGATCGATGGTCGGTGGGGCGGGCTCGAGGACACGGTCCGCGGCGGGCGCCGCGCGGTGGGCCGCGCGGGGACGGGGCCGGGGTACGCGGTCTCCGCCGACTGGTATCCGCTCGACAAGGTGGTGGTCCTGGTGTTCGGGAACGTGCGGAGCGGAGCGGCGGAGCAGCTCAGGGACGCCCTCCCCGCGTCGGTCTTCGGCGGCACGGCACCCGCGATCTCCCGCCCTGCTGCCGGTCAGGCACCGCAGGCCGCCTGGCTCCCCGACTACGTCGGCAGCTATCGCGACAGCGCCGGCCGCCACATCGTCGTCCAGCAGACCGGCACCGGATTGCAGCTCGGTATCACCGGTGACGCCCCCACCGACATCTATCCCCTCGGCTCGGAGGCCTACTTCCAGCGCGCGACGTACGCCCGGATCGAGTTCGTGCGGGATGCGGGGGGCAAGGTGCGGACGGCCCGCTGGATCCGGAACGGCACCTCCGCCGAGTTCACGCGCGAATGACCACTCCCATCCCGCCGCTCGCCCCCCAGCGTCCCCACATCTTCGAACTCCACGGCGACCGCCGCAGCGATCCCTGGGCCTGGCTCAAGGAGAAGGAGGACCCGGCGGTCCGCGCGTATCTCGAAGCGGAGAACAGTTACGCCGAATCGGTGCTCGGGCCGATCGCGGGGTTCCGCGGTGCGCTCTATGACGAGATGCTGGGGCGCATCAAGCAGACCGACCTCTCGGTCCCCTACCGCGACGGCGCGTACTGGTACTACTCCCGCACCGAGGAGGGGAAGCAGTACAGCATCCATTGCCGGAAGCGGGGGTCGCTGGAGGGGGAGGAGGAGGTCCTCCTCGACGTGAATCTCCTCGCCCAGGGCGAGAGCTACATGGCGATCGGGGTGATGCGGGTCAGCGACGACGACCAGCTCCTCCTCTACAGCACTGACCACACCGGATTCCGCGAGTATACGCTCCGCGTGCGCGATCTCCGCACCGGCGCGGACCTCGAACTCGCCGTCCCCAAGGTCACTTCCGCCACCTGGGCGGCGGACTCCCGCACCATCCTGTACGCGGTGGAGGACGAGGCGAAGCGCCCCTGGCGCATCCATCGCCACACGCTCGGCGGCACCGACCATCCGCTGGTGCTCGAAGAACGGGACGAGCGGTTCCGCGTCGGCGTCGGTCGCGGCCGGAGCCGGCGGCTCATCTACCTCGGCATCGGCTCGCACACTACCAGCGAATCGCTCTGGCTCCCGGCGGACCGGCCGGAGGCGGCACCGGTGCTGGTGCGTCCCCGGGAACAGGACATCGAGTACGACGTCGACGACCGGGGCGACGACCTCTGGATCCGGATCAACGACACCGGCCGGAATTTCCGCCTGGTGACGGCGCCCCGCGCCCGCGCCGCCGATCCCGCCGCCTGGCGCGAGGTGCTGCCGCACCGCGCCGATACCATGCTCGAAGGGGTGGATCTCTTCCAGGGGTTCTGGGTGGCCGTGGAGCGGCGGGACGGATTGGCACGGCTCCGCGTCACCGTCGACGGCGCCGGGGCGCACGAGATCGAGTTCCCCGAGGCGGTGTGGGATGCCTGGCCGGGGACCAACCCCGAGTGGGAAGCGACGAAGTACCGGTTCGGGTACACCTCGCTCGTCACCCCGTCGTCGGTCTTCGACTACGAGCCGCGCGCGCGGACCCGCGAGCTCCTGAAGCAGCAGGAAGTCCTCGGCGGGTACGACCCGGCGCGCTTCGTGAGCGAGCGGACCTACGCGACCGCCCTGGACGGGACCCGTATCCCGATGTCGCTCGTGAAGCGGAGGGACGTTCCGCGGGACGGGACCGCCCCCTGCTTCCTCGAAGGGTACGGTTCCTACGGGATCCCCTTCCCGATCGCCTTCTCCTCCGCACGGCTGAGCCTGCTCGAGCGCGGAGTCGTCGTGGCCATCGCCCACATCCGCGGCGGCGGCGATCTCGGCAAGCCGTGGCACGATGCGGGGCGGATGCGGCAGAAGATGAACACCTTCACCGACTTCATCGCCTGCGCGGAACACGTCGCGGCCGACCGGTGGGTGGATCCGGCACGGATCGCCGCGAGCGGCGGGAGCGCCGGGGGGCTCCTGATGGGCGCGGTGGTCAACCTCCGTCCCGAGCTCTGGAAGGCGGTGGTCCTGGCGGTGCCGTTCCTCGACGTCCTCACCACCATGCTCGACACCGGGCTCCCCCTCACCGTCGCCGAGTTCGAGGAGTGGGGCGACCCGAGCCACGCGGACGACTACGCGTACATGCGGACCTACAGTCCGTACGACAACGTGCGGCCGGGGGCGTTCCCGGCGATGCTCGTCGTCACCTCGCTCAATGACAGCCAGGTGATGTACTGGGAGCCGGCCAAGTACGTCGCCAAGCTCCGCACCCTCAAGACCGACGACCGCCCCCTCCTCCTCGTCACCAACATGGGGGCCGGCCACGGGGGGGCGAGCGGCCGGTACGATCGCCTGCGCGAGGTGGCGCGGGACTACGGCTTCGTGCTCTGGCAACTGGGCGCGATGGAGCGGATCTAGGACACCCCGCCGGTCGCGCGCTTGCGTTCGCCAGTTAGCCGTTGTAACATACAAACATGGTACGCTCCCTTCGCGCCGAGCTGGAGCAGCAGGCCCCCTTCCGCAGTCTCGAGGAGGAGGCGATGCTGAACATCCTCCGAACCGCCGATCTGTTGAACCGTTCGTTCGCCGCCACCTTCAAGGCGCACGGCGTCACGCAGACCCAGTACAACGTGCTCCGCATCCTCCGCGGCGCCGGGGCGGACGGACGCCCGAGCGGCGAGGTGGCCTCGCGGATGATCACGCGGGAGCCAGATATCACGCGGCTTCTGGACCGGATGGAGGAGCGGGGCTGGGTGCACCGCCGGAAGGACCCCGAGGATCGCCGGGTGATGCGTGCCTACCTGACCCTGGCCGGGCGCGAGCTGGTGGACCGCCTCGATGCCCCCGTGGATGCACTGCAGGAGCATTGCCTCGGCCACCTGGCCGACGCCCAACTGGAGACCCTGAGCGATCTCCTGGGCACGGTCCGGGAGGGGGTCGCCCCCCCACTTGACAGTTCGAAGTAAGTGTTATAACATATATCAGCAATACGGCGGGGCCTCCGGGCCCCTGGATTCGATTACAATAGCTGTTATACCAATAGTTCAACAGAGGACTATATGACGAACTCGACCCTCGCTCAGCCCACCACCACCTGGACCGCCGACCTCGGCCATTCGAGCGTCGAGTTCGCGGTCAAGCACCTGATG
>Ga0315910_10002466_pt1 | contig 16247 bp, 9 predicted proteins | sample EdamamesoilMG_FD_204470 | JGI IMG/M metagenome (GOLD analysis project Ga0315910, IMG submission 204470) | Garden soil microbial communities collected in Santa Monica, California, United States - Edamame soil | ecosystem: Environmental > Terrestrial > Soil > Garden | place: USA: California... | reverse complement strand
AATCGCCGGCGCCCTCGACCGTCACGTTCTCGAACTGCGAGACTCGCGCCGTCGAATCGAGCGAGACCCCGACGCCGGCCACGTCGCGGATGATGACGTGGTTCAGGCCGATCGTCGCGCCGCCCGCGACGTCGATCGCCGCGGCGGAATTCTCACCAGCGTATTCGATGTACGTGTACTCGAGGTGGGAGTCACTCGACGAGTCCTCCTGGACGAGGATGTGGCCCCAGTCGCCGGGCGCCGGGCTCGAATTGCCCGACGTGAGCGTCACCGGGTCCGTCTCCGTGCCGGAGGCAACCAGCGCCCCGTCGGTCGTGACCTCGATCCTGACTTCCATCAGCAGCCTCACGCCGGCCTCGAGCTCGAGCCGGGCGAAGAGGTCGAGATCCGAATACGAGCTGCCCCTGATGCGATACGGAATGTCCTGGTTCCGCCACGTGGCAGGGTTCACGAGCTGGTTGCCGGTGAGGACCAGGATCTCGTCGTCGCCGGAGCCGGTGCTGGTGATGGTTCCGATCAGGCCGACCTCGTTCGGGTTCACCGAGATGGGATAGCCGCCGGCCTCCTCCACCGTCACGTTCTCGAATTCGGAAACGGCGACGTCCGGCCACAGACTGATCGCGTCGGCCTCGGAGTAGCGAACGAGGACGTTCGACAGCGAGGCGCTCGCGCTGGTCTGGATCTGCACGGTCGACGTGTCACCCCCGTACTCCACGATGACGTGCTCGAGGCGGGAATCGTTGGACGCGGAATCGAAGATGTTGATCGACTCCCAGTCGCCGGCCGCCGGTGACGACTTCGACGAGGTGAAGGTGACGGCCGAGCCCGGCGTGCCGATCGCCCGGAGCGTCCCGCCGTCCTCGACCTCGATGTAGCCGCCGGACTCGAACGAGATCACTGCGCACGGCGCGATGTCGAGCGCGGCGCGGACCTGGAGGTTGCCGGTGATGACGTGCTCGCCGGTCCACGTCTCGGCTGCCGTGAGGGTCTCGGCCGAGTGCGTCACGGGCGAGCCCGTCGGAGCGGGACAATCCTCGGTGCTCACGGGGCCGCTGGTCGAGCCACCCGTGCCGCCCGTGCCGGCACCGCCGCCCTTGCCGGCGGCGCCGCCCTTGCCGCCGGTGGCTTCGCCACCCTGCCCCGCGTCGCCGCCCGTTCCGCCGGTACCGCCGGTACCGCCCGAGCTGCCGAAGGGGTCTCGCTGGATGTTGCCGTCCTCGTCGACCGTATCCTTGTCGGGATCGGTGCTCGCGCACTCCCCGCTCATCGCGCAGACTTGTCCCTCGGTGCAGTCGCCCTCGTCGCGGCAGAGGTCACGGCATTCGCCGTCGTCGCCACAGCGCTGGGAACCGGGGCAGTCGCGGTCGCTCGAGCAATGGATCTCGTCTTCGAGCTGGCAGACGTTGCCGTCCGCGCCGATCACGCAGCGCTGCTCGCCGTCGCAGTCGCGATCTTGCTCGCACTCGGAATGGCAGAGCCGAAACGCGCACACGAGCGGCGCCGTGCAATCGGAATTGAGCGAGCAGGGCTTGGCGAGGCCGACCGGCGCCGGTGCCTCGTCCGACGAGCAGGCGAACATCGCCGTCCACACGATGCCGAGGAGCACCCCGCCTGCCCGAAAGGATCTAGAAGTGGTCATGGTTCGGTCGTCCGTGGTTGTCGAAGAGGTCCCACACCCAGCCCCCCGCTCGTCTCCATCCAGGTGGTCCGGGCGCAAGGGTGCCACGGTGCGCTCCGGCTCCGGCAACAGAAATGGACGGTGTGGGCCCCCCCCACCACCGCGATTCCAACTACGCTGAAATCAGTTGCCGCACTCGGTATCGTAGTCGGCGCAGCAGTCGTCGTACTCGGCGCATCCCGCGTCGCAGAAACAGCCACTCGGCGCTTCGCCACCACAGTAGCCGTCACAGCTGGCGCAAACCGGAGCGAAGTCGGTGCAGCAGTCGCCGTTCAGGTCGCACGAGAAGTCGCAGTAGCAGTCGCCGCTTTCGGACGGGCCGCCACAGTGGCCGACGCAGCTGTCGTCGTTGCTGCCGCCACCGGCGGAGCCGCCGTTACCGCTCGTGCCACCGGCGCCACTCGTTCCTCCCGTGCCGCCCGTACCGCCGGTGCCGCCGGTGCCGCCGGCGCCGCCGCTGCCTCCACCGCCGCAGGTACCCGGATCGCCGACGCTCACGTCGTCCTGGATCGCGATGATGTCTTCGATGCAGAAATCGAAGGCCACGTCCCGACTCGTGTTCGTCGGGATCGCGAACTCGAGCAACGTGAGATTCGCGGGGTTCGGCGTCGCCGTGCCGCCATTGAAGCAGTTTGCGTGCGCGTTGTTCGTGAGGATCGACTGCGTGCCGGAGGCGCAGACTTGCCTGCAATACTCCGTACTCGATCCGTCCACGCGGAAGCGCGGCCGGATCTCTGCGGGCACGCTGCCCGTCAGCGTGAACTTGAAGCCGTCCACGTTCTCCGCCGGCGCGTTGTACGCGAGCGCGTTGCCACCAACGTTGTTGAGCTGGATCGAGACGAAAGCGCCCCAGTACGTGGTGAAGTCGTTGTTCAGCACCTGCTCGACGTGACCCGAGACACAGATGTGGCCGTTCGTGGAGGTGAAGTAGATGTCCGAGCCGCCGGAGTCCTTGTAAAGAAGGACAGCGCCTTCGACGCCGACGCAGTTGGTGTCGCCCTCGACCCAGCCGGTGCTGTTCATTCCGGGCGTGACCATGAGCTCGAGCCCTTCGCCGACGCCGCAGCTCATGCCGGCGCTCCCGGCCGTTCCGCCGCCCCCGCTCGTCCCGCCAGTGGTTCCGCCCGTGCCGCCGGCACCCGCACCGCCGGCGCCCGCACCGCCACCAGCACCGCCGGTGCCCGCACCGCCGCCAGCACCCGCGCCGCCGGCGCCGCTCATCGCGCCGGCGCCGCTCGTTCCGCCGTCGCCACCGTTCGTCCCGCCCGTACCGGAACCGCCGCCGGTCCCGCCATTGCCGCCCGTGCCGCCCGTGCTCGTGGCCTCGCCACCCTCGCCACCCGAGTTTCCGCTGCCACCCGTGCCGCCGGTTGCCGTTCCGCAGTCGCAGGACTCCCAACGAGAGCCGTCGGTGGCACACACTTGTCCGCCCTCGCAGCCGCCGGGGCCCGTGCAGGCCCTGCTCTCGCCAGGCTCACAGACCATCGAGCTCGAGCCGGCCGAGCCGCCCGAGGCGCCCGCGCCAGCCGAGCCGCCCTTGCCTGACGAGCCGCCTTCGCCTGACGAGCCGCTGCCGCCTTTGCCGGCCGAGGAGCTGCCGCCCGAATTGTCGTCCGAGGCACCGTCACCCGACGTGCACCTCATGGCAAAGAGCGCGGACACCAGCATTCCCGGAACAAGCAAGCTGCGTTTCATAGTGGAAGCCTCCGTGGGCGAAGTGCCCTGATTCCCCAGAGCGATGGAACATCACGGGAGGTCCGAAGTCAATGTAGGTCCGAAGTCAATCAGCCGCGCACCTTGGCTAGCGCAAACTCGCAAAGTCTCGAAAAGGGAAAGTGTTCCCCTGGCGAGGCTCGCGAGGTTCGCGAGCCTCGCGCTTCGTTCTTGTCGCGCCGCCTCCGGCGACTATGCGGCTTTTTGCCCTGAACTGCGATCCTTCGACGGGAGCGCATCGAGCGTCGCGCGCCTCAGCGTTTCCATCAGCGCGGCATCGGTGAGCAAGAGATCGCGAACCTTGTCGCGGCCTTGTCCGATGCTCTTCCCGCCGAAGGTGAGGTGGGAGCCGCTCTTTTCGAGCACGCCGGCCAAGAGCGCGGTTTCCACGAGATCCGCCGCGTGATCGATGCCGACTCCCCAGCGGATGTCGAATTCCGCTTCGGTGAACGGTGGAGCGCACTTGTTTTTCACCACCTTCACCCGCGTGCGGTTACCGACCACGCTCTCGCCGAGCGTCACCTTGCCGATGCGTCGTACGTCGAGGCGCACGCTCGAATAGAACTTCAGTGCTTGGCCGCCCGGCGTCGTCTCGGGACTGCCGAAGACCACACCGATCTTCTGCCGCAGTTGGTTGATGAAGGCGAGCGTCGTGTTCTCGCGGTGTGCAACCGCGGTGAGTTTGCGCAGCGCCTGGCTCATCAAACGCGCCTGGAGCCCCATGTGCGCGTCGCCCATGTCGCCTTCGATCTCGGCCTTCGGGACCAGCGCCGCCACCGAGTCGATCACGACCAGGTCCACGGCGCCCGAGCGCGTCAGCATCTCCGTGATCTCGAGCGCTTGCTCGCCGCAATCCGGCTGAGAAACTAGAAGCTTCGCCGTGTCGATACCGATCGCGCGGGCGTAGCGGAGATCGAAAGCGTGCTCTGCGTCGATGAACGCGGCGATGCCGCCCGTTGCCTGGACCTCGGCGATCGCGTGCAGGGTCAACGTCGTCTTTCCACTCGACTCGGGACCGAAGACCTCCACGACGCGACCGCGCGGCAGCCCACCGATGCCGAGCGCTTCGTCGAGCGCGAGCGAGCCGGATGGGATCACCTCGATCGATTCGGCGACTCGATCCGAGCAGCGCATGATCGAGCCCTGGCCGTAAGCCTTCTGGATTGAGCTCACCGTAGCCTTCAGGCTTTCATCGCGCGAACGCTTGTCTTCCGTCATGATCGTCTCCACCTGTTCCCGCCGCGAAAGGCGCGGCTCGGGAATCGGAGAGCACGCGACGTGCCGGCCGCGGCCGGCGCGAAATGGGGCTTTTTCGTACGCCGATCTCGGCGGCCGCCGATGGCGTGCCGGCCGGCGGCCGCTCGGACACGATCACGCGGATCGGCGGATGGGGTCCCGCACCCAGACCGCGGTGATGACCGTAGCCACCACCGAGACCACCAGCGGCCCCACGAACACGAGCGGCCACGCGACGCCACCGGCCGGTGTGGCGGCGAGAGCGAGGAGCGCACCGCAGCCGAGCTGCCCGGCGAGGCTCCCGATGCCCGACGCACTCGTGACGAGCGCCGCTTGCGCGCGCCCGCGCAGCGCTGCCGGTGTCATCAGCTCGATGGCGAGCTGGAGCCCGACGAAGCCCATCACGAAGTTCGGTCCGTGGAGGACCTGCGCCAGAACCACGAACCAGGACGGCGTTCCGGCGAGGTACGCGGCGTAACGCAGGATCCAGGCGGCGATGCCGAACAAGACCACGCGCTTCACGCCGAAGCGTTCGATCAACCACCCGAGCAGTGGAAACAGCGCCACTTCGAGCAGTTGGGAGACGGTCGTGGCGCGCCCGGCGGCCGCGGGGGAGAGCGCGAGTCCGCCGGGGTCGGCGAAGAACAAGCCCTGCAACATCAGATTGAGTTGCGTGAGGGCACCGTAAAGGAGCGCCACCGCGAGCGCTGCGACGAAGTGTGGGTTGGAAAAGAGAGTGCGGGCCCTCTCAGGGGCTGGTGCGTCGGGCCGCGGACGATCGGGAGCCGTGCGCGGCAGGGAGAGAGCGTAGGCGGCTTGGGCGAGCGCGGCGACCGCTGCAGCGTAGAAGGTCAGCGGGAGTGCTCGAAGCTCGTCGCTCCGTGAGCCCGAACGGGACAGCACTGTCGAGACCGCGAGGACCATCGCCACCCACGCGACGGTGCCCCACACACGAGTGCCGCCGAAGCGACGCGCGTCCGGAAGGTGCGAAAAGGCGATCGTGCTCACGAAGACGCTGCTCTGCCCGGCGAAGAAGCCGTGGAGCGCCATCGCCAGGACGAGCGCTTCGAAGCCGGAGGCACGCGCGGCAAGCACCAGCGCGCCCGCACGCAGGAGGCTCGAGAGGGCCAGCGCGACCTCGGCGCGCAGCACGCGATCGGCGAGGACTCCCGCGATTGGAGGGCCCACCATCGCCGTCACCGGCCCGGTGGCGAAGACCAGGCTCGTCTCGAGCGGCGAGAGGCCGAGGCCCTCGCGAGCGTGGAGCGACAAGAGCGGCGCGTAGGCGGCGATGCTCGCGATCTCGAGCGAGAACATGAGCGACAGGCGCGGCACGGCGTGCCGCGTCGCCGGGAGTCTTTCGAGGGGCGCGTTCACTCGGCGGAGCTACTCGCCGCCGGGGCTTGCGGGCTTCAGACCGATGAAGATCTCGGGCTTCGTGCCGTCGACCACCAGGCGTCGCGTGACCCAGCCGGGCATCCCGACCTCGAACGAGCGCCGCTTCTCACCCGGCGCGAGCTCGATCGTGACCGGCGACGACCCGACCGACTTTCCCTTGTGGAAGAGCCGTGCCTGGGGCGGGCTGATCTTGACGACGACGATACGCGTCCCCGCGGCGGGTGCTGCGCTCGCTGCCGGTGCTGCGGACGCCGGGGCGCTCGCGCTCGGCGCCGGCACCGTGGAGCCGAGCGGGGCCGGGGCGCTTGCGGCGGAAGAGACCCCTTCGACAGCGGATGCCGCGGCACTCGGCGCGGGCGCCGTCTCGGGCGGAACGGGCGCGGGCTCCGGCGGTTTGGCGATCGGCGCGGCGGGAACGGCTTCGGGAACGGGCGCCGGCGGCGTCGCCTGCTCGCGCTGCTCGAGGTAGTAGCGGCCGCCGAGGATCGTCGCCGCGAGCACGCCGCTCACGAGCAGCAGGTTTCTCGTCGTGGAGCGCTCGTTCGGCGGCAACGAAGGCGCGCTCGCCTGGCGCTCGGCTCTCTGCGCCGGCGGGGACTCGGACGCCACCTTGGCTCGGGCTTCGGCCCGCTTCCCGTCGGGCACCGTGATCGCACCGGCCCGCTCGGCTTTTGCGACCAGCGCGTCCTTGGTCGGCGCGGGCGCCGCGTCCGCGGGTTTGCTCACGGCGGCGGCGGGGGGATCGCTCGTCGTCGCTGCCGGAGGCGCGCTCGCGGTCGACGGCGCGGCCTCGCTCGCGGCCGGCACTTTCGGCGCGACGGACGCTGCCGGGATGCCGATCAGCGTGGCCTTCCTCGACGGCACGGAGCGGACCGTGGGGCCGAGCGAGCTCGTCGGCGGGTTCGAAGGCGCGCCGCTCGGCGTGCGGGCCATGGAGGCCGGCGCGGGCGCCCCGCTGCTCGCCGGGCGAGGTGCCGCGCTCACCGGACGCGGGGGCACGCTGCTCGTGCTCGCCGCGGCAGGTTTTACCCCCGCCGGAGGGTTGCTCGGCGGCTTGGACGCGGTGTCCGTCTTGGGCGGCGCGGGGGCAGGCTTTTCGTCGTCGTCGGGTGAGCCCCAGAGGTCATCCACATCGTCCGCGTCGTCGCTCATCGCGCCGCACTCTATCAGAAATGCGACGGTCGCCGGATCGGCGGAAAATAACGAGGAGCACGCCGAGGAGCGACGCGAGCCCGGCGCCGCCCTGTGAGCGCGGAGCCGTCCGACAGCCGCAGCCCTGACCTGGTGTCGGATCTTCGAATTCGAACGGGTTGTCGATGCCGGCGTCACCGAGACCGGTGCTGCCACCACTACCACCGCTGCCGCTCGGCGGGCCTCCGCCAAGGGCTGCGATGAAGCCCGACAGGTCACCGAGGGACGCGTGCGAAAGCTCGAGGTCCACGCTGCCCGAGATCTCGGCCTCGCCACGCACGCAGCCCGCGATGGTGATCGAGCCCGAGTAAAAATGCGTGCTGCCGCCCTCGGTCGTCGTGAGGTCGCCCTTGAGCTTGATCTCCGGGCTGTCGCCGATCACGGGCACGACGAACGTCGCCTCGCCGTTGGCGTCGAGAGTCGCGTAACCACACGGATCGCCGCCGCAGATCGCCGGATCCGCCGGTCCGCCGAAGGCGCCGACGACCTGACCGCTCAGCTGGGCGCCGGCCACCGGGTCACCTGCCTCGAACGGTCCTCCGGAGCCGATCTCGCTCTCTCCGGAGTAGGTGACACTGACCGTGACCGTGCACGCACGGGGCAGCTCGAACGTTGGCACGATGTCGCCGAGGTCGACGCAATCGCAAGCCGCCGGCTGGCACGACACCGCACCACCCACCGTTCCCTGGACGGTCGGCGTGTCGAAGGCGTCCCCGACGTAGATGCCCGCAACGCCGTTGATCGTCACCTGGGCCTGAAACGTTTCGCCGCGGGTGCCGTTGCTGTCGACGTCCTCGTTGGCGCCTTCCGACTTCATCACGTCGACCGCGAAGTAGCCGTCGGCACCGGTCACCACCGCGCCGGCGCTGCCGGTGTACGTGACGCCGCTGACGTTGACCTGGACGTTGCCGATCGCTTCACCTTCCCCGGTGACCAGGTGTCCCTTGACACACCCGCGCTCGTTGACCGGGGCGTCGCAGTTGAAGGTGGAGAAGTGCCGCGTTTCGAAGGCGATGAACACCGGATCGGGATAGGATCCGTCCAGGATCGAGGCGAAGTCCTCTTCGGGGATGGCGCCTCCCTCGGCGTCCTCGAGCTCGCCGTTCGGCTCCGTCACCCAGTCCGCGCGGGCCTCGTCGAAGCTGTACATCGGCACCTCGATGCTCCCCGAGTCGGGATCGAGATCGCGGAGGTTCGCCCACGATGCCTCGTTCGAGCGGAACCGGACGCTCACCGGCGACGAAATGGAGGTGACCTTGGCGCCGCCCGATGCGTGCAGGTTGATCTCGGTGAATCCGCTCGAGATGAGCAGGTTTTCTCCCGTGTCGGTGAACGCGCCCGGAAACAGGCGGGTGTCGAGGCTCGGGTCGTAGGCGCTCGCGTACGCGCGGTCGATGCCGGTGCCGCCCGGAAAGCCCGCGAGGCGAACGCTGCCGTCACCCGCGGCACACGCGTCGTCGGTGCAGCCGACGGTAGCGAGCGGTGCCAGCATCGCGTCGAGCGTCGGCGTTTGCGACAGCGTGGTGAAGCGCTTGATCACCGTCGAATAACCCTCGCGCTCGATCTTCACGACGATCGGCAGCGGGCCGTCCTCGAGCACCGCTTCGAAGCCACGTGCCTGGTAGTCCGCCACGAAACGCAGCATGAAAGTCGCGAATTCGAGGTCCACGTCGGTCGCATCGGGGGTGTAGCTGACGGCGTAGCTCCCATCGTCGGCGATCTCGAACTCGACCTCCTCGAAACTGTTCAACGTACCGTCGCGATCGAGATCCATGCCCAGGGTCGCTCGCGTCCCGCCGACCGGCGATCCATCGAGCAGGGCGACCCGACCCGTGAGGTCGATCAACGGCTGCGCGCTCGCCCCCCCGGCAACGGCGACCAACGAGCCCAGACAAAAGGGAACCACGGTGATGATCCGCATGCCTCTTCACTCCTCCGTGCGATGCGAAAGCAACACGCGTGCCTCGCTACGCACTCAGCGTAAACCACCGCCAATCATCACCTACCCGCTCGCCCGGACCAAGCACCCCCTGACACGAGAGTCGTGGGGCCCCGGATCCCCCCGCTTTTCCGTGAGAGGGGATGAGGTAGGGAAATGTCTCAGGTCGTGGTCGGAATGCGCGGCTTGCAGCCGGCGAGGATCTGGATCTGCGCGTTGGGATCCGCGGTGACCGTCGTGCACGCCGTCGGGCAGAGCAGGATCTGCGTCGGCATCGTCTCGTTGTCGTAGTACCAGGCGGGCTCGGCGCCGCAGGCCGCCGCGTTCGCGACCTTGACCAGCGGCACTTCGGACCCGGTGCCGGCCGTGTAGTTCACGTTGAGCAGGTTCGGATCGATCGGCATGCCGCCGCTCGTCGCCACCGGCACCGCGAACTCGCAGGAGATCGCCATGCCCCGGATCGCGTTGAAGGTGTCGATCAGCTCCTGCGCAGCCGTGGCGCCGTCGCTCACGAAGAACGCCTGCATGGTTCCGCCCGCGGCCGCAACCTGATCCATGTCGTCCTGGTTCACGCCGCCGCCGCCGGCGTCGGTCAGACCGATCATGTACGTCGTGACGGTGCTCGCCGCGAGAGCATCGGCCGCGAGCTGTGAGATGTCGTCGAAGTCGGTGTTGCACCCGTTGGGCGCGCCGTCGGTGACGAACACGACGACGGTCCGCTGCTCCGGGTGCGCGAGCTGGTAGGCGCTCGCCCAGATCAGCGCGCCCTCGAGCGCGGCGTAGATCGGTGTCCCCTGGTTGGCGCCCGTCATGCCGGCCGGGTCCGGCGGCGTGGCCATGTCCGTGGCGGCAACGAGCGCCGCCTCGTGCGCGTCGGTGGGAGCCGCATCGGCCGTGAGTACCCCCATGTCGACGAGCACCTGAGAGCAGGCCATGGCGTCGCAAGTGGCCTGTTGGCCACCCGAGCAGCCCACCGCGGGTGAATCGTGCGGGAAGAACCGCAGCGCCACTCCAAGGTCGGCGGCGCCCGGGCTGGCGAAGAACGCCTTCAGTGCACCTGAGGCAGTGTCCCAGCGCGACGGCGGGCTCGGGCAGAGCTCCTGCTGATCACGATCGGTGCCGTCCGTGCAGTCGTGCATCGATCCGGAGCGATCGAACATGACGAGCATGTTCACCGGCTTCAGGTCGGCGTTCGCCATGCCCGTGCCGCACGCCGCGTCCTCGTCGACCATGGCCATGCCCGCGCTCCCGGCCGTCGTCGGATCGATGAAGCCGCCGCCGGTACCGGGAAGGCCGCCGCCCGTTCCGCCTGAACCACCGCCCGCCATCCCGCTACCCGCCGTGCCGCCGCTCCCGCCGTTGACCGTGGGTAGGCTGCCGCCGGCGCCGCCGTTTGCTCCGGAGCCGCCGCTGAGCTCGCCGGCAGGAAGCTCACCGGTGTTCCCACCCGCGCACGCGTACGCGACGATCGAGAGGGCACTAATGCAAACGGAGAGTCGATTCAAAGTCGCGGTCTTCACGGCAGCACCTCGGGTGAGCTGAAGCAGGGATAGTCTTTTCGGCGGGGCCCGGGTCGAGCGCCGGGCACGGCGCGCGGTGAGAGTTTAGCAGGCAATGTGGGTGGTTTGCCGACAGATGGGGGGTGACGCGGGATTCTCGTACTGAGTCAGAAACCTTGCTGGTCCGGTGGAATTTTACGTGTCTACTCGAATGTCAGTCCGACGGATCAGCGCCCAGCCCGGAGGTGGGACATCCACCTCATTTCGGCTCACCGAGCACGCGCTCGATCGCACGTAGGAGCTCGGCCACGTCGTAGGGCTTCGCCAGGACGCCGCTCGAGCCGGCCTCTCTCGCGCGAGCCGCCTCGAGCTCGTAGCCGCTGCTGAGGACGACGGGGGTCGTGAGTCCACGCTTTCTGAGCTCCCGGACCAGCTCGAAGCCGCTCATCTCCGGCATCGTCACGTCGATCAGAGCGAGGCTCACGTCGCTCTTCCCACGTTCGAGCAGGGCGAGGCCCTCGGTCCCGTTGGTCGCGGTGATCACGTGGTAGCCGGCCGAGGTGAGCGCGCGCTGGGCGACCGCGCGAACGCCCGCATCGTCGTCCACGACCAGGATCGTCCCCCGCGTGGCGCTCGGGCCCGGCGTCATCGTCTGATCGCGTTCTCGCTCGGGGAAGAGCACGCTCACGCGCGTGCCCTCGCGCTCCCGGCTCTCGATGCGGATGGCGCCGAGGTGCCCGCGAACGATGCCGAGGACGGCCGCCATCCCGAGGCCGCGTCCCTTGAATTTGGTGGTGAAGAAGGGATCGAAGATGCGCGACAGCGTGTCGTGATCCATGCCGTCGCCGTCGTCCTCCACCTCGAGGCACAGGTACGTTCCCGCTGACGCCCCGTCCGCCACGTAGTGCTCGAGCTCTTCGCGCGAGACGTTCCTTCGTTCGAGCAGGACCACCACCTTGCCAGGGCGCTCGCCCAGCGCTTCGGCCGCGTTGGTGATGAGATTCATGATCACCTGCCGCACCTGGGTCGGGTCGGCGTGAATCGAGGGCAGGCCCTCGCGGAAGTGACAGTGGAGCTCGACCTGCTTCGGGATCGTCGCCCTGAGCAGCTGCGCCATGTCGCGCACGAGCCCCGGCAGATCGACGGCCTCGATCGAGAAGCGCCCGCGTCCTGCGTAGTCGAGCATCTGTTTGGTGAGATCGGCGCCTCGCCGCGCGCCCCATTCGACCTGCGAGAGGAGCTGCGAGATCTGCGGGTCGCATTCGGGCATCGAGCGCGCGAGGCTGGTATTGCCGAGGATCGTCACCAGGAGGTTGTTGAAGTCGTGGGCGATGCCGCCGGCGAGCACTCCGAGACTCTCGAGCTTCTGCGTGTGCCGGAGTTTGTCCTCGAAGCGTTTGCGCTCCGTGATGTCGAAGAACGTGACGACGGCGCCCGTCACCTCCTGCGTCTCCACGTCACGGGTGGGAACGGCGCGGAACACCGCCCAGGCGATGCCATCCTTGCGCTTCACGCCGAGCGTCGTGGCGGGCTGAGTCTCACCGGTGACGATCGCCTTGGTGAGCGGGTAATCCGCCGTCCGGGCCGGTGAGCCGTCCTCGAAACAGGTGAGCTGGTCGAAGTCTTGCGGGCGGAGGCTCGCGAGCTCTTCCCAGGTCAACCCGAGGATCCTGAGCGCTTCCGGGTTGGCGCGCAGCATCGCGCCGTCGTGGCGCACCTGGATCACGCCGCCCGGTAGCGCCTCGATCAACCGTTCGTTGAGCTCCATCGCGGCATTCAGCGCGGTCTCGGTGCGCTTGCGCCGGGCGATGTCGCGCTGCAGCTCCTCGTTCATGGCGTGGAGCTCGATCGCCCGCTGCTGCGCGCGTCGCTCGAGCTCCAGATTTTTCCTGACCAGCTGCGGATCGGTGCGAGCGCTGAAAAAGCCGGGGATCTGGTAGTTGACGATCCGGCCGGAAAGCTCCGGATGCTGCTCGACGTAGCGGGCAATGTGCTCACCGATGCGATCCGGCGGCGCCATGATGAAGCGGCAAGCCGGATCGCCCTTGGCGCGACAGAGGATCTCGGTGGCGACCAGCGGCAGCCCGAACGCGTGTTCGCACCAGCCCGACGAATACCCGGTGTTCATCACGCAGACCGGGTGCTCGGTCGCCTTCTGGACGTTCAGCCAGGAATCGGATTCGAACGAGTACGGGTGATCGTAGAGGAGGTAGTAATGTTCGTCGGGGGACGGGTTGCTCTCGGGCGAGATGTCGACGAAGGCCCATCCGGCGTGTGCAAAATGCACCGGGCCGGCGGAGAGCCGTGCGATCGGGTCCGTCACGTTCATGCGCTCGGCGAACGCCTTGGCGTCCGCGAGCCCCATCGCGTGGGCAACGTCGAACAGGAGTGCGTGAGCGACGGCCGCCGCCTCCTGGTCCTCGCGGTAGTAGCTCCGGACCATGTCGTGGAATTCGACGGACATGGAGGCGGCGCGAACCAGCATGTAGCGCTGGCCGCTCACCTCGAGCGTGCCGCGCTCGGGCGCCGAACGCTGGTCGGCGAAGTAGCGGGTGACGTAGCTCTGCGCGAGCTCGAAGAGCGGCGCGAACTTGTCGGGAACCCTGACCGTGTTCAGCATCGTCCCTCTGGTCCACGGGTCCGCCTGGACCGCCTGCTCACCGGCGGCGAGGTGGAGGCGGGCAACCTATCCCGGACGCAGACGGCGCACACGAGTAGGCAGCATCCCTGCAATATTCTTCTCGCAATGAAGGCGAGATCGCTCGACCGGCCGGTGCATCATATCCATGCAAGGGTGCACATCAGTTGTGACAAGAGCTGGTGACTGGCTCGGACCCCGACGAGCGACCCTCTCCCGAGAACCCGATGAGAAAGAACATGACGATCCGGCCGCGACTTTCCGCTCTGGGGCTCGCCCTCTCCGCTTTCGCGGTTTCGGCGAGCGCCTTCGGCGCCGAGTACTTCGTCGCGCCGACCGGCAGCGATTCGGCGAACGGCTCCGAGGCGACTCCGTTCGCGACGATGGCGCGTGGTCAGCAGGCGGCGTCGGCGGGGGACACGGTGTACTTCCGCGCCGGGACGTATCTCTTTTCGAGCTCGTCGGCATCCGACGGCATCGTCCTCAACAAGAGCGGGAGCGCCGGCAATCTGATCAAGTACTTTGCGTACGCCGGTGAAAAGCCGGTCTTGGATTTTTCGGGGATCACGACGCAGGCGCGCATTCACGGCATCAGCGTGACGGGGAACTACATCCATCTCCGCGGCTTCGAGATCAAGAACGTCAAGCAGAACCGAACCGATCAAAAGGAGAGCTGGGGCATTCACGTCAACGGCGGGGACAACAACGTCTTCGAGGCGCTCGACATCCACCACATCATGGGGCCGGGGCTGTTCATCGTCGGCGGGGGCAACAACCGCATCCTGAACGTCGACTCGCACCACAATTTCGACGAGAACTCGTACGACGGCGGGCCGACGCCGGGAGAGAACGCCGACGGTTTCGGCTGCCACACCAGTGACGCGGGCAACGTGTTCGACGGCTGCCGCGCCTGGTTCAACAGCGACGACGGCTTCGACTTCATCAACTCGCCGGGCGTTTGCGTGGTCCAACGCTCGTGGGCGTTCCAGAACGGCTTCCGGCCCGACACCACGACGGGGATCGGCAACGGCGCCGGTATCAAGGGCGGCGGGTTCACCAACAACGTCCCGGGCACCATCCCGCGCCACCGGATGATCCAGAACGTTTCGTTCTCGAACCGCCGCCAGGGCTTCTACGCGAACCATCACGAAGGCGGGCTCGATTTCATCAACAACACGGCGTTCAACAACGCGCAACGCAACTACGATCTGTTGGCCGACGAGGGGCCAGCCGCGCACTTCTTGCGCAACAACATCGCGTTCGGCACCGGCGGCACGGTCTCGAACGTCAACGCCGGTGAGGTCGACGACGAGTTCAACTCCTGGAGCCTCACGGTCACGGTGACGAACGCGGATTTCATCAGCGTCACCGAATCGCTCGCCACCACCGCGCGGCAAGCCGACGGCAGTCTGCCGAACGTGGATTTCGTCAAGCTCGCGACGGGCAGCGATCTGATCGACGCCGGGGAGCCTCAGCAGGGCATCGCGTACAACGGTGCGGCCCCGGATCTCGGCGCGTTCGAGAGCGGCCCCCCGATCGGGCAGGGTGGGGCGGGCGGTATGGCGGGCATGCCGGGCGCGGCGGGCACGGGCGCAGCGGCGGGTGCATCAGCCGGCGGCACGTCGGCCGGCGGCGCCTCGGCGGGCGGCGCCTCGGCGGGCGGCGCCTCGGCCGGCGGTGCGGGCGGCGCATCGGGGACTGGCGGTGACACCGCGGGCTCGGCCAACGTGGCAGGGAGCGGCGGCGCGGGCACGAGCGGTGCGCCCGGGACGGGCGGCGTGGCGAGTGCCGGTGCGAGCGGCGGAACGGTGGCGGGCATGAACGCAGCGGGTGGCACGACGGGTGGCACGGGTACCGGCGGCACGCCGGCCACGGGAGGCTCGGCGCCGACCGGTGGTGCACCCTCCGGCTCGGGCGGGAGCGGTGCCGTCGGCACCGGCGGGGCGACCGGTCAGAGCGGCGGGGCAACCGCCGCGACCGCGGACGAAGCGAGCGGTTGTCAGTGCCGCGCTGGGCGCGCACCGGAGAAGGGCTCGGTTTTCACCGCACTCTTCGCCGCGCTCGCCGGGCTTGCTCTCACCAGGGCAGCCGCTCGCCGTTCGCGTGAAAGAAGCCGCCCGTCGACTCGAGCGTGAGCTCGTCGATGCGCGCGAGCAGGCCGCGCGCGGCATCCAGCGGTTCCACCTGGCCGTGGCCGGCGATCATGTCCGTTTTCACCATGCCCGGATGCAGGATGGTGACGGCCACGCCCTGCTTCTGGAGGTCCACCGCCAGTGATTTTCCCGCCATGTTGAGCGCTGCCTTGCTCATCCGGTAGCCGTAGGAGCCGCCGGAGCCGTTGTCGTCGATCGAGCCCATACGGCTCGTGATCAGTGCGACCTTGGAGCCCTTGGCGAAACGCGGGCGGAGGGCGGCCGTGATCAGCAACGGGGCGAGCGCGTTGACCTCGAACTGCTTGCGAATGCTGGCGGGGTCGAGCTCCGAAAGTGGGCCGCTCGAGAGCAGGATCCCGGCGTTGTTCACCAAGAGGTCGATCGTGCGATCTCCGACGGCGGCGACGAGCGCCCGGATCCCGGCCGGCTCGGTGACCTCGATGCCCGCCACCACTTCCACCCCGAGCGCATCGAGCGATGGCGACCGAGTGCGACAGGTGGCGAGCACGGTGGCCCCGCGCTCCTTCAGCAGTGTGGCGAGCGCGAGCCCGATGCCCCGATTTGCCCCAGTGACGATGGCGAATGTCATGGGGCCTCTATGGGACCGCGGGCTCGCCAGGGCAAGGGGGCCGTGGCATGCGGTGAGCCATGCGACCCATCCTCTACGTCGGCAATAGAAACTACTCGTCCTGGTCGATGAGACCCTTTCTCGTGCTGTCGTGGGCCGGCATCGACTTCGAGACTCGGGTGATCAAGCTCGGCGGGCCGGGCTACCTGAAGCGAGAGGTGCCGGGCGTTCTCG
>Ga0315910_10002464_pt1 | contig 16258 bp, 11 predicted proteins | sample EdamamesoilMG_FD_204470 | JGI IMG/M metagenome (GOLD analysis project Ga0315910, IMG submission 204470) | Garden soil microbial communities collected in Santa Monica, California, United States - Edamame soil | ecosystem: Environmental > Terrestrial > Soil > Garden | place: USA: California... | reverse complement strand
CGGCCCTCTCCCCTTCCGAAGGGGAGAGGGAGAATCGTCCGCAGTCCCACGGCAAACCTGTGGCTGGGTATGGTTCTACAGTCTCAGAGAAGTTAACGAGACAAACTTTGCTGTCCCCTCTCCCCCACGGATGGGGAGAGGGTCAGGGTGAGGGGGTTGGCAGGCTTTCACCCCGACTCGGCTGGGCTCTCACCACCCTTCTGCTCAGCTTCTTGTTTTTCCCCGCCTCAGCGCAGGACGAGCCGGAAGTAGAAATCCAGTTGCCGCCGGGATTTGTGTTGCCGCCCGGCGTAACGCTGCCTTCGGGACCTCCAGGCCGAACGCCCGGCACGAACGCGGCGGCCAAAGCAATGTCGCCCGAGGAAAAACAACTTCAGGAACTGCTCAAGCTCAAGTTCAACCGCACCGCGCCCGCCGTCCTCGATGCCCTCGCCGGACAGTTCGACGACAAGCAAACCGCCAGCACGAATGAAGTCGAGCGCTTCAAGCAATCCGTCATCGTCGCGGACTGGCCGGAGGTCGGAAAGTTTTTGCGCTCGCTGAACGGCGACGCGGCGCCCCCCATTGTGCCTGTGTTGAGCACCAACGATCACGGCAAGCAGGTCTATCGTCATGTGCTCAAGGAGTTGGCCAGCACCGCCCGGCCTTCCGGCCCGGGTGGATCGCCTTCGCCCGACCAGCCCATGATGATGATGCCGCCACAAGCTCAGGGTGGCCTGGCCAACAACGCCGCGCCCGCGCTCGCGACCAGCGACGTGCTCGCGCTCGCCGAAATCGCACCGCACCCGCTCGAAGACGAAGATGCGCGTTTGCTCGGCCAGTTGCTCAAGCGCCTGCTCGCGCGCGGCGACGCGCTCGAACCATTCCTGCCAAGACTCGAAGCCGGCGTGCGCGGTCTCGGCGGCAGCGACCCGGCGGACCGTCAGCGCGCGGCGGAACTGCTCGTGGCGGCGGATCGCATTCTCGAAGCGGGCCGTTTTCTGCCGACCGTGGCGGACGCGCAGGAGAAAAGTGATTTTGCCGCACTCGATCTGCATGCGCGCCAGTTGCTGGCGTTCGGCAAAAAGGAGAAAAACTCGAAAGCGTTCGCGCAGGCATGGGAGGTGAACCAGTTCATTCTCGCAGCGACAAATTCCGCCGCGTCCAATCGCGAGCCGGCGTTGCGACGTTCCTTCGAGTTGATGCCGCTCATCGCGGGAGAGACGGGCACGAACTGGCTGCGCCGAAATTTTTCGGAATCGCCGCGGCAGGGCTTGATCATTCTCGCTGCCGTGAGCCAGTTGGTTCAGCGCGGGTTGAACGAACGCGTTGCCGACACGCGGCTCAAGAATCTGGAATTGCAGAAGCAGGTGGTGGAAGCGTTCCTCGACGTGGCCGATCCCACGCAACCGCACTGGCGCACCGCGCTGAATCTGCTCGCGCAAAGCTGGACGACCGAAGCAGCCTACGCGAAGCAGCGTTACCGCCCGCCGCGCAACTACGGCCCCCAATACGACGAGTTCGGCAACATGACCTACTACGAGCCATATCAGCAGCCGAACATGGACGGCGGCCAGGTCCCGCCCATCACCCCCGAACCGATGGCGAATTGTGCGCCCGGCGAACGCTGGCTGGCGCAACTCGACGAAAGTCTGCGGCTCGCAGTGATCGCGCTCGTTGCGGATCTGTATTTGAAGGCCGAGCAAACCGAGAAGGCGTTGCCGCAGCTCGAGACGCTCGCCACAGGCCAACCGCGCGCGGCGGCGGACCTGGCGAACGAGTTTCTGCGCGTCTGGGCAAAGACTCGCAATCCGGTTCAACCGCGCAATCAGAGCTACGGCCCGTATGGCCCGGTCTATTATGGCGCGGGTAGTCCGTATGGCATGCGCGGACCGGGCATTTCGCTCACGCGCGCGATGCAGACGCGCAACGTCCGCGAGTTGTCCGGTTTGCTGCGCCGGCTGGAAGCGCTGAAACTGCCCAAACTTGATGACGCCGCGCTGGTCGGCGCGTTTTCGTCCGCGCACAGTCCGGCGGAGGTGTTTCGCGTGGAGGACCTCGGAACGGCTTTTGGTTCGCTGGACCGCATCAGCCTGGACACGCTCGCGAGCCTGGCGCAAACGATGCGCGAACGGCTCGCCGGGCAATGGCGGCAACCGCGCGTCCAGCAGGGAGCCAAGACCCAACGCAACGACAAGCAGATCGAGGCCGAGATCGTGCGCGGCTACGACGTCGTGCTCAAACTGATCGAGGACGGCCTGCAGCGCGACGCGAACAACTGGTCGTTGCACCTGGTGCGCGCGGCGGCGTATTTCGATCTCGCGGAGTTTCAATACGGCAAGAAAGTGGACCTCGCGATTTACGTCGGGAAACGCGACGAAGCGTTCAAAGGATTTGCCCGGGCAGCGGCGCTTTACGCGGAGGCATTGTCCGGCATCGAGGAAAAGGAACAGTCACCAAAGGTTTACCAACAATGGTTCAACGCCAATCTTGGCGCGAGCGATCTCGCCTACGTGACGCGGCAGCAGGAGCCGGAGACGAACCAGCTCCACCAAATCCGCGCCGCCATTCTCGCGCTGCCCGGCGGCGCGGCGGAACGGCACCTCGCGTCATTCGCAAAATCGCTCGGCCAAAGCGCCAGCTCGATCAAAGCGGAATTGAAACCGCGCTATCTGCGCGCGGGGCTGACGATCGTTGGCGACCACAAGGACGCGGAAGAAGCGCGCAAGCTGGTGGCCTATTACGACGATCTGTTGCATGAGATTGAGTTCGTCACGCGGTTGGACGGCGACGCAACCGTGGGGCATGGCGCGCCGTTTGGAGTGTTTGTTTCGCTTCGTCACACCGCCGACATCGAACGCGAATCGGGCGGCTTCGGGCGTTACCTGCGCAATCAGAAGAAGAATTCCAATCCTTACTACTACAATCCGTACGGCCAGCAGCAGCAACAGCGGAATTTTCTGGAGGACTTCGAGAAGCAGGTGCGCGAGAAGCTGACGGACAAGTTCGACATCAAGACGATCACGTTCCTGGACGAGAAGGTGCAATCGCGCGGCGCGGGTCGGGCCGGCTGGCGCGAAACGCCGCTCGCGTATTTCCTGCTTCAGGCGAAGGACGGTTCGGTGGACCAGATTCCGGCGCTGCACATGGACCTCGACTTCACCGATTCGCGCGGCGCGGTCGTGTTGCCGGTGGAATCGCAAATCACGCTGCTTGATGCGCGCCCCGAGCGCGTTGCCTCGCGCCCGTTGACCAACACGGAAATCACGCAAATCCTCGACGACCGGGAAATCGGCCAGGGCCTGCTCACGCTGGAAATCAAGGCGACATCCAAAGGGCTCGTGCCGGAAATGAACGCGCTGTTGAAGACGAACTTCACGGATCTGCGGGTCGAGGAAGCCACGGATCACGGCCTGACGATTTCGCAGATCGACACCGAGGGTGAGGATGTTACACCCGTCAGCGAACGCAACTGGCTGCTCAAGCTACGGCTCGCCAATGACGCGCCCGCCTCGCTGGCATTTCAGTTTCCAGAACCTTTGATTCCCGGCGCGAAGACGGTTTACAAACGCTACGCCGATGCCGATCTCGTCGAGGTGAAATCGGATCTGGCGCTTGCGGGGGTGGTGTTGCGCCCTCGTCCGTGGTGGCATTGGCTGGCGTTGGGCACGGCTTTGCTGGCAGCGATTGGCGGGATCGTCTGGTGGTCACGGCGTCATCAGCCGGCCTTTGCGCAGGACAAACCGCTCTACATTTTGCCTGAGCCGGCGACGCCGTTTACCGTCATCGCCCTGCTACGCCGGATGCACGGCGACACGTCCTTGCGCTGGTCGGATGCGGATCGCGCGGACCTCGCGCAAAATATTCAACGGCTGGAAAATCATTTCTTCGCCCGCGAGCGCAACGGCCATCCCGAGCCGGATCTGACCGGGACCGGGCGGCGTTGGGTCGAACTGGCGGGGAACGGGAAGTAAATTGCATCAAGCAACTCATCGCCGGCGGCCAGCTTGAGTCGTCGGCGCTTCCCGCCAAACCACGGCAGGCTATACAGGTGATTCCGGTCCACGAACTCCTTCAGTAATTCCACATTGGTCCGGCAGGCCGCATCCGGTCGGGCGGAATTCACCAGCACGATGCGCGCGTTCCGCGCCGCCACGGGGGGGAGCGCGCTCACGGTCAACCGCACTTGATTCACCACGCCCAACCGGTTCGGGCTAACAACGACGGGCGTGGCTCGCAACGCCAGGAGCAAATCGCGTGAATCAAAATCCTCACCCAGCGGACTGAGCAAACCGCCCGCGCCTTCGACGATGACGATTTCAAACGGATTTGCGATGCGGCGAATGTGCGCCACGACTTCGCGCAAGCGCACGCGTTTTCCCTCGTTTCGTGCTGCCAGCACCGGAGCGATGGCCGCACGGAAGTGCCACGGGTTGACTTCGTCCATCGCGAGATTTTTTCCGGCGGCGGCGCGCAACGTCAGCGCATCCTCGCGTCCGCCGGAGCAAACCGGCTTGAACGCCACCACCCGAACTCCGCGTTCACGCAGACGCCGGGTCAGTAGCGCCGCGAGAACAGTCTTGCCCACGCCCGTGTCCGTGCCGGTGACGAAAATGAACTTGGTATTCACGGAAGAAGCTTGGAATCGGCCAGCAAACTGGTCTGGAGGTAAAGGCTGAACTGCTGTCGCTTCGCGACCACGTCGTTGTGTCCCAGGTCGGTGTGGATGAAGACGAATTGGTTGGTGCGGAGTTGGTGGGTTACCAAATTCGCCTCGGTGACGGCCAGGAATGGCGTGCCGCGTTTTGTCAGTTGCGCCATCATGGCTTCGGCATCGTCCTTCGTGCCGCCGCCATCGGTGTAGATGTTGATCAGACGGCCCGGATGTTTGTCGGACCAGGCCAGAAACTTTTCGGTTTCGGCGTAAAGCGCGTCGAAGAGCCAGACTTCCTTCACCTTGGCCGCCAGCCCGCCCCGGTCGAGGATGGCCGAGATCACGCGATAACCGCCGCTGTGGCCGGAGAGGATGATATTGCCTACCACGAAACCTTTTTTGAAAGCCCCGCTTTGCTTCAGCGTGGCGGCGAGTTCCTCCACGAAACGTTTGAAGCCATCCGGGTCCTCCAGTTTTCCGCCGAAAGAATCCGGCGCATTATGCGGGCCTTCGGGTACGATGAGCACGGCGTTCTTACCGCCCGCCACGAACTGCTCGATCAATTGAAAGCCCTCAAGAGTTCCACCCACGGTGTTGTTCCAACCGTGAAAGTGAATCACCACATCAACGCGGCCCGTTTCGCGAAAACCATTCGGAACGAAGATCGCAACGCTGCTGTCGGAGTAGTGATCCTTGGCCGGGTAAAGCTTATCTTTGTGGTTGTGCCCGGCGAGACGGGTGGGATGCGGAAACGGGGCGGAGACGAATTGCGTGACGATGAGCTGTCCCTGAGGGGCGTAGGTTTCCTCCAGCGAAGCAGCGCAACCCACGGCAAGCGGAACAAACAGCAGCAGGAGCAAGGCGAAGGACACTTTCATCGTGGGCAGCATGACAAAAACCCCGAGGCACGAAAGGCTAATTCAATTCCGCTTTCACCATACGCCGAGGCCCTTCAACTGTTGCTCCGCCTGCGCGGCCCAGCCGCGATTCGCCGCAGGGCTGGCCGGGCTGGGATGGAGAATTTTGGCGACCTTCAAATCTGAGCCGGCGAAAAGCGCAACGCCACGTTGCTGTGCGAAGTCGCCAACACCGATGAGCCATTCCGGCTGGAGGACTTCCACAACCCGCCGCAGATGCTCGTCACAGGCGGCGTAGAGTTTCGTCGTTTGACGCGTGATCAACTTGTCCGGCGTGAGATTGCGGCCGGATTTTTCGAGAAACGCCAGCGGGCAGTAGTTGGCGACAAAGTGATCGGCGAAGAAATCTTCCGCCCGCCCGAAGCGCGCCGCGAACAATCCCCACAGTCGTTGCCCACTGACTTCGGAGCGTTCGCAGCCGAAGCCTTGCACGGGACGCTTGGGATGTTCCTTTCCCGGTTTGCCGATCGTCGCGCTGATGCCCAACCAGTCGCGCACGGCGGCGACCTCGCCAAACGGCACGCCAGTCTGTGCCATGCCGAACGGTCCGGGATTCATCCCGAGGAAGAGGACGCGCTTGCGGCCGCGGCCAAATGTTTTCAGGTACGCCTCATGCGCTGGCCAGGCGTAATCGAGTGGATTGTAAACATGCGAGACGGGCGCAGAAAACTTCAAGGCAGACACGGTGGTGCGCAGTTCGCGGGCGGCGTTGACGAGTGGCGCGGACATTTCTATGGCCCGCTTTCTGCCAGTCCACGCCAGTTCGCGCGAGCCAAATCGAGCGCAAGAATGGGACACCGTGTCCTTTTTACCACGGCGTGGCGGCGGCGGGACGACCGGCGGAAAGCGGCGTTGCATTTGGAAATGCTCCGCCCTAAGCTGGCCAGCAGATTGCTAACGTAAAGTCGTCCCGCGCGTCGTGTTTGAGCCTGCAAGCGCGCGGGCCGCAGAAGATCATGGCAACAACACTAAGTCAGGGCGAAGAAGCACAGTTGGCGCAGACGATTGAGATGTTCGAGGTGATCACTCAATCGCAGCCGCACGACTATCAGTCCCTCGAAATCCTCAAGGAGGCTTACAGCAAGCTGGGCCGGCAACCGGACGTCGTCGGCACTTCCAAGCGCATTGCCCAAGCCTACGTGCAGATGGGGCAGTATTCCTCCGCCATTCTCGAATACGAAACCATCCTCCAGCAATTTCCCAACGACCCCGACGTTCAAGCCGCGCTCAAAGACATCGAAAGCAAGGCCGACAACGTGACGATCGAGCCTCCACTGGGAGAAACCGCGATCGCCAGCAAGTCCGCCGCAACTGCGCAAACAACGGCCAACAAGGTGGCCGCCGGCAAGGCCGCCCCATCCGAGGTCGAAGACGGTCGCAAGTCCATGTATAAAGTGTTTGTGGACGGCAAGATTGTGACGGCGGCGGATTTCAATCTTTGCTGGCATAAGACCGACCTGAGCGCCCCCCCCAACGGCGTAATCGAACCGTTCATTCAAGTTTTGGCGGACAAGGGAATTCTACCGGTGGATAAGTCCATCAAAATGCTTACGGACAAGACCCGCATCGCCTATCTGCCACTGGAGAAATACGACATCGACATTGATCTGGCGCGCGGTTTTCCGGCGGTGACCTGTCGGCGTTGGTGCGTGCTGCCATTTGACCGCATGAGCAAATCCGTGCTCGTGGCCACCGCCAATCCCTTCAACCAGCAGGCCGCCAAGGAACTCGCGGAAGCCACCAGCAACCGCTTGCTTTGGTATCTCGTGCAACCTGGAGAACTCATCAAAAACCTCCGTAAAGCCTTCCGCTGACCATGCCTCCCGTTAAATCATTTGGTGAACGCATCGCAGACGCTCTTATCGAGGACGGCCTGCTCACTGCAAAGCAGGTCGAGGAATTGATGGAGCGCCAGAAAAAGGAAGGCACGCGCTTCATGAAGCTCGTCCTCGAAAAAGCCTACGTCAGCGAGCAGGACATGACCGTCTCAATGGGCCGCGTCCTCAACGTCCCGCCCATCAACCTCTCCCGCATCAGTATCCCGGCCGAAATCGCCGAGCTTCTGCCACGCGAAATCGCGCACAACCACAAGATCGTCCCCATCTCGCGACTGGAAAACAAGCTCTTCGTCGCGATGGCCGATCCGCTCAATGTCCTCGCCATTGACGACGTCAAGCGCATCACCAAACTCGAGGTCCAGCCCCTGATCGCCTCCGACAAGGCCATCCTGGACAAACTCAACAATCTCGATTCCTCCAAAAGCGGCAGTATGGAGGAAATCATCGAGGACGCGAAAAAGAAGGGCGATGCGGAACTGGAATCCGAGAACGTCGAGACCGTTAAAGAGACTACGGAGGAAGTCAACCTCGACCAACTCGCCGCGTCTTCGGAGGAAGCGCCGGTCATCAAGCTGGCCAACATCATCCTCGTCCAAGCCATCAAGGATCGCGCGAGTGACGTGCATATCGAGCCGTTTGAAAAAACGCTCCGCCTGCGCTATCGCGTGGACGGCGTGTTGCAGGACGCCACCCCGCCACCCAAGCAGATGCAGCTCGCGCTCGCTTCGCGCTTTAAAATCATGTCCAGCCTGGACATTGCCGAACGCCGCCTGCCCCAGGACGGGCGTATGCGCGTGCGCGTCGGCGGCAAGGACTTTGACCTGCGCGTTTCGATTCTGCCCACCGTTCATGGTGAGAAGATCGTTCTCCGCGTTCTCGACAAGACGAATCTCTCCGCCAGCCTCGACAAACTCGGGCTGGATGCGGACACGTTCCAGCAGTTCAAATCGGCCGTGGATGCGCCGCACGGCTTGATCCTCGTCACCGGCCCCACCGGTTCCGGCAAAACCACCACGCTATATTCCGCACTGAACGAACTCAACAATCCGATCTTCAACATCGTCACGGTGGAAGACCCGGTTGAATTCCAGATCCCCGGCATCAATCAGGTGCCGGTGAAAAAGGAAATCGGCCTCTCTTTCGCCAACGCGCTGCGCTCAATCCTGCGCCAGGACCCGGACATCATCATGATCGGCGAAATTCGCGACACCGAGACGGCGGAAATCGCCATCGAAGCCGCGCTCACCGGCCACCAGGTTCTGAGCACCATGCATTGTAACGACGCGCCTGGCGCCATCGCGCGGCTGGATGACATGGGGGTCGCGCCGTTCCTGATTTCTTCCTCGGTGATTCTTTCCTGCGCGCAGCGGCTCATGCGCCGGATCTGTTCGCACTGCAAGGAGCCGGTCACCTATCCGGCCAAGATGTTCCAAGACCTGGCGATTGATCCGAGCATATTCGACGGTGTGACGCTTTATCGAGGTCGTGGTTGCGAACGTTGCAAAGGCTCGGGGTACGCGGGCCGGCTCGCCATCATCGAGGCCATGACCATCACGGACGAAATTCGCAAACTGGTCATCGCGCGCGGCAGCACTCGAGAAATGGGCAAGGTTGCCATCGGCCAGGGCATGCGCACCCTGCGCATGATCGGATTGGATCGCGCCCGCGATGGCGTGTCTACGCTCGAACAGGTTCTTTTGCTCACCTCGGCCCACTGAACAGACGGACGCATCGACTCAACGATCGTGCATCGCGGCGATCAGATATGGGCGGCCACACGTGCGATGCTCAAGCACAGCCGCCCGGCCTTCATGGTTTTTGATTTCCAACGCGCCCTGTTTCTGGAATATCCACGCCATGCAAGTTCCTTTGCTGAATCTCAAAGCGCAATATCGCGCGATCAAGGCCGACGTTGACCAGGCGGTCGCCGAAGTCTTTGAGTCACAGTATTTCATTCTCGGCCCGAAGGTTCAGTCCTGTGAGGAAAAGCTGGCGCAATACTGCCGCTGCCCGCACGCCGTTGGGGTTTCCTCCGGCACCGACGCGCTGTTGATTGCGCTCATGGCCGAAGGCATCGGCCCGGGCGATGAAGTCATCACCCCGCCGCACTCCTTTTTCGCCACCGCCGGCTGCGTCGCCCGGGTCGGCGCGCGGCCCGTGTTGGTGGATGTTGATCCGGCTACGTACAATCTGCGCCCGGACCTGATCGAAGCCGCAATCACGCCGCGCACCCGTGCCATTATTCCGGTCCACCTGTTCGGCCAGATGGCGGACCTGGACCCGATCATGGAAATCGCCGGACGCCACAAATTGATCGTAATTGAAGATGCCGCTCAAGCCATCGGCTCGGAGTACAAAGGCCGGCGCGCCGGCGCGATTGGCCACTATGGTTGTTTCTCGTTTTTCCCGTCGAAGAATCTCGGCGCTGCCGGCGATGGCGGACTGGTCACCACCCAGGACGCGGAACGCGCGGAAAAACTGCGCGTCATCCGCATGCACGGGTCGAAGCCCAAGTATTACCACAAGGTCATCGGCGGCAATTTCCGACTCGATGCGCTGCAAGCCGCCGTGATCGAAGCCAAGCTTCCCTACCTGGACGGCTGGACGGCGCAACGGCAGGCGAACGCTGCTCGTTACAACGAACTTTTTCAGCAGTCCGGTCTGGTGAAGCGCAAGTTGTTGAGTTGTCCGATCGAAGCGCCGCAGCGCCGCCACATTTACAATCAATACACCATCCGCGTGGAACGTCGCGATGCACTGCAAACGCACCTGACGCAGGCTGGCATTGGCAACGAGATTTACTATCCCGTGCCGTTCCATTTGCAGGAATGCTTTGCCTATCTTGGCGGAAAAGCCGGCGACTTTCCCGCAAGCGAATCCGCGGCGAACCAGACGCTCGCCATCCCGGTTTTTCCTGAGATCACCCCCGCACAGCAGGAATATGTCGTCTCGACCATCGCGGCGTTCTATAATTGAATGCGTGGCCAACCATCCCAACCAGACGACATTCGCCGGGTCGCGGCCACGGCGCAAGGCGCTTCAAAATTGAGGCTCTGCAGCCCGGAATAACGTCTGGCCGGAAAAAGATTCTTCCTGCACGAAGCCGGCTTGGGTAGCTTGCGTCGCTGTGCGTCGGACACACGACGCGCTTGATGAAATCACCAGATTCACGTAACTCCGGGCAGTCTTCCTTCCGCCGCTACCGGCGGTTGCTCCCGTTTATCAAACCGGCGCGCTGGTATTTTCTCGGCGGATTGGTGGCCGGTTTGATCTACGCCGTAAGCACAGGCGCTGGACTGCCCGTCATGATCAAGACCGTCCTGCCGGTAATCTTCGGTCAAGAGTCCGAGCCAAAGGAGGTTTCCCCCAAGCTCCTTGCCATTGCCGAGTTCTTTCATCTCGACGGTGTGGTGCAGAATTTCAGCCTGGCAGCACTGGCCCAGTCATTCTTCGGCGAGGATTACCGAGACAAACTGCTACTGACCGCGTGCCTCGCGCTGCCGTTGATCTTTCTGGTCCGCGGCATTGCGGCCTTTCTCAATCGCTATCTCCTGAACAAAGTGGGCTTCATCGCGCTCGAGAATATTCGTGTGGCGGCATTCGCGCGCTTGCAGGAGCTGCCGCTGGACTTTTATCACCAGCACAAGTCCGGTGACCTCATGGCCCGTTTGCTCAACGATACCGAGCAACTCCGGCAGGTGGTCGTCAAGACCAGCGGCGAAGTCATCAAACAGCCGCTCACGCTTCTGGCCGCGTTGGGCTATCTGGTGTTTCTCTCCATTGGGGAACGCAGCGTCATGTTCACCCTTGTCGCCATGTTGAGCGCGCCACTGTGCGTGTTGTTGATCCGCCTGGCGACCCGACGGCTGCGCAAACGCTCGGCACAACTGGCCCAGGCCACAGGTGAATTGACCGCCACCGTCTCCGAAACCCTCCAATCCCCGCTGGAAGTCCAGGCTTACAACCTGCAACAACAACAAACCGCTCGCTTCACCGCCCAGGTCCGCCACATCTTCCGGCTCGGCCTCAAAACAGTTTTTTATCAGGCGATCACCAATCCCGCAATCGAGGTTGTTTCCGCGTGTGGTTTTGTGGGCGCACTGTACTTCGGCGTGCGGGCGGGAATGGACTTTGCCACCTTCAGCTCCTTGAGCATTGCGCTTTATCTTTGTTACGACCCCATCAAGCAGTTGAGCAATCTCTACGGTCACTTCAAGATCGGCTCGGCTTCACTGGAGCGGATTGAACACATCCTCGACGCCAAGGATAGCGTGCCGCCGCCCGCAGCGCCGAAGCCGCTGCCGGCAGCGTCCGCCCCGTTGGAGTTTCAGAATGTTACCTTTCGCTACGTCTCTCGCGCCAAGGACGCGCCCGCCGCCCTGACGGAAGTGAGTCTTAAAATTGAGCCCGGCGAAGTCGTCGCGCTCGTCGGGCACAGCGGCGCGGGCAAGACCACGTTTGCCATGCTCATTCCGCGCTTTTACGATCCTACCGCCGGCTGCGTCACCTGTGGCGGCGTGGACTTGCGCGATTTGGACAAAGCCGCGTGGCGGGACCGCATCGCCGTCGTACCGCAGATGCCCGCGCTGTTCAACGCCACCGTCGCGGAGAACATTCGCGCCGGCCGGCTAAACGCAACCGACGCCGAGGTGCGTGAAGCGGCGGAGAAGGCCTTTGTGGCGGATTTCATCGCCAGCCTGCCGCAAGGTTACGACACGCTGGTAGGTGAGCGTGGCGCAGCTTTGTCCGGTGGCCAACGGCAACGCATCGCCATCGCCCGGGCATTTCTCAAGAACGCGCCGATTTTGATTCTCGACGAAGCGACCAGTGCACTGGATTCGGAGAGTGAAGCGCGGGTGCAACAGGCGCTGCGGGAATTGGTGCAAGGCCGGACCACGCTGATGATCGCGCATCGGTTCAGCTCCATCAGCCTGGCGGCGCGCGTGTTGGTGTTCGAGGAAGGGCGGATCACCGGCGACGGAACGCCAACCCAACTGGCGGAAACGCATCCGGTGTACCAGCGGATGTGTGAATTGCAGCAATTGGGCTGAGCACGGCTGCCGTTACGCCTGCGCGTCGTCTTTCACCCTTTCACGCAAGCGGGCCATTACCGCAATGGCAAATTCACGTTCCCGACCAGCCCAGCCACGCAGCCGGCAATAATGAGTCAGCAGCCGCAGGCTGGCGAACCGTCCGCCGGGGCCGAGCTTGTTGATGTAACGCGCGAACCGATAGAAGTCGTCCACGGTCGCGCGCCAGTTGACCGGTCGGCCCAAAAACTTCGCGCGCTCCAGATCCACCAGCCAGGGTTGCAGCCGTTCATCCAACAGCACGTTGTTGATGGTCAGGTCACCGTGCGCGAATCCTTGCTCGTGCATGCGCGCCACCGCTTTTGCCGTCTGTTCCACCGCGGCGGGGGAAAAACTCCGGTGCCGCCGGGCGTGCTCGCGAAGCGATGCAACGGAAACGATCTCCTCCATGAGCAGATAACCCACCACCGGTTTATGCAGGACGCGGATGATGCCCGCCGCCAGAACCCGCGGAACGGGAAGGCCCGCCTGCTCGAAGGCCAGGCCATTTTTGAACGCGCGCATCGGCCCCGACACGCGGAAGAAATCACGGAACTTGGCCATGGGCTTGCCATAGTTGGTTCGTCGCAACAACCAGCGGTCGCCGTTCAACGCCGGCCAGACAACACGCCCCATCGTGACCAGGAACGTGTCATGGATCAGCCGGTCCTTGTCCAGCAGCCAGGCGTCCGGTTCGCGCAGCAGGTCCTGGATGTCCGCAGCCAACGCCGCAGAACGCACCTTCCAGCGCACGCCACCAGCCCGGAGTGCGACCGGCGAAATGCCGTGGTACCTCAGTTCGTGAGCAACGCGTCGGCTCGACTGCGGTTGTTCGGACGCTGGCAGTGAATTCATTTGGGACGTTGTCTCCCGAGCGCCGATGCCAGGCCAACCGGCTGCACCGGAACTGCAGGAGCAAATTCGTGGCTGGCACTTTCTTGAAGAAGGTCTCCGGGGTCAAGTCCCGCGGGAGGGGGACGCGCGCCGGTTTCTTGCCACGATGGTTTGCCACGCTTGCCACGCCCTTGGTGGCGCATCACAATCTGCCCCGCCACCGGAGAAGCGTGGCCTCGAAACTCGACGATCCATGAGCAGCGAAGTTCCCACCACGAATTGGGGAAATCATCGTCCGGCCGGATGGCGGGCGGTCTGGCTGCGTTTGTTGCATGCGTTGCCATCAGGTGCGGCCTGGCGACGCATCGCCCTCTGGCTGCGAAAGCCATTGAAGCAGGCGCTGGGTGAACTCGCGGACATCGAGGTTTGGGGTTTGAAGCTGAGACTTTGCAGCCGGGGAAATCTTTCCGAGCAGCGGCTGTTGCTCATGCCGCAGTTTCTGGACACGACCGAGCGCAACTTCCTGGCCCGCGAACTGAAGGCTGGCGATGTGTTTCTGGACATTGGCGCCAATGTGGGGGTTTATTCCCTCTGGGTCGCGTCCCGTTGCGAGGCTGGCGTGCGCGTGGAGGCCTTTGAACCCGACCCGGAATTGTGCCGGCGCCTGCGGTTCAATCTCCAGACCAACGGAATCACCCGGGTTACGCTGCACGAATTTGCGCTGGGACGCGCCGCCGGGGAGGCCACCTTGGTGGCCGGCCAGGGAAACTACGGCGAGAACCGGATCGAAACCAGCGGGTCGGCGGGTCGGCGGGTGCGGATTGCCTGTCTCCCCGATGTCTTGCGCGAAAGCGGGATCAAGCACGTCAAGGCGTTGAAAATTGACGTGGAAGGTTTTGAAGTGGACGTGTTATCACCGCTGTTTGAACAGGCCAGCACAGACCTGCTTCCGGAAATCATTGTTTGTGAACTCACGTCTCATGTGGAGCGCGCGCCCTTGCATCAGTTGCTCGCCCGGCACGGCTACCAGCTCGAAGGTCAGGGCCGGTTGAATGGCATTTTTCGCCGCAGCGCTCGTTGAACGTCACCGCAATCGGAGAGGATACGCCTTGCTCGCTCCGCAGGGGATGAATACGATGGCAGCCCGCTGCATATGAGCACAACGTCCACCGCGCACATCGAGCAATACCAGCAATTGCACCGCACCAAACGGTACGGTGTCTCGGGGTACAAATTTGCTTCGCATATCAAGCTGTGCATCCTGGAACTGCGACCGCAAGCGGTGCTGGATTACGGATGTGGCCAGACCAATCTGGCAGATGCCGTGGATTTCCTGGGAGCGTCGTTCCACCGTTACGACCCCGCCATTCCCGAGATCAATCGGAAGCCCATAGACAGGGCAGACTTTGTAATCAACACGGACGTGCTCGAACACGTGCCAGCGGAATGTATTGATGACCTGCTGGGAGATATTGCCGGCCTGACTTCACACGCCTTTTTCAGCATCGCCACCAGTCTGGCCCAGGAAATACTGCCGAATGGCCAAAACGCCCATTGCACCATCAAGACGGGCGAGGAGTGGCTGGCCACTATTTCACGTCACTTCCCACAGAGCGAGATCTTGCGCTGTTCCCGCAAGAACACCGTTCTGATACTCACTTGGAAATCCCGCGCTCGTGACCTCATTGAACAGGTGGACGAACATTACAAACTGAAACGCCGCGCTGAGAAACTCAGCCTCGGCCGGCTTTTCAAAAAATTCCGCTAACGCCCAACCTCCTCACCTTCCATCATGGCGAAGCAATTCGAAAAACTCATCCGTTCAGTGTTCCTGCGAAAGGCAGCTGCGGAAGCTGAGTTTGTCATCCGGCGCAAGGCGGCGGCCCTCCAGTCAGAACTAGCCGCACGGGCCATGCGCCGCAGCGCCGATTTTGTGGAGCGGCAGATGTCTTCAGCGCTGTCATGCCAGAACCGGCTGGAGCACCTCACGTTTGCTTCCAGTCATGCCGGCGAGGGAGCGTTGCTTGAGTTTGGGGTCAACCAGGGCGTTACGATCAATCATCTGGCCCGATTGTTTCCACAACACACCGTGTATGGATTCGATAGTTTTCGCGGACTGCCAGAAGCCTGGAGCGGCTATCGTTATTCCAAGGTCAACTTCGATCGGCAAGGCAGACCGCCCGCGGTGGCTTCAAACGTCAAGCTGGTGGTGGGATGGTTTAACGAAACCCTGCCCGATTTTGTCGCGAAACTTAATGTGGGCGTTTCTCTCGTTCACATTGACTGCGACATTTACAGTTCCACCGTGACCGTTCTGGAGCACCTGGCGCCCAAGCTGGCCACCGGCTGTGTCTTGGTGTTCGACGAATTTTTCAATTACCCGAACTTCGAGCAGCACGAGTTCAAGGCGTTCTTTGAATTCGTGGAAAAGCACCAGGTGACCTACGATTTTCTGGGCTACGCGGGCGAACAGGTTTCGCTGAAGATCAAGACCATTGCCGCCCGTTGACGGATCGTTCCGACGTGACATCGCGCGCAGACCAGAACTTGCGCTTGGCCGGCCTCCTGCCAGTGACTATGCTGCGGAAGCGCAGGACCATGCTTTCGATGATTGTAGCGCGCCGATTCTTTCCATGAATGTTGTTAGCAAAGCGATTCGCAACGGAGCCCGCCGCGCGGGTTACGCCCTGGTCCGCTGCCAGCGTAACAATGGTTATCCGCTGGATTTCACGCCGGGCGAGATCAAGTTGATTGATGCCGTCCGACCCTACACCAAGACGACGCCGGAGCGGTTGCATGCCCTCATCCATGCGATTCGCTACCTCCACACCAACCAGATCCCGGGCGACATCGTGGAGTGCGGCGTCTGGCGCGGAGGCTCAATGGTCGCCGCGGCTAAGACGCTTATGGAAGTCGGCGACACGAGCCGGTCACTTTATCTGTACGACACCTTTGAAGGTATGGTGA
>Ga0315910_10002463_pt1 | contig 16259 bp, 16 predicted proteins | sample EdamamesoilMG_FD_204470 | JGI IMG/M metagenome (GOLD analysis project Ga0315910, IMG submission 204470) | Garden soil microbial communities collected in Santa Monica, California, United States - Edamame soil | ecosystem: Environmental > Terrestrial > Soil > Garden | place: USA: California... | reverse complement strand
ATGACGTTTCGCTGGTCAAAGGCTACCACACCGCCCGCACAGAGGCCGAGAAAGCCTTCGGCAACTCCGGCGTTTACATCGAGAAACTCATCGAGAATCCGCACCACATCGAGTTTCAGATTCTGGCCGACCAAAAAGGGCATATCATCCATCTCGGCGAACGCGATTGCTCCATTCAGCGCCGCAACCAGAAGGTAGTCGAAGAAACGCCCTCGCCCCTCATCGAACACAAGTTCAAGAAACTCCGCGACAAGATGGGCAAGGCCGCCATTAAAATCGCCGAAGTCGCCAACTATACCAATGCCGGCACGGTCGAGTTCATTGTGGACAACCAGGGGAATTATTACTTCCTCGAAGTCAACAAGCGCATTCAGGTGGAGCACCCGATCACCGAGGAGGTCACCGGTGTTGATCTGGTCCGGGAACAGATTCTCGTCGCCATGGGCGAATCGTTAAAAATCTCCCAAAGCGATGTGGAGTTCCGCGGCCACGCCATCGAGTGTCGAATCAATGCCGAAGACCCGTTCGACGAGTTCCGGCCCAGCCCGGGGCGGATCGAGATGTATTATCAACCCGGCGGTCGCGGCGTCCGCGTGGACACACACGCTTATGCCGGTTACACCATTCCGCCAACCTATGATTCCATGATTGGCAAGCTGATTACCTACGGCAAAGACCGTCGCGAAGCCATGGATCGCATGAGCCGCGCGCTGAGTGAATACATGATCACCGGCATCAAGACGACCATCTCCTTCCAGCAGGCGATTCTGCAGGACCCGAATTTCCGCCGCGGCGTTTACTCGACCAGCTTCGTGGAGCAACTTTTAAGCGGGGCGCGGCGGGAGTTGATGGATGGGAAAGGCTGAGGCTCGTATTCGGCTGTGGTAATCGCCCCATCATGCATAATAATTACGCCGTGACGTTCCTCACTGGGGATGGTCAATTGTTTTGCCGGTGGAAACCATAAACGACTCGCACCAGTGGCTGGGTTTCGGAGTCGGATGATTCTCCGGTTGGCGTGGTTTCCGGCTCAATGAGAGAGCGATGTGCCCGGCTCGGGAACCAGCGGGAAAGTTTATCAAAATCCGGGCGTTGACACGCTGATAGCCAGCCACTAGGCTGACTTTGTTAATCGAACAACTCAATTACTGCCATGCTGCTCCGTATCAGTCTCATCATCGCAATCGTTGCCGCGCTTGCCGTTGGCGTGTTGAACTTCGTCCTCGTCAAGGAGAAGATTGAAACCACCGAGCGCCACCGCGCCGAGGAGCAGACGGCCAAGGAGGCGGCCCAAACCGAACTCGCCAGCACTAAGAAGGACTTGGAAAAAACCACCGCTGACTTGAAGAACACCAAGGAAACGCTGGCCACCACCGAAGCCGACCGCGACAAGTTCCAGGCAGAAGCGACCGCAGAAAAAAGAAAGGCCGCCGACCTCACAGCCAAGCTTGCCACGACCACTGCGGAACGAGATGACGCCCAAGCCCAACTCGCCGCCTACAAAGCCACCGGCTATGAGCCGGCCCAGATTCTTGGCTTTGACAAACAGTTCAAGGAACTGCGCGAAGCGATCGAGGCAACCACCTTGGATAACCGGATGCTCGTTCGTAAACTCACCAGAGTTGAGAACCAACTTGCCGAGATTATCCAGCCGGGTTGGCGTCCTCCCCTATTGCCCGCCGGCTTGCGCGGCAAGGTGCTCGTCAGCGATCCGAAATGGGACTTCGTGATTCTGGATGTGGGCGAAGACCAGGGCGTCATCGAAAAGGGCGAGGTGCTCGTCAGTCGCAACGGAAAGCTGGTCGCCAAACTGAGTGTGCGCTCGGTGGATAAGAACCGCTGCATTGCCAACGTTCTTCCCGGGTGGAAAATCGGCGACGTGATGGAAGGCGATCAGATTCTCCCCGCGTCGTGAAAGGCTTTTCCCCCAGTCTTGCGAAATTGTTGGGCCTCCTGCTTCTGGCTGTGGCAGCCATGTTTCTGAATGGATGTGCCACAGCCGACCCCGACAACGCCTCCGCGCGGCCGTGGAATTCTCCCAAGTCCTGGGAATCCGGCCTCCCGTCGGGCGCCTTTGAGGGGCGTTGAGTCCCGGCTCAACTTCCACACCGGAAAAATCCCGTCGGCGTCACGACGCGTTGCATCGTGATATCATGTGCCTCAGCCGGGATTTCATCCAGCCATTGTTCGTCGAATGCCACGCCGCAAAGAAGTGTGCCTTGGGCATCTCTCAGCCACCGGTCGTAATAACCCTTACCGCGTCCCAGCCGGCGGCCCTGTCGGTCAAACGCGACCCCCGGCACCAGAATCAAATCGAACTGCGATAACGCCACTTCGGGGCAAGTTACGGCTGGTTCGCGGACTTGGAACCTGCCAATACGGATGTCCTGTTCGAGATCACGCACCTGACCCGCGGCGTAGGCTGAACGCTCAGCCGAGAAGCGCGGCAGGGCCGCAGTTTTCCCGGATGCGAGACTTTCCTCTACCAACGGCCAGATGTCCGGCTCATCCGCCATCGGCGCGAAAAAAAGAATCGAGCCTGCGGTCTGCCAAATCGCCTGCTGCCGTAACCGGGAACAGATTTCGCGCGAAGCGGTCGCGCGCGGTTGGGAACTCAAAGCGTTTAGCCGGGTGCGGACTTGTTGACGCAAGCTGGCCTTGGCGGAGTGGACAGGGGTGCTCATGGCAGGAACCAAGCGGCCTTGCCTCGATTTGTTGGACAGCTTGTGAGTACATAAGGCATGGGGTTCTTTTAGTTGAGTTGCATTTAATAGTCCACAGGGGATTGATAACCAGAGCGCCGGCGGGAACTCCGCTCATTTTTCGGTGAAGCGGAACCCATCCAGAAGCAATACGTGAACAGTGTCCATGATGAGTTTTTCCACTCCCGGTGCGATGCGCGCGGGCCAGCCGTAATACGTCATGGCGCCACCGCCTTCGTAACCGCCCTCGGTCAGGATGCGCTCGGACGGAATGTAGCAGGGCACGTCGTTGGCGTAGGCGTTGACCCACATTCGCTCCGGATCGAACTCCTTCTTCAATCGCAGCGAGTAATCCACCACGACTTCGCCGGGCAGAAAAACCATCGCGAGGTCATTACCGAAACTCCACGTCTGGACGAGATACGGAATGCTCGTAGGCAACGAATCACCGCGATCCAATTTGGCCAGCGTCCACCGCGCGTGATAGCCGACGTAATTGGTTTCCTTGGCTCGGGCCTCGAACTCTGCACGTGTGGGTGGGGTATCGAGCGGGATCTGAATTTCACTCGCGCGACAATCCATCTTCCCCTGAACGGGAGTGAGCTTGCGTTGCAGCAGTTGGTTGACGTTGGTTGCGATTTCTCCCCCGTGTTGCTGGGCGAAGTTGAGTCCGGGTCGCGGTTGAGGATTCGCGTCCGCGCCACAGCCGATGGCCACCAGCACCGTTGCGCCCGGATGATCGCGCTCCAGAAACTCCTGCGCGTAACCCGCCCAATCGCCGCAGAGCGCGTTGTCCCTGGGATCAATCGTGGTGCAATGACAGGCGTAATTGGCAAGCAAGGCGCGCAGTCCGCCCGCCGGGTCCGTGACCGCGAGCATCGGCAAATCGTGATCCACCGGGCCGCCTTTCGTGCGGCGATTCGCGGCAAAGCCAGCCTTGCCCTGCGCCCAACTCAGCCGGCCCGGCTTGCGATCCTTCAGGGCTTGCACCGCGACACTCTCAATCGCATCTGTGAGCTCGCGGGTGTAACGCAGCACGTTCGCCTGATGTTCCGGCGGGAGAGGTTCGCCAAACAGCGTGGGCAGGTAGCCGTCGAGATAGGGCGCGGTGTGGCTGTGCGTGGAACAAATTGCGATGCGGCCGGGATTAATTTTCCGTTTCGACAGCCGCGCTACGACCTCATCACGCACATGCTTGGGCACGCCGGTATTGTCCACCGTGATGAGAATAGCTGCGCCTTCCCGGTCGCTGCCGATGGCGAGCGCCTTGGCCCAGAGTTTTTGCACGGCATTGGTGGCTTCGGTCTTGCGGATCGCGTAACCACTGAGGCGAATCGGGTAATCCGGTGTGATGTCCACTCGGGCTACGCCGATGAAGCGGGTGGGCGATTGGTCAGCGGCGAAACTCGTGACGAGCGCGCCAAAGACAATGGCAATCGCGAGGTGGCAGAAACGGTGCATAGCTGGTTCTCGACGGATGCTATGGAAACCGACGATGCACACGCAAGCGTGCAACTCAGGCTGGTGTGGCGCTCGCTCCCACTTCCGGAAACCGGGACCGCTCCCCACTACAGCTCTACCACGCGGCCAGTTTGCACGGAGTTCTCCTCCGCCTCGCAGATTTCCACCGCCCTCAGGCCGTCCTCCGCTGTGACCACGCTTGGTGCTTTGCCGGTTTGGATGGAGGTGAGCAAGTGACGGAGTTCTTCCACGTAGCCGTCCACGCCCTCGGGTTTGATCGTGCGCGAGGGTTGGCCTTCCTCATCCAATCGCAACGCGCCCGCGCCGCGGGTGCTGTCAAAGTCCAGGGTCGCCCGCTCGAACATCACGGTGTAGGACATGTTGAATCCACTCGTCAGCAGCCAGCTTCCTTCGGCGTAAACCGTCGCGCCACTCGCAACTCGGTATTGTGTGACCACATGGTCAATCGCGCCGCTGAAGCGGCTCAAGCCGGTGGAGAATACGCTTTTCGGTCGGCCAAAAATGAATTGCACGAAGTCCGTGTCATGGATGTGAAGGTCAAGCAACGCGCCGCCGGAATCGCCGCCTTTGAAATAACTGTCACGACTCCAGCCGGGCGGCGCTGACACACGACGAAAGCGCGCGGTCAGGAGTTTGCCGTAGGTGTTCTTGTCAACGAGTTCTTTCAGCCAGGACCAACCCGGCCAGAATCTCATGCACATGGCTGGCATGAAAAACCCTTTCGCTGATTTCGCGGCGTTCACGATTTCGAGTGCGATGGCGGAGGTGCGGGCCAGCGGTTTCTCGCAGAGGACGTGTTTGCCCGCCTGCAACGCTGCGATGGCTTGCGGCGCGTGAAGTGGCGTGGGCACGCAAAGGTCAATCAAGTCAACCTCTGCGTCCTTGAGCAAATCTTCGAGTTGTTTGTAAGCGCGAACGTCCCGGCCCAGGTTGAGCGCGTCGGAACTCCCGACGTTGCCACTGACGCCCGCTAGCACGCCGTTGACCGGCTGACGAAAGGCGTCGCACACGGCCACGAGGCGCGCGTTGGGGAGTTGTTGATATGACTTGATGTGCGTGATGCCCATGAAACCGAGGCCCACGACGGCGACATTTACGGGTTTGGAATTGGGAGGGTTCATTTCTTTGTGGGAGCGCCGATCTCCGGATCGGCTCGTTGGTTGCGTTTCGGAAACGCGCCGACTCGGAGGTCGGCGCTCCATTGCTAAATCTTCTCAACCATCTCACGTGCGGCGCGGATGTCGGCGACGCGCTGGGTGCCGGCTTCGCGTTCGATGCAAAGATCGCCCTTGAATCCCACCTGCGTGAGCGCGGTGAAGAACGCGCGCCAATCCACTTCGCCCGTGCCGGCGGGCACTTCCTCGCCCCAGGTGCCGGGGACTTTGGTGCGGCGCGCGTCCTTGATGTGGACCTGACGGATCCAGTTCCCCAGCTTGCGCAACGCTTCGATGGGATTGCCCTTGTCGTACAGAATCATGTTTGCGGGATCGAAGTTCACACCTACGTTCGATTTGGTAAGCTTGTGGAGAAAGTCAAAGAGCACGCCGGCGGTTTCCTGACCGGTTTCCAGACCAAGGGTTATCCCGCGCGCCTGAAAAATATCCGCCGTCTGAATCAACCGCTGTTTCAGCTTCGAGAAATTGGGATCGCTTTCCTCGTGCGGCAGAAAGCCGGCGTGAAACGTGATGAGCTTCAGCCCCAGTTTCCGCGCGAGGTCGGCCGTGGCCTGGATGTTCCGCCAGTTCTGCGCCCAGGTCGCGTCCGGCGCGATGCCGCCGGTGACGCGGATTTTTTCGAGCGTCGCATAATCTTCCCCCACGCATCCGAACATGCCGGAGACAATGCTGATGCCGGCGGCTTGAAGCAGTTCTGGCGTCTTGCCCCAGACAGCAGGTTCATCACGCAACGGGTCGAGCGCGAGTTGAACCCGGCTCACGCCGGTTTCTTTAAGCTTGGAAATCAAATCCTGCGGGCTGGTCGGTTGGAGCGACCAACTGCAAACCGCGAGGCGTTGGCTGAGTGGACTGACATTCATCGGGGGACAATGAAACAAGTTTGCAGGACGGCGACAATCTTCGTTTTCAGCTACAGCAATGTGAATGAACCGCCTCATTGAATTCGACGCCAACGACCTTTCGAGCTCGTCCTTTTCGCAGGTGTCGGTTTCGTTTCGAGGATGAACTCGCTCTTTTGGTCCTGTGGATGAAGCGAATTGGCACTCTCAAGGCAACGACCAAGAAGAACAGGCCTGCTAAAATCCAAAACGGCGCAGGCAATCCCACCACTCCCACGAAAAGAATCCGTTAAGCAGTTCCATACTTGGTTCAGGCAAACGAAATGTCTCGCTGTCGTGAAAGAAAACCGCGCCTTTGTCCGGCCAAGCTTTAGTCAGGCAATTACAGGCTTTTCTTCCAATCTCTATCTTCCTACCAACAATCTAGTCAAGCATGACCAAGTTCTTCATCCGGGGTGGCGCGGAGCCGTTGGGAAGCTCGGCGCGTGGCTAGGTCACGTCGTCGTCATAATCATTTCGTAATCGGCTTACCGTCTCTGCCGATGGAATCAGAATAGTCGGGGCGGCTCGAAAAGCGACTTGGACACCCCGTCTCCAAGATTGCTTTCATGACGTCCAGCACTATGGCTGGCGGCTCTTGCTGGCCGGCCTCTCGATAATACCAAACAACTCCGCCCTTCTCGCTCAAACTCCGAAGCGCCACTCGGAATTCATCAAATGTGACTGATTCGCCATCGACAGTGAGCCGTCCGTCCGAGAAAATCGCGACTTTTAGAACGGGCGCACCAGGCGGAGCGGGTTGCTTGCTGCATCCGCCAACAAGGAATGAGAGGAGGCATCCGATCAAAATGAAATGGCGGAACAGGGTCATGCGTGGGGAGTGGTCTAACTTGAACAGGTATTCGGCAGCAAAAAAACCGTGTATCCGCATCCGGCTTCGGGCAGTTTTTTTTTGCACAACCGCCTGTCCCGGCGGGCAACAGGATCGGTCGATGGCCTACGGTCCATCGCGCGACTTTGCGCCTGAGTCATTTTAGCGTCAAGGGGAGATGTCCAAATTGCGCGACCGGCATCACAGCATGATCTCAAGGCAAAGCTAATTTCCCGCAGCCAGTGTGTAAGTCTCGGGTGTTGGAGTGTAAGGCGCACCGTCACTTCTCCACCTCTAATTTGCCCCTTACGTCAGATTGCGCAGAAGTTGACCACATCATCATCGTGATTCTGGACTAGTGAGTAGGATGACCGATACCAAATCCACCATCGGAATCGTCATCCACTCCACCAGCGGATTCCGCGGATATGCAATCGTTTTTAGCTTTACACTTTAGGAATGAAATGATTCCAGTCGATCTGCTTTGCGTCGTTTTACAAGTGATTGATAACAAAATGTATATGCAATGCGTTCTGGCTATAAGAACTTGGTGGCACAGGCACTGCTAATCATGAGGTGTTCGTTCACCCAAAAACCAGTAGAGCAAAACGAAAACAAAAGTATGCAAATGATTAAAACCCTCGGCCTGACGCTCGCGGCGGCGGGAATGATGGCGATCACAGCGCAAGCTGTTCCCATCGCAGGAAACCTTTCCTTCGGCAGTTTCAACCCGCTATCACTTACTGGTGGCGCTGGCACTTTTCTGACGGCCACCGGCTTTGATTTTCCTGCGGGAGACAATGCAATTATAAACCTTGGTTCAACGGGTGATTTCTTGGCACAAGGTGCTGTGTTTCCCGCATTGGCCCAGTTCCATGATTTCACATTTGCTCCCTTACCGGTTGGTGGAGCTGATCCTGTATGGACGGTAAGTGCTGGTGGATTTAGTTTCGCACTACATTCGGTGACGGTTTCACGTACGGCTACTTCCATCTCGTTGACTGGAGTTGGGATTGTATCTAGCACGGTTGGTGGTCTTGACGATAATTCCGGAGACTTTCAATTCACCGTCCAAGGTAACTCCGCCGTTGAAACCATTTTCAGCTTCTCTGCTGATAATCACAGTCCATCCAGGACCCCTGACGGTGGCAGCACCTTGATCCTGCTCGGTAGCTCGATCGCGGGTCTGTTCTGCATCGCCCGGAAGTCCCTTCGGATCGCCTAAGCTAAACCCTTGCACTGCATCTTTTGGAAGATGCACCGCCGACGCCTTGCGTCGGCGGTCTTGCTTTGTACGTAGAACGAGGTTTTCATATGGCGCGTGCGTTGCACTCAATTTCACCACCACCAGAACCGTTCCTGGATATCCATATTCGTTTTCAAGACCGCCTTGCAGAAGCTCCCAGTCTCCAAACGCCACATTCGGATCATTGCTTGTTGATGGTTCTAGGTTTGACCCAGCGAACAGCTGCGCTTACAACACTCTCGCGGGGCAATCACCGTAACGACTCCTCCGTCCCGCGAACAAAGGACAACTATGAGCAAAATGGGATTTAGCCGGTGGCTCGCGATCAGCGTGACCACTGTCATTACGTCGGGCATCTTCACTTCCGCAGTGGCGACCGAAGATGGGAAGCTCCGCGTCATCTGTTTCGGCGCCCACCCGGACGACTGCGAATTGCAGGCTGGCGGCGTGGCGGCGAAATGGACCGCAAAGGGGCACAAGGTCAAATTTGTTTCCACCACGAACGGTGATATTGGCCACTGGCGCGAAGCCGGCGGCCCGCTGGCGCTGCGACGCAAGGCCGAGGTGGAAGCCGTGGCCAAGGCGTTGGGCATCTCCGTCGAGGTGCTGGACATCCACGACGGCGAACTGATGCCCACACTGGAGAACCGCCGGACCATCGTGCGCCTGATTCGCGAGTGGGGGGCAGACGTCGTCATCAGCCCGCGCCCCAACGACTATCACCCCGACCATCGTTACACGAGCATCCTGGTGCAGGACGCTGCTTTCATGGTGACCGTTCCTTTCTTCTGCCCGGACGTGAAGCCGCTCAAGACCAATCCCGTGTTCCTGTTCAACCCGGATCGCTTTCAGAAGCCGACCCCATTCCAACCGGACATCGTGATCAGCATTGACGACGTCATCGAAAAGAAGCTCAACGCCTTGGAGTTGCTGGTGTCGCAGTTCTACGAAGGCGGCGCTCTCGGCATGCCCGCGCTCGTGCCAGACGATCCCGACAAACAAGCGCAACGACGCAAGGAAGTTCGTGAAATGCTGGCGCGGCGCTATACCGCTCTGGCTGACCGCTTCCGCTCCAAACTCGGCGACTGGTATCCGCCAGACCAAGCTGCCAAGGTCAAACACGTCGAAGCATTTGAAATCTGCGAATATGGACGTCGGCCGGACAAGGCGGAACTCAAGCGGCTGTTCCCTTTCTTCGGCGAAACCGAATAACGCCTCCGTGTCGGTCACTTTGGTGTCCTTGTGGATCGCCGGGCTACCCGCACGTCATCCGGTGATGGTTGCTTGCCGCCAACCGTTTGATCTGTGTTGGTGGATCAGAACTGATCTTCCTTCTCCTTGAACAGGATGTTGAACGTAGTCAGCGAGCCGTAGCTGCGCGTGATGTATTGCTGCATCTCGACTTTCTCGCCGTCGCTGAGTTTCTCGTGGGCGTTGATCTTCTGCTCCAGCACACGGAGGTTGTTCCGGACCATGACAACCTTGTGAAAGAATGTTTCGAGGGGAACCTCTTTCGTCTGGAGCGCCGGGTCAGAGGGATGCATCACCAGTTTGCCGCCGTGCCAGCGTGCGCCGAGTTTCTCGTTGACCGCGTCGGGGTTTCCCAATCCAAGTTTTTGCAGCGAAGCTTCGAGCGTTTGTTCAACGAATAGCTTGAGCGGAACGGACAAGCCGCTCACCGCCGCTTGGGGTTCGGCAGGTTCTAGTCCCGCGGCGACCGGTTCAACCGTGCGCTTGCCGTCGGTGAACAAAATGTCTGCGGTGAGTTCGGAAATGGTTTTGACCGTGCCCAGGCCATATTGCGGATGCCGGACACTCATGCCGACGTGGAGTGCTTCAATTTTCATGCGCTGATTCTACACGGGTTGTCAAAGCATTGCCACGTCGCCCTTGTGCGCCAAGACCTTCTCGAACGCTTTCACATACTGCTCATCGAGTCCGGACTGGCTCTCGTAAAAGAACGTCAGGTTCACCCCGACGGGGTTGCCCGTTCCTGGAGTGCCGTAATCCTATTCGCCGCATTCTCCATCTCGGCTTGCCTCATATTCACAGACTGTTGCTGCTGGTTCACGGCTGGACTCAAGGCTCCCTTATCAACCCAGTTTCCATTGTTATACCGCGCAGTGTAATCGTTTAATACCTTCACGGCATCGTTGTACTTTATCAAAGCCTCCCGGTGAGCATCCACGGCCTTGCTATACTCCCGCACGGGACCATCCTCAGAGAAATCAAACCCCCTGTAGTAAAAGGAACCTGATTCAGGATAAACGACGCCACGTTGAGGCTCAATCGCCAGCCAATTCCCAAGAGATATTTCTGCCATCACCCATGCATGATTCGCTCGATGTATTGAGGTTATACCTTTGCTGCCGATACGTACTTTCGAGTTAATACCCTTTTGCATGAGTTCGTACCAGACCCCTGCCGCGAACTCGACGCACACAAAATGGCCGGGGATATACTTGTGTCTGGCCACAAAGTTCCTGACTACCTCAGTGCAAATCTCCTCCTTTGGACCGTACCTTGCCGGGCGAGCCGTGCTGGACGCGAGCGACTTGGTCACTGGGGCACCCACAGCAACCACCGAACTCGCGGCCCCCTTGCCTTCTTTAAGCCTCTCCGCGTACACCCACGCCTTAAGTCTGAAAGTGCCATATCCGGTTTGATGCCGACGAGCAGGTGCAAGTGATCCGGCATGTTGTTTATCGCAATGAGCTTTTGCTTTTGTCCTGAGACGATGCCGGTGATGTATTTTTGAAGCTCGTCGTTGTGTTCCGTCTTGATGAGGCTTTGCCGGCCTTCGACGGCAAATACGACGTGGAGGTAGATTTGCGTGTAGGTATTGGCCATGCGCCGAAGATGCCGCTCCTGACGGAGCTTGAAAATCATTCTGTCCGGGTTCTACAAAGATATCGCACCTGCGGTGCTGCAAGCGGCGCTGCGTTAATTCCAGAGCTGATCGGTGAGTGTGTATTTCTCCGGCACAGTACCTTCAAGGATGGATTCGAGCTCCGGCCCTTCCGCCGGGAATTCCGGAAATTCAAAACCGCGTCGCTCTTTGAACCCGACGAGGAAGATGCGTTCGCGGTGTTGCGGAACGACGCCTTGTGCATCAATGACCTTGTAATAGACGGTGTAGCCTAGCGCTTTGGTCAGCGTGTCGTGAATGACCTGAAACGTGCGGCCTTGGTCGTGACTGCGGAGGTTCTTCACGTTCTCCAACACGAACGCGGCGGGCTGATGGACTTCGATGATTTCCGCGAGCGAGAAGAAGAGGTTGCCCTGTTCCTTGTCCTCAAAACCATGCTTCTTGCCGAGGCTTAGTTTCTTGGAGACGCCCGCAATGCTGAAGGGTTGGCAGGGAAATCCGGCGCACAAGATGTCATGCGCAGGAATGTTCGCCACGGCCACGGTAAGAATGTCGCCGTGCGGTCTTTCGCCGAAGTTGGCTTCGTTTGTCTCTTGCGCCTTCTCATTCCAGTCCGAGGAAAAGACGCACTTGCAATCTGCTTTCTCAAACGCCAGGCGGAAGCCGCCGATGCCGCAAAACAAATCAATGAATCGAAGCTCGCTGTGTGCGCCATTGCCATTGACGCGGTAAGGCGGTGCATCCTCCCGTAAAGCTGCAGGTTTGGATTTCCGATTCTTTTGTTTCTTTGAATCCAAGGAGCCGAGATTAAGCCTGGAAAGTTAAGCGGGCAAGCGCGGGGATTCTCGACGCGTCACTCCATCTGCGTTACGCCGCGTTTATCTGCGGTTGGAATCTATTTAGGTCGCACGCTGTTTCACCAGATAGTCCACCCAACCTTCCATCCCATCACCGGTTTTTGCCGATAGCTCGAAAACTTGCGCGTGATGGCTGACGCGTTTGAGATTCGCCAGCGTCTGCTCGCGATTGAAACCCGCCGCCGCCAGATCGCTCTTGGTCACGATGGCCACGTTGGCCGAGTGAAACATCGGTGGATACTTCAGCGGCTTGTCTTCGCCCTCGGTTGTGGACAGCAACACTACACGCAAATCCTCGCCGAGATCGTAATCTGCCGGGCAGACGAGATTGCCGACGTTCTCGATGATCAGCACGTCGAGCTGGTCGAGGGCAAGCTGCGCCGCCGCCTTGGAAACCATGTCCGCATCCAGATGGCAGACGGTGCCGGTGGTGATTTGCACCACGGGAACTCCGGCGCTACGCAGGCGGACGGCGTCATTGTCCGTGGCCAGGTCGCCAACGATGACACCGACTCGAAGCTTGCCCGCCAGCTTGGCCGCAGTCTCGCGGATGAAAGTGGTTTTGCCTGAGCCGGGTGAGGAAACGACATTCAACACGAGCAGCTTCTTCGCGTTGAAGAAGCCACGATTTCGCTCCGCCAGCCGGTCGTTCTTCTCCATCAGGGAACGGTTCAGATTCAGGGTAAACGGTCCGTGCGTGTGCCCGGCTTCATGGTGATGCTCGTGGCCGTGATAATGACCGTGCCCGTAGTCAGGATCGTGATCATGGGCATGACCGCCGATGTTCACGCTGCCACCGCCGAGTCCGCATCCGCATTCTTTGCACATATCATTCCGCCTCCACCGCAGCGATTTCCAGTTCCCGCCCGCGCCGCAACTCACTGCTCGGATTGTGGCAGCGGGGACATTCGTTGTAGAAACCCGCGCATTCGAACACCGCGTTGCACACGGCGCACCAGCCGGTCGCCGAAACCGTTTCGATCTCCAGTCGCGCGCCCGCGGCGATGGTGTCGCGACTGACGACATCCCACGCGAAACGCAACGCCTCCGGCACGGCGCCGCTCAAAGCGCCCACGCGCAGCCGCAGTCCAGTCACACGCCGCGCCCCGGCAGCCTGCGCCGATTGCACGGCCATCCGCACCGCCTCCGCCATGATCGAGACTTCGTGCATGAGGCCTTCGTCCCATGAATCTTAGCATTCCAGGCGCGAATTGACCGCACGTCCTTTGACAATTCCTGAGCAAAGATTGACAAGACAGGTAGAGAGATTCTTCGGGTTTGAGCGATGCTTACGGGTGTAAAATGACCGCCGTCGAACCTACATCGGTTGCATCCTCCTTGCGCCTGAAGCTTGCCATTCGCGGCGCGGTGCAAGGTGTGGGCTTCCGACCGTTCGTGTATCGGCTGGCCAACGAACTTGGTCTAACCGGGTGGGTGAAAAATTCTCCACAAGGCGTCTGCATCGAGATCGAAGGCGCGCGCGCCGAACTGGAAGAATTCCGCCAGCGACTCGGAACTGAAAGACCGCATCACAGTTCCATCCAAAGTTGTGAAGCCACGTGGCTGGACGCCCTGGGCTATGACGGATTTGGCATTCGCGAGAGCGAATCCAACGGCAGCAAGTGCGCACTGATTATGCCGGACATCGCAACTTGCCCGGATTGTCTGCGCGAATTGATTGACCCGCAGAACCGCCGCTACCGTTATCCGTTCACCAATTGCACGCATTGCGGTCCGCGTTTCAGCATCATTGAAGCGCTGCCCTATGACCGCGCGAACACTTCGATGAAGTCGTTCCTGATGTGTTCCGCCTGTCAGTCCGAATATGACGACCCGCACAACCGCCGGTTTCATGCACAACCCAATGCATGCCCGGTTTGCGGGCCGCGGTTGGAGTTCTGGAACGCGAACGGCAACGTGGGCCACATCAACCACGAAGCGCTGCTTGCGGCCACTAAGGCAATTCGTCGAGGCCAGATTGTTGCCGTGAAAGGCATCGGCGGATTTCACCTGCTGGTGAACGCGCGCGACGACGCAGCCGTCCGTCGGTTGCGCGAACGCAAGCATCGTGAGGAAAAACCGCTTGCCTTGATGTTCCCGTCGTTGGAAAGCGTGAAGGAGATCTGTGAGGTCTCGCCATTGGAGGAGCGATTGCTCCTGTCGCCCGAAGCGCCAATTGTCTTGCTGAGAAGATTAGACCGACCTCACCCCAACCCTCTCCCCCAGGAGAGGGAGAACAATTTCGCCGACGCTGGTAAAGGCGAGCATTCCTCGTGCATCGTCCGTCCTCATGCGAAGCCCAGTGAGGCGGCGACAGCACGAAAGCCGGAGGGATTTCAGGAGAGGGCCGACTGCTGTTCCCTCTCCCCGGGGGAGAGGGTCAGGGTGAGGGCGAGCGTTAATCAAACCGGTTTGGCAATCGCTCTATCCGTTGCACCCGGCAACCCGAACCTGGGCGTGATGCTCCCTTCCAATCCGTTGCATCATCTGCTGATGGCCGAGCTGGGATTCATCGTCGTCGCCACCAGCGGCAACTTGAGCGATGAACCCATCTGCACGGATGAGTTCGAAGCGCTGGAACGGCTGCACGACATCGCCGAGGTTCTTCTCGTCCACAACCGCCCCATCGTCCGGCACATGGATGACTCGATAGTGCGCGTAATGCTGGATCGTGAAATGGTCGTGCGTCGCGCACGCGGTTACGCGCCTAGGCCGATCAATCTCAAATCTGAAATCCGAAATCTGAAATCCGACATAATTCTGGCGGTAGGCGGGCATTTTAAAAACTCCGTGGCGCTGGCGGTAGGCGAACAGGTTTTCATCAGCCAGCACATTGGGGATCTGGATTCGGAACCAGCGAACCAAGCCTTCCGTCGCTTGGCTGCGGACCTGCCTCGGCTTTATGATGCGCAACCGGAGATTGTGGCCGCTGATCTGCATCCAGACTATCTCTCCACGAAGTACGCGAAAGAAGAGTCTTGGACTGCTCCGGCAGAGCGAAGCGACGACGGCGCTTTGGAAGCGGCTGCGGCCACAGTTGAGTCTTCAAAAGCGGTGTCGCGCTTCGCTCGCCACCGCAGTCCAAGATCCCTCGGCGTCCAACATCACATCGCCCACGTCCTGTCCTGCATTGCGGAGAACGAGGTCGAGCTGCCCGCAATGGGTGTGGCGTGGGACGGCACGGGTTACGGCACGGACGGCACGATCTGGGGCGGCGAGTTTTTCCTGATCACGGAAGCTAACGCGGAACGCGTCGCCAGCCTGCGGCCTTTCCGTCTGCCCGGGGGCGACGCTGCGGTGAAAGAACCTCGCCGCGCCGTGCTGGGATTGCTGCATGAGCTGGCAAACTCTGACGCCAACTTGTTGCTTCAGGTGAAGTCAATGCTTGCCGCGAGATTCTCTCCGCCGGAACTCGCCATCCTGGAAGCCATGCTGCTGCGCGGAGTCAATTCACCATCCTGTTCCAGCATCGGTCGGCTGTTCGATGCCGCGGCGGCGCTGCTCGGTTTGCGTCAGCAAATGCAGTTCGAGGGGCAGGCGGCGATGGAACTGGAGTTCGCCACCGAGGGCGTGGTTACCGACGCGACGTATGAGTTGCCGCTCACTGATAGTCACTCGCCAATGCGGTTGGATTGGACGCCGATGATTGCAGCCATGCTGGTGGACGTGGCACACGGTGTGGCGGTCGGTGAAATCTCAGCGAAGTTTCATAACACTCTGGCGGAGGGAATCGTCACGGTGGCCAACCGCGTCGGAGAACGGCGCGTCGCATTGAGCGGCGGCTGTTTTCAGAATCGTTATCTGACTGAACGCGTGGTGACACGATTACGCGCCGAGGGCTTTCAGCCGTATTGGCACCAACGCGTGCCGCCGAATGATGGCGGTATTGCGCTCGGCCAGATTGTCGCCGCAAGGCGCTTGATGACGCATTCACGCGTCACGCACCACGCATCACGTTGAACAATGTGTCTCGCGATTCCAGGCAAAGTCGAAACCATCACCGGCAATGACTCGATCACGCGGATGGGTCGAATCAACTTTGGCGGCGTCATCAAGGAAGCCAGCCTCGCCTTTGTTCCCGAGGTGAACGCGGGCGATTACGTGATCGTTCACGCCGGGTTTGCGCTCAGTGTTGTGGGCGAGGTGGAAGCACAACAGGTGTTTGAGTATTTGCGGCAGATGGACGAACTCGCGGAACTGAAAGAGTGCGGACCGTGA
>Ga0315910_10002462_pt1 | contig 16266 bp, 14 predicted proteins | sample EdamamesoilMG_FD_204470 | JGI IMG/M metagenome (GOLD analysis project Ga0315910, IMG submission 204470) | Garden soil microbial communities collected in Santa Monica, California, United States - Edamame soil | ecosystem: Environmental > Terrestrial > Soil > Garden | place: USA: California... | reverse complement strand
CTGACCCATCGCGCCGCCGATCTGCGTGACCGATTGACTCTGCTCCTGCGAAGCCGCGGCGATTTCCTGCACAAGATCCGAAGTTTTCTGAATCGAGGGCACGATCGCGTCGAGCAACTTGCCGGCGCGTTCGGCGGTCGAAACGCTTTCGCCCGCAAGCTCGCCGATCTCTTTAGCGGCTTCCTGACTGCGTTCGGCCAGCTTGCGCACTTCCGCAGCGACGACCGCAAAGCCCTTGCCGTGTTCGCCCGCGCGTGCGGCTTCGATGGCTGCGTTTAGGGCCAATAGGTTGGTCTGATACGCAATATCGTCGATGATCGAAATTTTCGCCGCGATCTGTTTCATCGCGACGACGGTCTGCGACACAGCGGCGCCGCCTTCACCCGCTTCCTTACTGGCCCGAGTCGCCATCTGATCGGTGACGCGCGCGTTATCGCTGTTCTGCGTGATCGATGCGGACATGCCATCGATCGACGTGGTCGTTTCCTCGACCGAGGCGGACTGTTCGCTCGCCGATTGCGACAAGCTCTGGGCGGTTGCACTGACTTGATTCGCAGCGCCGGTCAGCGCTTCCGCTGCCGCACGGACTTCATTGATGACATCCGCTAGTTTTTCGCCGCTCGCATTGGCGTCTTGCTTCATCCTGTCAAAGACGCCTTCGGTCTCGCGCGTGATGCGCTGAGTGAGATCGCCGTTGGCCAGCGCGGAAAACACGCGGCCGATGTCGTCGCACATCTCGCTGGTCTTCTGCATCAACGCGTTCACGCCGCTGCATAGGCCCGCGACCGGCCCGCTTTTGCCTTCGAGCGAAATGCGTTGCGATAAATCGCCGCGCATCGCCGCGTTCGTCACTTGATCGACGGCCTGACTTAGTTCTTGGTTGGCGCGCACTTCCGCCGTCACGTCGGTCGCGTACTTCACCACTTTGAACGGCTTGCCGTTCATGTCCATGATTGGGTTGTAGCTCGCATTGATCCAAACTTCCCTACCGCCCTTGCCGAGGCGTTTGTACTGCCCGGTGTCGTACTGGCCACGACCGAGCTTCTCCCAAAATGCCCGGTATTCCGCGCTGCTCGCATACCCAGGCTCGCAGAACAGGCTGTGATGCTGGCCTTTGATCTCCGGCAACGAATAGCCAACCGTCTTAAGAAAGTTGTCGTTGGCGTCCAGCACCTTGCCATCGAGCGAGAATTCGATGACGGCTTGCGCCTTATGCACTGCTGCGATCTGACCTGCGAAGTCTGCATTGCGCAGCTTGGTGGCGGTGATGTCGGTCGCGTATTTCACCACTTTGAACGGCTTGCCATTCATATCCACGATCGGGTTGTAGCTCGCTTGTATCCACACTTCCTTACCGCCTTTGCCGACGCGCTTGTATTCCCCGGCGTCGTATTCGCCGCGCCCGAGTTTTTCCCAGAACGCGCGGTATTCGTGGCTCGCCGCATACGAGGGTTCGACGAACATGCTGTGGTGCTGACCTTTGATTTCCTGCAACGAGTAACCGACTGTCTTTAGAAAGTTGTCGTTGGCGTCCAGCACCTTACCATCGAGCGAGAATTCGATGACGGCCTGCGCTTTATTCACCGCTGCTATCTGACCCGCGAAATCCGCGTTCTTAAACTTCGTCGCCGTGATGTCGGTCGCATACTTTACGACGCTGAATGTCCGGCCCTCGTCGTCCAGCATCGGAATGTAATTGGCCTGCAACCACACCTCTTTGCCGCCCTTGCCGAAGCGTCGATACTCGCCGCTATCGATTTCGCCGCGAGCAAGTTTGTCCCAAAACGCGCGGTACTCGCCGCTTGCAGCAAATCCCGGATCGACGAAGAGACTGTGGTGCTGACCTTTGATCTCCGACAGCGAGTAGCCGCACAAGCGCAAGAAATTCTCGTTGGCATCTTGAATGATGCCTTTCGGAGTGAACTCGATTGCCGCTTGCGCACGATCCAGCGCATGCAGGCGGGCTCTAGCGGCAGCAAGGTCGGTTTGCAACCGCAACTCTTCGGCGCTCGCGCCGAAAAGCCGCTTGCGCAGCGAACGGCCGGTGTTATTCATGGTGCTCATACAATCTTCTCCAACAATTTTCGCAAAGAGTATCGAGGTGTTCGTTCCGATTCGTTATGCCGCGGCCGACGCGCATAGATTCGTCATCTCGTCGACGTTAAATGCCTTGCTCGGCTCCAGGATGATGACGAAGCGCTCCTTCACCTTGCCCATGCCGGCAATGAAGTCGCGCCGCACCAGCGTGCCGAATGTCGGTGCCGGTTCGATTGCGCTCGGTAAGATTTCCAGCACTTCGCTGACTGAGTCGACCAGCAGTCCCAGATCGATGCGTTCGCTGGCGGTGGAGCAATCGAAGATCACTATGCATGTCTTCTTGCCGATGTTCGCCGGCGACCGGCCGAAGCGCGCATGCAGATCGATCACCGGCACGACCGCGCCGCGCAGATTGATGACGCCGCGCACGAAGTCCGGCATCAGCGGCACCGCCGTCGTCGGGCAGGGCTGAATGATTTCGCGCACATTGCGAATGTCCAACGCGAACACGCCTTCGCCCAACATGAAGGTAAGAAACTGATTCGCGATTTCGGCAGTTGTGCCGCCAGATGAAGTCATGTGAGTTCTCGCAGAGCAGCAGAATGTGTTTGCGGGTCGCTGGCGCGTTTGCCGAGCGCGACGACGTCGAAGATCAGTGCGACTTCGCCATTGCCAAGGATGCTCGAACCGGCGATGCCTTGCAGGCCGCCGAACAGGCACGCCAGCGGTTTGATCACTGTCTGATACTGGCCGAGCAACGTGTCGACCATCACGCCGAATCTCAGTGTTCCCGCATCGAGCACAACGATGCTTGGTCGCTCTATCGGTTGCGAGTCGAGTTCATACAGTCGGCGCAAATCGACGACCGGCAGCGTATGGCCGCGCAATTCCACGACGCAGCGCCCTTTCGCATCGCGTACGCTCGCATCGATATGACTTGTCGCCTCGCGACCTTCGATCACTTCGATGACATTGGCCAGCGGGAAAATAAATTTCGACGGACCGATACCGACCAGGAAACCTTGAACGATGGCCAGCGTGAGCGGCAGTCGTATGCGAAATGTCGTGCCTTGCTTTGCAACACTGTCCACCTCGATTGCGCCGCGTAATGCGGTGACGTTTTTTCGCACAACGTCCATGCCGACGCCGCGACCCGACAAATTGGTCACGGTATCCGCCGTAGAAAATCCGGGCTCGAAAATGAATGCGAAGACCTCGCGATCGCTCAGTTGTGCGTCGGCCGTCGTCAAGCCGCGTTGCTGTGCCTTCGCCAAGATGCGCGAGCGGTCCAAACCACCGCCGTCGTCGCTGACTTCGATGACGACCGAACCGGAGTCGTGATAGGCATTCAGCCTAACGACGCCTTGTGCGTTCTTGCCGCGTTCGACGCGCAAGTCGGCCGACTCGATGCCGTGATCGACGGCGTTGCGCACCAAGTGCGTCAATGGATCGTTGATCTGCTCGACCAATGTCTTGTCCAACTCGGTATCGCTACCTGCAATATCGAGCCGAATATCTTTGCCTAATTCGCGCGAGACATCGCGCACCACCCGTTGAAAGCGCGAGAACGTGGCGCCGATTTGCACCATGCGCAGTTGCAGCGCGCAGTCGCGGACCTCTTCCACCAAGCGCGATAAACGCGAAGCCGACTCGCTGAGCTCCGACAAGCGCGCGCGTTGTGCGATGAGATGCGTACCGGCGCCGGTAATAATCAGTTCGCCGATCAAGTCGATTAAGTGCTCCAGCTTGTGCGCATCGACGCGAATCGATTGCTGCTCCGGGTGCTTGTATTCCGGTGCCGTCTTCTGCCGCGCCACAGCCGCTTCGATCACGGCCGGCTGAACGGCGCGTTGTTGCACCAGAATCTCGCCTAACGGTGTCGGCGTTTGATGCTCGGCCAACTGACGCTGCGTATCGAGCGCGCGTGCCAACTCCGGCGCAGTCAAGGTGCCGATGCTGACCAGCAGCTCCCCCAAACGAGCTTGCGAGTCGGGCGTGCTCTGCAACAGATCGACGAATTCGGCGATGCGGGCGCGCGGCGGCAAGATCGTTAATTTGCAATCGTCGCGCACGAACTCGAAGGCTGCCTCGATACGCGCCTTGTCGGCGTCGCTCTTCAAGCGAATCTCAAACCCCAGATAACAAGCTTCGGGATCGAACTCATCGGGCATCGGCAATCGATCCTCGATCGACTGCACGCCGCACAAGGTTCCGAAAGTCGTCAAGTAACGAATGAACGACAACGGATCCATGCCGTTGCGGAGCACGTCGGCGCCGAAGCGCACCGAGATATGCCAGCAATCGGTGCAGGTAAAGTTATCGCCGATATCGTCTGCAGTCGCGGTGATGGGCGGGCTCGTTTGCTCGACGCGTTGCGGCGGCGTCTCGCCGTGGAGCCTCGCGGTTAGCACCGCTCCCGCTACGCTCAACGTCGGTGCATTCGCTTCGCCGCCGCGCGCAACATCGTCGATAAGCGCTTGCATGTGATCGCGGCACTCGACCAGCAACGCAATCAATTCGGGGGTCAATTCGCGAGCGCCGTTCCGAACCGCATCCAACGTGCCTTCGACACCGTGTGTAAATTTGACGATGGCCTCCAAGCCGAACAAACCGGATGAGCCTTTAATGGTGTGAGCGGCGCGAAAGATGCCGTTAATCGCGTCGTCGTCGATACGACCGCGCTCGCACGCCAGCAGGCTCGACTCCATTTCCATCAGTAGATCGCGACTCTCTGCGAGGAAGGTTTTCAAGGCGGCGTCTAAGTTCACGTTGCCGTCCTCGTGCGTTTGCGGGCTTTGGACTTGGCCCGAACTTCGCGCCGCGGGACAGCGACAATAAAGTCGGTCAGGCCAGCCAATTGCAATGTTTCGCGCGCTGGGTCGCTTGGATTGATCACCGCGAACGCACGACCGCCTGCGCGGGCCATTCGATTGGTAAGCAGCAAGATCTGCAAACCGGCGGTGTCGAGCGTCGTGACGTTCGCAAGATCGATGAGGCAGTCGCCGGCAGCGGAATTGCAACGATCGAACAACGTCCTTTTAAGCTCCGCAGCCGTGTAGATCGACATCTCGCCGCTAACCGCCAAACACCCCGGCTCTTCGCGAACTTGGCACTCCATAACGCTACGCCAAAATCAATTTGGAAACGGCGTCGAGCAATACCGGCGGCTGGAACGGCTTGACGATCCATGCCTTCGCCCCGGCCGCTTTGCCTTGCGCCATTTTATCTGCGCTGGATTCGGTGGTCAGCATGATGACCGGCGTGAATTTGTAATTGGGATGGGCCTTCACTTCTTTAACGAAGCTGATGCCGTCCATCACTGGCATGTTCACGTCGCTGATGATGAGATGAATCTTGGAACCGTCGAGTTTGCCGAGCGCATCCTGTCCGTTAGTGCCTTCGACCACATCGTAGCCGGCCGCGCGCAGCGCGATACCGGCCACTTGCCGTATCGACGCCGAGTCATCCACCACCAAGATCTTCTTTGCCATATCGACTCCTTAGAAAAACGTCGCCGCCTGCGCCGGTGTGGAATTGGCGGCATCGACGTGCGATTCGCCTCGGTAGTTGCGATGCTCCTCGACCGTCGTATAGGACGACTGCATCTTGTCGAGATAGCGCCGCATCTCTGCAGGCGTTGCGCCCTCCCGGACCAATTTATGCAACTCGTCCAAGCCTTCGCGAACATGCGTCAGGATTTGTCCGACACGATCTTGAAACTGCAAATGCACCAGCGATCCGGCGATGTCCTGCTTTATCGCTTCGCTTTCGGTGCGCAGTTCGTTAGTGGACTGCGTGAGTTCTTTTCCGATAGTGGAGAAGCGGCCCAACACGGTATGAATGCTTTGCTCCGATTCCTGCACCGCGGCGCTTTCGCGTTGCACCGCGGCTTCGTTGGCGGTTGCGATTTGCCCCAGCGTTTCGTTAATTGCGGCGATCTTCTCAGTGATGTTCTTACCGGTGTCGCGAGCGGCAACCGACAGCGTGCGTACCTCATGCGCCACCACCGCAAATCCTTTGCCCAATTCGCCTGCGTGTGCCGCTTCGATCGCGGCGTTCAAGGCAAGCATATTGGTTTGAAAAGCGATTGCCTCCACTTCGCTCGCCATGCGCCGCAAATCGGCGGTATGCGTGGCCAGCTCGCGCACTTCGGCGGCGAGGACGCTGCGGCTCTCCTGAATCGACTTCAGTGCGGCGACGACTTGCGCCAAGTGCTGCTTGCCGTCATTCAACGTCGTCATTAATGCGCCATCGCTGCCGCCGGAGAGACGCGAGGCTTCCAACGCGGTATCGATACGCTGCACGATGCCGGCAAACTGCGCGCTCAAACCCACGATACCTTGCTCCATCTGCCCGCCAGCGGTCTCGATTTGCTTGGCAAGGATCGGCAACGCCGACACATACTCGGCGCTGACGCCGGTCGGCGCCGTGCCCGGCGATGGCTCGGCGGATGATTTGAGAAGACGCAGGAGCATGGCTACTTATCGGTGACCTTGAGAGTTATCCTCATCGTTGCTTCGTAAGCGCGCGGATCGATGTCGCAGCTGTCGTCGGACGATGAGGTGTATCCCAAGCAATATCGGCGGCAGGTTCCTTGCGATGGAGTTGCCGTTTTCTGTTTACCGATACAGGGGATTGTTGATTGCTTCCTGAGGGTCACCCTCATGACCACTCAGGTGAGGCGAATGCGGCAACCCCCGATCGCGCTTCACTGTAATGCCGGCGGCAACGGTGATCTGGACCTGTCCCTTCGAGCCCAGATTTGCTTATGCTTGCACTCCGTGTTTCCCTGCAACGTTCCCTTCACATAACTCAAATCCTATGACTTGGCAGATCAGCGCTCGCGCGCAACGCATATCCAGTTCCGCAATTCGCGAAATCTTGAAGGTGACCGAGCGCCCCGAGGTGATCTCTTTCGCGGGTGGTTTACCCTCGCCCGCGACTTTTCCGGTCGACCGCATTCAAGCGGCTTGCACCAAGATACTGCGCGATGATCCCAAAGCCTCGTTGCAGTACGGTCCGACCGAAGGCTATGCGCCCTTACGCGAATGGATCGCCGCACGATGCTCACGCGATGGCGCCACAATTTCGCCAAGCAACGTGCTCGTTACAACAGGTTCGCAGCAAGCGCTGGATTTGCTGGCCAAAGTATTGGTCGAAAAGGATCGCAACATGCTGGTCGAAACACCCACTTATCTGGGCGCGCTGCAAGCCTTCTCGTTGTTCGAGCCGCGTTTCGTCTCCGTGCCCTGCGACGATCAAGGGCCCATCGTGAGCGAGATGTCCGCGATCGCAGCGGAGCGCGCCAGTGGCTTTTATCTGTTGCCGAATTTTCAAAATCCCACTGGCCGGCGTATCGGCATCGAGCGGCGCCGCGCAATCATCGATGTCGCCGCACGTAGCGATCTACTGCTGATGGAAGACGACCCTTACGGCGAGTTGTCGTACGGCGGCGAAAGGATTCCGAGTTTGCTCTCGATGAACCCCAGCGGCGTGCTGTATACAGGATCGTTCTCGAAACTTTTGTCGCCGGGGATGCGGCTCGGCTATGTAATCGCGCCCGATGAGATCTATAGGAAGCTCGTGCAGGCTAAGCAAGCTACCGACTTGCACACGCCCAGCTTCACGCAGCGCATCGTGTACGAGGTGATCAAAGATGGCTTTCTCGATGCGCATATTCCGACCATTCGCGAGCTGTACGCCAAGCAATGCAATGCCATGTTGGAAGCGTTGAGCCGGTACTTTCCCAAAGATGCCATGTGGAAAGCGCCGCAGGGCGGCATGTTCATTTGGGTTACGTTGCCCAAACACATCGATACGGAAAAATTATTAGAGACAGCCATCGCCAATCACATCGCCTTCGTTCCCGGTGCGCCGTTTTTTTCCGACAACCCCGAGCACAACACCATGCGGTTATCATTCGTGACAGTGCCGGTGGAAAAGATTCAGCAAGGTATTAAGCGGTTGGGGGAGTTGATCGCGGCGGAACTCTAGTCGGTCCCCTATCTAACTCCCTCTCCCCGTTGCGACCGCCATGGATGGCGGAAATGCTGGAAATGCAGGAGCAATTTTCAGTACGGGAGAGGATTGGGGTGAGGGTACTTCTTCGTTGACGTCAATTGTCGAGCGATCCGCCCTCACCCTTCCCTCTCCCAGAACTGGGAGAGGGTAAAAAACTTCGCTACCGAAAATAACTCAACGGCCACTTTTCCGTAATTGCACCCAACGGCTTGCCCATCTGATAAATGAGATAGGTGCGTGACACGAATGGCGCGGATTCCGGTAAATCAAAGTGCGCAGCAATATCCGCGCACGGTCCGACTTTCTGCTCGATGATCTCGCGATAGGTTTCGAGCCGCTCGTCTTTCCACATCAGTCCGATAGGCTTGTCGCTGTTGAGCAACTGCTCGCGAATGGACCTGGAAAAGCGTTCGAACACGAAAACGGAATCGGCAAATAGGTAATTGCCGTTGGCGCCGCTGAGCAAGATCTTGCGAATCAAGAGCGACGTAGATCCCGAGCACTGCAACACAGGCGATGCGATCTCCTGTCGAATAGCCTGCTCGATCTTCTTCACACGGATCGATTCGCCTGTGTATAGCGCGATCAGGTCGGTGACGGTGCCGTCAGTAGCGAGGAGAATCTTTTGGAAAAGGCTGAGTTGGTTTTGGTCTATTGTCATTCGCCAATGATACCGGTCTGATCGACATACTGCGCCCCTAGCTGGTCAGAAACGACACGACCTCCGACAAGAATTCGGTAGGTGCGTCTTCTTGCACGGTGTGACCCGCCGCAAGACCTTTGCCGGTTACCTTCACGGCGCGATCTTTCCAGGTAGCCAATACGTCGTAAATTCGACCCATCGGTGCATTGCTTCCCCAAATCACCAGCAACGGGCATTGGATCTTTTTGTCCAGATCCGCGGCATCGTGCTGCAAGTCGATCGATGCACCGGCGCGATAGTCTTCGCACATGCCGTGAATGTTCGCGCGCGTACTGGTGACCCGTAGATATTCCTTTTGCACATCGCTTGCGGCACGGGCACGGCGCGCCTCCACCTGCGCGAGGAGCTCATCTTCCGGAGCGGGTGCGGCGCGCACGAAGCTAAACCAATGATAGTAAGCCTGAATGAAATCCTTGGTGACGTGCGTATATAAATAGTAGGTCGGAACGATATCCACGACGACCAACTTCTTCACGGCGTTCGGATGATCGAGCGCCATACGATGCCCCACCCGTCCACCGCGATCGTGACCGACGAGGAAAAATTGGTCGTAACCGAAGTGCTTCATCACTTCGATTTGATCTTGCGCCATCGTACGCTTCGAATAAGCGGCGTGATTACCGCCGCCTTCGGGCGCGTCGCTGTCGCCGTAACCGCGCAAGTCGGTGAGAATGACAGTGAAGTGCTTGGCCAATTCGCCTGCCACAAGACGCCATGAAATATGCGACTGAGGCGCGCCGTGCAGCAATAGCAGCGGCGGACCCTTGCCGGCTTTGAGCGTGTTGATCGCGATGCCATTGGCTTGCACTTTGGTTTGAGTAAAGCCCGGGAAGAACAGCGGCGAAGCTGACTCAGTTTGCGCGCCGGCAAAATCAGGCTCCAAAACGGTCGCGCCGGCCAGCGCCAACATCGATTTCAGCTGCGAACGTCGCGACGCATTGACGCCCTCGTTGGCGCGGTCGTTTCCCATACATACCCCCCAAACGCATACCATTTCCAGACGACTCCGCAACAAAGAAACGAATTCGGTCCGGACGGGTTCACGAAACTATACGCGATTCCGCACCTGCCGATCTCATCCACTGAATTGGGGAAATCGAGCAACTCGGCTCGGGTTTACTATTCGGTGCCGACGTCTGGATCGATCCACTCTTTAATGTCGACGCCGGCCATGTTCGGCAGCCGATGCGCGATTCCTTTGTGACAGTCGATACAAGTCTTTTCGCTGCCGGCGAGCGCCTTCGAATGCACCGCGACCGCGCGCGTGCTCTGTGCAGTCCAATCCATGAACACATAGTTATGGCAGTTGCGGCATTCGAGCGAATCGTTGGCCTTAAGTCGTGCCCACTCATGCTGCGCCAGGGTTAATCGGTGGTCCAAAAATTTTTCACGGGTGTCGATGGTGCCGAATATCTTGCCCCACACTTCTTTAGAGGCCTGCATCTTGCGGGCAATCTTGCTGGTCCAGTTGTGCGGCACGTGGCAATCGGGACAGGTGGCGCGCACGCCCGACCGATTGCTGTAGTGAATGGTGGTTTTCAACTCGGCGAACACATTGTCCCGCATCTCGTGGCAACCCGTGCAAAACGTCTCGGTGTTGGTGGCTTCCAGCGCCGTATTGAATCCGCCCCAGAAGAAAATGCCGCCGACGAAGCCGATCAACACCAACACGCCGAGCCCATAGTGCTTACTCGGGCTTTTGAACACCCGCCACCAACGGCAGAGCCAGCCTTTCAGCTTGTCGAGCATTATTTCTTTTTCTGCCGTGCGCGTTCGCGCTGCATGACCGAATCGACGTCTTCAAAATCGTTTTTCACGGGTACTTTCGCGTCGGTCTGCGGCACATGACACTGTGTGCAGAAATAGCGGCGCGGCGAAATCTGCGCCAAGTAGTCGTAATCCCGGTCCATGAAATGCGTTGCGCTCACCATCGGCGCTTGAAACTCTTCGGTGCGTTCGCGGCTGTGACACATCATGCAGCGATTGACGTTTAAGGTAATTTCGTAGCCGTCGATCTTGTGTGGAATAGTCGGCGGCTGATCGGTGTAGTTGCGTTTACGGCGAACGTCGGTGTTTTCGACGCGCGCCATGGCGGGCGATTTAGCTTCTTGATCGAGCGGCGCGGCGCCGCGTAACCCATTCGGAATGCCGTCCGGCGCCGCCGCCGGACCTATTCCGAACGCCACGACGAGCAATATGAATTGCAATTTTTTCATGTTGCGCCTCATACCACGCCGGTTGCGACGATTTTCACCGCGCATTTCTTAAAGTCCGTTTGCTTGGAAATGGGGTCGGTCGCGTCCAATGTCACTTTGTTGATGAGCTGACTGGCGTCGAACCAAGGCACAAACACCATACCGCGCGGCGGTTTGTTGCGACCGCGGGTCTCCACGCGCGACCGAATTTCGCCGCGACGAGAAATCACTCGAACCTCAACACCACGTCGCAATTGCAACGCTTCCGCATCGTCGGGATGCATGAACACCACCGCGTTCGGAAAGGCGCTGTACAACTCGGGCACACGACCGGTCATCGAGCCGGAATGCCAATGCTCCAGCACGCGTCCGGTCGTCAGCCAAAAGGCGTACTCCGCATCCGGCGCCTCGGGAGGCGGCTCGTAGGGCAGCGCAAAAATATTCGCCTTGCCGTCTTTGTTGCCGTAGAACTCGAAACCCTTGCCGGACTTCACGTACGGATCGGCGCCCTCCCGATATCGCCAGCGTGTTTCCTTACCGTCGACCACCGGCCAGCGCAGTCCGCGCGCCTGGTGGTACGCATCGAACGACGCTAGATCGTGACCGTGACCACGGCCGAACGCCGCGTATTCTTCGAACAGCCCTTTTTGAATATAAAAGCCGAACGCCTTGGCTTCGTGATTCTCATATTCGGGATCGAGCTCCCGGTTAGCGTATCGGTCGACTTGGCCGTTCTTGAACAGCACATCAAAGAGTGTCTTACCTTTGAACGCCGGATTCGCGGCCAGTAACTCGGTCGGCCACACTTCATCGGTTTTGAAACGCTTGGAGAACTCGATCAACTGCCACAGATCCGATCGCGCCTCACCCGGCGCATTCACCAGCTGTTTCCAAAATTGCGTGCGCCGCTCGGCATTGCCATAGGCCCCTTCCTTTTCCACCCACATGGCCGCCGGCAGGATCAAATCCGCCGCCTGCGCGGTCACGGTCGGATACGCCTCCGACACCACGATGAAATTCTCCGGGTTGCGATATCCCGGCAAGCCTTCCTGATTCATATTCGCGGCGGCTTGCATGTTGTTGTTGACCTGAATCCAATACGCGTTGAGCTTGCCGTCCTTGAGCATGCGATTTTGCTCGACGGCGTGATACCCGGGCTTATCGATGATGGTGCCCGCCGGTAACTTCCAGATGTGTTCCGCGTGCGCGCGATGTTCCGCGTTGGTAACGACCATATCCGCCGGCAAGCGATGACTAAACGTGCCCACCTCGCGTGCCGTACCACAAGCCGAGGGTTGACCAGTCAGAGAGAACGGACTGTTTCCGGGCGTCGAGATCTTTCCGGTGAGCAAATGAATGTTGTAGACGAGATTGTTTGCCCACACGCCGCGCGTGTGCTGATTGAACCCCATGGTCCAAAAAGACATCACTTTAATCTTCGGATCGGCATACAACTCCGCGAGCGCGTTCAGTTGCGCTTCGCTCAAACCCGACAACTGCGAAGCGTACTTTGCGGTGTATGGTTTGACGAACGCGGCGAACTCCTCGTAGCTCATCGGTTCCGAATCGCCGGCGCGCGCGGCGTTCTTGGCTTGTTTTTCCAACGGATGATCGGGGCGCAGTCCATAACCAATGTCAGTAACGCCGCGCTTAAAGTTAACGTGTTTGGCGATGAAGTCCCGGTTCACTTTGCCGCGCCCGATAATGTAATTGGCGATGAAGTTCAAGATCGCCAAATCCGACTGCGGCTTCATGATCAGCCCCATGTCGGCCAGGTCGAACGAACGATGTTCGAATGTCGACAACACGGCGACTTTGACGCGTGCGTCGGACAAACGTCGATCGGCGACGCGAGTCCACAATATGGGATGCATCTCCGCCATATTCGATCCCCACAGCACGAAGGCGTCGGCGGCTTCGATATCGTCGTAGCAACCCATGGGCTCGTCCATGCCGAACGTGCGCATGAAACCGACCGCGGCGGACGCCATGCAGTGCCGCGCATTGGGATCGATGTTGTTGGAGCGGAATCCCGCCTTAAATAACTTGTTGGCGGCGTAGCCTTCCCAAATGGTCCACTGTCCGGACCCGAACATCCCAACTGCGGTTGGGCCTTTTGCTTTGATGGCTTGCTTGAATTTCTCCGCCATCACATCGAAAGCTTGATCCCATGATACCGGCGTAAATTCGCCGTCTTTTGCGTACTTGCCGTCGCGCATGCGCAGCAGCGGCTGCGTCAAACGGTCGGAACCGTACATGATCTTCGATAGAAAATAGCCCTTTACGCAGTTCAGCCCGCGATTGACCTCGGCCAAGGCGTCGCCGTGCGTGGCGACCACCTTTCCGCCCTTCACCGCCACGCGCACGCCGCAACCCGTACCGCAGAATCGACACGGCGCTTTCGACCATTTGAGTTTGCTTAGCTCGAGATCGGTAATGACGTTGGAGGCCAGCGTGGATTGCGGCAATCCGGCGGCGGCTAACGCGCTCGCCACCGCGCTGGCGCGCAGAAAGTCCCGTCGCGTAACGGTCATGATTGGATCTCCTCGGACATCGACGACGCATCGTCCATATGATGTTCGATCATCGACAGCGACAGTACACCGCGTAAATTGCGAATTGCATCGGCCATATCGGCGACTCGCCGTTCGTGCTCGGCTTCGATCAGCAGTACTAGTTTTCCGCTCGGACTTTGTGCGGCCACCTCTACATCCGGTAACAACCCTACATGTTGCAATACGCCCGGCAGGGCATCCGCGTGGGCCAGCAGCACAAAGCTGGCGATGTGAATTTGGGGAGACTGGCCAGGCATCGTCACATGCTCGGCGGGCCGGCGATCAGTTGATACATCCACACGAAGAATCCGTAGCCGGCAACCAACAGCACGGCGACGATGGGTGCCAGCACTACGGCTAGGAACACGATCGCGACGCGTTCGTCGCGCCTGGTTGCGCCATCTGCGGGTACGGAGGTTCCCATATGCCGATCCTTGCAATGCGAAGGACCGGCAGTCTAATGACACAGACAAAATCGATCTATAGGGAAAAGCTTGAAGCTTATCGAGCGTGCGGCATCTCTAATCGCTACTGCATGAAGCTGCCTTTGACTTCTTCCGGCGTAAGCAACTTCACGGGCACCGGCGAGGCGTGCCAAATATCACGGCAGTACTCGCGAATCGTACGGTCCGAGGAGAACAACGATGAGCGAGCCGAATTGAGAATTGCCATACGTGTCCAGCGGTCTTTGTCGGCAAAGGTCTCGTTCACCTGCTGCTGACAGAGCAGATAGGGCTTGAAGTCCGCCAGTACCAAGTACGGATCGTGATACAGCAAGCCATCGATCAGCGGCCGAAACAGCTCGGTATCGCCGCGGGAGAAAAACCCGTTGCGAATCAAATCGAGCGTGTCGCGCAAATCCGGATCGCTGTGGTAATAGTCCATCGGGTGATAGCCGCGTTCCTTCAGTGCCGATACTTCATCGGTCTTCAAACCGAACAGAAAGAAATTATCGGCGCCGACCTCCTGGCGTATCTCCACGTTCGCCCCGTCCATCGTGCCGATGGTCAACGCGCCGTTCATCTGAAACTTCATATTGCCGGTGCCCGAGGCTTCTTTACCCGCAGTGGAAATTTGCTCGGAAAGATCGGCAGCCGGATACACTTTCTGGCCGTTGCTCACGTTGAAATTAGGCAAGTACACAATCTTAATCAGATCGCGAATAGTCGGATCGCGATTTACCAACTCGCCGAAGGAGTTAATGAGCTTGATAATAAGTTTGGCGATGTGATAACCGGGCGCCGCTTTGCCGCCAAAAATAAATGTGCGCGGCTGAATCTCCATGTTCGGCTGGCTCTTAAGACGCGAATACAGCGCGATGACATGCAGGATGTTTAAGTGCTGCCGTTTGTACTCGTGAATCCGCTTGACCTGCACATCGAACAGCGAATCCGGATCCACGTTCACACCCGCACGGGTGCGCGCGAGTTCGGCAAAATCGCGTTTGTTGGCGCGTTTGATTTCCGACCAGCGCTGACGAAAGCTCGCATCTTCGGCCAACGGCTCCAGCTTCTTAAGCTCGCCGAGATCCTTGATCCACGCATCGCCAATCGATTCGGTAATCAACTTGGTCAAGCGCGGGTTGCTCAGCACCATCCAACGCCTGGGCGTCACGCCGTTGGTTTTGTTTTGAAATTTTTCCGGCCACAGCTCGTAAAAGTCGCGCAACACATCTTGTTTCAGCAGCTCGGAATGCAGTTCGGCCACGCCGTTGATGGCATGACTGCCCACGCAAGCCAGATGGGCCATGCGCACGTAGCGAGCGCCATGTTCTTCGATCAGCGACAGACGCGCGATACGTTCCTCATCGCCGAAAAACCGGATTCGCACCTCGTCCAGGAAACGCGCGTTGATCTCGAAGATGATCTCCAAATGACGCGGCAGTACTTTGGCAAACAGCCCAAGCGACCAGCGCTCCAGCGCTTCCGGCATCAAGGTGTGGTTGGTGTAAGCAAACGTCTTCCTGGTAATTGACCACGCTTGATCCCACGGCAGCACGTATTCATCGATGAGTAGCCGCATCAGCTCGGCGACCGCAATGGCGGGGTGTGTATCGTTTAATTGAACGGCGAACTTCTCGTGAAACTTTTCCAGCGGCAGCTTCTGAATCTTTAAGATGCGCAACATGTCTTGCAACGAACAAGAGACAAAGAAATATTGCTGCTCCAAACGCAATTCCTTGCCTTGTTCCTGCTCGTCGTTGGGATACAGCACCTTGCTGATGTTTTCCGACGCCACTTTTTGGTTAACCGCGCCGTAGTGATCGCCGCGATTGAAGACCGAGAAATCGAACGATTCGGCCGCTTCCGACTTCCAAAGCCGTAAAGTATTCGCTGTGTTGACGCGATAGCCTAAAATCGGCGTGTCGTAGGGTACGCCCACCACGCGTTTGAGCGGCACCCAACGAACGCGCAACCGATCGTGTTCGTCTTTGAATTGTTCGGTGTGACCGCCCAACTTCACTTCCACCGCCCACTCGGGTCGCACGATTTCCCATGGATTGCCGAAGCGCAGCCAGTTGTCGGTTTTCTCCATCTGCCAACCGTCGACGATCTGCTGATGGAAGATGCCGAACTCATAACGGATGCCGTAACCCAGCGAGGGGATTTCCAGCGTAGCCAGCGAATCGATAAAACACGCGGCCAATCGACCCAGACCGCCATTGCCTAATCCCGGCTCGTCTTCCTGGTGCAGTAACTCGTCGAAGTTCAAACCCAGCTCGGCGATCGCTTGCCGTACTTCGTCGTGGATGCCG
>Ga0315910_10002461_pt1 | contig 16267 bp, 8 predicted proteins | sample EdamamesoilMG_FD_204470 | JGI IMG/M metagenome (GOLD analysis project Ga0315910, IMG submission 204470) | Garden soil microbial communities collected in Santa Monica, California, United States - Edamame soil | ecosystem: Environmental > Terrestrial > Soil > Garden | place: USA: California... | reverse complement strand
TACAGGCCATCAGGTCCGGCGCCAAAAAAATACGTATTGTTGAGTCCGGTAATAACTGCTGTGGCAATCGCATCAGTCGGGTTGGCGATTACAGTGGTGGGTACGTTAGTTCGGTTGTTGGTCGTAAAATCCCACACCCACTCATGCAGTTGATTTGCACGACTTGAAATCGCCAGCGTGAGACAAGGAACCATCCAGAGGGTATATCGACTTGGTTTCATGACTTCATTTCCATGTTGGTTTTTGTTGATACTGTCCTAACGAAGTGAACGGCACAAGCCGACCGATGCAGTCGCCATGAGATGAATTTCGCACTGGCGCAGCGTCTCGGTTTACGAACTTTCTCAGGTGAGGAAAGCTCAACCTACTTCTCACTGAACATCCCAGCAGCTTGCCCATCCCGTGCTGTTGTCCCGGTCAACCCAGCGTGGCTTGGCGCTCTTCACGCTCACCACCCGTTTCACCTCCGGTCATGGATGCGACTGTCCCAGCTATGCCAGACCAAGTCTTCGGGACACAGCCTGGGCCGCCAGGAATTCCCTCCTGCTGTCGCCGCGCGTGTCCTATTTGCGTGACACTCTTCTGGCAGCGTTGTCGAAACGACCGGCGAAATACATGCGGCCACCGGCAAACGTCGCGTGCTTCGAGCAAAGGTTTTTTCTTACGGCGGAAGTTTAGGCTTGGCTTCCGGCGCCGGTTTGCAGAAAAGTTGGAGCGGAAAATCTTGAGGGCGGCTCCGGGGTGCGTAAAAGTTCACGGACTTTTTTTTGAACGGCCAAGGTTTTTCGTTTGACCGGTCCGGTCATTTCGCGTAGCAAGCACGGGCTGCCCTGCAAACACTGTTTGCGTGCGGCGACCAACTCGGTAGCGAACACGGTAAATGTTGAACGTGAAGTCATTTCTGGCGGTTGATTTCGGGGCGGGCAGTCTCAAGCTGGCGGAGTTCGAAGTGAACGAAGCCGGCGGACTGGTGCTGAAACAATACGCCATCAAGTCGCTGGGACTGGAAGGCTCGCAGGAAGCGAAGCGCGAGGCCCTCATTCTCAAGGCCCTCCAGGAAACGATTGCGGAACGCGGCATCAAGGCCCGCGAGATCAACGTCTGTGCTCCGGGCTTTCACGTTTTTTCCAAATTCGTCAAGCTGCCTCCAGTTGACCCGAACAAGGTCACGCAGATCATCCAGTACGAGGCCCAGCAGAACGTGCCTTTCCCGTTGGCGGAAGTCGTCTGGGATTATCAGATTCTCGGCACGGCGGCGGGTGGCGAACTGGAAGTGCTGCTGGTGGCCATCAAGTCCGAAATTGTCGAGGGCCTCTTCCGCGTGACGGAAAGTTCCGGGTTGAGCCTGCAGATTTGTGACGTTTCCCCCGCCGCGTTGTGCAACGCCTTCCGCTATAATTATAGCGAGTTGGAAGATTGCACCATGCTCCTGGACATCGGCGCGAAGACCAGCAACCTCCTCTTCTTCGAGAAAGGCAAGGTCTTTTCCCGCAGCATCAGCCTCGGCGCGAACTCCATCACCCAGGACTTCGCCAACGAATCCAAACTGAAATTCGAGCCTGCCGAAAAAATCAAAATCGAGGAAGGCTTCGTCAGCCTCGGCGGTGCCTACGAAGAACCCGAGAACCCCAATCAGGCCGCCATTAGCAAAATCGCGCGCCAATTCATGACGCGCCTGCACATCCAGGTCAACCAAACCCTCCAGTTTTACCGCGGCCAACAAGGCGGCAGCGCCCCCCAACGACTCTTCCTCGCTGGTGGCGCGTCCTTGATGCCCTATACCGCGCAATTCTTTGCCGAAAAACTCAATGTCCCCGTCGAGTACCTGAATCCCTTCCGCGCCGTTCAGATTGATCCCGCGGTAAATCTCGAAGAACTCGCCAAAAGCGCCCACGCCTTGGGCGAAGTCGTCGGTTTGGGCCTGCGCAACCTCGCCACCTGTCCCGTCGAGTTGAACCTGATGCCCGAGAGCACGCTCCGCTGGCAAAGCTTCAACCAAAAAAAACCCTACTTCATCGCCACCGTCTTCAGTTTGGTCGCCATGGCCTTTGCCGTCGGCTTCCTCTTCAACAAACTCGCTGAAGTCAAAAAGCAGGAAGCCGAAAAAGTCGAAAACGGCATCCCCGGCCGGCCTGGCCTCGTCGCCCTGCGCGCCAAAGACACCCAATTCAAACGCGCCCACAGTGAACTCAAAACCGCTGAAAAAGAACTCGACCAACTCGCCACCTGGATGGAAGACCGCTACCACTGGGTGGACCTGCTGACCGAAATTCGCAGCATCCTCGTCAAAGTGGAAAAGGTGCATCGGCTCAAACTCAGCACCGACACCGGCCTGTGGCTGGAAAACCTGAAAAGCTTCGATCCCCTGGCCACCGGGGCCACCGCCGCCAGCGACCCCTTTGGCGCCCCCGCGCCCACTCCCATGGGCAACCCGGAGATGGACCGCGCCTTCATGGAACGCTACGGTATCAACCCCAACCGTCGCGCCGAGGAAGCCGTCATGCCTGTGCCTGGAGATCCTAGCGCGCCGGGCGCCACGAATGATCCAAACGCGATCGTGGCGGTGTTTCGCGGAGTGAGTCTTGATCATATCACTCCCACGGCGAACCGGGACCTCGCGTTCGCGGTCCAGACCGAACTCAAAGCCAGCCCGCTGCTCCACCCGGACCAGACCCGGTTAAACCGCGAGATCACCCTGGACGAAACCAACTTCACCTTCAGTTTCAGCATGACCCTTGGCCGGAAAACCAAGGAAGCGGCTGCCGACCCCGCTGCGCCGGACCCGAGCGCACAACCAGCGGCCGACGCGACCCCAGCCCCGCCGCCATGAAACGCAATTACGAAAATGAAGAAGGCAGAATGAGGCGTGAAGAAATCCGCCGGTTTCTTAATTCTTCATTCTTAATTCTTCCTTCCTGATAAAATGGACTGGATCAAACGCAACCTGTTCTTCGTCATCGGCGCCACCGTGGCGCTAATCCTGATGATCGGGGCCGGCTTCTACACCTGGTCCGGCTGGAGCAACAACTCCAAGGCGCTGGAGGAGATCAACGGAAAATATGAGGAATTGAAGGCCTTGATCAACCGTAGCCCCAATCCCGGGAGTGGCCAGGTGGACAACATCAAGACCGCGCGCGACCAGCAGAAACAGGCGGTGGCGGTGGTCACCAAGGTGGCGACCCGGTTCGAGGCGATCCCGGCCATCCCAGCGCTCAGAGAAGGAGAAACCAACGTCAGTGCGGAAGCCTTTGCGTATGGTTTGGCCACGACCATCTACCGGTTGCAGAATGGGGCGACAAATGCAGGTGTCGTCCTGCCGCCGCGTTACAACTTTTCCTTCGAGCAACAAAGCCGCGCCCTGAACTTTGCCCCCGGTAGCGTGGGTCCGTTGGCGGCGCAACTCGGCGAAGTTAACGCCATTGCCGAAGTCCTGATTGCGGCCAAAATCAACTCCCTTGAATCCATCCAGCGGGAACGTGTTTCTCCGGACGACCGGGCGGGGCCGGCCACAGACTACATTGATTTGCTCTCCGAGACGAACGAGCTCGCCATCCTGTCACCGTATCAGATCACTTTCCGCTCCTTCACCCCGGAACTGGCACTGGTGCTGTGCGGCTTTGCTGGATCTTCCCACGGGATCATCGTCAAGAGCGTAAATGTTGAGCCGTCGGCCACCATTTATGGAGTTGATACGCTTGTGTCTGAGGCCCCGATTTACCGAACGCCGCAACCCTACCCGGCCACGCCGCTCCCAAGGGGTCGGCCTGGTGAAGGCGACGCCTTCCGCGAGCGGTACGGGATCGGACCCGGAGCGAGGACTACGCAGCCATTCGTACCTCCGGCTTATGCGCAGCCGGTTGCCCCGACGGTGACGGCGCCGCGGACGGTGTTGGACGAAAAGCAACTCAAGATCACGATGCTCGTTCACGTGGTCAAACTCCTGCCCAAGAAATAGTCGAGCATGGATTTCATCAAAAAGAATTACGAGAAGGTGTTGCTGGGCGTGGTATTGCTTGGCCTCGTGGTCGGAGCGGTATTCCTGCTGCTGTTAATCCCGCAGGAGCGGCAGGCCCTGCTCGAAAAAGCTGATGAAATCATCAAGCGCCCGGCCAAGCCACTGCCTGATCTGGAAGTGAGTCGCCCGCTCGCCCTGATCCAGCGGGGCGGGGGGCCGGGATGTCTCGACCTCACCACCACCAACAAGGTTTTCAATCCCGTGCAATGGCAGCGCAAACCCGATGGTTCGGTGATCAAGGTGGCGTTGGGCAACGAAATCGGACCGGAGGCGGTCGTCGTGACAAAAATCACGCCGCTCTATCTAACCATTACGTTGGACTCCGTGGAAAACATTGGCGGGACCTTGTATTACGTGATCGTCGCGCAAAACGAGGCCGCGCCCAAGCCGTCTGATCGCGGCCGCAAGCGCTTCTCCGCAGTACCGAACGTGAAGAAGGATGTCTTCGTGATTCGCGAAGTTCGCGGGCCGGTGGACAACCCGTCGGCACTGGTGCTGGAATTGATGGACGGCAACGAACGCATCATCTTGTTGAAAGAAACTCCCTTCCGCCGGGTGGCCGGATACATGGCGGACTTCAGATATCCGCCGGAGAACAAGACCTGGCCCAACCAGCGCGTCGGGGCCGGTCTTCCAGGCACGCCACAGATTTTGATCGCGGGCGAAGCATACAATGTGGTTGCCATTACAAAGAACGAAGTTGTATTGTCCGCGCGGTCGAATAACAAGAAAACACCCAGACCGTTCACGCCGGCTCCCTGAGGCCGGAAACTTTTTTAGCAACAGAAGCAAACCCATGACAAAAGCAGCCTCTCTCACCCTCGGTTTGATGGTGCTCTGCGGAACGATTGTGACCGGCCGGGCCCAATCCACGGAACAGGATCGCGCCATCAAGGAAGCCGTCCAACGTCAGCACGATACGCTCCTCTTGCGCCAGAAGCTGGCGGAGGCCCAGGCGGCGGCCGGTCGGCTGGAAGTGGCCGTGGCCGCGCGCCTCTTCGAGGATGCCTACAAACTCGTGCAGGGCATCGGTGCGGCTGGCATTCCGGAGGAGACAGCGGTGACGGTGGCCGGTTTGACCGACACCCAGATGCAACTCGCGCAGGCGGCGCTTAAGGCGGGGGATTTGCGTCAGGCCAAGGTGCATGCCACGCGCGTGGTCAAGGTGAATCCGCAGTATGAGCCAGGGCTGGCATTGATGCGCGAGGTGGACGCCAGGCTGGAGGCCCTCAAGGGCAAGATACCGGATGAGGCCACGGAACATCGGGTCGCGGAAGTGCAGGTCGAACGCACGACTGCCGGCACGCATGTGCATAATGCGCGCATCTTGCTGGAAGCCAACCGGCCGGAGGAAGCTGAAAAGGAGTTGAAAAAGGCCTTGGAAATTGATCCGGAAAATGGCGCGGCGTTTTACTACATGAGCTTTGTCAAGGAGAGCCGTTATCGGGAGGCCGAGCGTCAACGCGAGCAAACTTCCAAGGATACGATTGTAGGCATCGAACGGGAGTGGGCGAATAATACCAAGGGCAAGTCCTTGCCCGTGCCCAATCCCTATGCCACCAACCGCCTTGTCTTTGTCGGCAAAGGCCGGCAGGAAATCTTGAGCAAACTTGATTCCATCCGCTTGGATACCGTCTTCTTCGACGGCTTGCCGTTGAGTGAGGTGGTGAAGACGTTGTCGGATGAGGCGAAGAAGCGCGATCCGTTGAAGAAGGGGATTAATTTCATCATCAATCCGAATGCTCCGGCGGTCCAGGCGGTGCCGCTGGCGTTTGCCACGGACCCGGCCACGGGGTTGCAGTTGCCGCCGCCGGCGGCGGAGACAGTGGATGTGACTTCCATCCCGGTGAAGATCAACCCCGCCATCAATGACATGCGCCTCGCCGACGTCCTCGACATCATCGTCAGCGTCGCCGAAAACCCTGTCAAATACTCCATCGAAGAATGGGGCGTTATGTTCTCCCTCCGCGCCCCGGAAGCCGCGGCTCTGCACACGCGGCGCTTTCGCGTGGATCCCAACACTTTCTACCAGGGCCTTGAAGCCGTCGGCGAATTCCCCGTCGGCACCGGTGGTGGCGGCCAGGGCGGCCAGGGTGGTGGCGGTGGCGGTGGTGGCGGTGGCGGCGGCGGTGGTGGTGGCCAAAACGGCCAGGGCAGCGGCGTCGGCGTGCCCCGCGTATTTGTCGCCGGTGGCGGCCAACAGGGCGGCGGTGGCGGTGGCGGTGGTGGTGGCGGTGGTGGTCAAGTCGGCCAGGGCGGTGTCCGCTTCCTCACCCGCACCAATAACATGCAGGAAGTCCACCAAGCCGTGCAGACCTTCTTCACCATCATGGGCGTGGATGTCACCACTCCCCCGCGCACCGTGTTCTTCAATGACCGGGCCGGAGAACTGTTCGTCCGCGCCACTCTCGAAGATTTGGACATCATCCAGGAAGTCATCGAAGTTCTCAACATCGTGCCTCATCAGATCAACATTAAGGCCAAGTTTGCGGAAATAACGCAGAATGACACCCGTGCCTTGGGCTTCGATTGGTATATGGGCAATCTCCTCATGGGCAATAAAGTCGGCGGCCAGTTGGGTACTGCGCCATCTTTTGCCGGCGCACCCAGCCAGGCAAATCCGGCGGGCACCTTCCCCGGCCAGGTTATCACTGATGCCGCTGGGAACCAGCTCGTCAACACTCTCATCCCGCCGTCTGGATCGGATGCGCTCCTTACTGGTGGCCTCCGCAATCTCGCCAACGCCCCGGCTCTCGGCACCTTGACTGGCATCCTGACCGATCCCCAATTCCGTGTCGTCCTCCGCGCCATGGAACAACGCGACGGCGTTGACTTGCTGAACGCTCCGGAAATCACCACCCCCAGTGGCCGGCAGGCGCAGATTCAGATTGTAGATTTGCAAACCATCGTCAGCGGCACCGACGTCGGACAAAACGCCGGCGGCGGCGGACAAGGCACGGGCGTCAACCAGGGCGGCGCGGCGGTGGCGACGGCGATCAATTATCCGACGATCGAAGTGCCCATCGGCACGACCTTGGACGTGATCCCCTACATCTCTGCCGACGGCTATACCATCCAGATGACCATCATCCCGACCATCACCGAATTCGTCGGCTACGACGACCCGGGTCAATTCATCCCGCAAGGCCAGTCCGTCGGCCTTGCCGTCGGCGTTCCCATCACCGCGCAACTTCCGTTGCCGCGCACCCGCCTGCGTCAGGTCACGACCAGCGCCATTGTCTGGGACGGTCAAACGGTGGTGCTGGGTGGCCTGATTTCCGAAGACGTCACCCGCATGAAGGACAAAGTGCCGGTGTTGGGCGATCTTCCGCTTCTGGGCAAACTGTTCCGCAGCGAGTCATCGCAAACCCTGAAGAAGAACCTGGTGATCTTTGTCACCCCCACGATTATTGATCCGGCGGGAAATCGGCTCCATGCGGAGGGCACCATGCCGTTTGACGCGAGCAGTATTCCCCCGGGCCAGCCGAGCGCGCTCGATGGTCCCACACCGCCGCCGAAATAAACCTTGGAACCAAGGCCGATTTAATACTCTCAAACCCACAGCATGTTGCGCCTGTTGATAGTTGATGGACACGCTTACGCGTATCGCGCGTTCCACGCGATACGCAGGCTGCGTGCGCCCTCCGGCCGGCCAACGAACGCGGTTTATGGTTTCATCAAGATGCTGGACAAAATGCGCGCGACCCTTGAGCCGACGCATCTGCTGGTGGTCTGGGATGGCGGTTTGAGCGCGGAACGAATGGCCGCGCTGCCCGGCTACAAGGCGCAACGACCCGAGATGCCGGCGGAGCTGGCGGAGCAACTGGATGAAATCCTCGCGTATTTGAGCGCGGCTGGTATCGCGTCCTTCTGTCAGGACGGAGTCGAGGCGGACGATTACATCGCCTGCATCGCCCGCCGTGCGGCTCGTGAGGGGGTCGAAGTGGTGGTCGCGAGTTCGGACAAGGATTTCATGCAGTTGGTGGCGCCCGGGATTGGTTTGTTCAATCCGAACGACAAGAGCGAAACGGTCTGGACCGAGGAACAAGTCCGCGTGAAGTCCGGCGTCGAACCCGGTCAGATAGTGGACTGGCTCGCGCTGGTGGGTGACAGTGTGGACAATATTCCCGGCGTGCCCGGCGTGGGTGTCAAGACCGCCGCCGAGTTGCTCAATCAATTCGGGTCGGTGGCCAGCCTGTATGCCCGGCTCGACGAAGTGAAGTCCGAGCGACTGCGGGCGGCGCTGAAGGACGCGGCCGGGTTGGTTCGGCGGAATGTGGAACTGGTGCGGTTGAAGGACGAGTTGCCCTGCCGCTTCGAGCTGGATGAGTTGCGGGAAAAGTCCGCCCACCCGGAGTCACTGCGGGAACTGTTTGCGCGCTGGGGCTTCCGTTCCATGCTGGCGGAACTGGAATCGAACCGGCAGGCGGTATTGCTTTAAGAATTACGAAGTGAAAAACAGGATTGTAACGATGGAGAACCAGGCACGGTGCGAAGGAAATCGCGGACCACGATTTTCCGGTTGGGCACCGGCGTTCGAGAATTTTATGGCAACGTTTCCGTTCCCCGGGAAGCTGCGGTTCTGCTGCCTGCTCGCGGTCGCCGCCGTGCCGTTTTGGGGGCAGGCCCAGGGCCATTATGCGGCCGGGGGCGGGGAGTACAACATCGCGGGCGAATTGCCCGGCGAACAGATGTACCCGCAGGCCAGTATCACGACCTCGGGCGGGTATCTGGTCTGGGAGGATAACCGCACGGATGGTTTCGGCCTGGGTATCAGCGCGCTCAAGCTGGACAGCAGCCTGAGCGGTGTCCTGAGTTCGTTTCGCGTCAACGTGAATGGCAATCATGATCAGGAACGCCCTTCCGTTGCCATGCTCAAGGATGGCGGGGCGGTGTTTGTCTGGGAAGGGGGCGAGCAGGGCTTTCAACACATCTACGCCCGGTTTCGTTCCGCCGCCGGGGAATGGGTGACGGAGGACGTCCAGGTCAATACGCCCACCGATGTTTTCCAGCTTGAATCCAGTGTGGCGACGCTCGCCAGCGGAAACGTTGTCGTGGTCTGGTCCAGCTTTAATCAGGTCGCCGCCAACAGTCTTCGGGACGTGTATTTTCAGATCTTTACCCCCGCGGGCGTCAAGGTCGGGGGAGAAACCAGGGTCAACCAGTTTACCACCTACAACCAGCGTTCCGCGGCCGTGGCGCCCTTGAGCGACGGGCGGTTCGTGGTGACCTGGATTTCCGAGCAACAACGCGCGGCGTTCAACCAGGACTTTGACACCACCGGTGGCACGTCTCCCAGTCAGACCGGTTCCGCCAGCGTGGATGTGTATGCGCGCTTGTTTAACGCCAGCGGAACGGCCGTCGGCGGTGATATTCTGGTCAACACCGACATGAACGTCTGCGCCAGTCCCACGGTGGCCGCATCCTCCGACGCCGGATTTGCGGTCGCCTGGATGCGGAAGGACATGCAGGTTGCCACCAATAGCTGGGACCTTTTCGTGCGGACCTTTTCGGGAAGCGGCCTGGGCGGCACGGCCCAACGGGTCAACACCTGGGTTCACGGTGACCAGTTGGCGCCGCGGCTGAGTGCGATGGGTACGGATTACCTGCTCGTCTGGACGAGCATGGGGCAGGATGGATCGCGCGAAGGAGTGTATGGGCAGTTCCTGCGCGGAGACGGCACGCTGCTGGGCGGCGAGTTCCGCGTCAACTCAACCTTTATCAGCCAGCAAATGCATCCGGCGGTTGCGTCCGATGGCGTGGCGCAGTTCCTGACGGTCTGGACCAGCTATGTGGGCGGCAATGGCAGTTTCGATCTCCAGGCCCAGCGCTACTTCAATACGGCCGCGCCGTTGCCGCCGCCCGGCGCGCCGCTGGTCAACGTGTTGAGTTCCAATTCGCTGAATGTCACCTGGGCGCCGGTGCAAGGTCTCAGCGTGGCGCACTACGAAGTGTTTGCGGATGGCGCGGCGTCGGCAACGGCGCTGGCGACGAACAACTTTTGGACGGCGACCGGTCTGGCGCCGGCCAGCGCTCACAGCTACCGGCTGGCTTATGTGCTGAACGATGGTCGCCGGTCGCCTTTGTCCGGCGCCACCACGAACTCCACCTACGGGGCCGGGGCAACGTGGGGTGGCATCCCGCAGGAGTGGATGACCGGGCACTTTGGCAATGATTTCTTTGAGTGGCCGTCACCCTATGTGGACTCGGATAACGACGGGGCCTCCAACAAGGATGAGTTCCTGGCCGGCACGAATCCGACGGACGTGAACAGCGTGTTGCGCCAGCGGATTGTGCAGACGCCGCAAGGGCCCTTCCTGAACTGGAACACGGAACCGGGTCTGGTCTATCAAGTGCAGGGGACCGCCGACATGGGCAACTGGGTGAATCTGGCCGGTCCCCGGTTTGCGGCGGGCCATCTCGATTCCATGTATGTCGGCGGCGCCGGCGCGGGCTATTACCGGATCATCCGGTTGCGCTAACGGAAGATTTTTCTATGGTGCGAATGTTTAAGCAGTTTTTCTGGTTGATGATGCTGACGCTGTCCGTCGAGCGGGCGGCGGCATTTACGTTTCTGGGGCCGTTTGAAACCTACCAGGTGCCCGTCATTGCCCATAACATCGACGGTGATTTGGGCGGGCCGCACAATCTCGGCGAGGAATACCGGCGGAATACCCCCGTTCTGTATTACACGTTCGATCAGAACTTCATTGATTATTTCGGATCAAACGGGGTGGCGGCGGTCGAGGAGGCCTTCGCCATCATGAACTCCCTGACAAACGTGGACCATTACAGCGACGGCTTGTTCGAATGGCCGATGGAGGCGTTGTCGTACAATTTCAAGGCGCAGGCGCTCAACTTATTTGATTTGAAATCGGTTGCCTTGGGGGCGTTGCTGGAACAGATGGGCTTGGGCGAGCCCGAGCGCTTCACTTGGACCCTCCACGATCGCGACGTGGGTCCGGGCGGCTGTCCGGCGGATGTTTCGTATTTCGTCATCAAGCGAAACTTCGAACCCGCCTTCACCGCGCTGGATGTCTTGCAACCCTCCAGTTATGTCAACGGGACTTTTTACAGCTACTTCATATTCGAAATCTGTACCGGTCCGAATCCGCTTGCGGACGCCCTGGAATTCCCGGTGGACCCGTCGGCGACCACCTTCTCGGCTGTCGCGGGTCTGACGCTTCCCATCGGCGGCTATTACACCGGATTGACGCGCGATGATGTGGGCGGGATCCGATATCTATATCGCACCAACAACATGAACTTTGAGAGCGCTGGTGTGACGACCCTCACGGTGGCTACCAACTTTAACGCTACGGCCTTCCTCTTCACGTCCAACCTGACCCTGTTGGTGAATCAGGCGCTTACCAATGACGCGGCCCAGCTTCAGGCCCTGTATCCCAACCTGGTGATCAGCAGCACCACGCAAATTCCCACGAACATCGTATCCACGAACGTGTTCTTCTACTTCACAAATTATCCCTGGGCCCCGGCGGGCACGGTCGCATTGGCGTTCCAAACCAACATCACCACCGACTTTACTTTTTGGTACTCGCATACGTTCGGAAATGTCGTCACCAATTCTTACTATACCAACGGGTCCATCATCGTTCTGGAAACCAGTGTGGGGCCGCGCCCGTTTGGCTCGCCCACCCAGGTTTACACCAATGTCACCGCCCGGACGATCCTCACCAATTTCATCAGCGGCGATTATTACATCCTGCCCACCAATTCCGACTGCGGCGCTTTTATCATCTCCACCAATTTTACCGCTGTCACTTACGTGACCAATACGCCGGTGGCCGCGACCAACGTGGCCGGCGGGACCAACATCGGTGGCGTATCCTTCGTTCAGGAACTCGTGTTCCCCTTCACCAACAGCGTGTACCTGTATCATCCCGTCCCCTGCATCAGCAACTCCGTGGCCCTGCGGCAGGGTATCGGGCGGGTGCAGTTTGTCCGGCGGGATTTTGACTCGTTGATCGGCAGCTTCTTCAGTCCGGTGACCAACACCTACACCCATACGATTATTACCAACAGCACGCCGTTCCAGCAGCTCATCGTGCGGACCGTGACGCAACCGGATATCCTCATCACCGCCGAAGACCTGACCACGGAATCTCCAACCGTCGCGGGATTTACTTTTGGCGCGTTTCAACGGAATCTCCCATTCAGCACCAATTCGCTCCCAGGGCTGTTTGGTCCTGGTACCATCGAAAACCAGCCCAATGTTGAATTGAGTTTTAACAAAGTAGGCCCGCTGTTCCTCAACTTTACTCCCTTCAATCTGGACGAGATCACCCAATTGCCACTGCTGACCTGGGGTTCATTCGATGGCAGCACCAACGCGCCGGTGGTTTATCCGAATGGGACCAGCGTCCTCAATTACGAGCAGAATGTGTTCATCCAGGTCACCCCGGTATATCTGCCCGAGGGTTTTGTGACCGCCACACCGCAGCGCACCAATTACTACACGGCGCAGTTGCAGGTGGCGAGTTACACGTCCGCGTTTGTGCTGCCCGCCACCTGGGCGTTTGCCCCGGGTTCCCTCGGTCTGCCGCCCGGATTGGAGTTGTCCCCGTCGGGCGCAATCACCGGCACGCCGACCATGACCGGAACCTTTGATTTTGTGGTGCGCGTGACGGATAGTCAGTCACGAACAACGGATCGCAGCTTTTTTATTAAAGTCAGCCCGTGACCTCTGATCGAACGATGATATTCTGCCTGACTATATGAAGTACAAATTTCCAGTCGCCTGCCTGCTGGTGGGGCTGCTTTTGCCGCGCGTTGAGGCGGCCACGGAGTTCTATGTCAACGATGGCATCGTCCTTGCCCCGCCGGAGCTCCCGCCCCAGGTGGACGCGACCAATTTCGTGAACAACAACTATTTCAGCATCAACTTCACGAATTTCTTTTTTCCGCAGCTTTACGAGACGGACAACACGCTGAACTTCACGAACAATGGCACCATGATTGGCAACACCGGCTTCCGGTTTGACTGGTTCGTCAAAACCAATGTCGGGGGCATAAAGGGGCACAAACTGGCGGCCAACTTCGTCAACAACGGGTCCATCAGCAGCGGATCGGCGGCCAATACCAACGTACTGTCCGGCCTGTTCCTGTTTTCAGCCTTCCTGCCAAAACTCCAGATTTCCGCCACCAATGTCGTGTTGCGCTCGAGCACCAACATCGTCGGGGTGGATGGTTTGTTCAACGTCAGTGGCAAGAACGTGGATTTGAACCGGGCCCTGATTGCCTTGGAGGGTTTCGAGGATACCCCGCAGAGCATTTTTGTATTCAATGGATTCAATAACGTGGCTGGTTTGTCGGCGGGTTATTGGGGCGTGGGGACGAACGTCTTTAACCCCGCCAACAACTTTAACTTCCTGCCGCCCTTCACGCCGTTACACCAGGTCGTCACACCTTTGGGTGGAATTGGGATCCGGCAATTGGTTCTGGAGAATGCCACGTTCCACGTGGACCAGTTTGGCTTCGGCACCAACCGGTTTGTGAATGCGGTCTTTCTGAGCAACACCAACCCGGCGATCCAGAACAATGTCTATTTCCCGTTCAACAACATCGCGGTGGTGGAGTGGGTGGGCCGGAATACGAATCAGGTCAACGGCGCGGTGACCACCAATGTCATGTATCTCACCGATGACTTTGGCCAACTGGCCTCGAATCGGGTGGTGACCAATTTTTCCTATTACACGGCCGCCGGCACGGCCCAGCCCATCAACTACAGTTTCAGCCGGGTGCCGCCTTTCTTCGGATTGGGTGCTGCCTTTCCGCCCACGGATCCAGCCGGGGTGTTTGATCCGGTGTTGGTGACCAACGAGTTCGCGGCCTTCGGCGCCCTCTTCTCGCCCTCCACGGTCAATCTCGACAGTCTCCCGCCGATGTGGCAGTTCTATACCAATCTGCCGGGCCGGATCGATATCTCGGCGGATTCGGTGATGGATTTGAGCGGCGCCCGGATCGTCGGATTGAACTACATGTCGCTCAAGTCAACCAATCATGTCACCAGCGTCAGCGGGGCGAAGATCAGTGTGCCCTTCAGCGACATTTCCCTGGGGACGACGAACGGACAGCTTTCCCTGACCAACCTGCTCTACCCGGTGGTGCAGCGATTTACCGGCGAAGTGGACTTGTACAGTGCCCGCTGGACGAATGATTTTGGCGGCTTGAGAACCATTTATTCGGTTTTGTTTGTGGACAGCCTGTTGAGTGCGACCGCGCCTTCCAGGGTTCAGGATTTCACCTTGCGCTCCACCAACATCGTCATCAGCGACATTTTCAACGTAACCCGCAACCTGATGATCAACGCGGAGCGCGTGACTCTCACGACCAATCAACAGCCGGCCGCCACGCCGCGTGGAGAGCTCAATTTGATTTCGACTGCCATCACCTGGTCCACCTCGACGCCCAAGCTGCAATATCTGACCAACAATGGGGGGATCAGTTCGCTCAACGCCGTGTACTTGGGCGGCTCGCGTGCCACGCCGTTTTACAGCAGCAATTTCAACGAGGCGTATGTCGCTTTTGTGAATCGCGGCACCGTCTCGACGGAGGGGAGTCTGATCTGGGCGGATTATTTTGAAAACTCGGGTCAGTTTGATACCCGGTTGGGTTTCGGTTCCATTTCAGTGCAGTCCTTGGATGCGCGCCTGACCAATGGCGGATTCGTGGCTGCCAAAGGTGATATCTCCATCGCCGCAAACGATCTGGCGGTCACCAACCATCAGATGTTTGCCGGAAGGAAACTGACTTTGAGCGTTACCAACTCCATCACCGATACCGGATCCAGCAATGCCAATACCTGGGTGATGGGCCGGGGAATGAACTTGTACCACAAACCGGCGCAGGGTGATTTGCGAGGCACCACCGTCCTCGGAAACGTGCCGCCTAGCGCTGAGGCCGTAAGCGTTTGGGCGGGGACGAATCATGGCTGTGTCAAGGAAGGCTTCACCAACAACGTGGCCATCGGGCGGCTGATCCTGGATGGCGGACAGGACAGTCTGTTCACCTTCGCCGGCGCGGAGGGCAGCGGGGTGACCAACGCCATCTATATTGACTATCTGGAATTGCGGAATTTCATCACCAACCGCGACGCGGGCGGCAATTTCCTCGGCCTGCAAATTGACCCCAACATGAAAGTCTATTTCGCGCAGGCCGTCATGGATGGCGTCTCCGTCGCCGAGAAGCTGGACCAGCAAAATGGCGGACGCTTGTGCTGGGTGTCTGATTACGCCGGTATTTATTCCGGAACCAATGTGGCCTACCCGGACGGGACAACCATTTTTTTAAATGCAGCTCTGGTGGCCAGTTGCAATCTGGATTCGGATGGCGACGGCCTGGTCAACTGCTCGGACACTACACCTGTCTTGAGACCGCAGGACCTGGCGCTCGCGGTTTCGTTGGTCAGCGAGCCGGCGGCGCTGGCTCAGGTTTCCTGGCAGAGCGGACCGCATGCGGCCAACACGGTCTATTACAAGACCAATTCCAGCAGCAGCACGCCCTGGCAAGTCTTGACCAATTTTGCGACGGGCCCGGCTGGCGGACGCGTTTTCATTACGGACCCGGTGAATGCCGTCAGCCCGCGCTACTATCGTGTGCGCGTGGATTCCCATCAGCCGTGAAGAAATGCGGAACGGTGCGGTGCGCCTCGGAATGCCTCCGAACACGGCGGGCTGCGGGTTTTGGCGGAAACAGATTTCGGATTGTACTATGAGAAACTTGCAAAAGCCTCTTCGGTATCGGGGCTGGAAAGTCGTCTGGCAGTTGGTAGCTTTGGGTGCCTTGTGCGCCACGGCCGTCACCGGGTTCGCCCAGCCGGCCAACGACAACTTCGCCAGCGCCGAGGTCATCAGCGATTTGTTTGGTTCCGTCTCCAATACGACCGCCCAGGCCACGGGCGAATTGGGCGAGCCGAACCACGCGGGCTTTCCGGCCTTCTCCAGCATCTGGTACCAGTGGACCGCTCCGCAGGACGGCGAGGTGCAATTGGATACCCTGAGCAGCACCAATGACACAGTGGTGGCGGTTTATACCGGGAACAGTCTGGGCACCTTGCGGCAGGTGGCGGCCAATGACGATCTTGTTCCGGCAACCGGTATCATTCTGGTCGGAAACGTGTTCAGCGGAACTTTGAGTGGACCGAGTGGTCTCCGCTTCAATGCCAGGGTTGGTACCACGTATTACATTGCCGTGGCGTCCAAATTTAATCCCGGCCCCGTAATTCTCGGCTGG
>Ga0315910_10002458_pt1 | contig 16280 bp, 11 predicted proteins | sample EdamamesoilMG_FD_204470 | JGI IMG/M metagenome (GOLD analysis project Ga0315910, IMG submission 204470) | Garden soil microbial communities collected in Santa Monica, California, United States - Edamame soil | ecosystem: Environmental > Terrestrial > Soil > Garden | place: USA: California... | reverse complement strand
AAGATCAGGCTCGGGTGGCGGGGCGATTGAAAATCGGCGCCGGACCGGGCGCCAACATCGTGCACGTAGACCCGCCGCCGAGCACCGCGCCGCCCTCCCACTACCGGTCATCGTGACGCTACTGCGGCGCGGAGCTGCATCGACGTAGCCGAACTCCGCCGCTGCGCCCCCAAGCCCGCGTCCGCGGGCTTAGGGCGGGCGCCCGCGCTCGGAGGCCGAAGGCCGAGAACGCGGGACGAACCGTGCCGCCCCTCGGCGGGGGCAGCCCCTCAAAAAATCCCTCCGCTCAAGAAACGCACCGGTCTTTACGTGAGCGAAACGTCGCCGAGCTGAAAGCTCTCGAGCCCGGCGACGCCGGGCGACCGCGCACCGGAGAACTGGAGCGCACCGACGACGCCGAGCGGCAACGTGCGCGCCACGTCCTTCGGTTCGAACGAGACAGCGCGTGGCGGACGAGCCGCAAGGTCGGGGCTCGCTGCCGCGAGGAGCGAGAGCATCGTCGTGCGCCCCCTCGGCCCTGTGCTTCGCACGAAGTCGACCATGAGCGTGTACGCGCCGCTCGCGCGCCGCTCCAGGAGCTCGCGTCGGGGGAGCGGGCGCACACCGATCGGCGCGCCGCCGCCCGCGAGGTGCGGCGCGAGCACCTCCGCGATCTGGCGGAATAGGGGCGCGTCCTCCTGCACGAGGAGCTCCGCCGGGCCCCCGCCCCAGCCGGAGCCGGCTCGGGCGGCGCCCCCCGCGTCCCGAACGCCGAGGTGGCGGAGCGCTCCGCCGGGCACGCGGTCGACGAGCCCCTGGGCGACGCCGGGTGCGCCCCAGCTCTTGGCGTCGCGTCCGCTCCGCAGCACGAGAAAGCCGTACTCGGGGCCTTCGAACGGCGCGGCTCCTTGCCGCGGCCGATGCAGACCGGCGCCCAGGAATCCGACGTCGGCGGCTCCGGTCTCGAACGCGCGAAGCGCGCTCGCGAGGTCGAGGGCCTGGGCGATCTCGATCCGCGAGAGGAACGCGGCGCCGCGGGCCGCGCGCAGGTTCCGCGCCAGCGCGACCCGGCCCGCTTCGAGCGTTGCCAGGAACGCGCCGGTGCCGTCGGGCAGCCGTGGCGAGAAAGTCCTCGGCACGAGCGCGGTGAGCGGGCTCGCGAGCGCGACCGCGGCCGCACCGGCGCCCGTGCCCGGGAGCACGAACGCCAAGGGGTCCTTCGGATCGGCGCGCGGTGAACCGAGCTCGCCGAGCACGGCCGCGCCCCCGAGCCGGCGCGAGCGCACGAGCGAGAACACCGCGTCCCGGGCGTCGAGCGGCTTGCCGCGGGCGCTGGTCAGGCCCTTTCGGAGCGTGATGCGCGCGCCGTCCGTGGTGTCCTGCGGGAGGTCGGCGGCCAGGGCAGGGTAGGGACGTCCCTCGCCATCGAGCGAAAACAGCGGATCGGCGAGCGCCGGGGCGAAGAGCGCAGCGAACGGATCGTCGGCCGCGTGCGGGTCGAGCTCTCGTGCCATGAAGGGCAAGGTGAGCCGGAGCGTGCCGCCGACCGGGGTGCGCCCGAGCGCCCAACCGAGCGGCGATTGGAGGAGCACGGCCACGACCGCACGCCGCGATATTTTCGGGCTCGCCATCAGCGGATCACCCAGAGCTCGTCGCCGGTCGCGACGACGATCGGCGCGATGCCCACCGAGCGGAGCGGGCAGACCGACAGGGCCCGCACGCCGTTCGGCACCGGCACCCGAAACCGCTCCTTCAGGCCGCGGTTTGCCAAGAGCGAGCGCACGACCACGGCGTCCGCGCCCGGCTCGCGTGTGTCGAGGCTCGTCACGATTTCCGCCGTTCCGTCGCCGTCCAGGTCCCCGACCGCGAGCTGCGCGCCGGCTTGCTCGACGGTTTCGGTTCGCGCGCCGAAGGAGACGACGACGCTCGACGTTCCGAGGGCACGCCCTGCGCGCACGACGCCCACCGAGCCGCCCTTGCCGACGAGGCGCGCCCCGGCGAGCGCATCGAGCGGCGCACCCTCGGCGGTTCCGGGTGCGGGAGCACCATCGCCGGCGACGCACGGCGTGACCCTCGGGCCGACCCCGAGCTCGCCGTCGGGCGCGCAGCCGCCGCCGGGCCACGGCACGCGCGTCCCGAGGGCGGCGAGTGTCTCGAGCCTGCCGTCCAGACGCAGCGCGAAAGCGCGATCCGTGCTGCCGAGCTCGAGCACGCCGGGACCGGAAAACCATGCCGCCGCGATCGGCTCGCGGAGTGGCGCTGGGGCGATCGGCGAGAGGGCGGCGAGCGCGCGCTCCACGGCCGTTTCCACCCGTCCACCGCGCAAGCGGGCGAGCGTGACGCGCCGCCGCCCGAGCGTGGCGATCTCGGGCTCGCCGTCGCCGTCGGCGTCACCGCACGCGAGCGCCACCGTGTCGCGGTCGGCGCCGCGCGCCTTCACGACCTCGCGCGCGACGAGCGGTACGGGAGGGAGAAAGGTCTTGACCTCCGGATCGAGCGGGCGCGCCGCGAACGCGTGCGCGACGGGACCCGAGCCTCCGCGCCGCAGGCGACGCCACAGCGTCTGGCGCCCGACGAGGACATCCGCGCTGACCTCGATGCGCGAACCCACGATGCGCGTCGTCACGAGCACGAGCGGGCGCGAACCCTGCCCGAGCGAGCGGGCACGGCCCGAGCTTTCCGTGGTCGCCCAGGCCGTCGCGCTCTTGCCGAGCGCGCCGGCGACGAGCGCCGCCATCCGGGCTCCGAGCTCCGGACGCACGCTGATCTTCGGCTCGGCGGTCGGGGTCACGCCCGCGACCAGGGCGCCCGTGGCGCGCTCCCCGAGGCCGGCGGCGAGCTCGCACGAGAGCTCGGAGAGCGCCGACCCTTTTCCGACCGCACACCCGCCGTGGGCTGGTTCTCCGAGGGCCCGACCGTGGATCAGGAGCAGGAAGGCGATCGGTGCGAATACCCGCCGCATGGCCGAGTCGAAGCCTACCGTGAAAGGACGCGCTTTTCGTGCTGCTCGGAGGTGTGATAGTTCCCTAGAGCGAGTGTTGAGCGCTTTCGCTGCAGCGTCCGCCCCCGCATGCCGTCGCGCCCTCGTGAGGGCCGCCTGACCATGCGCCTCGCCAGCACGGTGGCCGGCCTGGCCGCGCTCGTTGGGGCCCTGCTCGTGCCCGAGGTCGCCTCCGCGCAGTGCGTCGACGAGGCGCTGAAACAACAGCTCATCGGGCAGCGGGCCTACCGGGGCGTGGTGCCGCGCCTGATCAGGAAATCCCTGCGCCACGAGATCTCCGCCATGGGCGGCTGGTACGCCGGCGACATCTCGGACGGCGCGCCCACCTACGGCGGCGCCTACACCTTCCACTTCACCGAGGATCTCGGGCTCGAAGCCGGCTACTTCCGCAGCCGCCAGAGTTTCGCGCTGCTCGAGGCGATCGACCAGCGCCAGCAGGGGCTGATCGACATCGTTCAGGCCGAGTCGAATCCGATCCAGTTCTTCCTCGGGCACCTGGTGTGGTCGCTCGCCTACGGTAAGGTGCGCTGGCTCGGCGGTGCCATCGGCCGCTACGACTTCTATCTCTCGCTCGGTGGCGGGGCGACCGTGGAGCCTGGGGATCTCGGCCTGACCGGCTCCTTCGGTTTCGGCTTCAAGTTCTACCTCACCGAGTGGCTCGCTTTCCGCCTCGACACCCGGGACTACGTCCACTCCCAGCAGCGGGTCCAGCTCGGCGTGGACACGGTCGTGAACGACATCACCGCCATGGGTGGCTTCAGCCTGTTCATTCCGTTTTCGAGCTAGGCGCCAATTCGGTCGAGTGGCCCTCCCCGCGTTTTCGGGGCGGTGGTAAGGGGACCCTCATGCACAAGCTCGTCTTGCTCCGCCACGGTCAGAGCCAGTGGAATCTCGACAATCGCTTCACCGGCTGGGTGGACGTCCCGCTCAGTGAGCTCGGCATGAAGGAAGCGAAGGAGGCCGGACGGCTGCTGAAGGAAGCGGGCCTCGGCTTCGACGTGGCCTTCACCTCGGTGCTCAAGCGAGCGATCAAGACGCTCTGGATCACGCTCGAGGAGCTCGACCTCATGTGGATCCCCGTGCACCGGAGCTGGCGCATCAACGAGCGCATGTACGGCGCGCTCCAGGGCCTCAACAAGTCCGAGACCGTCGCCCTGCACGGCGAGGAGCAGGTGAAGATCTGGCGCCGCAGCTACGACGTGCCGCCGCCGGCGATGGACGAATCGCACGAGCACTATCCGGGCAAGGACCCGCGCTACGCTCGTCTCGCCAAAGCCGAGGTCCCGAAGACCGAGTGCCTGAAGGACACGGTGAATCGCTTCCTGCCGTACTGGGAGAGCGACATTGCGCCAGCCGTGAAGCGCGGCGAGCGCGTCATCATCGCGGCGCACGGCAACAGCCTGCGCGCGCTGGTGAAGCACCTCGACGGCGTGAGCGACGCCGACATCGTCGAGCTCAACATCCCGACCGGCATTCCGCTGGTCTACGAGCTCGACGCGTCGCTCAAGCCGATCAAGCCGAGCTACTACCTCGGCGATCCGGAAGCGGCGGCGAAGGCGGCGAAGGCCGTCGCCAATCAGCTGAAGGGCTGAGCTCGCGCGGCCGGGGGGGACGCCGGCGTGGTCGTCGATGCCGCTGAGCCCGAATTGTGCTCAAATGACGTTGGATGAGGGTGAGTCGTGAGATCCCCGTCGCGCGTCTCGTCGTCGCCTTCGCGCTCGGCGGGCTCACGGCGCTGAGCTGCTCCGGCGACGAGCAAGCGGCGAGCGACGATCAGGACGACGGCGACGGGGGCGAACCAGCGGCGACGGGGGGCACCTCGGGTGGAACCCAGGCGGGCGGGACGAGCGGCACTTCCGTGGGCGGTGCTCAGAACGCGGGTGGTTCCAGCGCCGAAGCGGGCGCGCCCGGCTCCGGGGGCACTTCGCCGGACGATGGCGGCGAGGGCGGCTCGACGAGTGGACGAGGCGGCTCCGGCGCCGAGAGCGGCAGCACCACAGGAGGAGCCGGTGGATCGGGTGGCTCCGTCGGCGGCTCCGGCGGGTCGAACAGCGGCGGATCAGGCGGCGCGTCCGGCGGCTCGGGCGGCGCGACCGGCGGAGCGGGAGGAACGTCGACGTGCGGCAACGGTGTCGTCGAGTCCGCAGAAACGTGTGACGACGCGAACACGACGCCGAACGACGGCTGCTCGGCGGGATGCAGTGTCGAATCGGGATTTTCCTGCTCCGCGGCGACGTGCACCGGCAACACCTGCACCTATGCCCTGCCCGCTACGTTTCGCGACTTCAACGCGGACTCGCAAGCAGGTGGACATCCCGACTTCGATCCGGGAATCAGCGGCGTTAGGGCAACGCAGGGCCTCCTCGAGCAAACACTCGACTCCGAACGGAAGCCGGTGCTCGTGGCTGCGAACGCGCAGACCTACCTGCATGGTCCGAGCGAGTTTGCGGAGTGGTACCGCGAGTCGTCGCGGAACGTGGCGATTCCGGGCTTCGTGGTGCTGCATGGCGGACCAGGCGCCACGTTCGTCAATCGCTGGGGCGCGATGGGCGAACGCTGGTCAGGACCGGAGATGTGGGGGAACGTCGTGTACGGCGGACTCGGTACGGCAGGCGGTGAGCCGGGTTGCGTGGAGTCTGCCTGCGCCGGACGCACCTGCTACGACCCTTGCCCGGCGTACGGTGTCAGCAACACCTTAGCGTGTTGTGCGGACGACATCACGAGCGTGTTCGACGGCACACCGCTCTTTTACCCCATCGACACGGCCGCCGGAATCCTCACCGAGACTCGCTACGCGGCGAAGGTTCCGGAGCAGTACGGATGGAACGGCTGGCCCTGGGAAAGCACTGTCGCGGAAACGCTCGGCATCACGACGCCCATTGAAACGGCCATCGCCCCGTTTCCGAGCGCGGTCCACAACTTCAACTTCACGAGCGAGATGACCATTTGGGTGCGCTACGACGCCGACGTCCCGCAGGTCATCGAGGTCGACGGCGACGACGACATCTGGCTCTTTTTCAACGGTCGCCTGGCCATCGATCTCGGTGGTTTTCACACGCCCCTCGGCGGGTCGGTGCAGTTCAACGGCGACACCGTGACGATCACCGAAGACCTCGAAGCCTCGGCGATCAACGAACCGGTCGTGCGCACCCTCGCGACCTCGACGTTCGGTGTCACCGACGGAGGCGTCTACCCCGTGTCGATTTTCCACGCCGAACGCATGCGCGAAGGTTCGGCGTTCCGCCTCGCACTCCACGGCTACGATCTCGAAAAAAGCGTCTGCTGGGGCCCGTGACGGCCCCGGTTCCAGGCTTTCCGGGCCCGTGGTAGCGTCCGTGTGGCGATGCGAGGACTCGCCTTTTCATTCGGTGCGGTCGCCGTCGGGGTGCTCACGGCGACGTTGTCGGTCTCCGGTCAGCTCAGGCGGCAGCCGAAGCCGGCGAAACCGCCGGTGACGGAGCCGACGAAGCCCGCCGAGCCGGCCAAGCCCGAGCCCTCGGCCGAGGCGCCCGCCACGGCACCCGCACCCACGACGAATCCCGTCACCTCCGGCGACGACCTCGGCGCCCCGCCGCCGAAGCCGACGGGGGACGCACCCGCCGTGAAGCGCTCGCCGCTGACGCCGGAGCCGAACGAGTTTCCGACCGGAGCGCCGAAGCCGCCGCCGGTCGCTTACGAGCGCCTGCTGTCGGACATCGCCGCGCTGCGCAGCCGCGTGGCCGCCGTCACCACCACGCTCTTTTCCAGCAAGCTCCGCGTGCTCGTTGGCGTCGAGGGTGACGACGCGCGGGTCGCGACCTTCCGGGTCACGCTCGACGACGGCGTGATCTACTCGGCCGCCGATCGCTTCGGCGGCGGGGAGCCGCAGGTCGTCTACGAGCACGCCGTCGCGCCCGGTCACCACATGCTCGGCGTGGAAATCGAGCGCTACGACGCGCGCAACCGCGCCTACCGCACCTACCAGACCTCGAAATTTGCCGTCGTCGTGCCCGAAAGCAAAAAGCTCGAGACGAGCTTCCGCGTCGAGGACGACTCGGACATGGCCGACGAATTCCCCGACGATCAAGACGGCGAGTACGATCTTCGGGTGCGCCTTCGCGCGCAGGTGCTCGATTGATGAGAGTCGCCGTCGGCGCCCCTCTCGTCGTCTTGCTTTCGGTCCGGCTCGCGGCCGCCCAGCCGCCCGCCGCCGCGAGCTCGACGCCGCCAGCTCCCGCCACCGCGGCCACCGACGCCGCTACCGCGCCGGCCGACGCAGCGGCTCCCGCGACGCCCGAAGCGCCGCCGCCGCCCGCCGGGCTCGATACTCGCGGCAGCGCCATCGCCGCCTACCAGAAGGCGCTCGAGCGGCGAAAGCTCGCCCCCACCGAGTCGCTGAGCGTCCAGCGTCTGAAGGACGATCTCGCGGCGATCGAGGAGAAGGTCCTCGCGGGTCGCCGTGACGAAGCGATCGGTGAGCTCGTCTACCTCGTCGAGTCGCCTCGCTTCACGCCGTTCGCCAAGGGGCCCGAGGGGAAGACGGCGCGCTTCCTGCTCGGTGACACGCTCGGCCGCGCCGGAGCCCACGATCTCGGCCGCGCGTACCTGGTGCCGCTGCTCGAAGGAGACCCGACCGACACCTGGTATCGCCAGGCGGCCTACTCGCTGATCGATTTCGGGCTCGAGAGCGAGCGCCCCGAGGTGATCCTCGCCGATCTGAAGAACGTTCCGGAGAGCGCGGGCGACGAGATCCGTGGGGACATCGCTTACCTCGCCGGTCGGGCCGCCGAGTTCGCGAAGAAGCCGGAGGTCGCCCTCACCGAATACCAGAAGGTGCGCGAGCGCTCGCGGTTCTGGGCGCAGGCGACCTACCTCGCCGGCGTGATCGAGGTCGAGCGCAAGAACTACAAGCGCGGGGAAGAGCTGTTCTGTCGCGTGGCCGATCCGAAGCGAACGCCGAAGAAGGCACCGCTCTTCGGCGGTGGCGATTTCTTTCGCGTGCGCGATCTGGCGCGGCTCGGCCTCGGGCGCGTGGCGCACGAGCAGTACCGCTTCGACGACGCGCGCTACTACTACTACCTCGTCCCGGGAGATTCCGAGCGTCTTCCCGAAGCGCTCTACGAGACCTCGACCACGCGGTACGAGGCGAAGGACTACGACGGCGCCCGCGAATCGATGGACGATCTCAGGCGCCTCTCGACCAACCACGCCTACGAGGACGAAGCGTGGATCCTCGATTCGTACATCGATCTGGCGATGTGCCGCTTCCCGCAAGCCGATCAGAAGCTCAACGCGTTCTTGAAACGCTACGAGCCGGTGCGCGATGCCGCGCGGCGCCTCGCCGCCGATCAGGACGCGATGAGGAAGCTGACCGAGGCGCTCCGAACCGGCGCCGATCCCGCCAGCGCGGGGCTCGGCGTGCCGGAGGCGACGGCGCGCGCGCTCGGTTCGCTGCTCCGCGTCGACGCCGGCTACGGGCGCGCCACCCTGCGCCTCACCCAGCTCGACCTGCAGATGAACGGCTTGCTCGCTGCGATGTCGGATCTGGACGAGGCGCAGCGACGCCTGGCCTCACCGAAGGAGCTTCGCGCGCAGGCGGCGGGCCCGCTCGGGCAGAGTGACGCCGAGAAGCAGGCGCGCGCCGAGTCGCAGCTCTCCGAGGTTCGGCGCCTGATCCGTGAGGCGGAGCGTGGCGGCGCGAAGTCGGCCGCCGAGCTCGCGACGCTGAAGAAGGATCTCGAGGCCCTGGAAGTCCAGGTTCGTGCTGCCAAAGCGGCGGGCGCCGCCGTGACCACGACCGCCGCGCCGGGCGCCGGCACCGATCTGCCCGACCTGCTCGCCGCCGATCGCCAGCTCGCCGTCGAGCTTCACGCCGCGTCGACGATGCTGCGCGAGAGCGTCGAGGCCGAGCAGCTCGTGCTCGCCAAGGACGCGTTCGAACGGCTCGATCGCCGCCTCACTCGCCTGCTCCGGCGCGCGCGCCTGGGCCGTGTCGAGACGGTGCTCGGTAAGAAGCGTTCGCTCGAGATCGAGATCGAAGCGCTGTCGCAGGGCCTCTTGCCCCAGACCATCGTCGATTCTCTCGATGCCGCGCGCTACCTCGGCGACGACGAAGAGTACTGGCCGTTCGAGGGCGAAGACTGGGAAGACGAGTACGTGGGCGGCGAAGGCCTACGCTGACGCTCGGGGTGGCTATGACCGTCGGTAGAACCGGCGGGCGTTGTCGTGCATGACGCCATCGCGGACCGCGCCGCCGAGCGGCGCGAGGTAGCTTTCGACGATACGAACCTCGTCCGCGATCGATCCGCTCATCTCGGTGACGGGCCAATTGCTGCCGAAGACGACACGGTTCGGGCCGAACGCCTCGAACACGACGTCGAAGTGGGGTCGGTACGAGTCCACGTCGAGCGGTGAGGTCCACGCGACGCTCTCGTCCCGGCCCGTGTTCCACATGTCGAAGATGGCGGAGAGCTTCATGTGCACGTTCGGCCGGGCGCCGAGCCGTTTCATGTCCGCCGTCCAAGCGGCGCTCGGGGGCCCACCCCGCGCCCCGGCGAGATGATTGATGATCACGCGGAGGTCGGGGAATTCCTTGGCCAGACGTTCCACGCCGTCCTTCGGATTCTTGTCGCCCCGACTGATGAGATCGAGCGTCATGCCGAGTGACGACAGCTTGCCGAGCAACGCGCGGTCGCGCGCGTCGAGCGTGATCGCACCGGTCCAGAGGAACGCCCGAACGCCGACGACCCACGGATTGTCGGCGAGCTCGGCGAGCCGTTCGGAGGCGTTCGGCGCCTCGACGTCGAGCGCCGCGACGAACGCCGGGTAAAAAGGATTGTCCGCCACCAGGTCTTGCACCCAGCGCGTGTCCTCGTGGAGCGGGCTCGCCTCGACCAACACCGCGCCCACGAAGCCGAGCGGCTTCACTGCGGCTTCGTAGTCGGCCACCAGGTGATCGCGATAAAGGGCTCCACTCCCTCGAGGCGGCCAGGCGACTCCGCCGGGCCGGGTCACCTGGTAGAAATGCGCGTGGGTATCGAGGATCGGCTTCATGCAGGTTTCGAATCGCCTAACATGAACTCCGTCGTGCCGCTTTCGCCCCGCGCTCGCCGTTACGCCATCCGAGCAGGCCTCGGTGTCCTGGTGCTCGTCGTCGCCGCGCTCGCCGTGCCCGGCTACTACTACGTGAAGTTCACGTTTTTTTCGCCAAAGTACGACGTGGTCTCGATCAAGGCGGCTCCGTCCTACCAGGACAAACCGCTGCTCGACCGGGCCTGGCAGCTCCCCGTCGCCGAGCGCTACCGAAGGTCGCTCGTCTTCCAGAAAAATGACTCGTTCTGCGGCCCGACGACGCTCGCCAACGTCGAGCTCTCGTTCGGGCGCACGGCCACGCAGGAGGCCATGGTCGAGGGCACGGGAAAATGTCGGACCGGCTTGTGCCTGGGGGGGCTCTCGCTCGACGATCTCGCCGCCATCGCCCGCGCCAAGGTGACCGGCAAGGTGACGGTCCTTCGCGGCCTCGACTACGCAGCGTTCCAGGCGCTGCTCCCACGCTTCAACGATCCGTCGCGCCGCTACCTCGCGAACTTCCACCGCGGTCCGCTCTTCGGCACCGGCGGCGGTCATCACTCGCCGATCGGCGGCTACCTCGAGCCCGAGGGTCTCGTCTTCGTGCTCGACGTGAACCGGAGCTACGAGCCTTGGCTCGTCGAGCCGAAGCGCCTGTTCGAGGCGATCGACACCGAAGCGCGTCCCGGCTTGAAGCGCGGCCTCTTGCTCGTCGAGCCTTAGAGCGTCGCGCGCGTCGTCAGAACCAGTGCTTGCTGCGGAACCAGAACAGCATCCCGATCGGCGTGGCGACGCAGATCGCGACCATCGAGAGCATCAGCGTGTCGGAGTGCACCCAGTCACGAATGCCCGGCAGGTTGTCGAAATTCTGGCCGAAGAAACCGACCACGAACGCGAGGGGCAAGAAGACGGCACTGAGTAGCGCCAGGTACTTCATGATCTCGTTCGTGCGGTTCGAGGCCGAGGAGAGGTAAGCCTCGACGGCGTTGCCGAGTAGATCACGGCCCGCCTCGATCGATTCGTTGATGCGCGACAGGTGATCGTAGACGTCGCGAAAGTAGAGCGCAGTACGCTCGCTCACCAGCTCGTGGTTGCGGCGCGCCAGCATCGCCATCGTGTCGCGCTGCGGTGACAGCACCTGGCGCATCGTGACCAGGTGGCGCTTCAGCTGAAACACGCGCGACAGCTGCGAACGCCTCGGCCCTTCGAGCACCTGGTCCTCGATCTCCTCGAGCTCGCCGGCGATGCGATCGAGGATCGGAAAGCTTTGGTCCACGAGCCCGTCGGCGATCAGGTAGTAGACGAAGTCCAGGCCCCGTTCGAGCGAGCGGGGGTCCTCGGTCGCGCGCTGCCAGATCGCTTCGAGCGCGGGGATCGTGTCGGCGTGAACGGTGACGAGGTATCGCTCGCCGAGGAACGCGTGGAGCTCGTGGAGATCGAGGTCCTTCACTCGCGTCCCGGTACAGGTGAAACCTTGAGTCACCAGAAACAGGTGGTCGCCGTACTCCTCGAGCTTCGGCCGCTGGTCGAGGTGGGCGCAGTCCTCGAGCGCGAGCGGATGGAAGTGAAAGCGTTCGCGAAGGATCTCGAGCGATTCGTCGTTCGTCTCGGCGAGGTCGATCCAGCGCGTGACGCCCGCGGGCGGGGGGTCGACGCGCGTCAGGCCTTCCGACGCGGCCTTTCGACCCTCGGCATCGATCTCGAGCACTCGGAAGCGCGCCATCGGCTAGGGGCCACGCTAGCCGAACCGGGCGGTGGTCCCAAGCGGGCGGGCCGTAGTAGCGTGCCCGGGCGGGGGTGACCGTCGTGCCTGTGAACCGTTGGAGCTTGAGCCGTCTCCGGACCAGGGCCGCCGCCGTGGCGCTCGCCCCCGCCGCGCTCGGCGTGATCGCCCTCGCCGTGCTCGTCTACGAGCAGTTCCCCGCCGGGGGCAACGACGACAGCCACATCACGTATTTCGCGGCGCACGCCCTTTCGACGCTCGGACGGGTCGTGAACTACAACGGCGTGGCGGTCGAGCAATCGAGCAGCTTCACGCTCGTCGTCCTGCTGGCCCTTCTGAACAAGATCACCGGGCTCTCTCTACCGAGCCTCGGCTGGGGATTGAGCCTCGCCTTCGCCGTGCTCGCGCTCGCGCTCGTGCCCCGGTTTTCGAGCGGCGGCCTGCGCTCGACCACGCTCTGGTCGGGGCTGATGCTCGGAACCTGGCTGCCCTTTGCGTACTGGAGCACCAGCGGGATGGAGATGACGCTCGTCGGCGCCCTTGGGTGCCTGACGGTGCTTCTTGCGAGTCGCGTCGTCGACGCCCCGGCGATCGAACGCCCCGCCGTCCTCGGGCTCGGCGCGGCGATGCTGGCCTTTGCGTTTGCGCGCCCGGAGACGCCGATCGAGCTCGTCTGCCTGTGCGCCGTGCTGGCGTCGGCGGCATGGATCGAGGTCCGTCGCGGCGAGGGTGTCGAGCTCCGCCGGCGCGCGTGGCGGAGTAGCGTCCTTCTTGCGGTCGCGGTCGGGCTCACGTTGTCGCTCTTCGGCATTCGCTACCTCGCCTTCGGCACGGTGGTGCCGCACCCCGCCGTCGCGAAATCCGGAGCGTTCGAGCTCGGGCGCGGCGTGTCGTACCTCGAGACCGGCTTTTTTCTCTCGAACCTGGTCTTGCCCATCGCCGCGCTGATCGGCGCGGTTCTCCTGCTGATCGAGATTTTCTCCGGCCGCGCATCGACGCGGCTCGTGCTCGTGCTCGGCTGGGGGCTCTCGGCGATCGCCTTCGTGGCCGGGAGCGGTGGTGATTGGATGCCGGGCGCGCGGCTCCTTGCACCCGCAGGGCCCGCGCTGGTGATCCTCGCGGGTCACGCGCTCGAGCACCTCGGTCGTCGCGCCGGGGCGTATGCACACGTCTTCGGTGCGGGCCTCGTCGCACTCAATGTCGCGCGGAGTGCTTCTTTCGGTGAGTCACGCTCGAACGGGAGCTACCGCGGCGACGCCGCCTTCGAGGGGGCGGACGTGGTCGGCGGGCAGGCGGACACGCGGTTTGCGTTCAGCGAGCTCGCGAACCGCGCTCATCGTCGCGACGCCAAGCTGCTCGCGCCGCTGCTCGATATCGTGCGGCGTGCGCGGCCGACCCCGGCTCGGCCCCTGTACCTGATGTCCGGTCAAGCCGGCATGGTCCCGTACCACGTCGTGCGTGAGTTCTACGGCAGCGTGCGGTTCATCGACCTCTACGGGCTCACCACGCCCGAGGTCCTGCCGTGCATCCCGTCCGAGCATCGCGTCAACCAGCTTCAGGGGATCCGCATCAGTCCGACCTTCGTCGTCGAGCACGGTAGCGAGATGAAGGGCGACTGCCACGGCGCGCGCCCCCACGTCGTCTACAGCACCGGTCGCTTTCCGGACTACTTGATCAAGCGCGGCTACCGGAAGCTCTACCAAGGGCCGCGCGAGATGGAAGCGTTCATCGCGGTGGACGAGAAGCTGTTTTCCGAGGTCACGAGCGATTGACCGCCGGCACGCTTCTCGCCTAGAATGGAGTGCTGCCGTGCGCACGCGCCTCGTCACTGGCTTCGCGCTCGTAGCGCTCTTCCTCGCGGCCGGGGCACGGGCGGCGGAGGACCCGGCGACGACACCGAGCCTCGCCGGAGAGTCGTCGTCGATCAAGCCGGCCGCCGAGCGCCAACTCGGCGTTCAGGCACGCCCGACGATCAAGAAAAAGGCCGAGGCCAAGGCCGAGTCCAGTCGCGCCATCCGCGTGAGTCTGCAGATCCCCGAGGCGCTCCGGGCGACGCTCGCCAAGCGCATCGACCGCAGGATCGCGCGCAACGTCGCCGCTTCGAAGAAGCTCCGCGGCGAAGCGCATGCGCTGCTCGAGAAGTTCATCCAGGAATCGCCGGAGGACTCGAGCGAGCTCCCGGAGGCCCTCGTTCGTATCGGCGAGCTCGAGTGGGAAGCGTCGCGTGACACGTTCCTCACCGAGTTCCAGGCCTGGGAAAAGATCCCGCCCGACCAGCGCCCGGATCCCCCGGTTCAGGATTACTCGAAGCCGCGAGCGCGCTTCCTCCGCGTCCTCAAGAACTACAAGAGCTTCCGCGAGTACGATCTCGCGCTCTACATCGACGGCTTCCTTGCCAACGAAGAGGGTAAGCCGGACGAGGCGCTCGGGCGCTTCAACAAGATCCTCGAGTGGTTTCCGAAGAGCCGGTTCATCCCCGATGCTCACATGATGCGTGCCGAGCACGAGTTCACGAAGGACGTGCCGGACTACGAGAACGCGTACCGCGAGTACGAAGAGGTCCTCCGCTACAAGGACACGGACCTTTACGACATCGCCTTGTTCAAGAGCGCCTGGACGCTGTGGCGTCTCGGTAAGCCGGAAGAGGCGGCACGACGCTTCCTCAAGGTGTTCCAATCGACCGAGGACGGCTCGAGGAAGAGGAAGCGCGGAGAGCTCGCCGAGCTTCAGGCCGAAGCGCTGAAGAACCTGGTCGCGGTCTTCGTCGAAGACGAGAAGAACACCGCCGAGGACATGTACCGCTTTCTGGTCCAGGCGGGCGGCGATAAATTCGCGGGCCGCATCGTCCGAGCGCTGGCCGAGGCGCTGTACGAACAGGCGCAGTACGAGCGCGGCGTCGAGGCCTACCGTCTCCTGATCAAGCTCGAGCCGACGAGCAAGGACGGCTATCAGTACGCGCTCCAGATCGCGGCCGCCCACTCCACGATGGAGAACTGGAAGATCCTCGAGGAGGACTACAAGGCCATCATCAAGGACTACGTCGAGCCGCTGCCGGTGAAGGCAGGGCAGCCCGCGCCCACGCGTTCGGCGTGGCTGTCGGTGCAGAACGTGGCGACGAAGGCGGCCGCCGAGCGCGCGGTCGAGAAGCAGCTCCGCGAGGACGCCGTGGGTCTCCACGCCAAAGCGCAGGCCGACAAGATCAGCCGTGCGGAGTTCGAGGCGGCGGCGTCGCTTTACCGCGTGTACCTCGGGCGCTTCTCGACCCGCCCGGAGTCGTACGAGGCGAGCTACAACCTCGCGGATATTTGCTTCTACCGGCTGGAAGATGCCGTCTGCGCGGCGGACGCGTACCTCGGTGCGGTGCGCATCAACCCGAAGGGCGAGCTCTCGCGCGTCGCGCTCTACAACGCCCTTGCCTCGCTCGAGGTCGCGCGCGCGGCGGAGTTCGAGGCGGCCAAGAAGGCCGGCAAGAAACAGCAGGAAACGCCGACCGACAAGAAGTTCACGGAGGCGATGGAGCTTTACGTCGTCACCTACCCGACCGACAAGCAGATCCCCGAGCTGCTCTTTCGCCAGGGCAAGCTCTACTACGACTACGAGGTGTACGACCCCGCCGTGCGGCAATGGGGCCTACTGCTCGAGAAGTACCCGAACCACAAGCTTGCGCCGGGCGCGGGTGAGCTCATCCTCGACTCGTTCAATCGCAGCAAGGACTACCAGAACATCGAAACCTGGGCGCGGCGCTTGAAGAAGGCGCCTTCGTTCCAGTCGCCGCCCCAGCAGGCGCGCCTCGACGGGTTCATCGTGATCGCGATGTTCAAGCAGGGCGAGCAGTTCTCGGCCAACGGCGATCACGCGGGCGCAGCGGCCGCGTACCTGCGCGCCGCCCAGGAATTTCCCAAGGAGCCGAGGTCCGCGCAGGCGGCGGTCAACGCGGGGGTGGAGGCGCGGCGCGCGGCGGATCTTGCGACACTCGGCGCCGCCTCGGCCTTGCTGGTTCGCCACCACAAGGAGCGTCCGGAAGCGGCACAAGGCATCTGGATCGCGGCCAGCACGTACCAGGAAGTCGGCCTGTTCAGCGAGGCGGCCAACTACCATGCCATTCTCGCCGAATCGTTTCCGAAGTCCGAGCATCACAAGGACGCGGCGTTCAACGCGGTGCTGCTCCGCACCACCGTCGGCGAACACGACAAGGCGATCGCGAGCGGCGAGACGTTCCGCAAGCTCTACCCGCGCGACGAGCTCTCGGACGAAGTGACCTTCCTGATGGGCAAGGCCCACGAGAAGGCGGGGAAGAACAAGGACGCCGAAGCCCTCTACGACAAGTACTCGCGCAGCGGGCGCAGCGTCGACGGGCAGATCGAGGCGCTGGTCCGGCTCGCCAGCGTGCGCAAGGGCGACGAGCGCGGCATGGCGAGCGCGCTCGATCGCGCGGTGCACCTCTACGGGCAGAACAAGGGCCGCGCGGGTGATCGCGGCAAGTACTACGCCGCGAAGGCCCGCTACATGCAGGGCGAGGCGATCCTCCGC
>Ga0315910_10002457_pt1 | contig 16284 bp, 13 predicted proteins | sample EdamamesoilMG_FD_204470 | JGI IMG/M metagenome (GOLD analysis project Ga0315910, IMG submission 204470) | Garden soil microbial communities collected in Santa Monica, California, United States - Edamame soil | ecosystem: Environmental > Terrestrial > Soil > Garden | place: USA: California... | reverse complement strand
ATGATGATCGGGCCGGCGCCGATGATGAGGACGCTGTGGATGTCGGTGCGTTTAGGCATTGTTCAAACGGCCCAGATGAAACACAGAAATCAGGGGGAGTGAAAGGAAATTGCGGCGCAGGTGGATTACTCTTTGTCGCCGTGGCCCTTCGCTGACCACGCCGCGATGAACAGGAGCGTCCCGGCGACGGCGCAGACGATCAACATGGCGAATCCAGCGTCCCAACCATGGCGATCCACCAAGCGGCCCATGCCCCAGCCCGAGAGCGTGGTGCTCGCGTAGCCAAAAATGCTGGTCAGGCCGATGGCGGTGGCCGCGGCGCGTTTGGTGGCGAGGTTGGCGCAGGCGATCGCCAGGAGACATTGCGGCCCGTAAACAAAAAATCCCGTGGCGCAGAGCAATCCGGTGATAAGCCAGTAGGATTGCGTTTCGATTTTCCAGAACAACAGGACCGAAACACCGGCGAGCGCCATGTAAACGACACAAGCGCGGGCCGCCCGTCCGCCCAGAAATCGGTCCGTGATCCAACCTCCAAGCAACGCGCCGATCAGCCCGAACACTTCGAAGCCGGCGAGCATCCAAGCCGCGTGCATCAGGTGGATGTGCTTGGACTCGGTGAGCAAGGTCGGGCCCCAATCGAAGACAGCGTAGCGGATCGCATAGACGAAGAAGTTAGCCGCGGCCAGCAGCCAGATGAATTTGTTGCCGAAGACCTGTCGTCGCACAAAGGTGCTGTGGTCAACGGCGGCTTCGGGTTTAGCCGAGTCAACTTGCGGGCTGGCAAATTCCGGCAGACCTACCGAAGGTGGTGTGTCCGGCAGCGTGAACCAGAGAACAATCGCGACGATGAAGGCGATGGCTGCGGGAACAAAGAAGCAAAGCCGCCAGTCCGGAGCGAACAAGCTTCCGCTGACGAGAAATCCACACAGAAGGACGATGAGGATGCTGCCGATGTTGTGCGACGAGTTCCAGATGGAGAACTTGGTCGCAAGTTGCCTGGGTGGAAACCAGTTGGTGATGAGCCGGGCGCACGGGGGGAAGCCCATGCCTTGAAACCAGCCATTGACCATCCAGATCAAACCGAATGCCAGCGCCGCGGTGCCAAAGCCGAACGCAAGGTTCAGCAACGCCGACACGGCAAGAGAAACGGCCATGAAGGTCCGCGCGTTGGCACGATCCGCAAGGATGCCGTTCAAGAATTTCGAGACGCCGTAGATCAAGCCATGCAAGGTGAGGAACAGACCCAGCTTTTCCTTCGTGATGCCCATTTCCTTTTCCATCAGCGGCATGGCGATACCGAGATTCTTCCGCACGAAATAGAACGTGGCGTAACCGACAATCGAGAGAATCAGGACGCGCCACTGCCAGCGGTGAAGTTGTTCGCGGATTTCCGCCGGTTCGGTCAGCATCGCTTGCGCCGTTGGAGCGGGACGGAATAGCGCGAGCAATTGGCCGAACGGCTGACGGTTCATGGATTTGCTGAATCGTGTTCGCGGACAGACAGGATGGCGAGGCGATAATAAGGGCAGGGGACTAGCCAATTCCTCTGACTCGGCAATAAATCAGATTCCCAGACGTTGCCTGGCCCAGGTTTCGGCTTCTGACCTGGTCTTGAGTTCATCCGCCAGTTGCTTTTCGCGGATCTCGGCGAGCAGTTGACCCAACTCCGGTCCAGGCTTCTGGCCGAGGTGGATCAAGTCATCGCCGGTCAACAAGGGCGGGACGATTTCTGGTTGTTTCTCCAGTTCTTTTGCTTGGGTGACCAGATATTCATACGCATCCAAGCGCCGGTGTGAACCGAGGCAATCTAATCGGTGCAACGCCAGTTCGAGGGGGAAGGTGGGCCGCAGGATCATCCGGCGCAGGGTGGATTTTCGCATCTGCGAAGCGTCCTTGAACTGCATGTGATGACGCACAGCGGTGGCCACGGACTCGATCTGCTTCTTGGGAAAACGCAGCCGGCCGAGGATGGTATGGGTCATGTCCGCGCCGAGTCGTTCGTGTTCGTAGAAGTGAATGGAGCCAGTCGTTGGATCGCAACTGGCTGTGAGCGGCTTCGCGATGTCATGCATCAACACGGCCCACGGCAACAGAGGATCGCTGCCAACGGGAAGCTGGCGGAGCATCAGGCACAGGTGTTCGAAGACATTACCTTCAGGATGATAATCGGGCGATTGTTCGCAGTTCACCGTAGGTACCAGCTCAGGCAGCACATACGCGAGCAAGTCGCTTTCCCGCAGCAAGCGCAGCCCGCGTTCGGCGATGCCGGGGGTGAACAACTTGAGCAGTTCGTCACGAATGCGTTCGGCGCTGATGATCTTGATGCGTTCGGCCAGCGTGCGGACGGCGGCGAAGGTTTCCGGTTCGATCTGGAAATCCAGTTGGGCGGCGAAACGGACCGCCCGCAATAATCGGAGATGGTCTTCAGCGAAGCGTTCCTCCGGTTTTCCAATCGTGCGAATAAGGCGAGCCTGCAAATCCACCACGCCGCCTACCCAATCGTGTGTCGTGCCGGTGATCGGATCGAAGAACAAACCGTTGACGGTGAAGTCGCGTCGCAGCCCATCGGCCTGCGGATCGCCGAACGTGACCTGCGAAGGTCGCCGGCCATCCGCGTAATCTGACTCCGCGCGGAATGTGGCGATCTGGAAGTTTGTCTCCGCTTCGACGACGACCACGACGCCGAATTGCCGGCCCACAGGAATCGTGTGAGGGAACAGTTTCTCAATCTCCTCCGTTCGCGCGTCGGTGGCGATGTCATAATCCCCCGGCTCGCGACCCAGCAAGGAATCCCGCACGCAACCACCAACCCAGAAGGCGCTGAATCCAGCGGTTTGCAGCCGGCGCACGATTTCCGTCGCCGTGTCGCGCATATGCGAAGGTTGTTGCGGTGTCGTCACGGCTTCAGCTTAGTCGTGTTTGCGCTGGGCTGTCAGGTTCCGTCTTACGTGCGCCCCGGGGGCTTGGTCAGTTTCACGGCACGCGCCGCCGCTTCTTTCCTGTTTCGGGACACCCCGGGGAATTCCTGAGCGGGCGCCCCGGGGGATTTCGGGTGGCATGTCCGTAGCTATTCGGGAGGTGCACGAGCAACCTTCTGTGGGCAATAAGATGTTCATTCGGAAAGCGAAGCCCGGCAAAACCTGTAGCCAGACGCTGCATCAGAAATTGAAACTGGTTTTGCCGGTCGCGTTGTTTTCATGCCTGGCGATTGGTGCCACCCTTCCGGCCTCCGGCCAAACCCGCGTCGCCGAACGTTTGCTGGTCAAACCCAAAGCCCGGCTTTCCGATTCTGAATTCGATCAACGGCTCCTTTCCCGCGGAGCGCGACAGGATCGCAAACTTCATCGCTCAAATGTCCGGGTGGTCAAAGTGCCGGAAGCACAGCTGGATTCAGTGCTCGCTAATCTGCGGAGCGATCCGGACATCGAATTTGCCGAGCCAGATTTCGTGGCCACAGCCGCCTTCCTGCCCAACGACCCGCAAGTCCAGTCCGGGGCCGCCTGGCATCTGGCGCGCATACATGCGACAGAAGGCTGGGATTATACCATCGGCGCACCGGGCGTGGTCGTGGCGGTGTTGGATTCCGGTGTGATCGCGAACAATCCCGATCTCGTCGGTCGCGTGCTGCCAGGCTACGACTTTGTGGGCGGTGACGCGGATGTGACGGATGATTTTGGTCACGGCACGGCGGTGACCGGCGCGCTCGTCGCCTCAGGTAACAACGGCGTTGGCGCCGCAGGCGTGGCGTTTGGCTGCCGGGTGCTGCCGGTGAAGATAATGGGGCCGACCGGTTACGCCTATTACTCGGCCGTGGCGGAAGGCATCCGCTACGCCGTGGACAACGGCGCCCGGGTCATCAACATCAGCATCGCCGGTGATTCGCCATCGGCGACACTGCAAAGCGCGATCGACTACGCGTGGAGCAACAATGTGGTCGTGGTCGCCGCGGCAGGTAACAACGCGAATTCAACCCCGCAGTATCCCGCAGCGTGTGCCCATGTGGTTTCGGTGGGTGCGACCGACGACACGGACTTATTGGCGAGTTTTTCAAGTTACGGCAGCCACATCCGCCTTACTGCTCCGGGGGTCGGCATCTGGACGACCCAACGTTACCCGGACAATCCATTTGGCGCGTGGCGCGGGACATCATTCGCCAGTCCGCTCGTGGCCGGGGCCGCCGCGTTGCTGGCTTCGGCGAAGCCGGAATTGTCCAACACGGAAATCGTCTCGCTACTCGAGCAAACGGCTGATGACTCCGGCCCGGTTGGCCGTGATGATGTTTACGGATACGGGCGGGTGAATGTTCAACGCGCCTTGGTTGCGGCCGGAGCACAAGTCACTGTGCCGTCAGTTCCGCCGGCGCCACCGCAGATCGCGCTGACCAGTCCGACCGTGGATCGCGATATCAATCTAGGTCAGGAAGTCGCCCTCGGCGCGAATGCCAGCAGCAGCGTGGGCGTCTCACTCGTCGAGTTTTACGCCAACGAACTGAAGCTGCTCGGTCTCACCGCTGCACCCTTTGAACTCGATTGGGCGCCAGCGCAGACCGGTGTCTATTCCGTGTTTGCCGTGGCCGTGGATGCACAAGGTCAACGCGCGACCTCCGCCCCGGTGGTGATCCGGGTATTGAGCACCGGCGCAACGGCCCCGCTCAAATTGAACGTTGTGGGCGCGGGTAGCGTCACGCCTTCACTGGATGGCCGGGCGTTGGAGATCGGCAAGACCTACACCGCCAAAGCGCGACCGGCGCGGGATCAAATCTTTGCCGGCTGGGAAGGCATTGATTCGACTTCACCAACGGTGACCTTTGTGATGCGCGAGGGACTGGAACTCACCGCGCGATTTGTTCCGAGTCCATTTGTAAGTCTGAAGGGAAGTTTCTACGGCCTCATTGCCGATTCCGCCGGCGTCACTCCGGAATCTTCCGGCGCTTTCACGCTCACGCTGGCGCGGCTGGGCAACTTCAGCGGCAAACTCCAGTTGGCTGGCCGGAGCCATAGTTTCCGCGGTCAATTCGATCTGAGCGGCCGGGCTATGGTCACCGTGCTGCGCCCGCTGGCGACGCCGGTGCAACTGGAACTGACCCTCGACCTTGCCCGCGGCACCGAGATCAACGGCCAGGTGATCGGTGGCGGCTGGGCTGCCGAACTGCGCGGCAATCGCAATGTATTCAATCGAAATCTCAATCCTGCACCGCAAGCCGGCAGTGTGGACTTTGTTCTCGCTGGAGAGACGCCGGTGACCACGACCGTGGCGACGGGAGCCAACAAGATTTCCGCCGGCGGTGGCGCCCGGGCGAAAGGGACTCTGCTGGACGGACGCAAGTTCACTCGCAGTGCCGGCCTGGCCCGGACGGGTGATTTTCCCTTCTACCTTGCATTGGCTGGTGGCAGCGAAGTGGTGATCGGCTGGGTGAACTTCTCGTCGCAATCCGTGGATGCCGCGAGCGGCACGGTGGTCTGGGCCCGCAGTGGCACGAACGCGTTTGCCACCACGCTGCAAGCGACCGGAGTGCGATGAGAAACAAGATTTAGGACGCCAAGGAACGTCCACGGTGGGGAACGGGCCGGCTCGCAAGAGCCGGCCTTGTTTTTTCTAATCAGTGCCTGTGCCAACAAAAAAACCCGCCGGCATTGCCGGCGGGTTTGGGAAAGATGATTACAGCGATTAACGCTTTGAGAATTGGTAACGCTTGCGCGCCCCGGGCTGGCCGTACTTCTTGCGTTCCTTCATGCGCGGGTCGCGCGTAAGGCAGCCTTCGCCTTTGAGCGCCGGGCGGAGGTTCGCGTCGAATTGGAGCAGCGCGCGGGCGATGCCGTGACGCACCGCGCCCGCCTGGCCGTTGGGGCCACCGCCGGTGACGTTCACCCGGGCATCGAGCTTCGCGGCCGTGCCGGTGACGGTCAGCGGTTGGGAAACCGTGGTGCGCAGGGTTTCGAGCGGAAAATAGGTTTCAAAGGCGCGGCCGTTGATCGTGATCTTGCCGCTGCCAGAGGCGAGCCGGACACGTGCGATCGCGGTCTTGCGCCGGCCGGTGCCGAGGTATTCAGTGATTTTGTCAGCCATGGTCTGCTAAAGGTTGAAGTGGATCAGGCGGCGACTTTGAGGGCTGCGGGCTTTTGTGCCGAGTGAGGATGATTCGGGCCCTTGTAAACTTTGAGCTTGGTCAGGAGCACGCGTCCGAGCCGGTTCTTGGGGATCATACCCTTGACCGCGTGATGGATGAGTTCCTCGGGCTGGCTGGCGCGACGTTGGGCGACCGTGGTATATTTTTCGCCGCCCTTCCAGCCGGAGTAGGTCATGAATTCCTTGTCGGTCTCCTTCTTGCCGGTGACCTTCACCTTTTCCGCGTTGATCACCACGACAAAATCGCCGGCATCCAGATGCGCCGTGTAGGTGGGTTTGTTTTTGCCGCGCAGAATGTCCGCCACCTGGACCGCAAGCCGGCCCAGCACGGCGCCGTCGGCATCAATCACATGCCACTTGCGCTCATCGAGATTCACTTTGGGTAAATGCGTTTTCATTTCAGTCCCGTTCAAAGGGCGCAGAAACTATCAGACGAACGGGCCAAGTCAATAGCCCAGTTTGTGGAGAATAACCCTTGGCCGCTGCCTGTCAGGCAGGGATTTCACCGGTTATGGCGCACCAATAATCTTTGCCCGGGCGGCGTGATATTGTTCCGGCGTAATCTGATCCGCGCGGTATTTGCTGAGCAAATCAGCTAGTTGAGCTTCCTTGCTGGCATTCAGCGGAGATGCCGGAGCGACCAGCGGTTGGTAACCGCCCGTCTTGGGTGCCTTGGCTGAGGATTTGGTGACAACTTTCGGAGCTTCTGGTTGCGTTGGTGCCGGTGCGGGCGCTGGTTGATTGACGACTGCCGGGGCCGCGACGACGGCCGGTTGAGCAGGTGTCGCAGGAGCAGCAACCACCGGTGGTGTCACCGGCGCCGGAGCGGCTTCTAGTTGGGTCGTCCGGACATTTCCAGCGGTGCTGGGACCGGGGACTTCACTGAAGATGGGTTCTTTGCCTGAAGACTTCTTCTTGGTCTCGACTGCCACAGGAGCAACCACTGGCGCAGGCACCGGTTTAGCCGGTGCTGCGACCGGAGCAGGCTTTGGTGCAGGTGCCGGAGCAGGGGTAGATTGTGTGACGGGTGCCGGAGCGGGCGCGGGCGCGGGTTTGGCCACTGGCGTCGGGGCAGGAGCCGGTTTGGTCACTGGTGCAGGAGCCGGCTTGGCAGTCGTCGAAGCTGGCGCGGGGGTCTTGGTGGCCGGCTGCGTGTTTAATTCCTTCATCTTCTGCTCCAAAGCCTCACGCGCTTTGATTTGCGCTTCAGTATCATCGGCAAAAACAGTCGGAGCTGTGGAAAGGGTAGCGACAGCAAGGCCGGTGAGCAGGAACTTCGATGTGTTCATACCGACAAGTAACAATGTTTCCGGCAGTTACGCAACTGCTTTCCCAGCGGACGTTCCATCCGCAAACTGCCGGGTCCAGAGGCCGGTGAATGGGTACTTCATCAGCGACCCGAACATGATTCGTTTCACTTCCGTGCGCGACACTTTCACGCGATGTTTTGGGTCGAGCACCGGCTCCTGGCGCAATTTCTCCAGTGTTCGCACGCCGATAAGAATGGGCCAGGCACACGCCAGTCGCACCCGCAGCTGGCCACGCGGGATGATATTCGTATAACGCCAGCCGGCGGCAAGATGTTCATGGGCGACTTCCCAGAGTGAATTGTAAAGCGGCCGCAATCGCGCTTCGTTGGCGGGCGTGAGCAAGTCGGCTGGCATCAGCCCAAGCCGGCTCAATCCGCTCATCGGCAGATAACACCGGCCCTGGCGCAAATCCACCGGTAGATCACGCAGGATGTTGACCAGTTGCAACCCCTTGCCGAAGCGCACGCCATCGGCAATGAACTGGCTGTCGCCCAGCATGGCATCCGGAAACAGATGCGCGCGGCACATCTTTGTCCAGAACTCGCCGACACAGCCGGCCACGCGATAAGTGTAATCATTCAGCTCCGCGTCCGTCTGTAATGCGGCAATGGCTGATTCATTAGCCCCCGCGAACCGCCGCAAATCCTGCTCCTGCCCGCCGATAATGATGCTCAACACATCGATAATGCGTTCGAGATCGGCCGGCGCCAGTGTCCGCAAACACGCGAGGCTGAATTCACATTGCTCCAACAATTGACGCTCTGCGGGCAAACCCTGCTGCCGGGCCAGCCCGGAAAAATTCACCGGTGCCAGCCGTGCCCCAATCACGCGCTGACGGAATTCGTCCAACGCCGTCAGCCGTTGTTCCACCGGGACGATCTCCGTGTCGGCAATCGTGTCGCTTGTGCGCGCCAGCAGGTAGGCCAGGCCAATCTGTGATCGCACCGCGCCCGGCAACACGCGCAGCGTGAGATAAAACGAGCGCGAGGTTTGCTTGAGCAATCCGTTGAGCGAGGAAGGTAGCATGCGATTCACGATGCCTTCGGTTTCACCCGCTCTCCGAAGCTGCCGGTGCGCACGACGGCACGTTTGTGAACGCCGCGGGCGATGAGTTCTGTGCCTTCGCGGGCTTCGATTTGGTAATCCACAAATCGTCCAGTCACGCCGATCACGCGCGTGGAGGCTGTGACCTTCGCGCCCAGTGGCGAGGGCGCTAGGTGACGCAGTTCGATCTCCACGCCCACGCTGCGTTCATCCGCTTCGAGAAACGGCTCGATGGCCTGGCGTGCGGTGCGTTCAAGGATGCCGATGAGATTTGGCGTGCTCAACACCGCGGGCATTCCGTCAGTGGCGAACTCGATGCAATGTTTCGGCTCAACGACGAACGTCACCTCGCCGACAGTGCCAATGGGTGGTTTTGATTTCATCAACGCGTTTCGCTCACCTCGCGCATAGTGCCTGCAAGTCTGCGACAAACCCATCCACGTCTTCGGGCGTTGTGTCCCAACTACACATCAGGCGCGATTCGTCGCCGGTGATGACGCCAGTGTAAAACTTCCAGCCGCGTTCGTGCATCTTTGCTTCCACATCGGCGGGCATCCGCGCGAAGACCGCATTGGAATCTACTGGGTAAGCGATCGTGACCTTCGGAATCCCACGCAAGCCGGCTTCAAGTCGCTTGGCCATGGCGTTGGCGTGGCGGGCGTGCTTGAGCCACGCGCCGTCTTTCAACAACCCGGTCCATGGCGCAGAGAGGAATCGCATCTTGGATGCAAGCTGGCCGCCCTGTTTGCAGCGGTAATCAAACTCGCGCGCCAGGTCGCGGTCGAAAAACACCACGGCCTCGCCGACCGCGAGTCCGTTCTTCGTGCCGCCGAAGCACAACACGTCCACGCCGGCCTGCCACGTGATTTCCTTGGGCGCGACGTTGAGCGAAGCCACCGCGTTGGCGAAGCGCGCGCCATCCATCTTCACGCGCAAGCCGAGCTTGCGGGCGAGTTCCGTGCGCGCCTTGATTTCGTCCACCGAATAGACCGTGCCGACCTCGGTGGCCTGCGTGAGGCAGAGCACGCGCGGTTTGGGATAATGGATGTCCGTGCGTTTGTTCACGGCGCGCTGGATGTCCACGAGATCAACCTTTCCATTCGTGCCCTGGAGCAGGAGGATCTTGCTGCCGTTCGCGAAGAATTCCGGCGCGCCGCACTCGGCGGTCTCGACGTGCGCGAGTTCGTGGCAGAGCACGCTGTGATATGACTGGCACAGTGAGGCGAGCGAAAGCGAGTTGGCTGACGTGCCGTTGAAGACAAAGAACACTTCGCAATCCTTCTCGAAGATTTCGCGGATCAAGTCGGCGGCGCGCTGCGTCCAGGTGTCGTTACCATAGCTGACTTCATGGATGGCGTTGGCCTCGGCCATGGCGGCCCAGGCTTCGGGGCAGATGCCGGCGTAATTATCACTTGCGAAATGGCGGGGCCGCTCAACGGTTGAACTCATGCTGGAAATCTACCGAAGCGCGGCGCGCGCTGTCGAGCGTGGCGGGCAAATCTTGTCTGGCTGGTTATCGCACGGCTCTCCCTCACCTTTGATCCCTCTCCTGGTGGGAAAGGGACGGAGTGAGGGGAAACGCGCGAAGAGTGACGGCGTTCAGTTGATCCAACCGACGGAATTCAATCCTTAGATTGTCGTGCTGGACGTTCTGTCTTCTCGCCAAATCCAGTTAAGCATCATGGGAGCGTGTGTCTCTGTCCGCCGAGCGAACATTGAGGATCCTCCCCAACCTTGCCCAATACGTATGTCCCACCATCTGGGCACGTGAGTATTGCACCTTCCGGACTCCGTCCGCAGTAGATCCGAAGGTCATTCCAAGATGGAACATCATTCGTGGCCATCTTGTTCTCAAGCGTCCACTGCTGCTTTGCGCCGTCAATCTGCCTGAGATTATTGATGCACGACGCCAAGGAACTCGTCGTGCGTATGCGAACGAAGTTGGGTACGACCACAGCCAAAATGGCAACGGCGAATACCGTGACTGAAATCGCAATTGTTGCCTTCTTTGACATGTGCATGAAGAGCACCCAACAGACTATTGTGCCGGCGCTGCCGGCGGCGCATGCTTCGGCTTATCACCCGCCGCCAGCAATTCACCCAGCAACTTGCTGCCGGCGGGCAGCACCGTGATACGCGCCTCGCCGGAGAGGATTTTTTGCGCTTCCAGAATGTCGAACATCGCGGACATCACCTCGCCATCCTTGCCGATCTTTTCCAGCGCGTTGCCGACGATCTGCGGGCGGATGGCGGCGGCTTTCGCGAATTCAATCGCCGCCTTCCGCTCGGCGGTGCTGGTGATGATGCTCACCTGGTTAGCGCCGTCCTGTTTGATGGCGGACGTCACCTGCCGCAGCCGGTTCACGACCTTGCTCTCGATCTGCTTCGTCATGCCGGCGTCGCGGAAATGCACCTTGCGGATGTTAACCGAGCCGAGTTTGTAGCCCCATTCGTGCGACTTGGGCGAAACTTCATCCCGCACGGTGGCGCTCATGGCGTGACGATTCGCGAGCATGTCGGCCAGCGGCTGGTTGCTGAGGCAACGCACCGTGGAGTTGCTCACGTTCGCGGATAGCGAACCGCGCGGGTCCGCGTTCTTGAACAGATAAGCGACGGGATCGCTGATGAACATCTCATACCAGATGCCGATGCCCACCGGCGCGCCTTCCTCGGAATTCACGGGCTGGCTGCGGAGATATTCCTGATCGAGCCGCATGTCGAGCACGTGGCATTTGCCGAGCCAGTTCACGATGAACGCGCGCCAGCCGAGCTTGAACGGCAGAAAATACAGCCCCGGCTCGTCAATCGTGGCGATGACCTTGCCGAACAAAACGTAAACCAGGCAGCGCCGCTCCTGCGCGACGACGAACAGGCCGCTCGTCTGGATCAACCCCAGCACAATGGGCATCAGGATGAAACAGCCCACGAAGGTGGCGAACATCGCAATGATTCCAGCTCCGATCATCATGGCTTGTCCTCCACGAAAACTTGTTGGGCCTGCTCAAAGAGTGCGAGCCGGACGTTGCGGGTGTAAGCCGTGAGCGCCTTGTCGCCGCCGGCCTTTTTCAAATCGGTGAGCTGAGTGGCGAGGCGATCCAGCGGTTCGACTTCCGCCTGCGCCTTGAGCGTCTCGATTTCTACGGCGCGCTTGGATTGCACGATCTTCTGGTCCGCCGCAGCCTGAGCGAGGCTGATGTCGGACGACACTTGGTTGTGTGCGGTGTTGATCGCGGCCAATGCGGATTCGACTTCGTGTGGTGGATCAATGCCGGTGATAAGCGAGGCGTCGAGCACCACGCCGTAGCGTGCGGCGGAGGAATTGCACTCGCGGTCCATGTGTTCGTTGAGGTCGCGGAGATTTTTGCGCAGGTCGTTGATGGAAATGCCGGCGATGTCCGGTCCGCCTGCCGCGGTTGCGTCGGCGGATTTCGGCGCTTCAAAATTGGCGATGCGTTCGCGCAGCACGGAAACGAAATAACCCATGACGTGCGCAATAGGATGTTTCACGCCGAAGAGATACGCGTAAAGGTTCCGTTCGGAGACGCGATAGCGGATCTGCCCGGTGAGACCGGTGTTCAACTGATCCTTCGTCACCGCTTCGAGGATTGTGCCGGAGGAATTGGCGGAAGGATTCTGTGGATCGAACGCCATGTTCAGCGTCTCGGTGGCGATGGAAACCTTGTAGACCTTTTCCCACGGCCAGCGGAAATACGGGCCGCCCGGCGGAATCACGCGCACCTGCGGAAACACGTAGCGCGATTTCTCGTCGGCGCTGAGCGAGGCAGATACGGGATCGTCGAGTGTGGTGAGATTCTGGATGCGTTCGGCGCGCCCGAAGCTTGTCTTCACGGCGCGCTCGTTTTGATTCACGGTGTAGAGCCCGGCGACGAGGTAACGCACAAGAAACCAGGCGATGAAGCCAATCAGACATCCGGCAGCGATGCTCATAGGTTTTGGGGTGTGACGCTGACTGACTAAACGAAACATGGCGGCAAACCAAGCAGGAAAAACTCATTCCAGCCCGCGATCAAACAAATCATCCTCGTCCAGCCCAAGGTAATGGCCCAGCTCGTGGAGCAGCGTGGTGGCGACTTCATCACAAAAGAAATCTTCATCAGCCTCGGCAAACTCCCAAAGGTTTTTGAGGAAGAGAATAATCTGCGGTGGCATCGGCACGTGGCCTTCCTCGGCGAACTCCGGGCCGATGAACAGCCCGAGCGTGTCCGCCTCGATGCCGTCAGCGATCAAGTCAGCGTTCGGCGCGCGCTCGAAAGTGACGGGCAACTGCCGCGCGCGTGCCTGCAATTCCGGCGGCAGTTCAGCAAGTGTGGCTTCCACTTCTTCGAGCGCCAGTTGCTGCAAGTGTTTCCAATCGGCCTCGTTCATGGAAATCAGACCAGAGCGCAAGTCTTCCGCGGACCGGTTATGCCTTGAATTGCTTGACGGCCTCGACGCAGCGTCCGCAGATTGTGGGATGCTCGGCGTTCGCGCCGATGTCAGTTTCCCAATGCCAGCAGCGTTCGCATTTCTGGCCGTCGGCCTTGGCCACCGTGGCAAAGACGGTTTCGCCGCCGCCGTTGGCGAGTTCGACTTGCGAGACGTTCAACAGTTCGCGGAGTGAATCCAGATTCAACCGCGCGTCTTCGAGTAACACGCCCTTACCGTTCACAGTCAACTTGGCTTCGAGCGATTTGCCGATCTGCTTGGCTTGGCGCGCTTTCTCCAATTCGGGCAACGCGAGTTCGCGCAGCACGAAAAGATTCTTCCACGCTTCCACTTCAGCATCGCGTCGCGAAAGGCCGCCGGATTTCCAATCGGATTGATGCACCGTTGCCACTGACTTAGCAGGAATGAATTCCCACGCTTCGTCCGCCGTGAACGCCAGAATTGGTGAGAGCAACTGACTCAAGCCCGTCACGAGCCGATAAAGCGTCGTCTGCGTCGAGCGGCGGCGCGGCGAGTTGGCCGCGTCGGTGTACATGCGGTCTTTGATGACGTCGTGATAGATCGCCGAAAGCTCCACGGCCACAAACTGGCTGAGCTTCTGGTAAACAACGTGGAACTCGCACTTGTCATACGCCGCGACGACTTCCGCTTCGATCTTGGCGAACTCACCGAGAATCCAGCGGTCCAGGCCAGTGAGTTGATCTTCGGCGACGGTGTGCTTCGCAGGATCGAAGTCGTAAAGATTTGAAAGCTGGTAGCGCAGTGCATTGCGAATACCCCGATAAGTCTCACCAACTTTGTTGACGCGCTCTTCGCTCACGACGATGTCGTTGCGGAAGTCCTGCGACGCGACCCAGAGCCGCACCACGTCCGCGCCATATTTCTTCACGTACGCCTCGGCGGTCTGCGGTTTCTCGTAGCCGCCCTGCTTGCTCTTGGAAATCTTTTCGCGATCGGCGTCCACCATGAAGCCGTGCGTCAACACGGTCTTGAACGGCGCTGCGCCGTTGCCCGCGAGCGAGAGCAGTAGCGACGATTGAAACCAACCGCGATGCTGGTCGCTGCCTTCGAGATACATGTCGGCTTGGAATGCCTTGTCTTTGCCGGCGATTTCCTTGCGCCGCGCGATAACGGCACGCGATGACGAACCGGAATCAATCCACACGTCGAGCGTGTCGTTGGACTTGGCGACAGCGTCCGCGCCTTTCCAATCCTTCGGCTTCACCGCCGCCCAGAGTTCGGCGACGGATTTCTCAAACCATACGTTTGAGCCGTGCTGTTCAAACAACTTTGCCGTATTACGAACTACTTCTGCAGCAGCAACGCTATCCGAAGTTGGATCAGGCATTGGACACCCCGCAGCGTCGTAAAAGAATGGAATTGGCACGCCCCACGTGCGCTGGCGGCTGATGCACCAGTCGGGCCGAACCATTAAATTGCCAACAATGCGGTTCATGCCCCATTCCGGAATCCATCTTACTTTTTGTGGGTCAGTTGGCTCTGCTGCGACACGCACGGCCTTTTTTCGCAATCCTTTCCATTCCGATGCCGGAATGTTAGTTTTCTTTGCAATTTCCTCCGCTTCTGCATCCCACTCTGGAGTCGACCAATTCACATTGATGAACCACTGATCCATCGCGCGGAAGATGATCGGCGTCTTACTGCGCCAACAATGCGGGTAACTGTGGTGATAATTCTCCTGATGCAGCAGCGCCTTGCGGACACGCAACTCGTGCAACACGGCTTCGTTCGCGTCGCTCTTGCCGTGTTTGGCGAGCGTGGATTTACCGAGCATCTCGGCGGGGAATTGCTGCTCGATGGGCAAATCGTTCGTATGCGCAAACGCGCCGTCGTCGTTGACGGGCGAATAAATCGGCAGACCGTGTTGCCGGCCGAGATTGTAGTCGTCCAGACCGTGACCCGGTGCGATGTGAACGAAGCCCGTGCCTGTGTCATTCGTGACGAAGCTATCGCCCGCGAACAATTTGCCGGTGCGATTGCAAAACGGGTGTTGATACTCGACGGACTTGAGATGGTCGGCGTCGAGGCTGCGGACGATCTGATAATCCTGCCAGCCACATTTCTCGGCGATGCCCGAGAGCAGCATGGCAGACACGATGAATTGTTCGTCGCCGACCTGCACGAGCGAGTAGCTGAATGTGGAGTTGTATGCGACTGCGAGGTTCGCGGGCAACGTCCAAGGCGTCGTCGTCCAGATGACAATGCTGACGCCGGGCCGACCAACGACGGGGAATTTCACGAACACGCTCTGGCTGACATGATCAGCGTATTCGACTTCTGCTTCGGCCAGCGCCGTGCGCGCCGGGATGCTCCAGTAAATCGGCTTCTTGCCACGATAGACAAAGCCCTTCTCGACGATATCCGCGAAGAGCCGCAGTTCGTCAGCTTCGTATTCCTTGTTGAGTGTGAGGTAAGGATTGTCCCAATCGCCAAGCACGCCGAGGCGTTTGAACTGGGTGCGCTGGAGATCGATGTACTTGCGCGCGTAAGCATCACAGGCCTTGCGGATCGTCGCGGCGTCGGCGCTCGTGTCGCCGGCTTTGCGCATCTCGGAAGTGACCTTGAACTCGATCGGCAACCCGTGACAGTCCCAACCCGGGATGTAGGGCGCGCTTTTGCCGCGCAACGTCTGATACTTGATGATGATGTCCTTTAGAATCTTGTTCAGCGCCGTGCCGATGTGGACGTCGCCATTGGCGAAGGGCGGGCCGTCGTGCAGGACGAACTTGGGTGCGCTGGCGCGGGCGGCCTGGATCTGTGCGTAGAGCTTGGCCGTTTCCCACTTCTTGAGCCGCTCCGGTTCGCGCGTGACGAGGTCGGCCTTCATCGCGAAGTCCGTGCGCGGGAGATTGAGAGTGTCTTTGTATTCCATCGCAAGAATCCAGCCCAGGGTCTGGGCAGGGCGCGAAACGTAGCAACGGAACCCAAAAAGTCCAAGCTCCAAACGGGTAATGGGGCAATTCCACCTTTCGACTCGTCGCTTCAACGGATCCAGCTTAGCGTGCGAGAAATGAATCCTGACGAGGCAGCAATGATGGAAAAGCTATTTGACGCCACCGCGTTCAGTCCTGAGCTGCCGGGCACCGGAGTCGCGGGCAAGCTGCTGATGACTAGGAGCGTCCTGCGATTTGAATCAGCGAAGGGCAATCTGGAGCTGCCGGTGGAGGGTTTGCAGATCGCTCCCGGTGGTAATAATGACGCGCTGGTCTTTTTTTCACATCCATCCCAGCCGCAGACGGCGATTCACACGGCGGACCACGGTGTTTTGCGTCACCCGGTGCTGGCGAACAATCCGATGCTGGCGAACAATCCGATGCTGGCGAAGCAAGGCAAACAG
>Ga0315910_10002456_pt1 | contig 16288 bp, 10 predicted proteins | sample EdamamesoilMG_FD_204470 | JGI IMG/M metagenome (GOLD analysis project Ga0315910, IMG submission 204470) | Garden soil microbial communities collected in Santa Monica, California, United States - Edamame soil | ecosystem: Environmental > Terrestrial > Soil > Garden | place: USA: California... | reverse complement strand
GCCTCCAGTGGCCTACGACGAGAACTCCGCACGAGACACTGCGCGCGCGCCGCACCACCAACCAGCGCTGCCAGTTCTGGCACTGGCACGAGCTTCGGTCATCATGTCCAATGCGAGCCTCCGACGGCACTTGGTCCGCGGGGTCATCCGAGACAATCATGAAGATACGCCTGCCTTTTTCAGTTGCTTGCGCCGTTGCCGTCCTCAGCTGGGGTGAAAGCGCCCTCGCCGACAGCAGCGCCGAACTTTATACCGGAGAGTCTTATTACTACGGGCGCGTCGAAGCTCGCATTCGCTTCGCGCCCGGATCCGGAGTAGTGAGCTCTTTCTTCCTCTGGAAGGATGGATCGGAGGTGAGCGGCACCTACTGGAACGAGCTCGATTTCGAAAAGCTGAACGCCGACTGCCACCTGGAGACGAATGCGTTCTTCGGCAACCCAGGGGCTGTGCACGTGCAAAAACCAGTGCTTTCTCAGGATTTGTGTGGTGAGTTTCACACGTACAAATACGAATGGACGCCGGAGTACATCGCGTGGTTCGTCGACGATGTGGAAATCAGAAGGGAGACGGGGGAGACCGCTACCGCTTACGCCGAGAACGCGACCGCGGGAATGCAGATTCGGTTCAACATTTGGCCGGGCAATGCCAGCTTCGGAGGTGTGTTCGACCCGAGCGTCATGCCGCTGTACCAGTACATCGACTGGGTCCAATACTCTGCCTACGCGGATGGAGCGTTCGAACTCGAGTGGCGTGAGGACTTCGATGCAGGCACCATCCCGGCAGGGTGGTTGACGGGCAGCTGGGGTTAGCCGAAAAATCTGTCTACACATTCCCCTCAGAACGTCGGCGTGGTCGATGGCTATGCCGTGCTCGCGTTGACCGCCGATGACGCGCTCGGGGTCGAGGGCGCCGATCCGGAAGGAGCTGGCCCGATGCTGGACACGAGTACGACCGGAGGCAGCCCTTTTGGTCCCCGGCGAGACACCTCTGGCTGCAGCGTCGCTCCTCGGCCGAGTGGAACTGCTGTCGCCATGACGCTGCTGTTCGGGTGTGCCCTAGTGGGCGGAGGTCGGCGCTTGCGTCGCGACCGCGCCGTGCCGGCACGGCGTCTCGAAGCGCGGCGTGGAGGTTGACCTGCCGGCGCGACGGTCATGGCCTGCAGCGGACTTTTGTACTGGTCGGGGGGCGCCCTCACGCGCGACAATCCTGCACCTCACCTAGTGGAGTGACTGAGAACACTTGAACGCCCACCTGCTCATCGATGCCGTTGTCCAGCAGACGATGGTCTTCATCGCCCAACTGGCCACGGCTGGCGGTGTGCGCACGCCGGTCGCGCAGGTGGCGGACCAGGTGTTTCTGAACCTTTCCGAGGAGCTACAGAGTCAGGGGGTGAGCAAGAAAGTCATCGCTGACATGTTCGGCATGGCGCTGCGCACCTACCATCGCAAGGTGCGCTCGTGCACGCAGAGCCAGACCGAAGAAGGCAGTACGGTTTGGGAGGCGGTATTCCGGCATATCGGTCGACACGAACCGATCGCGGCGGTGGACGTGTATCAACGCTTCGGGCAAGACGACCTCGATGTCGTGACCGGCGTATTGAACGACCTGGTCAGCTCGGGCCTGGTGTACCGCGCAGGTCGGGGCGATCGAGCCATGTTTCGCATGGCACCAGCCGCCGACTTCGCCACCAGCAGCCGTGGCGCGCCGGATGCGTGGGATTGGCTCGTCTGGCTCACTGTCTACCGCGCCGGGCCGATGACTCTAGCCCAAATCGAGCAGCAGACGCGGGCGACCAGCGAACAATGCCGTGAGGCGCTCGATCGCTTGGTGGCGCAGGGCCACATCGAGAAGAGCGGCGACGGCGACGACGATGCCTGCGCTTTCACGAGTGCACGCCTCGAGATCCCGCTGGGCCAGTCACACGGCTGGGAAGCAGCCGTCCTCGACCACTACCAAGCCTTGGTGACTGCCGTGGCGATCAAGTTGGGCGAGGGGGCTGCTGGCGCTCGCCACGGCGACCTCGTCGGCGGCTCGACCTGGACCATCGAGGTCGGCAAAGGACATCCGCTGCGCGAAGAGGCCGTTTCGACGTTGGCCCGGCTGAGGCGCGAGGTCGAAGACCTGCGCGAACGCGTGGACGCTCACAACCTTGCCGAGCCGCCGGCGGAACCGCGTGAACGCGTGGTCGTATACGTGGGGCAGTACGTGCGAGAAGTCTGATTCAGCTCCAGACGGTCGACCTCCGCGCACAACCCATGGAATTTTGCAGCAGCCGGGGGTGATCTACGCCCCTGGTAGGCGTCGGGCTTCTGGTTAGGCTGGGATCTTGGGAACGATTCCACTTTGGTCTACGGCGCATAAACAGCCCACGAAAAGCACCCGGATGACGGCGGTCAGGTTGAGTGTTCGGCCTCACGCTCTGCGGCGCATTGCGCTCGGCTTGTGCGCGGCTCTGGCAGTTTGCCCACGGAGCGCCGAAGCCGACAACCCGATCATCCAGCACGTGTACACGGCTGATCCTGCGCCGATGGTTCATGACGGCACGGTGTACCTGTATGCGAGCCACGACGAAGACCAAACGCTGAATGACTTCTTCACCATGAACGACTGGCGCGTGTTTTCGTCCAAGGACATCGTCAACTGGACGGACCACGGATCGCCGCTCGGTTACCTGTCGTTTGCGTGGGCGAGCGGAGATGCGTGGGCGGGACAGTGCGTCGCTCGAAACGGCAAATTCTATTGGTACGTCCCTATCACACACGCACGACTCGGGCGCCCCGTGATCGGCGTGGCCGTGGCAGACAGTCCGCTTGGCCCTTTCACCGACCCGCTCGACCAACCGCTCGTCGACGATGAATGGGGGTACATCGATCCTACGGTGTTCATCGACACCGACGGCCAGGCGTACCTGTACTGGGGCAACCCCGGTCTGTGGTACGTCAAGCTCAACGAGGACATGATCTCGTATTCGGGTCAGATCGAGAGCATGCCGCTCACGACCGCGAGCTTCGGCGCTCGCAACGGTGACCCCGACCGCGCCACCTTGTACGAGGAGGGGCCTTGGTTCTACAAGCGCAACGACCTCTACTACATGCTCTTCGCCGCCGCGGGGATCCCCGAGGACATCTCCTACGCAACGAGCCCGGGGCCGACGGGGCCGTGGAGCTACCAAGGCGTGATCATGCCGCACGAGGGAGGCAGCTTCACTAATCACTCAGGGGTCATCGATTTCAAAGGGCGATCCTTTTTCTTCTACCACAACGGTGCTTTGCCCGGGGGTGGGGGATACAAGCGTTCCGTTTCGGTAGAAGAGTTCAGCTACGGAGCCGATGGCGCGTTTCCGTCGATCGGCATGTCTGCGGATGGGCCGCGACCCGTCGAGAACCTCAACCCCTACGCACGCAACGAAGGCGAAACCATCGCTTGGTCGTCAGGTGTCGAGACGGAAGACTCCAGCGGGGGAGGGAGGAACGTCACCTCGATCGACAACGGCGACAGCATCAAGGTCGCATCGGTCGACTTCTTGACGGGCGCCGTCTCGTTCGAGGCCAGCGTCGCCTCCGAGAGCGCGGGCGGAACCCTCGAGCTGCACCTCGATGGCGTGGACGGTCCTCTCGTCGGAACCTGCGCGGTGCCGCCTACCGGAGGCTGGCAAAGCTGGAGCTCCGTGAGCTGTAGCGTCGAGAACGCGACCGATGTCCACGATTTGTACTTGGTCTTCAAGGGTGGCAGCGGCTCTCTTTTCAATCTCGACTGGTGGCGGTTCGCCCCGAGAGATCCAGTCCTCACCGACAGCGGCGGCGTAGGGGCATCGGGCGGCACCGAAGCGGGGGGGAGCGCCTCGGACGCTGGCGCTGGAGGTTGCGCGCTGGGAATGCAGCCCAACCGGAGTTTGTGGCCGTGGCTCGCGTGCGGGGCTCTAGTGCAGATGACCCGCAGGCGAACCACGATGCTTTCCCGCGCGAGGGTCGCGGCATGACGCAGCGTCAGTTCTGGGGGGGCGTCGCGTGCGCGTGTCTGGCCTTCGCCGGTCTGAACTGTGGTGGATCAGGCGCCGACGGGAACCCTACGGGTGGACCGGGAGGCGCCTGCAGCACCGCCCCATGCACGAGCGGAGGCACGCAGGCAGGCAACAACGGCGGCCCGGCGAGCAGCGGCAGTTCGACGACGGGCGGTTCGGCGCTGACGGGCGGCACGGCGCTGACGGGCGGCACGGCGCTGACGGGCGGCACGGCGCTGACGGGCGGCACGGCGACGAGCGGCGGTGGAATGACGACGGGAAGCTCGAACAGCGGCAGCGCCGGAACGACGGGCGGCACCGGCGGCAGCGACGGTTCGACGACGAGCAGCTCGTCGGGCGGGAGCGGAGGAGACGCGGACTTGGACGTCGACCAAGGTGCGCTGACCTTGTGGTACGACGAGCCAGCAAGGGTTTGGAACGAGGCGCTGCCCGTCGGAAATGGTCGGTTGGGCGCGATGATCTTCGGCGATCCAGCGAGCGAGAAGCTGCAGCTCAACGAGAGCTCCTTCTGGTCCGGCGGGCCATCGCGGAACGACAACCCTCGGGCTCTCGCCGCACTCGGCAGCGTCCGGGAGCTCATCTTCGACGGTGCCTATACCGAGGCCGAAACCATGATCAACGAGAACATGACGGCCGCACAGCTGCATGGCTCGATGTATCAACCCATCGGCGATTTGGTGCTCGAGTTTCCAGGTCACGCAGACCATTCGGCGTACTACCGCGAACTCGATCTGAAACGGGCGCTGTTCACCGCAAGATACGCGGTCGCCGGCGTGAGTTATACGCGCGAAGTCTTCGTGTCCCAGCCCGACCAAGTCCTCGTCGTCCGGCTCTCTGCCGATCAGCCCGGGCAGCTGACCTTCGATGTCGGTATCGACGGTCCGTTGAAGGACGCGAGCAACATCGTCGACCCGACCACCCTGGAGCTTACCGGTCGCTCGAGCTCGCACGAGGGCGTCAGCGGGCAGGTCGAGTTCAACGCGCGCGTCAAAGTCAACGTCACCGGGGGGAGCACCGCGAGCAGCTCCAATGGAATCAACGTCACCGCTGCGGACGAGGCCGTCATTCTCGTTTCGATCGCGACCAACTTCGTCGACTACGAGAGCGTCAGCGCCGACGAAAAGTCCCGCTGCGAGGGGTACCTCTCAGCGGTGGATGGCAAGTCCTACGACGAGCTGCTCGCTCGCCACGTCACGGCCTACCAGTCTTACTTCGACCGCGTGGCGCTCGACCTCGGCGATGCCACGTCAGCGCTACCCACGGACCAGCGCATCGACGGCTTCTCCGAGACCGACGACCCCGAGTTCGCCGCGTTGTACTACCAGTTTGGGCGCTATTTGCTGATCTCGAGCTCCCAGCCCGGGGGGCAGCCGGCCAACCTGCAAGGCATCTGGAACGATCAGACGAGCCCCCCCTGGGACAGCAAGTACACCATCAATATCAACGCGGAGATGAACTACTGGCCTGCCGAGAAATGCAACCTCTCGGAGCTGCACGAGCCGCTCTTGACGATGATCGAAGAGCTTGCGGAGAGCGGTCAGGAGACAGCTAGCACGATGTACGGTGCCGACGGTTGGGTGGCGCACCACAACACGGACATCTGGCGCATTTCTGGCGTCGTCGACGGCGCCTTCTGGGGCATGTGGCCAATGGGCAGCGCTTGGCTCTCGCAGCACCTGTGGGAGCACTATGTGTACACGGGAGATCTCGACTACCTCGCGTCGGTTTACCCGGTGCTGAAGTCTGCTTGTGAATTTTACCAGGACTTCTTGATCGAAGAGCCCGAGCATCAGTGGTTGGTGGTGAGTCCCTCGATTTCTCCTGAAAACGTGCCGGCAGGTCACGCGACTTCCGTGTCCGCCGGCACCACGATGGACAACCAGATCCTTCACGACTTGTTCACGAAGACCATCGAAGCAGCGACGCTCCTCGGGCAGGACGCGTCGTTGATGGACGAGTTCAGGGACATTGTCGAGCGGCTGCCCCCGATGCAAGTCGGCAGTTTTGGTCAGTTGCAAGAATGGCTGGAAGACTGGGACAACCCGGACGACACGCACCGCCACGTCTCGCACTTGTACGGGCTCTTCCCCAGTAGCCAAATCTCACCCCACGCGTCCCCAGAGCTGTTCGATGCAGCGCGCACGTCGCTCATCCACCGAGGTGATGTCTCGACGGGTTGGTCGATGGGGTGGAAGGTGAACCTCTGGGCACGCCTGCTGGACGGGAACCACGCTTGGAAGCTGATCAAGGACCAGCTCAGCCTGGTCGATCCCGTGAATGGGGGCGATGCCGGTGGCACGTATCCCAATCTCTTCGACGCTCACCCGCCGTTCCAGATCGACGGCAACTTTGGCTGCGCCTCTGGAATTGCGGAGATGCTCGTGCAGACGCACGACGGCGCCATGCATGTGCTTCCCGCACTCCCCGACGCGTGGGCCAGCTCAGGCGGTGTGCGGGGACTCAAAGCCTACGGCGGCTTCGAGCTGGGGTTTACGTGGCGCGCAGGGCAAATCGACAAGCTCGTCGTTCGCTCGAGCCTTGGTGGTAACTGCCGCCTTCGAGTTCCGAACGAGCTCGTCGCTAGCGACGGCGCCCCGCTTCAAGCGGCGGCCGGCGCTAATCCCAATGCGTTCTTTCAGACCCCAAGCGTGAAACCGCCGATCATCGCCGCGTCGGCCCCGCTGAACGACGTGGTGTTGGCACCGACCTACCTCTTCGACATTGCGACGCAGCCTGGCGGAACCTACGTGCTCGTCGCCAAGAACACTCCCTGAGATCGGCGCAGCGTCACGTCCTGGCCGCTGCGCTTGCCGCTTCGAGGCTTGCGGCTGGGGGCGTTCTTGTCCTCTCCCGAGGCGGATCCATTGTGGTAGACGAACGCGACCACCATGGTCCCCAAGTCTCAGGGCTATCACCGAGTGACAACGGGTTACATCGAACGGAATGTTCCGCTTCTGCTGGTCGGGCTGCTCTGCGGCGCTGGGTGTGGAACCTCCGGCGAAGCCTCCGAGAGCACCATGGCGACGGATCCGACCACCACTGGGAACACGCTGTCGTCCGATGCCGCGGGGCCTAGTGTAGGAACCGTGAGCGGGACGGAGACGGGGACATCGACGACGTCTACGGCCTCTGCAAGCGCTGGCGGAGCCACCAGCAGCAGCTTCGGGAGCACGAGCAACTCGGGGCTGAGCAGCACGTCGGGCGCGCCGACGACCAGCAACAGCGTGGGGGCTGCGTCGAGTTCCGGCGGTGCTGGCACCACCAGCGGCGCGGGTGGCACGGGGGGTGCTGGCGGTTCCAGCAGTTCCAGCGGTGTTGGTGGCTCGGGGCCACAAGAGGCTTGTCCCTCACCCGCGCTCGCGGCGGGCAACACCACCCGGATGCTCGAGATCGGCGGAGCGCAGCGGAACTTCATCGTGCATGTACCCGAGAGTTACACGGGGACGACGCGCGTACCGTTGGTGCTCGATTTTCACGCCTTGGGCGGCACGGGCAGTCAGGAGCAGTCCAGCTCCGGCTATCAGCGCATCGCCGACCAAGAAGGGTTTCTGATCGCGTTCCCAGACGGCATCGACAACGCTTGGAACATCGGTCCGTGCTGTACGAATTCGCGCGACGTGGACGACCTTGGGTTCGCCAAGGCGATGGTCGAGTCCATCGCTGCCGATGGTTGCGTCGACGCCAAGCGCATCTACGCGGTTGGGTTCTCGATGGGGGGCGGCATGTCGCACTACCTCGCGTGCAACGCGGCCGATGTCTTCGCCGCCGTCGCTCCCGCAGCCTTCGACCTGCTGGTGCCCGAGGAAGAGCCCTGCGCGCCTTCGCGGCCTATCAGTGTGCTCGCCTTCCGAGGCACGAACGACACGACCGTGCCCTACGCCGGCGGTCTCGGTCCCTCCGGCAAAGTCACCTTCATGGGCGCCCAGGACAGCTTCCAACGTTGGGCGGAGCTCAACGGCTGTGCCACGCCCAGCGCGACTGAAGGCGACTGCACCTACTACTCCGAGTGCGAAGCCGGGGTAGAGGTCGGGTTGTGCGTGGCGCAAGGTGGCGGGCACGCACCTGGAGACGCGAGCGTCGGCTGGGACTTTCTGAGTAAGTTCTCGCTGCCGTAGCCGATCACAGCGGTGGCGCATCGATCCGGATGCCTTTCACCTTGTTGGCGCTGCGGAAGTACAGCATGCGATCGGTCAGCGTGATCGCCCAGGCCGGGTCGTCCTGAAAGACGATCGCGTGGCTACCGGTGAAGAGATCGACGCGAGCGATCGGGCCCTCTCCCGCGACGAAAGCGAAGCGGTCGTTCAGCGCAAGCAAGCAGCCGCGGAGCCCCGAGCCCACGCGCGTGAACTTTGCCCGCGCGCTCGCGCGCCAGAGCTCTCCTGTGTTCGTCACGAGCGCCAGCTGCTTCGGGCTCGAGCCGACCACGCAAGGGCGTAGCTCTTGCGGCACGGCGCAAGCTTCGGCGCCATGCCACACGAGCGCACACTGTTCGGTAGGTCCGTAGAGAACCGCGTCGGGAGCCAGCGCTAGCAGCGGCCGCTCCGTGTTCCATACTTGGCCCACGACCTGCGGCGACTCGCCCGGCCGCTCCGATTCGAGGTTGGCGATCACCACGTCGCTGCCGCTCACCCAAGCCACGCGGGTGCCGAGCGCCGTCAGGGCTTTCGCTCCCGCGTTGAATAAACGCCGCGGCGCACGTACCGACATTGCATGGTTGGTGAAGGTCGCGAACCAGGTGACATCGAGGTCGCTCGCCAGCACCAAGCCCCGCGGGGTATGCACGAGCTCGCGGGCAAAGTAGTCGCTCCGGATCTGCGGCATCTCGACGAGACCTGGGTCACTGCACATGGCGACTGTCTGGTCGTCGCTCCAACACACTTCTCGCGGGCCGGCGCTGAGCCCAGTGCCTTTCGGCGCGCCTCTGCTGACCAGACCGGCGGCGGAAGCCATTGCCCGGTACCGTTCGGCGGTCGAATACGAGCGGAACTGGAGCCAGGCGAAGTACGCCAGCATCGCGATGACGCTCGCCCCCATCAGGATCAAAAAGCTTCCAGTCGAGTTGGCGTGGTCCGCCCGTTCGTGGGGCGCCATGTTCTCGAGCTCACGCGTCGACCAGCCGATGCTGGCCGAAACCCCGGAGCCTGTGACGCCGACCTCCGTGATCGCGCTCTTGCCGCCACGAATGGCTGCCACCCCCGAGCCGATCAGGCTCACCCCCGACAGCAGCGCGAAGTACGGCGTCTCGAACGCCATCGCTGCGAGGATGCCCACCCCGAAGCCGACGAGCCAATACTTGTGCCGCTGATAGTCGTCCCGCCGAACCCGCTGCTTGAAGTCCTCGAGATCCACTCGACGCCGATTCTAACCGGTGGGGGCGAGCTTTCTGACCGACAAAGGCGCCGTTGGCGCATTTAGCCTGGCTACCTGCGTGTTTGAGTCCGGCGCTGCGTGCGCCCCGGCCGCGGGGTATGCTTCCGACGCCAGGAGGTTCGAGAAATGCAGTGGGGTCGTGTGGTGGAATCGGTCAAAAGCCTATGGATGGGGCTCGTCGTGGCGCTCGCGCTCGTCGCGTTCGGCGGTTGCGACTCGAACGGGGAGTCAGAACCCGCCCAGGCTTCGTCGAGCCTAGGGGGCGCCAATGGCTCGGGCGACACTGGCGGTGTTGGGGGCAGCGGTGGCAGCGTCACGAGCGGCGTCGTCGGTAGCATCGGCAGCGGCGCCAGTGGCAGCGGGGGCGGCGCCAGTGGCAGCGGGGGCGGCGCCAGTGGCAGCGGTGTCAGCGGCAGTGGCAGCGGCGGGGGGGCCGGGGCTCCATCGATCGGCTGCTACGCGCGCGTCTCTCACGTGTCCGGGCCGATCGAAGACCCAGCAGACGGCTACCACTTCGCCGCATTCGAGTTGACCGAAGACGGCGCTATTGGCGTGTTGCCGGGGGTCGACGGGGAAGGCTATCGAGCGATCGAAGTCGACGCCACGGGAAACCCTCAGGGCGAAATCCAGCATCTCTGGCAGGAGCATCGCGTCGGCGAAGCGCTCCAAATCGCCGTGTCGGGTGAGGTGCTGGCTGTGGCCGACCTCGGGCGCGAGGGAGACGCTCAGCGCGGTGTGTGTCGCCTGGCGTTGGCCGACGTCGGCGTTGGCGTCGACGGCGTGCAGTCGATCGTCGAGCCGACGCGTGTCAGCGATGAACCCAGTGGAGACACGGTGCTGAACGAAGTCCTGTGGTGTGACGTGACGCGCGCCGGGGCTGGGTTTCTGGTTGCCTGGCAACAAATCGTCAGCGACGTCGACGAAGCGTTCGCGTTGTTCGCTCAGCGTGTTGATGCCGACGGAAGCGTGGTGGGCGACCGCTTGACCTTGGCCACTGGTGACAAATCCGTGGGGCAAGTCGCGCTCTCGTCGGACGCTGACGAAGCCTTGATCGCGCAACTCGTGGACGAGACCCCCCAAATCACCTTCGTTGGCCGCGACGATACCCGCACGCTGGTCGTCGACGCGATGGTACTGCAAAGCCCTCCGTCCGTGCTCGCGGTCGACGCCGGACTGCTGCTTCAGGCGGGAAATCGCCTGGTACTGGTCGATCGTGAAGGACGGCAGCTGGCAGGTCCGATCGAAGACGCGGCGCGCCTGCTCGCTCCTCTCGCTGACGGCTACGTGGTAGTAGACAACGAGGAATATCTGGTCGCGCGCACGCTCGACGCCGAGCTCGGGCGACGTTCCGAGGCCTCTGGTGTCAGCCTCGATCCTCGCGCGACCGCCTCCGACCTGCTGTTCACACCGGACGGAAAGCGCGTGGCGTTGGTCTACAGCGAAGACGGGCATCAACGTTTTGCCACGCTCGAGTGTGACTCGGAGCCCGCGCCGGTTGGTCCGCAGCCTTGCGCCGAAATGACCACGGTAGATCCGCTCGAGGTGGCCTGCGAGGAAGCGATTTGCCATGTCTTGGTGCGACTGGACGCTGGGACGCTCGGGGTGCGCGGGTACGCCGTGGTGGGCGGCGACGAACACCCCATCGAGGCGAGCGAAGCGTTGGTCGCTGCGCAGGAGATCTTGGCGCAACAGGACGAGGGGTTGGCTCAAAGTGCCGAAATCTCAGGTCCCGAGGCGGGTATCTACACGGCGTACGCCGAGCCCTCGGACTTCGGCGGCTTCGCTCTCGTCAGTGCCGAAAGCGGGCTCGTGCTGACCGCTGGGGGCATCGTGTGGAGCGGTACAGGCCGCTACTGGACGCCTGACGCCTGGCAGCCCGGTAGCCATCTCGCGTGCGGCCCCGATGCCGCCGAACCCGATGACAGCTACGTCGTCGAAGGCGCCTGCGGCCTCGATTCGCCGAGCGCTGCGCTCGACGTGGTGCTGCGCTCGAATCTGGCGGCCCGTTTGGCCGAGCAGGGGCCGTTCTCGGCGTACGGGTACCTCTACACGCCTACGCAGGGCGCCTGCGATCCGAGCGTTGCCGAATACCTCGTGGTGCTGACCCAGCACATGGAGTGACGCCGGCCGAGGGCGCCGACCCCGATCGATCGTGGGCGCGCTTGAGTTCCGCGCGGAAGCGGGGTAGCGTCCGGCGCTGGGAGCAACCATTGAACGAGGAACGGCACGGGGCAGTCCGGCTGTACCTGCGGAACTCTCGCGTGCGTGCACGCGTGCTCCCTTCGTCCATCGATTCGTTCACGCAAAGACGTAAAGGATGCGTTCCGACATGACCTCGTTGCATGGCCACTTCGTTTCCACCCTACTCACCGCGTCGGCGGCCGCCCTAGCCCTGTGGGGCGTCGGTTGTTCCGTAGCTCCGGAGGCGTCGGAGCCGACGCTTGGTCAGACGCACCAGGGCTTGGTCAGCAACCCTCCCAACGTGGGAGCGGCGGTCAGCGGAGTCTATCGGAACCTCTTCGTGGACTGGCTCGGGGTGACGCAGGCTGAGGTCGACACGAAGATCAACGCTCTCTACAGCCACTACTTCGGTACAGGCACGACGTCGAAGCTCTATTACGCCGATGGCAGCAACCAGAACGGGCCCAAAGCCTATATTTACGACACGGGAAACCGGGACGTCCGTTCGGAGGGCATGAGCTACGGCATGATGGTCGCCGTGCAGCTGGACAAGAAGGCCGAGTTCGATGCCTTGTGGAACTGGGCCAAGAGCAACATGCAACACCAAACGGGGCCATTCGCCGGCTACTTCGCCTGGCAATGCAACCGCCAGGGCAACGTGATCGGTGATGCGCCCGCCTCGGACGGTGAAGAGTATTTCGCGACTGCGCTGTTCTTCGCCTCGCACCGCTGGGGTGACGGAAGCGGGATCTACGACTATTCCGCGGAGGCCAACCGTATCCTGAATACGATGCTGCACAAGGAGGACATGAATGGCGGCGTCGTCGACGGCGTAACCAACATGTTCAACCGGACCTACGAGCAGGTCGTCTTCACGCCCTACTATAGTTCCGCGGAACATACCGATCCGTCGTATCACTTGCCCGCGTTCTACGAACTCTGGGGTCGTTGGGCGGATGGCTACAGTTTTTCGGGTGGAACACCCACGCCCGCGGAGCGCGACGCCGATCGTCAGTTCTGGTTGGACGCCGCCGACGCGAGCCGCACCTTCTTCGGCTGGACCACCCACCCAGTCACGGGCCTGAGCCCAGACTACGCTTATTTCACGGGCGAACCTCACCCCGACTACCAGGGCGGCACCGATCACATGGACTTTCGGTACGACGCTTGGCGCACCGCCTCGAACTGGGGTGTGGACTACAGCTGGTGGGCAGCGGACGAGAACGAAAAGACCCTGAGCAACCGGTTGCTCACGTTTTTCTACAATCAGGGCATCTCCAGCTATGGAAACCTCTACACGCTCGCGGGCGTAAAGCTCGGGAACAGCCATTCACTCGGGTTGGTCGCCACCAACGCGGCCGCCGCGCTCGCCGCAACGAACGAACCTAGTGCTCACGCCCAAGAGTTCGTCCAGGCACTTTGGGATGCCGCACCGCAGTTCGGCAATTACCGCTACTACGATGGCCTCTTGCAGTTTCTCTCGTTCCTACACGTCTCGGGAACGTTCCGTGTCTACTTTCCGGCCAACCCCTGTGTGGCGACGGAGCTGTCGTGCACGGGCGGGCAAGACGAAGATTGCGACGGCAGCATCGACTGCGCCGACAGTGACTGCGCGACCGCTCCAACGTGCGAGGTTTGCGGCAACCAAATCTGTGGCGCGAGCGAAAGCGCGTGCTCGTGCCCCGCCGATTGTGGGCCGCCGCCCGCCGAAAGCTGTACGAATACCAGCGATGACGATTGCGACGGCAGCGCCGACTGCGCCGATAGCGACTGCAGTTCCGTTCCCGCGTGCCAAGCGCCTCCGGGCAGCCTCTCGCTCGCCCCCATCTTCGGAGCGGGCATGGTGCTCCAGCGTCAGGCTAGTGTGCCTGTCTTCGGTCAGGCCGCACCTGGCGTCGCGGTGAATGTCACGTTCCAAGGACAGTCGCTGGTGACCACGGCGGACGCCAACGGGGATTTCTTGGCGACGCTCGCCCCGATGGCGGCAGCGGGCCCGGCCACTCTGAGCGTGACCTCGGGACTGGACAGCATCGCCCTCGTCAACGTTCAGGTCGGCGAAGTGTGGCTCTGCAGCGGGCAATCCAACATGGGCTGGAAGCTGACGTCCTCCGACAACAGCGCGCCTTACGTGGCTGACGCGGGCAACCACAATCTGAGCTTCTTCAGAATGCACAACGACATGCTGCCGAGCGACGCCGCTTGGCAGGACTCCAGCCCGAGCACTGCGGCAGATTTTTCTGCAGTCTGCTACTGGATGGGGCTCGATCTCGCCCAGAGTCTCGGCGTTCCCGTGGGCCTGATTCAGGCAAGCTTCGATGGTAGCGCCATCGACGAATGGTATCACTCCGGCGGCGGCTCTGGCGTGCACTACGACGCGATGCTGAAGCCGCTCATGCCCTTTGCCATCAAAGCGGTGCTTTGGTACCAGGGCGAGAGCAACGGCGGCGATGCAGGCTACGGCGCCGACCTCGCCGCGATGCTCGCCGAGTGGCGCTCGGACTGGGGCGTGCCCAGCCTACCTTTTGGTATCGTGCAGCTGCCAGCGTCCAAGTGGAGCGCCGCGCGGTTGGGTCAGTACGACGTCGTGCGAAACGACCCGAGCGCGTTCCTGGTCGTGACGCACGACTTGCCTGGGAGCAGCCAGCTACACCCGACGGCGAAGTACGAAGTCGGCATCCGCAGCGCCATCGGCGCGCGCGGGCGCGTCTATGGTCAGTCCATCGAATACTCCGGCCCCATGCCGACGGGGAGCTCTGTCTCGGGCAGCTCGCTGGTGGTTGCCTACAGCCACGTGGGCAGCGAACTACGGACGAACAATGGAGCGGCACCGGGACCGTTCGAACTCGCGGGCAGCAACGGGCGCTTCAGCGCGGCCACGGCCACGATCGTGGGCGCGACCATCGTCGTCAGCTCGAGCCGGGTGAGCGCGCCGGTCGCTGTGCGCTACGCGATGAACGGCACCGGCAACGTGACCAACTCGGTGAACATACCGGTCGAAGGTGGCCGCAGCGTCACCTCGTTGCCTGCTAGCCTGTACTCACTCCCATAGTCAGCGTGGAGGCCGGAGGCGAGATCGCTCATGGTTGCGCCGTGCCGGACGCCAGGTACGCTACGAGGGTCGCACTCGTCCGAGGCGACGATAAGGCACCGGCTCCCGGAAGTTGCTCGAGAAAAGTCAGCACTGGGGAGCACTTGGCCCAGAGACTTGGGTATGTCAGACTGAGCGGAATGACTCGGGAGCGGGGTCGTTGGCTGCGTGCGGCCGTTTGGGCATCGGTTTTCGTGGCGGCGAGCGCATGCGCTCGGGCCGCGCGCTCGCAAACGCTCTCGCCCGAATTTACCCTCGAGGGCGGCTCGGAGAGCGCGGATCTTTGGACGGCGACGAACACCCGCGTCGCTTTCGATGGCGAGCAGTACGTCGTGGTGTGGAGCGATGCGCGTCGCGCGCCGGACGGACTCCTCGCGAGCCCCGCGCTGCTTGCCGCGCGCATCAGTGAAACCGGCGAGTTGCTCGACGCGCACGGCGTCGTCGTAGCCACGGAGGGAGTTTCCACCGGACAGAGCGCAGAGCTGCGCCGCGCGCCGTGGGGCAGCGCCTGGCTCGACAATTCGGGGCGCGTACTGCGGCTCGATCACGAAGCGCGCGTGATCGGCGAACCGCTGACCATTCCTTTGGGCACCCAGAATCACACGATCTCCTGTGCGGAAGCCGACTGTCTGGTCACGGGGGTTGGCTGGTTCGAACTGGATGAGCCCGAAGGCGATGTCGTGAGCGCGCGGCGTACGCGCGCGGCGATCCTGAATGCTTGCGGCGATCTGGTTGCGGCGGAGCTCGACGTGCCGCCAGGTCACTGGAGCTCCGAATACGGCGGCCAGGTCCACCTCTTGGTCGGGGTCGAAGAAGCGAGCGTCGATACTGCTGGCCGAGGCCCACGTGCGAGTGCCGTCTCCCGCGACGGAAAGCTGCTCTGGGGTCCAGCCGCGCTCGGCTCGCCGGAGCCCAACGCTGCCTCGTTCGACCGCTTCGTCGTTGCTTATGGGCGAGAACGCTTCCTCGTGCTCTGGGCGACGCGTAGCGAGGAGCGCTGGCAGCTCTGGGCGACTACCGTTGCGCTTTCCGGACCGAGCGGCGACGCCCGCGTCGTGCTCGAGACCAGCTCCGAACTAGTGCTCGGCGGGCTCGTCTGGGAAGGCGCTGAGTTCCGCCTCGCCTACGTGCAGGGTGGCGAGCTCCGCTCGCTCTCCTTCGACGAAGCGGGCGGTGCCCGCGGGCAGGACGTACGCTTGCCCGTGCCAGAGGGGTGCGTGCCCGCGGAGGCGCGCCTGACAGCAGGCGGACCGAACTCGCTCATCACATGGTCCCAAGGTGTCAGCGCGCCTTGCCCGGGCGGTTCGGCGCTGGTGGTTCCGCATGCCGAAGGCAAACCCACGCTGGTCGCTTTCCTTCACTCGAGAGCCCCCGTCGACGCCGCCGCCTTCGCGAGCAGCGGCGCCGGCTACCTGGCGGCTTGGTTCGAGCCGCGCCGCGAGGCTCCGGGCGTCTACGTTCAGCGCCTGGCACTCGATGGTTCTCCTGACGCCGAGCCGCCTGCGCTGGCGATCCCGGTTGCGGCCGACTCGAAGCCCGTGGTGTCGAATCGCTTCGTCGAGGGCCGGTACCGAGTCGCTACCGCAGACCGCGTCGTGCTCGTCGATCCCGAGACGCGGGCGATCAGC
>Ga0315910_10002455_pt1 | contig 16293 bp, 15 predicted proteins | sample EdamamesoilMG_FD_204470 | JGI IMG/M metagenome (GOLD analysis project Ga0315910, IMG submission 204470) | Garden soil microbial communities collected in Santa Monica, California, United States - Edamame soil | ecosystem: Environmental > Terrestrial > Soil > Garden | place: USA: California... | reverse complement strand
TAGTATCTAACCAGAATCTCTCGAATTACAGATCAGTTTATCGCACATACTTTGATATTGCTCCTGCCCTCGACTTATTATTTCTGAATAAACAGAACCCGATTTCAATATTGTCACAACTGGAACAACTGTTGAAATTTATTGACCAGCTGCCGCAGAAGGAAAAAGGCGCACATGACAGTGAAATATCCAACCTCGTCTTTGAGTGTTATAGTCAGGTACGCCTGATAAGCATCGATAACCTCATGAAGGTTGATCCCGAAATAGATGTACGATCTGAACTCGATAGTATTTGTGAACAGCTAAGCGCCAGGATAGCCAAGGTTTCTGTTGCTCTCACCGCTAATTATTTTAGTCACTCAACGTATCACTATCAGGGAGCGAAGGATAATTTTAAACTGGAAGTTTAGCCGCCAAAATCATGCGTTACAGAATCAAACATGTCACCGACTACAGCTACCAGGATCCTGTTGGTCTTTGCCATAACCGCCTATGTCTTACTCCTCTGAACGGTCAGCACCAGACTTGTTTGTCTTCTGAAATAAGAATTTTTCCTGCGCCTGATGAATTCACTTACCGGACGGACTTTTTTGGAAACACGCTCGCTTTTTTTTCTTCGTACAAAGACCACGATCATCTGGAAATTACATCGGTAAGTGAAGTTGAATTATACGCCCGCCCCGAAGGTGAACGCGCATTTCATTCATCTGTATTGTGGCGTGAGGTTAAACAATTGATTGCAATGCGCGACAAGGAAATTGTCGACATTATTCAATATACCCTGCCGTCGCGTTATATCGTGAAAAGTGAAGCCGTCAGAAGCTTTTCTGAAAGTTGTTTTGCGGAGGACGCAACACTTTGGTCGGCATGTAATGCGCTCATGCAGAAGATTTATTCCACGATAGAATTCAGACCGGGATTTACTACGGTGAATACGCCGGTGGAGGATATACTGAAAGCCAAAAAGGGCGTTTGTCAGGACTTTGCTCATCTCATGATTTGTTGCCTGAGAAACATGGGATTACCGGCGCGATATGTAAGTGGTTATATTGAAACGGTACCTCCTCCCGGCAAAGAAAAACTCATCGGCACAGATGCTTCACACGCATGGGTTTCTGTTTTTTTTCCGTATGTCGGCTGGGTAGAGTTTGATCCTACCAACTGCCTTCTTCCGTCAAGACATCATATCACAGTGGCTTTTGGTCGTGATTACCATGACGTCGCCCCGATTAAGGGCATAGTTTTCAGTTCGGGTAAGCAAAACCTAACGGTTAAGGTAGACGTAGTCCGGATGGATTAATATTTTCTTTCCGGAGGTTATTCCAGTTGCCTGTAGAAATAGAGTTTATAGTCCGGCAGTAAAGAGGGGTGCGAAATCTTTACCAGGTCATTCAGAATAATATCAGGTCTCAGGTAGCCAAGTTCCAGCAATTCATTGCCTCCGGTTGGTCCTATTCGTGCGTCGTAATTATAAACTGACTTTTGGATATAAGGTTTAAATAGTTTGTATCGGTGGTCTGCCTTTTCGATCTCGGCAAGAGAGGAGTAGGGTCCCACTCCAATCCAAAGATCAGCGTCGCGAGCCTTTTCATAAACGGATTCAAAACTTAACTCCAGAAATCCGTTCGAGGGATCTTCCTCCCATAAATACGTGCAACCGGCATCTTTCAAAATTCTGGCCGCATAGTTTCGTCCGCCTGGAAGAAACCAGGCATCACCATAAACATTTCCACACAGAACGGTTGGCTTTGATTTTGTTGTGTCCGCCATCCTCTTGGTATCCGCATAACTTTTTTCAATAACATGGAAGATGGAATCGGCCTCTCTTTCTTTATCAAAGAACAGCGCTACAAACTTTATCCACTCCGCCCTGCCCAGGGGGTGTTTTTCGAGATATTCTGCATTCATCACAACCGGTATATTCAGCTCTTCCATCTTCTTAAATTGACCGAAATCACTGCTCATAACATATCCCATTACCATTTCAGGCTCAAGCATGGCAAGTCGTTCAAGATTTATACTATTATCAACTCCAAGGTCGGTGATGTGACCTTCGTCGATCCTTTTCCGGATGATAGATGAACTAATGTAGTTCGTTGAGGGAAAGCCGACCAGTTTTTCACTTTCACCTAAATAATCCAGGAGAGGAATATGGGTGGTCGAAGTGCAGACAATTGACTGGATCGGAATGTATATAATGTTAACATCAGATGGTTTTGAAGTTACAACTTCACCACGCGGTACCAGCAAGTATTTAAACCCTGATGCCGCACCCTGAAACGGTTGCTTAACTTCTACAAGCTTGTTTCTACCCAGATAATGAACGGTAAATCCTTCAGCATAGCGAAGAGTTGTTTGCGACACGCCGTCGGAAAGGACAGGATTTGAAGACTTCTTTGTGTCGCACGCTACAACCATAATACAGCAAAGGATCAACGCTATTCTCATGGTGCAATAATAATGTATTTCAATAATCCGTAAAGAACGTATAGTCGTTAACTTCATCCCTGTTATTTGCAATTCAGTAATTGCTCCGTATGTTTGCAACGGATTCGCGGTTCTTTTGCTGTTCCGACATCAAAAGATTAAAAGGGAATACCGGTGAGATTTAAATTCTAATCCGGAGCTGTCCCCGCAACTGTAATTCACATTTTGTTGCTGACTATCAATCGCCACTGTATCACCCGGCTAATCGGGATTGAATGGGAAGGCGTCAGCAAGGTGAAGAGCCAGGAGACCTGCCGAGAGATCCTTATTACAATTTTTTGACTTTCGGGTGAAAGGTCAGAAGTGTTCGGAAGGCCATACGCTCTCCCTGCAAATCTGGTTTTACACCTGTCGCAAACTGTTACTATGTTCTTGCGATTAGGTATTTCCGTGTTGCTGATTATTACTGCTTTCTTTGCGAAGGCACAGGGAGATTCCATTGTCCTTAAACCGGTATATGTTTATGGATTGCCAGTTGAAACGTACCTCGCCGGCTCACAAGTCGTTCCGTTAGATACGGCTCTTAAAACACAACAGGAGTCACGACATCTGGGTGAACTCCTGTCATTCCAGTTCCCCATTTATTTTAGAAATTATGGTAATGGCATGTTGTCGGGAATCAGCATGCGTGGTTCATCTCCGCAGCAGGTGGCCGTCCGTTGGAATGGAATTAATATCAATAGCTTTTCATTGGGACAGGCGGACTTTTCCATTTTGCCCGCAGTAGCTTTCGACGAGGTAAAAGTTCACACTGGCGGCGGTAGTGCCCTGTTTGGAAGCGGGGCTTTAGGAGGATCGGTTCTGCTTTCTTCGTCAGGCCGGTCACCTGTTCCGGTTTCGGTAAGTCAGGAGGTGGGTAGTTTTGGGAGGTACTTCACTTCTCTGCAGGCAGGTTTTACGCAAGGTAGATTTTCGTCTTCCTCGTCATTTTATCACCTGCAGTCAGAAAATGATTTTCCCGTCGAAGATACCGGCCAACGGCAGTCACACGCTGCTTTTATGCAGCAGGGTTTTGTACAACGTTTTGAATTTGATATTGCCAGTGCAAAGAAACTTGCCCTGAACTATTGGTATCACGATGCCGATCGTGAAATACAACCTACCATTGGGAACACAACCAGCACGGACGAGCAGAGTGATCGTAACCATAGGTTAAGCGTATCTTATGAACAGAACAATACGCTGGGATTACTATCATTCGGCGGTGGAATTGTTAACGATCGCATCGTTTACAATGGTGTGAAAAGCGAAGTATTCCGTTGGATTGCTTCAGCGGGTCATCAGTATACGTTTTCGAATGGATTGAATCTCTCCTTTCGGTCAGAGTGGAACCACATCATTGGAAAAATTGAAGAGTATGGTTTGGAGGAGCCTGCTGAAGACCGGATTGATCTCTCGGCTTCGCTGCAGAAAACCTTCAAAAAAATATCGGCTTCAGCGAACATCCGAAAACCTTTTATCACCGATATCGAGGCGCCGCTGCTGCCCTACTTAGGCGTAGACATATTGCTACTTGAAAATTCGATCCATCGACTAAACCTAAACGCCAATGTATCGAGGAATTTCCGGGCACCAACCTTGAACGACCGGTATTGGAAGGATGTTGGTCGAATGGATCTTCAGCCGGAAACCAGCCATGCTGCCGAAGCAGGGGTTGATTGGAAAATGCATAAGAAATATAGTATAGCTGCATCCTTTTTTGGCCAGCAGGTTGACGACTGGATTCAATGGGTCCCGGGTGCCGATGGAATCTACCGTCCGCAAAATGTAAAGGAAGTAAGTACTTCCGGGATAGAGACTAGTGCCGAGGTAAACGCGGGCAGTGGATCTTTTTTGTTTCGTGCCAGAGCCACGTATCAGTACACCAGGTCGGTTACCAAAGAAACACATGATGCTGATCAGGAATCCATTGGAAACCAACTCATCTATACTCCCCTGCACACGGGTGCAGCAAATCTGGGTGGAGTTTACAAAACATGGTCGATGAATTTCTACTTGCAGTATTCTGGTAAACGGTATACAGATGCTTCAAACTCGCCGGTTTACGCACTTGATCCTTTTGCACTCGTGGACTTTTCTATTGGTAAATCATGGTTGCAAAAGCGCCATCGTCTGGATTTTTACATTTTAGTGAAGAACCTCTTCGACACCACCTATCAGTTGTATTCCGGAAGGGCTATGCCGGGAAGGAATTTCAATTTTAAAATCACGTATCAACTAAAACACAAAACCAATGAATCTACAAAAGACCACTAGTCATGATATCTCTGTAATTGCGCGCTTCTTTTCGGGGTCTTTCGTCCTATCGCTTCTAATCCTGTTTTTACAAAGTTGTGATGAAGAGCCAAATCCAAAGGGCAAGTATGAGAGCGGTGCTATTATTGTCAATGAGGGAGGCTTTGGTTCAGCCAACGGCACACTAACCTACTTTGATGTGGCTACCGGAGGTGTTGAGCAGAACATTTTCAGAAATGAAGGTGGAGCTTTTGCAGGGGATGTTGTACAATCGGTCACCTTCAGCGGGGACAGGGGATATGTGGTCATTAATGGAGATAACAAAGTGGAAATTGTCAACAGCCATACGCTTGAAAGTCTGGAAACGATTGAATCCAGTGATCTGGATAAACCAAGGTACGTGGAGGTAATAGGTGACAAAGCTTACATTAGTGTTTGGGGTCCTTATGAAGATGGGGGATATGCTTTGATTAATTCCTATGTGCTGGTGGTGGACTTGACGAACAATACAGTAATTAAAAAAATCGAAACCGACGAAGGCACTGAAAATCTTTTGTTTGGGGGAACCTACCTGTTCGCGTCGAATCATAATTTTGGAGGATCAAATTCGGTTGCTGTGATAGATCCAACTGGTAACACGCTGGTTAAGCATATTGAACTAGCCTCGGGCCCGGCCGGGTCGGTACTTGACGCCAATGGAAAACTGTGGGTAATCTGTACTGGTGATTTTGGTGCTTCAAATGGGCAACTCTTTCGTATCCATCCTTCGACGCTGGCGATTGAGGAGTCGATTGATCTTAATGTTAATCCCGATATGGACCTCGGCATCACGCCTGATAAAAGTAATTTGATTTATAGTGCCGGATCAAGTATCTATTCAATTTCCATTTCAGCGACTGTCGCTCCGACTGACGAACTTTTTGAAGCGACAGATGTTGTGTACAACTATGCCATGGGAGTAGATCCGGATAGCGGCAATATCTGGATTGCGGACGCGTTGAATTTTGCAACAGAAGGTAAAGTCTACGTTTATTCGAATGCAGGAGATCCAGTCACCTCTTTCACAGCGGGAATTAGTCCGACGCAAGTCGTCTTTAAATGAGCGTCAACGATAAGGATAGGGAAAGTAAAGGCAGTGAGGCGTACTTCTACATGGAAAACGGCCTCATTGTTTTTACGGAAGCCTATCATCTGAAGAGAGGTTACTGCTGTAAACACGGGTGCAGACATTGTCCCTATGGTTTCAGGAAAGGCAAAGAAACCGATAAGGGATCCAAAGCAGGCTGAATAAAAAGGTTGGGAATAAGCAGTTTTTAAGTGGCACTATCCCTTACGGCCTGGTGGTAAGTCTCCAGTAATTGCCGGGCAGCTGTCTGTGGTGGAATAGAAAGACTAACCAGAGCTTGTTCCAGATTTCTACGTTTTTGTTGCACGGTTTCAAATTTCTGAAGATCGGACTCCAGCAATATTTTAAGGTGCTCCCTGAACCAGGCGATTGTCTGTTGGTTTCTGTTTTGTACAAAGTGTCCGGACTGTTTTCCAGATTGCGTGAAATTTATAATTAGTTTCCAGACATCTTCGATGCCTTCACCTGTCTGGGCCGAAGTGGTAAGTGCCACAGGCCTCCAACCCGAACGTTGCTCCGGAAATACATGAAAGGATTGCTGATACATTGCCTGGGCTTCTCTGGCAGGTTTGATATTGTCACCATCTGACTTCGTGACAAGTATAGCATCGGCTATTTCCAGTATTCCTTTTTTCATACCTTGAAGTTCATCGCCGGCGCCCGCCAGGACAAGTAGTAGAAAGAAGTCAACCATGTTCTTAACAGAAATTTCTGATTGACCTACACCTACTGTTTCGACAATGATCACCTGAAAGCCTGCCGCTTCGCACAGCAACATGGCTTCACGGGTTTTGTTCGCGACACCACCCATCGCCAGGGAGGATGCTGTCGGCCGGATAAAGGCCATAGGGTCTTTTGACAGAACCTCCATTCTCGTTTTGTCTCCCAGGATGCTTCCTTTGGTAATCGGACTGGTAGGATCAATGGTCAATACGGCTAATGTTTTGTTTTGACCGGTGATGTATTTACCGAACGCTTCTATAAAGGTGCTTTTTCCAACGCCTGGTACACCGGTTATCCCGATGCGGATGGAATTGCCGGTGGAGGGAAGTATTCTTTCAAGAAGCGCGGAGGCAACCGTTTGGTCCGCGTCCAGATTACTTTCAATGAGTGTTATAGCCTGTCCCAGAATAACGCGATCACCGCCGAGGATTCCTTCTTCAAGTTTTTTAAGATCGGGTCTTGTTTTGGTAGATTGCTTCAAGCGCTTACATAGGAATGACAGGTTAAATTTCTAAATTTACTTGATACCATCGCTTGTCATCATGAGAAAATTTTGGTCCGATTGTATTATCGCCACCGCTTTTGTCTTCCTGGCTATGTGGGGACTTTTGGGACTTACAAAACTAAATGTGTTCAATGCCTTTGATTCGATTGGCGTGGCCCTTTCGGATGTTGAGTTAACGGATTACGTTTTCTCAGGAATGCGGGAAGATCCCAATGTAGATGAGAACATTGTTTTAGTAAATATCGGCAGGCTTAACAGGAGGGGGATCGCTGAACAACTTCAGGTTATCAGCAAGTATAATCCGAAAGTCATTGGTATCGATAGTTTTTTTGATTGCAGGTCAGGGTCTTATGATACGGTTAGTTGCCCGCAATTGAAAGACACCTTCGGTAATCTGCTGTTGAGCAATGCGATTAAAGAAGCTGGAAACGTTGTATTGGTCAGCCAGGTCCTTCAGCGCGACACCTTGTTGGATCAGTACACTTTTGACTCCCTTCGGCGCTCCGACCCTATGTTTCTGGATAATGCCTATCGCGACGGATATGCCAGCCTTGAAACGGACGCAGCTTTTCAGGATGATGTTAAAACCTGCCGGACATTCAACCCAAGGCTTCAAGTAAAGGGTCAGGAATACCATGCTTTTTCAGTCCGGTTGGCAATGGTACTTGACGCGATGAAGACACAGAAATTTCTGGATAGAAACAATGTCTCAGAGGTAATCAACTACCGTGGAAATGTTGTAGACCTCTGGGGATCGACGAATTATCCTCAAATGTTCTATACCCTGGATGTCGACCAGGTTTTGAATGAAGAATTTGCACCCGAAATGATCAAGGATAAAATAGTTATTTTCGGCTTTTTGGGTGAAAGTCTGGGACGGGACCCCTCCTGGGCGGATAAATTCTATACACCGCTTAACAAAAAGTTAGCTGGCAAGGCGAACCCCGATATGTTTGGTGCCGTTGTTCACGCTAACATTGTATCGATGATCCTAAATGAAGACTATGTAGACCAGATGCAGGATTGGCAGGAGGTGCTGTTGGCTATCATAATATGTTTGCTTAATGTGGCATTATTTTCGCTGATCAATACCAGATTACCACTTTGGTACGATGGAATTACGAAGCTTTTGCAGTTTTTTCAGTTGATATTGTATTCAGTACTAATGGTGCTGGTGTTTCATTGGTTTACTTTTAAGTTTAATGTTACGCTTACCTTAGTGGCCGTTGCACTGGTTGGCGATGTTTATGAGATTTACATGAGCGTAATCAAAAATCTCTTTTTTAAGATACTGGGGTGGTTTTCGTTTACCAAAAAGGAAGCTGACGCATTAATCCCTGAAACAACTGAAAAACCTTAACTTTGATAGTCCTTTCAATATTTAAAGACCATGAAAACAACAAATTTTACCTTTTTACTTGTACTCCTCACCTCAGTGGCATTTTCCCAGGATTATGCTTTTAAGGTGCTGGCCAACAAAGGTAATAATGAAGTAAAGGCGGGAGCCAGCTGGGCCCCTTTGAAAACAGGAGCGACACTCCGGAGCGGCGATGAATTAAAGTTGAGTGAGAACGCATACCTCGGGCTCGTACACGTAAAAGGGAAACCTTTGGAACTGAAGCTTGCCGGTGTTTATAAAGTGGCGGAGCTTGCTGCCCAGGTTGGAAGCGGAACCAGCGTATTGAATAAGTATACAGACTTTATTCTAAGCAGCAATTCTGCAGAAGCAAAGAAGAACCGGCTGAGCGCTACAGGAGCTGTTGACCGTGGTGAAAACTATGCTATAAAACTGATCTTGCCTGAAAACCAGTCGTCAGGTATCTACAACAACATCGCGATCATCAACTGGGACGGGTCCAAAGTTGCCGGACCCTATACGGTTACGCTAAGAAACATGTTTGATGATGAATTGACCAAATTTGAAACGGCGGAGTCTACTGTCAGGTTGGATCTTGCCGATCCCAAATACGTGAAGGAAAATGCGATACTGATTGAGGTAAAATCGAAGGCTGATCCGAAACTCATTTCCAAACAGCATCTTATTAAGAAGATTTCTCCCGCAGAGCAGGCAGGAGTAAAAAAATCACTTACTGAAATAAGTGCTGATGTTTCGGAGGCGACTGCACTGAATAAACTTTTGCTTGCCGGATTCTACGAAGAAAAGAACCTGCTGATTGATGCTATCGTTGCCTATGAAGAAGCTATAAAACTAGCGCCTGATGTCCCTTCATTCAAAGAGGCTTACGATGAATTTTTGCTGCGTCACGGAATGAAATAAACAATTCGGGATTGCAGATGTTCGAAAGCCGTTGTTGCGGCTTTCGATGTTTTAACCATTAGGTACACTTCGGAAGTTCTGATTCATGGGATTAGCAGTTATCTTCGCAAAGATAAAATCAGATCCAGGGCGGGAGAGGCTATCAAGAAATTCAAAATATAATTGTATGAAGTCAACTAAATTGACACTACTTGTTATACTACTTGTTTTGTCCCTGCAAGTTGTGGCACAGGAATATGCTTTCAAGGTTCTTGTCAACAAGGGCAAGAACGAATTGAAGTCAGGTGAGAGCTGGCAACAGATCAAAGTAGGCTCAAGTCTGAAGTCAGCAGATGAATTAAAGATTGCTGAAAATTCATACTTAGGTCTTGTCCACGTAACCGGAAAGCCGCTGGAGTTGAAACAATCCGGAAGATACAAGGTGACCGACCTAGCGGCAAAAGTAAGTGGAGGTGCCAGCGTGTTGAATAAGTACACCGATTTTATTCTAAGTTCCAATACTGGTCCCAGGAGCAACCTTGCCGCTACCGGAGCAGTCGATCGCGGTGTTGATAATATAAAGGTTTATCTGCCCCGTACCGAATTGGCGGTTGTATATGGTAACGAGGTGATGATAAGCTGGGAAAATGACCAATCACTGAAGCCTTATGAAGTGGTGTTTAAAAGTATGTTTGGGGATGAACTGAATGTATTAGAGACGAGTTCAAATTCAATCGTTATTAATTTGAACGATAGGAGTTTCGAAAACGAGGATAACATAATTGTGACGGTTTATTCGAAGAGTAACCGGTCTAAAGCATCAGACGAATATACACTGAAGAAACTTTCGAAAGCAGACAGGGAACGGATCAAAAGTGCTTACAATGAAATTGCGGCCCAGACCGCAGAACAGACAGCGTTCAATAAATTTCTTATAGCGGGATTTTATGAACAGAACAACTTATTAATTGATGCCATGCCCTACTTTCAGGAAGCGATCAGACTGGCACCGGATGTCCAATATTACAAGGATACCTATGAGGACTTTCTGTTGCGAAATGGAATCAAGAAGCCAGCCGCAAAAAAGTAGCGCGAACGAAACAATTCATTTAGTTTACCGGTGAAAGCCGTCAATCCCTTGATGGCTTCCTTAATTATTGGCTGGTTTGGTCAAAAGGTTTATTCTCCTAATTTTGTGCTTCTCAAATCCCCAACTTTCATGAGTGTATTGGTAAATAAAAATTCCCGGGTTATCGTCCAGGGATTCACGGGTTCAGAAGGCTCTTTTCACGCCGGACAAATGATTGAATACGGAACAAATGTCGTAGGAGGAGTAACTCCGGCCAAGGGAGGTACCGAACACCTGGGGAGACCCGTATTCAATACGGTGAAGGATGCTGTAGAAAAGACAGGAGCAGATGTTTCTATCATTTTCGTACCGCCTGCATTTGCAGCCGATGCCATCATGGAGGCTGCAGACAGTGGAATTAAGGTAATCATTGCTATTACTGAAGGAATCCCGGTGAAGGATATGATGACAGCAAAGAAATACCTAAGCCAAAAGGGCGTGACGCTTATAGGGCCAAATTGTCCAGGCGTTATTACGCCAGGCGAGGCAAAAGTTGGAATCATGCCGGGCTTTGTTTTTAAGAAAGGACGAGTAGGAATTGTTTCGAAATCAGGTACGTTAACCTATGAGGCCGCCGATCAAATCGTGAAAGCTGGTTTGGGAATTTCAACTGCCATCGGCATTGGTGGTGATCCTATCATTGGTACTCCGACCAAAGAGGCCGTTGAGTTACTGATGAATGATCCGGAAACCGATGCTATTGTAATGATTGGTGAGATTGGAGGTAACTATGAACCTTTAGCGGCGCGTTGGATTAAATCAGATGGAAACCGGAAACCAGTTGTTGGATTTATTGCCGGTCAGACTGCACCTCCGGGAAGAAGGATGGGACACGCCGGTGCGATAATCGGGGGCGCGGACGATACTGCCGCTGCAAAAATGAAAATTATGAAGGAGTGCGGAATTCACGTTGTTGAATCTCCGGCTGAGATAGGAGAAACCATGGCCAAAATACTTGGCAAAAAGTAAAGCCAGTTAAAAACTGGCTTTAAACTCTCTCTCCAGGTATTGGTTGAGGCTTTTCAACCCATTAAGCATGTTGAGCCTTTCGGGTTTCTGCTCAGCATTGTCCTGGTTATAAACCACCTCAACAAACAAATTGCTCAGCATGTAGAGGTAGATTTTGCGACCATTCTTAACGCGAGTTCCCAGGGCAATACCCTTATTCTTGAGATACGCCACCTGTTTCTCAGGTGAAAGTTGCCGGAAGAAAAATTGGAGGATCATAAACATTATTGTTTTATGATCTGATTGCCAACTTCGAGCCAAATGAGCAATCGTCATTTTTGCCATGTTTTGGCTTCTTTCAGACTTACTGCTTCCATTATTGGGACAAATCATTTCCAATTTGAAACCTACTGGCACATTTCGACGGTTTTTTCATCTGCAACTTCCCCGAACCACACTAGTCCGAATTCCTTGTAAATACCAATACCGATTGCCTTCCAGGTCACACTCGCCCAACTGCCACTATTGATTAACAATGGATTATGCCCAGGGCTGATTTTCCACCCGTCGATGCCCTCCTGAGCATTAGCTCCCAAAGAGCTGTAGTAGGCGATTTCAAAACCATTACCAGGATAGGAGGCAATTTCTTTTGGCTTTGACCACATACATATTGCCTTTTGATGATCATTCGTATAGCAGCAAGCGCTCCAGTTTCCCTTTGTAGACCAGCTATGAGGATTGCACTTGTTTTTGGGGTCAAATGTGTAGTTCTCAGAAAGATCGCGGGCATGGGTCTGGGCCACGCGGGTAAGTCCTTCTGAGAGGGGAATGATTCCAAGCTTGTTAGCTTTTCGGTATTCCATTATCAGGTCATACAATTTCTTTTCCTCCGCGCTAAGGCAGCTGCCGCTGTGAGAGGGCTGGCGGTAATCAAAACCGACCAGCAAGAGGAATGAGAGAAACAGGAAAAGTGTTTTCATCCATGATAATTTACCCTATAAACGGCTTATGGAATAAAAATATCTTCATTTCTGACCTTAATTTTATAATTTTCCGCGCTCAAAACAGAGCACTCTATTCCAACATTAACAGAAATTAAAATGAGCGATCAGAAAATTAGCATTCAGAATGGTAAGTTGACCGTGCCGGATAATCCTACAATTCCGTTTATCGAGGGCGATGGAACAGGTGTTGATATTTGGCCCGTATCCAGACTTGTTTTCGATAAGGCAGTGGAGAAGGCATATGGGGGTAAGCGTAAGATCAATTGGAAGGAAGTGCTGGCCGGTGAAAAGGCATTTAATAAAACCGGCAACTGGATGCCCGAAGAAACGCTCAATGTTTTTAAAGAATACCTGGTTGGTATTAAAGGACCGCTGACAACTCCTATCGGTGGCGGTATCCGCTCACTTAACGTTGCACTTCGTCAGGAGCTTGATCTTTATGCTTGTGTTCGCCCGGTGAGATGGTTCAAGGGTGTTCCATCGCCGGTGAAGGAACCTCAAAAAACGGATATGGTTATTTTCCGTGAGAACACAGAAGACATCTATGCCGGCATTGAGTTCCAGGAAGGTAGTGATGAGAACAAAAAATTCATGCAACTTCTGAAGGACAACTTTCCAAAGAGTTATAAAAAAATCAGGTTCCCCAATACGTCAGGCATTGGAATTAAGCCGGTATCAAAGGAAGGGACCGAAAGGTTGGTACGCTCTGCGTTGGAATATGCATTGGCCCACAAGAAGCCTAACATTACGCTCGTTCACAAAGGGAACATTATGAAGTTCACAGAGGGAGGTTTCCGTGATTGGGGTTATGCGTTGGCCAAGAATGAGTTTGGCGCTGTAGACCTGGACGGCGGACCCTGGCAGGTAATTAATCAGAATGGACATAAACTTATAGTCAAAGACGCCATCGCCGACGCCTTCCTTCAACAGATTCTGTTGCGTCCTGATGAATACTCAGTAGTGGCTACGTTGAACCTTAACGGTGACTACGTTTCCGATGCATTGGCGGCAATCGTTGGCGGTATTGGTATAGCTCCGGGAGGAAATGTGAACTACCTCACCGGTCATGCGATCTTCGAAGCTACCCATGGCACGGCACCTAAATATGCGGGTCAGGATAAAGTAAATCCCGGGTCTGTAATTCTTTCGGGTGTGATGATGTTTGAATACATGGGTTGGCTTGAAGCAGCTGATCTGGTTTACAAAGGACTGGAAGCCGCGATCTCAAACAAGCGTGTGACCTACGATTTTCATCGATTGATGGAAGGTGCCACGCTGTTAAAGTGCTCTGAATTCGGACAGGAGATTGTGAAGAATATGTAAAGGATCTTCGTTTAGTTAAAAAACGAGCATGTTGTCATGCTCGTTTTTTTTTGAAAAATTCTAAAAGTTCAACATGGAGATAGCAGTCAGTGCAGCTTCTTCTCCCTTGTTGCCGTACTTGCCTCCGGCGCGATCCAATGCTTGTTGTTTGTTTAGCGTTGTCAACACGCCGAAGATTACTGGTTTCCTGGTTTTCAGTCCTGCCTCGGTAATACCATACGCAACCGCCTGACAGATGTAATCGAAGTGTGGAGTGTCTCCCTGTATCACGCATCCTAAACAGATTACGGCATCAACCTGTTTTTTTTCGCCCATCCATAATGCGCCCAGCGAAAGCTCAAAGGTTCCGGGCACATTCTTACGGATGATGTTTGTCTTTTTTGCGCCATGCGCGACAAGACAGCTTTCTGCCGCCTCATAAAGCGCACCGGTTATTTCCTCGTTCCATTCAGCTACAACGATGGCAAATTTTTTCCTTGCCAGACTAAGTTTGCTGTTTACTTTTCCAGACGTCAGTGGTCCTGCCATAATCCTCCTGATTTTGTTATCGCGAAGTTTGTCAAAATAAAAAAGGGATAGAAAAATCTATCCCTCAATATTATTGATCAACTGTTTATGAATTGCTTTCCAGTCTTGCCTTGAGCTTTCTCGCATTCTGATACTCCCCGGATTCCCAATATTGGGTGATGATTTTCTCATACGCTTCCTTCGCTTTTTCGGGTTGGTTGAGTTTTTCATACGCCAATGCCTCTTTCATCAGGTAGGCCGGAGAAAAATATCGGTTGGGCTTATAGTTCGCCGCCTTGTGATAATAGCTTGCAGCGTCCTCATACTTCTGCTCCTCCATATACGTGTCACCGATAAGGCTGTAGGCCCTGGCCTGTACTAACAGATCATTTGAACTAAAGTCTTCCAAATACAACCTTGCTACTTCGTACTTACCTTGCTTCAGAAAACAAACACCAGCATAATAGTTAGCGAGTTTCCCGGCATCGGTTATCCCATAGTCATCAATGATATTCAAAAAACCCAGGTTGTTTCCGTCTCCGTTCAGCGCTTTATCCAGGCTATCGGCTTCAAAATAGTATACCGCCTGGAACATCTCCTTTTGAGCCAGTACATTTTGAGAACCTTTATAATAATTGAAGCCAAAATACCCGCCTACAATCAAAAGAATAGCGGCCGCAACACCAATTACTATTTTGGGGTTGCTCTCCAGCCAGGTTTCTGCTCCAACCAACTTCTCTTTAAGCGCTTCCGGATTTTCGATGAGTTCGTGCTTGTGTTCTTCCTTTTTAGCCATTGTATTTCCTTGTTATTTCCGCCTCTAATCAGCGGGAAATCAATCCATTATACCTTTAACAAAAATTAGCCCCGACATGTCGGGGCGCAAAACTACAAATTAGCTGATTCTAAACAAAAGCATGGTTTAATCCATGACGAATGGATAATCTGTTTGAACATAAACATCGGTAAGTGCTTCGGATGGATCAGGGAATTTGGACTCCTCTGCAAATTTCACACTCTCTTCTACCTGTGCTAAAATCTTCTGATCAATAAGTTCAAGGTCTTTTTCTGTGGCAAATTTCTTCTCCAGCACTGTTTTTCGGATAACCTCTACAGGGTCGCGTTGTTTGTATTGCTCAACTTCGTCTTTTGTTCTGTACTTCTGAGGGTCCGACATGGAATGTCCCTTGTACCGATAAGTCCGGAATTCCAAAAGGCTGGGACCCTCTCCAGCCCGCGCACGTTCTGCGGCACGTGACACGGCCTTGTGAACCTCTTCAGGTTTCATCGCATCAACTGGCTCAGAGGGCATATCATAGGCATCCGCCAGCGTGTAGAGTTCGGTAACATTGGACGACCGTTGTACCGAGGTTCCCATGGCATAGCCATTGTTCTCAATCACAAAAATTACAGGCAATTTCCAAAGCATAGCCAGGTTGAGTGTCTCATGGAACGCACCCTGCCGCACGGCACCATCACCCATATAACAAATACAAAGATTGCCGGTCTTATTATACTTTTCTGCAAAAGCGATACCCGCTCCGAGTGGAATCTGGGCACCTACAATACCATGTCCTCCTACAAATCCTACGGCTTTATCAAATACGTGCATCGAACCACCCTTGCCCTTGGTAGTTCCGGTTTCTTTGCCGTACAGCTCTGCCATTATAGCCTTCGGATCAGTTCCAAGGGCCAGGGGGTGGCCATGGTCGCGATAGGCCGTAATCCACTTATCGCCTTTGCGCAAGGCTGATACCGCCCCTGAAGCGCATGCCTCCTGCCCGATATACAAGTGGCAAAAGCCCTTAATCTTCTGCATGCCATAAAGTTGCCCGGCTTTCTCCTCAAACTTTCGCATCAACTGCATACTCTCATACCAAAATAGGTACGTCTCCTTAGGGAATTCAACGTTATCGCTCTTCTTGGTCAGAGAGGCTTCATTCTTGGCTTTGGTTGTCGTAGGCATATCCCTATTTTTGATCCGAGTTGCGAAATTAATTCCCAAACGAACATTCGCCAAACTTTCCCGGTAATTCCTCATGCGACTTG
>Ga0315910_10002454_pt1 | contig 16307 bp, 13 predicted proteins | sample EdamamesoilMG_FD_204470 | JGI IMG/M metagenome (GOLD analysis project Ga0315910, IMG submission 204470) | Garden soil microbial communities collected in Santa Monica, California, United States - Edamame soil | ecosystem: Environmental > Terrestrial > Soil > Garden | place: USA: California... | reverse complement strand
CGGACGAGCTCATCCTGACCGAGCTCCTGCCGCTGGCGCGGGCCGGGCTCACGACGCGCGGCATCGACTCGGCCGACGTCACGCGCTACCTCGACGTGGTCGAGGCGCGCGTCAAGAGCGGGCGCACGGGCGCGCAGTGGGCGCTCGACTCGCTGGAGCTGATGGAGGGCGAGGGCCGGCCCGACGAGCGCTACCGCGCGCTCACGGCCAGCATGCTCGAGCACCAGTGGTCGGGGAAGCCCGTGCACGAGTGGCCGCTGGCGCGCGTCGTCAGCTCGGCCGACGTGCGCGAGAGCTACCGCTCGGTCGGCCAGTTCATGTCCACCGACCTCTTCACCGTGCACCCCGAGGACCTGATCGACCTCGCCGCCAGCGTGATGGACTGGGAGCACCTGCGCCACGTGCCGGTCGAGGACCACGAGGGCCACCTCGTGGGCCTGGTCACGCACCGCCAGCTCCTGCGCCTGGTGAGCCAGGGCGAGTCGGGGCGCTCGGTCGCGGTGCGCGAGATCATGCTGCCCGACCCGGTCACGGTCACGCCCGAGGCGACCACGCTCGAGGCGCTCGAGACCATGCGCTCGAGCAAGCTCGGCTGCCTGCCCGTCGTGCAGGGCGGGAAGCTCGTGGGCATCGTCACCGAATCGGATTTCATCGACGTCTCGGCGCGCCTCCTCACGGATTGGCTGCGAGATACCTGATGTCCGCCCCCGCCGATCTCCAGGGACTGCCGCGCGTACTCGGGGTCTACCCGGCGGCGCCGGAGGCCTCGGCCCCCGATGGGACTGGGGGGGCTGGGCCCGGGCCGCTGCTCTTCCTGGTCGGCGGCGTGCACGGCAACGAGCCGGCCGGGGTGCGCGCCATCCGCACGGTGCTGGCCGAGCTCGAGCGCCGGCGCGTGCCCGTGCGCGGGCGCGTGGTCGGCCTGGTGGGCAACGCGGCCGCCCTCGCGCGCGGACAGCGCTTCCTGGACACCGATCTCAACCGCCTGTGGACCGATGAGCGCATCGCCGAGCCGGGGCCCAGCGCCGAGGCGCGCGAGCAGCGCGAGCTCCTGGCCGCCTTCCGCGCGCACCTCGACCGGCCGCCCGGCGGGCGGGCCTGGGAGCGCGTGGTGCTGCTCGACCTGCACTCGACCTCGGCCGGCGGCTCGCCCTTCACGATCATCTCGGACACGCTGCAGAACCGGCCGGTGGCGCTGGCCCTGCCCGTGCCCGTGCTGCTCGGCCTCGAGGAGCGCATCCAGGGCACGCTGCTCTCCTGGTTCGCCGACCTCGGGCACGTGGCGCTGTGCCTCGAGGGCGGCCAGAACGACCTGCCCTCGACCGCCGATCACCATGTGGCCGCCGTCTGGCTCACGCTGGTCAGCGCGGGCCTGGTGGCGGCCGAGGACGTGCCCGGGCTAGCGGCCCAGCGCGCGCGCCTGGTGAACGCCGCGCGCGACCTCCCGGCCGTGGTCGAGCTGCGCTACCGCTACGGCATCCCCGAGGGCGCGCGCTTCGAGATGCGCCCGGGCTTCGAGAACTTCCAGCCCGTGCGGCGCGGCGAGGTGCTGGCGCGTATCGACCCGGGCTCGGGTGCGCGCGAGGTGCAGTGCCCGCTGGCCGGGCGCGTGCTCATGCCGCGCTACCAGTCGCTGGGCGACGACGGCTTCTTCCTCGGACGCGAGGTGCGCCCGGTTTGGCTGCGCGTCTCGGCCGCCCTGCGGCGCGCACACCTCTCCTGGGTGCCGCGCATCCTGCCGGGCGTGCGCAGCGACCGCGCGCGCGCCGGCCAGCTCATCGTCGACCGCCGCATCGCGCGCTGGTTCACGGTCGAGATCCTGCACCTGTTCGGCTACCGCTGGCGCACGCGCGAGGGTCGCACGGTGCGCTTCGTGCGCCGCCGGGACGCGGTGTGAACGCTTTCGCCGGCCGCGGGGAAGAAGGCGCGCGCCCGCGCGTCGAGCGCGCACGATGAAGGTGCTGGTCACCGGCGGCGCGGGTTTCATCGGCTCGCACCTGTGCGAGCGGCTCCTCTCCCGCGGCGACGAGGTCACCTGTCTGGACGACCTATCCACCGGGCGCGCGGCCAACCTGGAGCGCGTCCTCGAGCATCCGCGCTTCCGCTTCGTGCGCGGCTCGGTGCTGGACGAGGAGCTGGTGGGGGAGCTCACCGCCGACGTCGAGGGCGTGTTCCACCTGGCGGCGCTGGTGGGCGTGCGGCTCGTGCTCGAGCGCCCGAGCGCCACGCTCGCCATCAACGTCGTGGGCACGCGCCACGTGCTGGCCGCCGCGGCGCGCGCCGGCGCGCGCGTCCTGTTCGCCTCGAGTTCGGAGGTCTACGGCCAGGGCGTGCCGCCCTTCGCCGAGGAGCAGCCGCTGCTCCTGGGCGCCACGCGCGAGCCGCGCTGGAGCTACGCCGCCTCGAAGGCCCTGGGCGAGTCGCTCTCCTTCGCGCACGAGCGCGAGCACGACCTCGCCGTCGTCGTGGTGCGCTTCTTCAACGTCGTCGGCCCGCGCCAGCGCGGCGACTTCGGCATGGTCCTGCCGCGCTTCGTGCGCGCGGCCGTGCGCGAGGAGCCGCTCGAGGTCTACGGCGACGGCGCGCAGACGCGCAGCTTCCTGCACGTCGAGGACGCGCTCGACGCCGTGCTCGGCCTGTGGGACGAGCCGCGCTCCTTCGGCCAGGTGGTCAACGTGGGCAGCGAGCGCGAGCTCGCCATCGGCGAGCTGGCCGAGCGCGTGCGCGCGCTGGCCGGCGGCCGCTCGCCCATCGTGCGTATGCCCTACCGCGAGGCCTACGGCATGGACATGCGCGACTTCGCGCGGCGCGTGCCGGACACCGCGCGCCTGCGCGCCCTGACGGGCTTCGCGCCGCGCCGGCCGCTGGAGGCGATCCTGGCCGAAGCGCTGGCCGAAGGGCGCGGGGTCTTGGCCTAGACCCCCGTCCGCGCCGACACTGGGGGCATGCGCCCGTGGCTGCGCTTTCCCCTGCTGTTCCTGGTCTCGCTGGCGCTGCTCGGGCCGGCGCTGGCCACGCGTGCGCTGGAGCTCCTCGGCGGCGAGCGCGCGGCGCTGCGCTCGGCCGCGGCCGTGCAGCGCCTGTGGGCGCGCGCCATGCTGCGCGCCCTGGGGGTCGAGGTGCGCCTGGAGGGCGCGTGTCCGCGCGCGGGCACGCTCGTCGTCGCCAACCACCTCTCGTACCTCGACATCCTGGTGCTGGCCGCGCACGTCCCGGGGCGCTTCGTGGCCAAGAGCGAGATCGCCGGCTGGCCGGGCCTCGGGCAGCTCGCGCGCTCGGTGGGCACGATCTGGGTCGTGCAGCGCAAGCGCATGGACGTCCTGCGCGTGGACGGCGAGATGGCGCGCACCCTGGCGGCGGGCGTGTCCGTGCTGCTCTTCCCCGAGGGGCATTCGACCGGCGGCGCCGGCGTCGATCGGCTGCACAGCTCGCTCCTCGATCTGGCCGCGCGCGAGCGCCTGCCGTGCCACGCCGTGTCGCTCTCCTACGAGACGCCCGGGAGCCCCTGGGCCCCGGCCGCGACCGTGTGCTGGTGGGGCGGCATGACCTTCGGACGCCACGCCTGGGACCTGGTCGGGCTGGCGCGCATCGTCGCGCGCGTGCGGCCGGCGCCGGCGCCGCGCACGGGCGAGGACCGGAAGCGCCTGGCCGAGGAGCTGCACCGCGACCTCCTGGAGCGCCACGTGCCCGTGCGCCAGACGCCGATCGCCCCCGACTACCCCTGGCCGCAGGTGTTCGCGGCAGAGACCGGCTCCGCCCCGGTTTTGGGCCCGGGCCCGATGGTGAGGAACGGGGCCGGTGAGTACGATTCCGGGGCGAGCTCGACTTCGCCCTCTTCCGAGGAGTTCTTGCGATGAGTCTCCGTTCCTCCGCGGCCCTCCTGCTGGCCGCGCTCACCCTGGCCGCGGCGCCCGCTGCCCAGGCCATCGGCAGCAAGATGCCCGTGGTCGAGCTCGAGGACTACGCCCAGACCGGGGCCAGGTCCTTCGACGACTTCATGGGGCGCGCCGTCCTGATCGAGTTCTTCGCCTACTGGTGAGGCCCCTGCGGGGGTCAGGTCGGGCACCTGAACGAGCTGCAGGATAAATTCGGCAAGAAGGGTCTCTCCGTCCTCGGCGTCACGCAGGAGGGCGCGAGCGACACGGAGAAGTGGATCGCGAACAAGAACGCGCGCTACGCCTACGCCTACGACAAGGGCGGGAAGCTGGGCCGCTACTTCGGCGTGAGCGGCATCCCCCACGCCGTGCTCATCGACGCGAACGGGCTCGTCGCCTGGGAAGGGCATCCGGGCGCGCTCGAGGAGGCGACGCTCGAGAAGGCCATGCAGGGCGCGCTGCCGAGGCCCCTGTGGGAATGGACGCCGGCGACGAAGGGCGTGAAGGTCGCGCTGCAGAAGGGCGCCTTCAAGTCGGCCCTGGACCAGGCGGCGAAGCTCACGCCCGCCGACGACGGTCCGACGATCCTCGCGGCGCTGCAGGCGATGGTGAAGCGGCGCGTCGACGACATGAAGGCCAAGCACGCGCTGGGCGACTTCCTCGGCGCGGGCGAGGCCGCGGCCGAGCTCGCCAAGCGGCTCGCCGGCCTGCCCGAGGCGGCCGAGGCCGTGGGCGTCAGCGCGGCCATCTCGGCCAATCCCGACGCCGCGCGCGTGATGAAGGGCCAGAGGAAGATCGCCAAGCTGCGCTCGGCCGAATACTCGAAGCGCAAGGAGATCACGGCCGCGATCGACGACCTGCGTGAACTCCAGAAGGAGTACGCCGGGACCTATGCCGCGACCGAGGCCGACCAGGTCTGCATCCAGCTGAACGACCTGGCCAACGGGCTGCCCTAGCGGGCGCTCCCCGAGGCGCCTTGCCTCGGGGGTCTTCTCCGCTCCCTGTCTCGCCCTTCCCGGGCGCGGAACACGCGGAAATAGGGGGACGGACCCTTTCCAACGGGAAGGCTGTCCTCTCGAATGGGAGGGCGGCAAGGAAAACAGCAACCGGTCCTGCCACCCATCCCCTGGAGCCCCCAATGCGTCGAACCCTGGCCCTCGTCCTGCCCGCCGCGTCCCTGCTCGGACTCGGTGCTGCGCAGCAGCAAAGCCCCGCACCCCCGCTCGAGCCCGTGATCACGGTCGACGGTCAGTCCTTCGCCACCTGGCAGGAGTACACGCAGTCGCACCTGTTCAAGCTGCGCGGCCTGCGCTGCCTCGCGCGCCCGGACGCCAGCGCGACCGAGCTGCGCCCGCTCTCCGACTGCACGATGGCCTCGACCACGATCAAGCCCGAGTACGAGCCCGGCGCGGGCACGCTGTACCAGATCCCCGTGGTCGTGCACATCATCCAGAGCGCGACCCAGGGCGCGATCAGCGACGCGATGGTGCAGAGCCAGATCGACGTCCTGAACGAGGACTTCCGCGCCCTGGCGGGCACGCTGGGCGAGGATGGCAACGACGCGCAGGTCGAGTTCCACCTGGCGCAGGTCGATCCCAACGGCAACCCGACCACCGGCATCACGCGCACGGTCAACAACGGCTGGTTCGGCGACAGCGGGGACTACTGGACCAGCCTGCACTGGGACACGAACCGCTACCTCAACATCTACACGAACCAGGCCTCGGGTGCGCTCGGCTACGTGCCCGACCTGCCCCAGGGCGGGATCGTGGGCGACGACTTCGACCGCGTGGTCATCCTGTGGTCGGCCTTCGGGCGCAACGCGCCCATCGGGCCCCCCTACGATCTCGGCCGCACGGCGACGCACGAGGTCGGCCACTACTTCGGCCTGTTCCACACGTTCGACGGCGGCTGCTCCAGCCCCGCGAGCTGCTACTCGAACGGCGACCGCATCTGCGACACGAACCCCGAGAGCGGTCCCGTGTTCGGCTGCCCCGGCGCCAGCAACTCGTGCGGCCTGGGCGACCCGTTCCACAACTACATGGATTACTCGGACGACATCTGCTACTCGGAGTTCACGTCCGAGCAGGTGAACCGCATGCGCTGCACGCTCGAGAACTGGCGCGTGCAGCTGCACGATCCGCTGGCCTGCAGCCTCTCGGCCACGAGCACGCCCCGCAACTCGGGCGCGAACCCGTTCGTGTACACGGCCTCGACGCCGGGCATGGGCGGGAACTTCTCGCTGACCGTGATCGACCTGCAGCACACCGCCGCGGTCGTGCTGGGGCAGGCCGCGCCGGCCACGACCAACCTGTCCGGCGGCAGGGTGCTGCTCGTGAACCTCGCCTCGCCGCGCCTCTTCCGCCAGCCGCTCACGCTGCCGGTGGGCAACGCCTCGCTGCCCGTGCCCAACGACGCCGCCATCTGCGGCCTGCAGGTCTACACGCAGGCCATCCTGTTCGGCGGGGGCGGCGGCAGCTTCGCGCTCTCCAACGCCGTCGACCTGCGCATCGGTCTGTAGCCGTCCCCGCTTCGGTCTGTAGGCGTCCCCATCACGGGCGCTCGAACTGGTGCACCCAGATCGAGCGCCCGTACACCTCGCGCTCCTCGCTCGGGAACGTCTGGCGCAGGGCGGAGAGGATGCCGCAGCGGTCGGGCATGCTGCGCAGGCAGCAGAACACGCGCCGATAGCCGCCGGCCGCGGCCGGATCGACGAGGGAGAGCGTGTCGTCGTAGTCGAGCCGCGGCGGCAGCGCGCGCCCGACCGCGAAGCGCGGCGCGTAGTAGTCCCAGGCCAGCGCGTGCGGGAAGACCAGCGGCTGCTTGTCGGCCGCCACGACCGCGTCGCCCGGTTGCAGGCGCGGCACGAGCGCGGCGATCGCGCCCGCGTAGTCCTCCTCGCCTGGGTCGACGGCCTCGTAGGCCGAGAGCACGAGCGCCGCCGCACAGGCGCACGCGAGCACGCCGCGCCGGAGGCGCGCGCCCGCGCCGGCTGCTCCGCCGCCGGCGCCCGCGAGCAGGGCGAAGGGCACGATCGCGCTGGCGAGGTAGCGCCACTCGAAGCCCGCGCGCGGCGAGAGCCAGGCCGCGAGCGTGGCCAGGGCCGGCACGGCGAACGCGCCCAGAGCGAGCAGGACCGGCAGCGCCGCTCGATGCTCGCGCGCGCGCAACAGGCTCACCGCGCCGGCCAGCGCGGCCAGCAGGACCGCGGCGCTCGCCGCCAGGAACACGAGGCGCAGCACCGGCCCGGCCACGGAGACGTTGTGGAACACGAGGTGCGTCAGGCCCTCGCCCAGGCGGAGGAGGCTCGGGTCCGAGCCGCCGGGCGCGAGCCCGTGCCGGAGCTGGGCCGGGAACCCGAGCGCATACCAGGGCAGCGCGGCGAGCCCGCCCAGGCCGACGCCGACGACCAGCGCGCGCAGCCCGGGCGCGCGCGCGCGCCAGGCCAGCACGAGCGCGCCGCCGCCGAGGGCCGCGAGGGCGTAGGCGAAGTGGTAGTGGGTGTGCAGCCCGACGCAGGTCCACAGCGCCGCGCGCCAGGCCCCGCGACCCTCCTCGAGCAGGTCGAGCAGCGCGTCGAGCAGGCCGGCCGTCGCCAGCGCGAGCAGGCCGTACATGCGCACGTCGCTCGTCAGCTCGACGTGCAGGGACGAGACCGCGACCAGGAACGTCGCCGCCGCGCGCGCGGGCGCGTCCAGGCGGCGCGCGATGCGCCAGGTGAGCGCGACCGCCGCCAGCCCGGCCAGCACGGCCGGCAGGCGCAGGGCCCACTCGTCCTCGCCCCAGGCGCTGCGCGCCGCGCGCACGAGCAGGAACGCGAGCGGGGGGTGGTTGTCCTTCTCCAGGAAGGAGAAGAAGCTTCCCAGGTCGGGCGCGCGCGCGTGGTGCAGGCTGTGGAAATCGTCCAGCTTCAGGCTGGATCCGGCGCCGTTCCACAGGCGCAGGCCGGCCGCCAGGGCGAGCAGCGCCGCGAGGAGGAACGCGAGCCGCCGGCCGGATCCTTGCGCGTTGTTCACCGAGGGCGGGCATGGTAGCGGACGACGGCGGTTGACGGGATGGAGCGCGCGGGGGATCCTGGGGTGCGCTCGTCGCCACAGAGACCCCCCCATGAAGACACGCATCCTGGCCCTGCTCGCCTCCACGCTGCTCGCCGCCGACCTCGGGGCGCAGATCACGACCAAGCGCGTGGCCTCGGGCATGACGCGCATCCTGTGGGCCGGCGCGCCGCGCGGCGACGCGCGCATCTTCGTGGGCCTGAAGGGCGGGCGCATCCGCATCGTCAAGAACGGCGTGCTGACGCCCAACTACTTCCTCGACATCAGCACCAAGGTCTCGGGCGGCTCGGAGCAGGGGCTCCTGGGCGTGGCCTTCCACCCCGACTACGCCACGAACGGCCTGTTCTACGTCAACTACACCGACCTCTCCGGCGACACGGTCGTGTCGGCCTTCCAGGTCACCGCCAACCCCGACATCGCCGACCCGGCCAGCGAGTTCCCGATCCTCAGGCAGTCGCAGCCCTTCGAGAACCACAACGGCGGCGACCTGCACTTCGGCCCGGACGGCTACCTCTACGTGTTCTTCGGCGACGGCGGCTCGGCCAACGACCCCGGATGCCGCGCGCAGCGGCTCGACACCTGGCTGGGCAAGATCCTGCGCATCGACGTGAACACGGGGGCACCCTACGGCGTCCCGGCCGACAACCCCTTCGTGGGCGTGTCCGGCGCGCTGCCCGAGATCTACCACTACGGCCTGCGCAACCCGTGGCGCAACTCCTTCGATCGCCTGACGGGCGACCTCTGGATCGGTGACGTGGGCCAGGACCTGCGCGAGGAGATCGACGTTGCCCCGGCCGGCCAGGCCGGCCTCAACTTCGGCTGGAAGATGATGGAGGGCACGCGCTGCAACTCGACCACCAACTGCGGGACCGTGCCGCCCTGCAACGATCCGTCGCTCGTTCCGCCCGTGACCGAGCTGCTGCACTCCGCCGGCTCCTTCGCCATCACGGGCGGCTACGTCTACCGCGGCTGCCTGTGCCCGGGCGAGGTGGGCAAGTACTTCTTCGCCGACTCGGGCGACAACAAGATCCGCTCCTTCGAGTACGACGTCGGCTCGGGCACGCTCTCGAACTTCCAGGATCGCACGGTCGAGCTCGCGCCCGGCGGCGGCCAGGCGATCAACGCCATCGTCTCCTTCGGCGAGGACGGCTTCGGCGAGCTCCTGATCATCGACCACAGCTCGAGCGGCAACGGCGAGGTCTTCAAGATGGTCCCGGCCGGCGCGCCGGGCGCCCTGGCCGTGGCGCGCAACGGCTCGGGCCTGAACCGCACCTGTCTCGCGAGCACGAGCCTGCCCATCCTGGGCTCGGCGCTCGAGCTCGCGATCGACACGAGCTCGCACCCGGGCGCCACCAGCACCGTGCTGGTCGGCTACGCCGGCCCGCAGAGCGGCATCTTCCTGGCGCCGGGCGAGCTGCTCGTCGCGCCGGGCAGCGGACGCCTGTTCCGTTCGATCCAGGTGGCCTCGGGCGGGATCGACGTCGTGCGCCTGCCGGTCCCCTGCGACGCCGCCCTGAGCGGCCTCACGGCCTACACGCAGGTGGCCGTGCTGGGCGGGCAGAGCGAGCTCTGCAACGCAGTCGACATCACGCTCGGCTACTACTGATCGGCCGGCGTCGCGTGAGCCTGGCCACGCACAGCGCGACGCTCGAGTTTCGCACCGGCGGACGCGGCACCCTCGACGTGACGGCCGAGCTCGCGCGCGCCGTGACGCGCGCCGGCCTGCGGGCGGGCCTGTGCCACGCCTTCCTCCTGCACACGAGCGCGGCCCTGATCGTGTGCGAGAACGCCGACCCGCGCGTGCGCAGCGACCTCGAGGCCTGGCTCGCGCGCGCCGTGCCCGACGGCGACCGGCTCTTCCGCCACGTGAGCGAGGGCCCCGACGACATGCCGGCCCACGTGCGCACCGCGCTGACGGGCTCGGCCCTGGCGCTGCCCGTGGCCGAGGGTGCGCTCGTGCTCGGCACCTGGCAGGGCGTCTACCTCTACGAGCACCGCCAGGCGCCGCACGCGCGGCGCGTGCAGCTGACGCTGCAGGGCGAATTCGCCTAGGCGTAGGCCGCGTGCACGGCCGGAAGCGGATCGCCGGCCGCCTTCCAGCCCTGGGCCGCGAGGGCGGCGCGCAGGGCCGAGAGGACGAGCTCCACGTTGGCGCGCTTCGAGCCCGCGCCCATGAGGCCGATGCGCCAGATCTTGCCCTTGAGCGCGCCCAGCCCGCCGCCGATCTCGAGCGAGTAACGCTCGAGCAGGAAGCGCCGCACGGCGAGCTCGTCCACGGCCGCCGGGACGCGCACGGCCGTGAGCGGGAACAGGCGTTCGGCCTCGGGCACCAGGCACTCGAGCCCCAGCGCCGCCAGGCCGGCCCACAGCGCGCGCGCGTGCGTCTCGTGCCGCTTCCAGCGCGCCTCGAGCCCCTCTTCGTGGAGCAGGCGCAGCGCCTCGTGCAGGGCGTAGATGTTCTGGATGGGCGCGGTGTGGTGGTAGGCGCGCTGCTCGCCCCAGTAGGCCTTCACGAGCGCCATGTCGAGGTACCAGCTCTGCACGGGCGTCTTGCGCGCGGCGAGCTTCTCCAGCGCGCGCGCCGAGAGGGTCACCGGCGCGAGGCCGCAGGGCGCGGCCAGGCACTTCTGCGTGCCGGAGTACACGCCGTCGAGCCCCCAGGCGTCGACCTCCAGGCGCGCGCCGCCCAGGGTGGTGACGCAGTCGGCCACGAGCAGCGCGCCGAGCTCGTCGGCCAGCGCGCGCATCGGTGCGAGCTCGGTGCACACTCCGGTCGAGGTCTCGCCGTGCACGACGGCCACCAGCGCGAAGCGCTTGCCGCCCGCCGCGCGCCGCAGCGCCTCGGGTGCGAGCGCGCGGCCCCACTCGCCCGGCACCTCGGTCACCTTGGCACCGGCCCGGCGCGCGATCTCGGCCAGGCGCGCGCCGAAGTAGCCGGCCACGCCGATCAGGGCCGCGTCGCCGGGCTCGAGCAGGTTGACGAGCACGGTCTCCATCCCGGCCGTGCCCGTGCCCGAGACGGGGAAGCACAGCTCGTTCTGCGTGCGCAGCGCGGTGCGCAGGCCGGCGCGCACCTCGTCCATCAGCGCCAGGAACTGCGGGTCGAGGTGGCCGAGCGTGGGGCGCGTCAGCGCCGCCAGCACCTCGGGCGCGCACTCCGACGGACCCGGGCCGAGCAGGACGCGCGCGGGCGGAGAGAAGGGCTTCATGGGCGCGAGCCTGCGCTCCGCGCCCGCAGCGTGCAAGCCCGTCCGCGCCGCCCGATCGTGCGCCCGGGGGTGCGCCCGAGCGGGCCCGCTCAGGCCGTCTTCTTCTTCTTGCCGCGCGTCTTCTCGCCCTGGAACTGCGCCATCTCGGTCGAGCCCTCCATGGCCGTGGTCGAGGACTGCCCGGCGGCGATGGCCTGGGCCACGGCGTCGAAGTAGCCCGTGCCCACCTCGCGCTGGTGGCGCGTGGCGCTGTAGCCCGCGGCCTCGGAGGCGAACTCGGCCTGCTGCAGCTCGGAGTAGGCCGCCATGCCGCGCTCGCGGTAGGCGCTGGCCAGCTCGAACATGGTGTGGTTCAGAGCGTGGAAGCCGGCCAGCGTGACGAACTGGAACTTGTAGCCCATGGCGCCGAGCTCGCGCTGGAAGCGCGCGATCGTGCCCGCGTCGAGGTGCTTCTTCCAGTTGAACGAGGGCGAGCAGTTGTAGGCCAGGAGCTTGCCCGGGAAGCGCGCGTGGATGCCCTCGGCGAAGTGGCGCGCCTCGGCCAGGTCGGGCTTGGAGGTCTCGCACCACACGAGGTCGGCGTAGGGCGCGTAGGAGCGACCGCGCGCGATGGCCTGCTCGATGCCGGGCCGCACGCGGAAGAAGCCCTCGGCCGTGCGCTCGCCCGTCAGGAACGGGCGGTCGCGCTCGTCCACGTCGCTGGTCAGGAGGTTGGCCGCGTCGGCGTCGGTGCGCGCGACGAGCAGGGTCGGCACGCCGCACACGTCGGCCGCCAGGCGCGCTGCGTTGAGCGTGCGCACGAAGGTCTGCGTGGGCACGAGCACCTTGCCGCCCAGGTGCCCGCACTTCTTCTCCGAGGCCAGCTGGTCCTCGAAGTGCACGCCGGCCGCGCCGGCCTCGATCATGGCCTTCATGAGCTCGAAGGCGTTGAGCGGCCCGCCGAAGCCGGCCTCGGCGTCGGCCACGATGGGCGCGAACCAGTGCGTCGAGTCGTCGCCCTCCATGTGCGCGATCTGGTCCGCGCGCTGCAGGGTCTGGTTGATGCGCTTGACCACGGCCGGCACCGAGTTGGCCGGGTACAGGCTCTGGTCGGGGTACATGTGCCCGGCCAGGTTGGCGTCGGCCGCCACCTGCCAGCCCGAGAGGTAGATGGCCTGCAGGCCGGCCTTGACCATCTGCATGGCCTGGTTGCCGGTGAGCGCGCCCAGGGCGTGCACGTAGTCCTCGGTGTGCAGGAGCTGCCACAGGCGCGCGGCGCCCAGCTCGGCCAGCGTGTGGCGCACGAGCACCGAGCCGCGCAGGCGCGCGACGTCGGCGGGTGTGTAGTCGCGCGCGATGCCTTCCCAGCGCTGGGCGGAGAGGGCGTCACCGTTCTGGTACTCGGGCAGGAAGGGGCAAGTGGCCATGGCAGGGTCGATTCAGAGTTGGGCGTAGGCGGGCAGCGTGAGGAAGTCCTCGAGCTCGCGGGCCAGGATCAGGCCTTCGAAGAGCTGGTGTGCGGCCTCGAAGCGGCTCTGCTTCCAGCGCTCGGGACCCAGGCTCGCGCGCTGGGCGTCGAGCTCCTCGCGCAGGATGGCGCGCACGCGCGCCGCGTCGAGCGGGTTCTTCTCGTCGGCCAGGCGCGCGCCGTGGCGCAGCCACTGCCACACCTGCGCGCGCGAGATCTCGGCCGTGGCCGCGTCCTCCATGAGGTCGTGCAGCGGCACGCAGCCCTGGCCGCGCAGCCAGGCCTCGAGATACGCGAGGCCGACCGAGAGGTTCTGGCGCAGGCCGGCCAGCGTGACGTCGCCCTTGGGCACGGCGAGCAGCTGGGCCGCGTCGAACTTCTCGGCGCGCTTCACGTGCAGCTGGTTCGGGCCCTTCATGTGCGCCTCGAACACCTCGCGCGCGACCGGCACGAGCGCCGGGTGCGCCACCCACGTGCCGTCGTGGCCGTTCTCGACCTCGCGCTGCTTGTCGGCGCGCACCTTGGCCAGGGCGCGCTCGTTCCTGGCCGGGTCGTTCTTGATCGGGATCTGGGCGGCCATGCCACCCATGGCGTGCGCCTCGCGCCGGTGACAGGTCTGCACGAGCAGCCGGCTGTAGGCGGCCAGGAAGGGCCGGTCCATGCCGACCGTGGCGCGGTCGGGCAGCAAGCAGGCCGGATCGGCGCGGAACTTCTTGATGAAGGAGAAGATGTAGTCCCAGCGTCCGCAGTTCAGGCCGGCCGAGTGGTCGCGCAGCTCCCACAGGATCTCGTCCATCTCGAAGGCGGCCAGCACGGTCTCGATCAGCACCGTGGCGCGGATGCTGCCCGAGGCGAGGCCCAGGTACTCCTGCGCGAACTCGAACACGTCGTTCCACAGGCGCGCTTCCTGGTGGTTCTCGAGCTTGGGCAGGTAGAAGTACGGGCCCGAGCCGCGCCCGAGCAGCGCGCGCGCGTTGTGGAAGAAGTACAGGCCGAAGTCGAACAGGGCGCCCGACATGACGCGCCCGTCGACGCGCACGTGCTTCTCGTCCAGGTGCCAGCCGCGCGGGCGCGCGAACAGCACGGCAGGCTGCTCGACGAGCTCGTAGCGCTTGCCCGTGCCGGCGTCGACGTGCTCGATCTTGCGCCGCACGGCGTCGAACAGGTTCAGCTGACCGCGCACGAGGTTCTCCCAGGTGGGGGAGGTGGCGTCCTCGAAGTCGGCCATGAACACCTGCGCGCCCGAGTTGAGCGCGTTGATCACCATCTTGCGCTCGACCGGGCCGGTGATCTCGACGCGTCGGTCCTGCAGCTCGGCCGGCGCGGGCGCCACGGTCCAGGCCGACTCGCGCACGGCGCGCGTCTCGGGCAGGAAGCCCGGACGCCAGCCCTGGTCGAGCTTCTTCTTCAGCGCCTCGCGCCGCGCCAGGAGCTGCGCGCGCCGGAAGCGGAACTGGCGCTCGAGCGCGAGCAGGAACTCCAGCGCAGCGGGCGCGAGGATGGCCTCGCACCCGGCCGGCACGGGCGAAGAGAGCTCGAGCCCGGGAGGCACGGGAGGCGCGGTCGTTCCAGGCCGGGCTTGCGGATGCTCGGTCATCGGTGGGCGAGGCGACGGGATGGGCTGTGCGGAGCGCATGGCGGGAGGGTCGCACGCGCGCCGGGTCGGCCGGCTTAATCGGCCGTCAGAGATGCGGCGTCTGACCTCGATCACGCCTTCTTCGACGCCGGGCGCGCGAAATCGTTTCGCGCCGCGGGATCAGGCCGTGGCGCGCAGCGCCTCGAGCTCGCGCGCCAGGGCCTCGCGCTCCGCGGCCAGGAGCTCGCGCAGACGCCGGCGCGAGGCCAGGCGCAGGAACGTCTTCACCTCGCCCCAGGTCTCCTCGCGCCAGTCGCGGTAGGCCAGGGCCACGACGCCGAGCAGCGGCGCGGCGACGCCCACGAGGCCGGCCCAGGCCGGCCCCCAGGCGCGCCAGGCGCCCGCCACGAGCAGCAGCCACCAGGGCGGGAAGAACACGAACGCCGCCAGGATGCGCACGGTCGCCACCGTGTCGGCCCCGCGCGCGGCCCGGCGTCCGAGCCAGCCCACGAAGCGGTGCGGCAGGAACCACAGCAGCGCTCCGCCCAGGGCGAGCGGCAGGCCGAGCAGCAGCACGACCAGGGCGCGCAGCGCGAAGCGCAGCACGGCCGCCGCGCGATAGGGCTGCGCGAGACCCGGCACGTCCTCGGGCGCCAGCGCCAGCCGGCGCAGGCGCTCGCCGAAGTCGGCGATGCGCGCGGCCAGGGCGTGCACGCGCTCGGGCTCGCGCGCGCGCAACGCGTGCAGCGCCGTCGCGAAGGCCTGCAGGCGCGTCAGGCGCCCTTCCTCGGCCGAGAACAGGATGCGCTCGGCGAGCTCGAGCAGGGGCTGGTCCTCCCAGCGCTCGAGGTCGAGCGTGACCGCGCGCAGCGCGGCGGCGATGCGCTCGGTCAGGTCGACCACGGCCGCGCGCTCGTCGCGCGCGTGCAGCTCGGCGAGCTCGCGCACGGGGAGCGCCGGGCCGGTCCACACGCACACGCGGCTGCGGAAGCGCGGCTTGGCGTGGTAGACGAGGCCCACGGGCACGACGGCGACGCCGAGCGCGAAGGCGCGCCGCGCCTCGGCGCCCAGCGCCATGCGCGCCGCGCCGGTCTTGAGCTTCTGCAGCGCGGGCTCGTCGTGGCTCTTGCCCTCGGGGAACAGGCACACGAGCTCGGCGCGCTCGAGGGCCGCGAACACGGCCTCGAACGTGGCCGCGTTGCCGGCCGTGTCGGCCCCGTCCTGGCTGCGGTACACGGGCAGGGCCGCGAGGCCGCGCATGACCTGGCCCAGGACGGGCATCTCGAACAGCGGCGCCTTGCCGAGGAAGCGCACCGGGCGCGTCGTGGCGCTGGCCACGAGCACGGGATCGACCAGGCCGTTGGGGTGGTTCCCGACCAGCACGACCGGCCCGCGCGCCGGCACCCCGCCGCCCAGGTGCTCGACGCGGTAGTAGCGCTGCACGGCCCAGCGCGCGAGGCCGAGGAGGAGGCGCTGCACGGGGCGCGAGTGTCCGCTGTGGTGCGAGCGGAATCCAGCGCCGCGCGCGCGCGCGCTTTGGCATGATTCCGCGGGCATCCGGGCCGCGCCGTCTCCCCCCTGCATTCCATGGCCAACCGCGACACCGCCTTCTTCGGGCATCCCGTCGGGCTCAGGACGCTGTTCCTGACCGAGATGTGGGAGCGCTTCAGCTACTACGGCATGCGCGCGCTCCTGATCCTGTTCATGGCCGCGGCCGTGGAGAAGGGCGGGCTGGGCTACTCGAGCGAGAAGGCCGGGCTGATCTACGGCATGTACACGTCGCTCGTGTACCTGATGCCGCTCGCCGGCGGCTGGCTGGCGGACAACGTGCTCGGCCTGCGGCGCAGCGTGCTCATCGGCGGCATCGTGATCATGTGTGGGCACATCCTGCTGATGCTGCACGGCACGGCCACCTTCTTCTGCGGTCTGGGCTGCGTCGTGCTGGGCACGGGTCTGCTCAAGGGCAACATCAGCGCCATCGTCGGGCAGCTGTACACGCCCGAGGACCGCCGGCGCGACGCGGGCTTCTCGCTCTTCTACATGGGCATCAACATCGGCGCCTTCTCGGCGCCGCTGGCTTGCGGCTGGCTCGCGCAGAGCGAGTCCTGGAAGGCGCGCCTCGCGGGCTGGGGCCTGGATCCGCTC
>Ga0315910_10002453_pt1 | contig 16318 bp, 16 predicted proteins | sample EdamamesoilMG_FD_204470 | JGI IMG/M metagenome (GOLD analysis project Ga0315910, IMG submission 204470) | Garden soil microbial communities collected in Santa Monica, California, United States - Edamame soil | ecosystem: Environmental > Terrestrial > Soil > Garden | place: USA: California... | reverse complement strand
CTGGTCATCGACATCGAGAGCGATCACAACACGCGCGAGACTGCGCGGCGCGTGGCGAAGATGTACGTCAACGAGGTCTTTCGCGGCCGCTTCGTGCCGATGCCCAAGATCACCGAATTTCCGAACGCCTCGCGCCTCAACGAGCTCATGATCATGGGGCCCGTCACCGTGCGCAGCGCCTGCAGCCATCACCTGTGCCCGATCATGGGACGCCTCTGGATCGGCGTGATGCCCAACGAGCAGTCGAACCTCATCGGACTCTCCAAATACTCGCGGCTCGTCGAGTGGATCATGACGCGACCGCAGATCCAGGAAGAGGCGGTGCTCCAGCTCGCGGACATCCTCGTGGAGCGTGTGAATCCCGACGGCCTCGCCGTGGTCATGGAAGCCGACCACTTCTGCATGCATTGGCGCGGCGTGAAGGACAACGCATCGAAGATGACCAACAGCGTCATGCGCGGCGTGTTCCTGAAGGATGGCACGCTTCGCCGCGAATTCCTCTCGCTGATCAATCTCAAGGACGAATGAGTCAACGCGCGTACCAGCGCTAACCTCGCACCTCGCCAATACGTCGTATCTCGCGTCAGCCCCAGCGCGGCCCGCCGTCCGAACCTGAACGTCGCGCCTTTTCGAGCGCCCATGGAATGAACCCGGGAATCTCCGGGGGCGCGAGGACTTCGCGAATGTCCGCCGTCTGCCACCCGGTCCGCGCCGAGATATCCCCATCGTCCATGCCCGTCAGCGCCAACCTACGAATGGCCGAGCGCTGCGCGTCCGACGTCATCAGCCTGAATTGCAGTTTCGATTTCTGGTCCATGGCACCCCCAAAAAAAGTTGAGAACGCTAGGATTCACGTGGGGCGCATTTTAAGAACCCGCCTTCGAGTTTCAAGAGGCCGGAGTCGAACGGGGCCCCTTGAACTTTTTCGACGTATTCCCAGATTTCCGCCGTCCAAAATCCACATCTGCATTGGAGGTGCACATGTTTGGCAGCGCATATTCCGAGAGTCCGCTCCTGGCGCAATTCCGGCGCCTGGAGGAGGAACTCGATGAAGTTTTCGGCAGCGCGACACCCTGGACCGGGGGCATCCGCTCACTGCCGCCGGGCGCCTTTCCGGCGATCAACGTGGGCGCCACCGACGAACACGTGACGGTTTACCTGTTCGCGCCGGGCATCGACGCCAGCAAGCTGGATATTTCAATCCAGCAGAACGTACTCACCGTGAAGGGCGAGCGCGAAATCTCGCGTGACGAGGAAGCGACCTACTACCGGCAGGAAAGATTCGGGGGAGAGTTCCGCCGTGTGATCAGCCTGCCCGATGACGTCGACCCCGAGCGCGTGGAGGCGTCCTATCGCGATGGTGTCGTTCAGATATCGGTTCGCAGGCGCGAGGCTGCGAAGCCGCGACAGATCTCTATCCGCTGAGTCAGGAGGCAACATGGCAAACGAAGTGAAGACCCAATCCGCGTCCGCGGGCGAGGGCAGACAGTCGCTCATGAATGCTGCGCCAACGGCCGCCATTCGACCCTCTGTCGACATCTTCGAGACCGCCGACGGAATCACACTCCAGGCGGACATGCCGGGCGTTTCGAAGGAAGGACTCAACCTGAGAGTCGATGGTGCCAATCTGCTGGTCGAGGGAACGATCGGCATTGCGCCCGACGAGAAAATGGCTGCGCGTTACGCGGACGTGCGCTCCACGCTGTATCGCCGCAGCTTCGTACTGGGCAATGAACTGGAGCCCGAGCGCATCGAAGCAGACCTCAAGAGCGGCGTGCTGACCGTTCGCATACCGAAACGGCCCGAGCTGCGTCCCCGCAAGATCGAAGTGCGGAGTTCGTAACGCGGGAATTCGTCGAGCCCCTCAGCGCGCGGCGTGAGCCTTGCACACGCCGCGCGCGGTTCCTTTTCGTCGCCCCGCATCCGCCGGACTCACTCATTGACCCGGCAGTTTCTGCGCGAGTGCCTTGTGCTCCTTGAGCGTGGGCAGCGTCTTCTTCGCGAACTGCGCAAGATCAGCATCGCTCGAGCTGGTGGCACTTTCGAACAGCGCGAGCGCCTTCGAATGGTCCATGTTCATGTGCTCGGCATAGGCCTGGTCGAACTCCTTGCCGTTCTTGCTCTTCAATGTGTCCAACATCTGCTTGTGGTCTGCGTCCAGCTGCCTCGGCGCGCTGAGCCCCTTGCGTGCCGCGATCGATGAGAGCTCGCTGTTCGCCTTTTCATGATCTGCCACCATGCGTTCGGCAAAGCTGCGGATGGCGGGGTCCTGCGATTTGCTCAATGCGACTTTGCCGGCTTCGACTTCGGTCATGCCCGCCATCGCGGCGGTCTTGACGAAGACGCTGGGCGCCGGGGGTGTGCTTTCGGCTTCGGCAGCCATGGCTGCGCTCGAGACGCCGGAAATCGCCAGGAAAAGCAGGGTTCTGGATACGTTCATATGACACCTCCGTTGTGAAGTTCAGTCTGTGTTGCGCCTCGTGACGGTGATGTCCGCATTCGATGGCGCGGCCTGTCAGCGAACGATGAAACGAACCACATGAGTTCCGACTGACAAGCGGGGGATCCCTCCGACGTGGCGGCAGTGCCGCGCGGGGCAATCCTCTTACCATCACACCGCGCGAGCGCTGATGCGGCGATGCCTTCCCGCAACTCACGATGCGTGCCACTACGCCGCGCGCCTCGGCCCCGGGGCGACGCGATGTCATAAAACGTCAGGAGACAACCAGCATGAAACAGCGAGAAAAGGCCGAGAGCCAGGGAACGCGCGGCAATGACAAACCCGTCCAGCCCACGCCGGAAGATCAGAGTGGCTCCGCGGGCCGGCCGACGGACACACACGAGCGCGGACGCGCGACGGATGCGGGCCAGGATCGCTACGGGCAATCGGGTCATGGTGGAGGCCGGAACCGGGAGACCGCGGGCCAAGCGCGGTATCGCCGGTCAGGTCCGGATGGAAGCGTGCAGCCGCACCCCGACAGCAATGAGGGTTCGGGGCGTCCGGATGTCGATCCGCACGACGATCAGAATTCGCGGGACGATCGCGGAAAGCAGTAGGGATCGAAGCAAACAGGATCGGGTGCGGGTCGGTAGACTCGCGCCCATGAAACCCATCCTTCGCGTCGTCACGAGTGCAGCCGTCCTGATTTTCTCCGTTTCGACTTTCGCGCAAGGCACGTCGAAGAATCTCGCCGTGCTCGCGAAGGGCGCAGCGCCCGACGCCACCTGGAAATGGGAACTGCAGTTCTGGCCCGGCAATGACAAGTGCGCGGGGTCCGGGCGGCAGGATTGCGGCACTGAAGTCCTTTACATCCAGAACGACAGTCCGGACGTCATCGAATGTTCGGGCTTCGTGGAATACAAGAGCGCCCGGGCGGGCAAACACGATTTCCAGACGCGCATCCGCGGGAACGACAGCTGGTCGGATCCCATCATCCTCGATGCGTACGGCTACGCGATCAAGGCGCAGGAAGTCCATTGCGCGAAGTACGTTCCTGAGCCGGTGCTCGCGAGACCCGAAGGCTGCAAGGCGGATTCGAGCGGTGCGGATCTGGCGGACTTCTATCCCAAGGAATCGCTGAACATCGAAGAGACGGGACTGGTGCGCGTGCGACTGACGCTGCCGAAAGCCCAGGGCAAGGCGACGGAGGTTCGTGTCGTCGATCGCTCGCCGTACAAGCGCCTGGACGTGGCGGCGGTGAAGTTCGTCAAGGCTCTCACGTTCACGACCACGTGCGCGCCGACGACGTTCGACCTGGGGATCAAATTCTCGCTAGCTGAATGAGGCCCGTGACGATCGCCATCACGCCGATCACCCGTGCGATGCGCTGACCGGCGGGCGCGACGCGTTCGGCGGTGATGGCGAGCGTCACGAGCGTCATGGCGCGCAGATCCATGACGCCGAGGACCAGCAGGATGGCGGTCAAGCCGGCGCAGCAGCACAGGCAGCTCGTACCCAGGCGCCAGCCGTGTCGCCAGGCGGCGCTCGCTTCACCGGGTGTGTAGATAGGTGGCGTACGGCAGCAGTGTAGTTGGCTGGATTTCCATGTGGTGAATTGCAGCGCGCCGGCCAGGATGATGGTGCAGCCGGCGATGACAGGGACGGCGCGTGAAACTGCGGGCACCTGCATCGTGAGTTCAGCGAGCACCATGCCGACGGGAAGCGTGGCGACTCCCGCTAAGGTCCAGACTGCGAAGTACCCCAGCGCCACGATAGCGGTGAGTCTGTCGAGCCGCGAGGCCGCGCTGGCGCGAATCGCCTGTCGATATCGCAGCAGTGCAGGCGTGACCGCAGGCGCCATCATCGCCACCATCATCACCGTCCACATTCCCAGGAAAGCGGCAGCGGCGCCGGCCCACGATTGCCCCGGCATCCGCATCCAGGTCATCGACATCGTCCAGCCCCCGGGCATTTCCATGCCGGGCATCGTCGACATGGAGACGTACCCGGAGATCGTCGCCGCCGCGCTGGTCATGAAGACCAGCGCGACGACGGCGAGGAAGCCGGCGTCGAAACGATGAGCGCGACGCAGGGAGTTCATCGCGAACTACGGCTTCGGGTGTCCCGCACCACCATACTCGTCATGGCGCTTCCACCATATTCCGGTTTCGTTGCGGCCGAGCGGGGCCCGGTCTAACCACTGGAATGCGCCCCACAGGCCATCGAGCCCGCGTGCATACGTGGAGTAGGTGTGATGCACGGCGCCGTCCTTGAGGGCGAACGTGCTCATGCCCGGGCGGTCACGCGTGAACGTCGGCACGTCGGTGCCGCAAGTGGCGGCGAACTGGGACAGGACCTCCGGGAATTCATCGGCCTTGTCCATCGCATGTTCGCCACGCGAGAAGTTGTATTCGATGGTGCCGGCGCGCTGCTCCGCTTCCGTGAACGCAATGTTGAAATCGAAGTTGAAATCGCCGCCGGCCGACGACGCCCATGGAAACGTCCAGCCCATCCGCCGCTTGTAGGCCTGCAGCTTCGCGAGCGGCGCACGCGAAACGGCGCACAACGACACGTCGTGATTGGCGAGATGCACCGCGAAACCTTCGAAGCCGTCGGCAATCATCGAACACGACGGGCAGCCGGCCTTGAAGTCCGGGCCGAACATGAAGTGGTAGACCATGAGCTGCGAACGGCCGCGGAACAGGTCCTTAAGCGTGGCTGTTCCGGAGTCGGTCTCGAAACGGTACTCCTTATCTATGCGCACCCAGGGCAGTGCCTGGCGCTGCTGGGCCAGTTCGTCGCTGCGGTGTGTGAGTTCCTTCTCGGCCTTGAGCAATTGGAGGCGTGCGGCAAGCCATTCCTGCCGGGTGCCAGTCTTGTGAGTCATGGGGAAATCCCTCCAGGGAGTGATAGATCAGTGGTTAGTGATGCGTGCCAGGGGTGAGGCATAGAACTTTTCGATACGCGCATAGCGCATCGATGAGATCTTTTTCGTCAGCGAGGATCTTCGCCTTCTCCGCCTCGCCGATGATCTGGATCATGTAGCTGTGCTCGGCGTTTCCCTGCTTGTCCACGAAGGGATAGAGCAGCGTGGAGAAGTCCGCGAGATCCGGAGCGGCGCCGATGTCCTCGTTGGTGAGATGCGGTGCGTAGAACATGAGATGTGGCATGGCCATGGTCTGAACCGACATGTCGGGAGGCCCGAAGGTGCGCATGATCGGCGCCACCATGTATGACAGGCCTGGCTTTGCGGGCGGCACGTAGGTCTTGTCCCGGAATCGCTTCTCGATCTCCGCCTTCAGCGCCGTGGGGCCCATGCCCTGGGCGCGAAGCCTGGCGGCATCGAGCATGACCTGGAAGTAGGTCTTCACGCCGGCGGCGTCGTAGCAGATGCCGTAGTAGATGTCATTGCGGTAGTCAGCCGCCTCCCATTGCGTGCGCTGAACGGCGCACGCGATGCCGCTGGTGCCGGGCCGGCTCAATGCGTAACCCTTCTGCGGATCGAGCAGGTAAACGGCAGCTTTCGCACGAAGGCGCGGCGGAATCGCTGCGAGCGCGAATTGCGTCTCGAGTCCCGCCGGCATCTTTTCCAGCGTGGTCTCGGCGGCGTGGAGCGGTGTCTCGGCGGGCAGGCTGAGCAGGCCGGCGGCGACGAGTGCGGTAGTCATGCGGTGTGGTTTGTTCATGGGATAAATTTAGGGGGAGGCATGGCGCGGGTGGGAGTGACAAGTTTGGCGGGATTCCATTGGACTCGTTGATCAGCGCCGCGGGCCGATCGCTCGCGGCGGGTGATCCGCTGGGCGCATTGAAGCTCGTGTCCCTGCGCGACGATGCGCCGGCGCTCGCGTTGCGCGGCATCGCGATGGCGCAACTCGGCGAGTTCGCGCGCGCGAAGGTGCTGCTGCGCCAAGCGGCCCGAGCATTTGGTGCGAAAGAGCCGATGTCACGCGCGCGCTGCATCGTGGCCGAGGCGGAAGTGGCGCTGGCCTCGCGAGATCTCGGGTGGCGCGTGGCGGCGCTCGAATCGGCGCGCGAGACGCTCGAATCCCAGGGCGATCTCGCCAACGCGGCGCATGCGCGGTATCTCGAGGTACGAAGGTTGCTGCTCATCGGACGTCTCGAGGATGCCGAATGCGCACTGGCCCAACTGGATTCCACGCAGCTGAATCCTGCGCTGCGCACGGCGCACGAACTCGTTGTCGCCGGAGTCGCGATCCGGCGCGTTCGCGCGAAAGAGGCGCGCGCAGCCCTGATGCGCGCCGAACGCTCCGCGCGCGCGGCCGGCATCCCGGCGCTGTGGGCGGAAGTCGATGGCGCGCTCCATGTCCTGAACGGCAATGCCGCGCGGCGAATCGCGCAAGGTATCGATCAGCCGCTCAAGCTCGAAGACGTGGAGGCTCTGCTCGCATCGAAAGCCTTCATCGTGGACGCCTGTCGGCTCGTCGTGCGCCAGGCGGGTGTCGTGATTCCGCTTGCGAAACGGCCTGTGCTGTTCACGTTGGCACGAGCGCTGGCGGAAGCCTGGCCGCGTGATGTTTCGCGCGACGAGCTCATCGCGCGCGCATTTCGTCTGAAGCACTCGGACGAGTCGCATCGCGCGCGATTGCGCGTGGAGATCGGCCGGCTGCGCCGGGTGCTTCGCTCGATGGCCGACATTTCAGCAACACCGCGAGGCTTCGCACTGGGCGTACGCCGGACCCGCGATGTGGTTGTACTCGTGCTCCCGGTGGAAGAGGAATACGCGAGCGTGCTCGCGCTGTTGTCGGATGGAGAGTCCTGGTCCAGCTCCGCGCTCGCCCTGGCACTCGCCACCAGCCAGCGCACCGTGCAGCGGGCACTCGACGAGCTGGCAGCGGCCGGAAAAGTGCAGACCTTCGGCCGCGGACGCTCGCGTCGATGGCTGACACCGCCGCTGCCCAGATTCACGACGTCATTGTTACTCCCTGCTGCACTGCCGATTGACTAGGATTCGCCCATGGCAAACACCAAAGCAGACATTGTCCGAGAGTACGGGCCGTTCGAAGGCGTCGAAGGCGTGCATGGCGTCACCTACGACGGCGAGAACGTCTGGTTCTGCTCCGGCGACAGGCTGAACGTCGTCGATCCCGAGAGCGGCAAGCTGAAGCGCACCCTCGAAGTTGCGTCGAACGCCGGTACCGCATTCGATGGCAAACACCTGTTTCAGATCGCCGGCGGCAAGATCAACAAGATCGATCCGGACACCGGGCGCGTACTGCATACGATTCCCGCGCCGGGAAATGGCAATGATTCCGGCATGGCGTGGGCCGAAGGTTCGCTATGGGTGGGCGAATATCGCGCGCGCAAGATTCACCAGGTCGACCCGGAATCCGGCAAGGTGCTGCGGTCCATCGAATCGAATCGCTTCGTCACCGGCGTGACCTGGGTAAATGGAGAGATGTGGCACGGCACGTGGGAAGACGATGCCAGCGAACTCAGGCATATCGACCCACAGAACGGCAAAGTGCTCGACAGTGTCGAGATGCCGACGGGTGTCTTCGTGTCGGGTCTCGAGTCGGACGGAAAGGATCGGTTTTATTGTGGGGGCGGCAAAGGCGGAGTTGTCAGGGCCGTCAGAAAGCCCCGGCGAGCGTGAGACTCATCCGGCTTCGTATTTGAAGCGGGTGTTGCATCTTGCGGTCGAACTGTCACAACCCGCAGGGGTCAGTCGTCTTTGAGACATGACACATCCATCCGCATCGACCGCCGATGCCGCCGTCGTGTTCGCGGAGAACCGCGGCCGGCTCTGGAGCATTGCCTATCGCATGCTCGGCTCGCGTGCCGATGCAGACGATGCGGTGCAGGATGCGTACCTGCGTTGGCACGGCGCGCGGGCCGACGAGATTCGCACGCCGCAGGCCTGGCTGGTCACCACGGTCACGCGGATCTGCATCGATCGACTGAAGCGCCTCCGCACCGAGCGAGAGCATTACACCGGCCCCTGGCTGCCTGAACCCCTGGTCGAGGAAATCCCGGCAGCGGATCACGCCGCCGAGCTCGCGTCGGAGCTTTCCGTCGCGCTGCTCGCCGTGTTGGAACGCTTGGCTCCCGAGGAGCGAGCCGCATTCCTCCTGCGCGAGATGTTCGACAGCGGCTATGGCGACATCGCGCAGATTCTCGGCAAGAGCGAAGTGGCCACGCGACAGATCGTGAGCCGAGCGACGAAGCGCGTGCGCGATGAGCGCCCTCGTGTGGCGGTGAGCGATGAGGCGAAACTTCGCCTGCTCGACGGTCTCGTGCACGCCTTGCAGACGCAGGATCGCGAGGGGCTGCTGAAACTGCTCGCAAAGGATTCGGCGTGGACTTCCGATGGCGGAGGCAAGGCGCGCGCCGCACGCAAAGTGATCCGCGGTGCCGAGAAGGTGGCGCGCTTCGGCACGGGCGTGTTCCGAAAAATCGTTTCGCACGTCGTGTTCCAGCCGGTCAAGGTGAATGGCGAGCCAGGCATCGCCTCGCTTTACGACGGGCAGCTGTTCGCGGTCATGACCATCCGCACCGACGGCCACCGCATTCTCGACGTCTACAGCATTCTCAATCCGGACAAGCTCCGAGGAATCACACTATGAAAACGCGCATCGACTTCACGAAGATCTCTCCCAAGGCCCTGCAGGCCATGATGGGACTGCAGACCTACGTCAACCATTCCAGCCTCGAGCACAGCCTGCTCGAGCTCGTGAAGATGCGCACCTCGCAGATTAATGGCTGCGCATACTGCCTCGACATGCATTCCAAGGATGCGCGCGCCGCGGGCGAAACCGAGCAGCGTCTCTATCTGCTCAGCGCGTGGCGCGAAGCGCCGTTCTACAGCGAGCGCGAGCGCGCGGCGCTCGAATGGACCGAGGCGATGACGCTGTTGACCGAAGGGCACGTGCCGGACGATGTCTATGCGAGTGCGCTCGGGCAATTCAGCGAGGCGGAGCTCGTCGACTTATCGATGGCCATCGTTGCGATCAATGGCTGGAATCGACTCATGGTGGGCTTTCGAGGCGAGGCGGGCACGTACCAGGTGCGGCCGCGCTCGCCAGCATTGACAACCGCTTGACGGCAAGAACCGGCCGCGTGAGCGTCTTGCCCTAAGGAAACAGCGAAGTCCAACTACCATCCCCCCAATGGGGGAGAAGAAAACCTTCGAAGTGATCTCAATGTTTCGGGCGTCGGGTCGATAAGATGCCCCCCGTCGCCAATGTGGCGATTTCACTCAGAAGGATTGTTTCAATGTCTTCGTCGAATCTTGCCGTGCGCATGGAACACACGGCAACGGATCAGCTGTCCCAACCCCCGCGTCCCCTCACTCGCGTCGCCGCGAACGAGGATACGGGCCGGATGAGAAGCCTCCGACTGCGCACTTCGTTCACGAACAGGAAGTTCGTTTCTCGCGATCAGGGTCTGCGGCTATTCCGCATTCGTTGATTCGCTAACCAACCGCTCCGCCATCGCTCGCATCTGCGACGATGCGCGGATGCAATGAACCCGCCGGCTCATTTCAGGTAGCCGTACTGGGTCAGCCAATACCGTTTCATCGGTTGCGATAGCCGCGCCAGACCCACTCGAGTGCCTGCGGAAGAGTTTGTTCGCGCACCTTCTTGTCGCAATGGCCGGAGTCGAGCGCGTAGCTGTATTGGTACTCGTAACCCTTGTCCTTGAGTACCTTCGCCATGCGGTGGTTAGCCATGACCCAGTCGTGCATGTCGTCGCGCATCACATTCGGGTTGTAGAGGTCGCGGTCGCCGACATGCATCCAGATGCGGATGGGCTTGCGTTCGGACTTCGCGATGATGCCGTCGTGATAATCCCACGCACCGCCGGGGTTCGCGGGATTCCAGGGCCACTGCTGGTTCACGTAGGTGCCTGAGTAGCTGACGATGCGGCGATACCACTCCGGGTGATACCAGGCCATGGTGAACGCGGCCGCGGCGCCGGAGCTGCAGCCCATGGCCGCGCGGCCATCGGGGTTGTCCGTGAGTTTCACATCGGCGTTCTTTTCCACCGCCGGAAGCACTTCAGCCTGGATGAACTCCGCGAACTTGCCCGAGAGCGTGTCGTACTCGAGACCGCGCTCGTTACCTTGCGCATCGCCACCGCCGTTCTGGATCGCAACCACGACGATGGGAGGAATGCGCTTCTGCGCGATGAGATTGTCGAGCACCTGCGACGGGATCGTGGTGTTCGGGTCGCCGAACTTTGGCCCGTCATGCATCACCAGGAACGGAGCCGGCTTGTTCCGCTTGTTCTTCGCGGGGACGTAGACCGTGATGGCGCGCTGGTAGTCCTTCGGATGCGTTTCGACGATCAGTGACTTCGGGTTGTTGGGGTCGGGCGTGCCGAACACATCGCGCGCGATGCCGGGATAGAACTGACTGTCCTTCGAGTCCATGACGAACTGGTGGACCTTGCCCTGGGGCACGCGGTCGACCGTCGTGAACTCGGGAGCCGGGACGTAGTCGGGGCCGATGATGAAATCGCCACTCTTATCTATGGGAGCGTTGGCGCCAGCGCCCGTGATCTTCGTGAAAGCCGGAGCACCGGGGATGTCCGGCGCGCGAGTCGGTGGAGTGGGGCGGGCCGCAGGTGCGGCGGGCGTGGGCGGTGTCTGCGCGAAGGCGATGGCGGGCGCCGCCAGCAGACAGATCAGAGTCCACAACGATTGCTTGAGCGGCACCGGAACCTCCTTGAAAACGCGCCGTATCGTAGGGCGTGGGCGACTCTGCCACAATGCGCCGCATGTGCTACTCAGCCCAGATCCAGGCCGCGTACCTGAAATACCTGCGCGAGACCGGCGCGGAGATGGACATCGACCAGTTCGTCGAGATCTTCGGTGCGCGGGTCAGTGACTCGAGCATCCGCATTCCGCGCGCCGTGGAGCGCTGGTTCGACGAGCCGAAGTCGGATGGCGAGCGTCAGATCAAGGGTTTCATCGATCAATACCGCGCGGCGGAGATCACCAAGCTCGAGAAAGAATTGTTTGCCCAGCGAAAGCGTCTCGCCGATGCAGAGCGCACGCTCGCCTCGAAGGCGACGAAGGCGGCCGCGGAGAGCAAACGTATCGCCGGCAACAAGATCGAGCAGGCAATGACGCGGCTCGAGCGGTTGAAGGCGACCAAGCCCCACGTCGCCGAAGCGCGCATCTTTCCCATGCACTACGCGCCCATCGTCATGCAGGACGGTGACCGGCGACTCATGCGGCTCGGGCGCTATCACTGCCGCAAACCAGGCGAGGCCGAGTTCATCGATCGCAAACTACCCGGGCTCTACAACGCGCGTCGCGACAGCCTCGGCAAGTACTGGCAAGGATTGTTTGGCGTCTCACACGCCGTGATGCTCGTGGAGTCCTTCTTCGAGAACGTGGATCGCGAGGGCAAGAACCATGTGCTTCACTTCGTGCCGAAGCCGGCCGACACGATGATCATCGCGTGCCTCGTGGCTACCTGGCAGGACCCGAAGGGCGGGCGGCCGTTGTTGTCCTTTGCCGCGATCACCGACGAACCACCGGCCGAGGTCGCGGCGGCCGGGCACGACCGCATGATCATCAACCTGAAGCCAGAGCATCTCGATGCCTGGCTGACGCCGAAGGGCCGGTCGCCGGAGGAATTGCAGTCAATCCTCAGCGACCGGCAGACACCGTACTACGAGCACGAGGTGATGGCGGCGTAGTCCTACCAGGCTTGCGAAAGGATGGCGCGAAATCGCGGTTCGGCGCGTAGCGACTGGAACGCGTACCAAGTCTGGATGCCCTGCAGAACGATGGCCTGAGGCGAGCGCGCCTGCTGCTCGAGCGTGGCCAGCGCATCATCGCGACGTCCGAGGCCGTTCTCGACCATGGCGACATACATCGAGATATTGATGTCGCGCTGTGCCAGTTCTTTCAGCATGCCGAGCGCGCGGTCAGCTTCCTCGATATGTCCGGTCACGGCGAACGCATAACCTGCGTAAGCCAGGGTGGAAGGGCCTTGCGGCTCCAGCGACAGCGCCGTGCGCGCCTCTTTCACCGCGTCGTCCATCCGGCCCGTGGCAAGTTCGGTGACCGTCATGAACGCGTGAGATCGGGCAAGCGTCGGCGAGAGTTCCATCGCGCGCTGAAGGTGGGCGCGCGCTTCGGTGAAGCGTCCCGCGGCGTTGAGCATCTCGCCCAGATCCGTGTTGATGATGGCCGACAAAGGGTCGAGCTGCCGGGCGATTTCGAGCTCCGCGCAGGCATCTTCCAGGCGGTTGGCGAAGCGCAGGTAATACGAATACCAGTGGTGTGCCGTTGCGTAGTTAGGATTGAGCTCGAGGGCCCGGCGAAATGCGTCGGCCGACGTGCGCCATTCTTTCGAGCTGACGCGCACGAGGCCAAGCGTTGCGTGGGCGCCCGCGAGCGACGCATCCAGTTCGAGTGCGCGCTGAGCAGCGGCGATGGCCTTGGGCGAATTGTCCTCGAAGCGCGCCGCGCCGTAGAAGGGTTGAAGCGCGAGGACGTCGGCGAGTCCCGCATGCCCGGGTGCGTAGCCTGGGTCCCGAGCGATCGCCTGCTCGAAGTATTGTCGCGCTTTCTCGAGATCGACCGCGGTTCGCATGTTCCAGTGGTAGCGTCCGAGCAGGCAGAGCTCATAGACCTGCGGGTCCACGCGGCGAGAGAGCATGGGCTTCGAGGTGTGCAGCGCAACGGTGCCGCTGATCTTGTTGGCGATGGCTTGAGAGACCTCGGCTTCGATCGCAATGATGTCTTCGACGCGCCGCTCATACTTCTCGGCCCACAGATGTTGATCCCGGACTGCGTCGATGAGCTGAACGGTGACGCTCACGTGATCGCCAGAACGCACCACCGAGCCTTCGACGATGGCCTGGACGCCCAATTCTTTGGCGATCTGGGTGACGGACTTGTTGGTGTGCTTGTATCCCATCACCGAGGTTCTCGAAATCACGCGCTGTGGCAGGGTTTGCGCGAGGCGGGTGATGACTTCCTCGGTAATGCCGTCGGCGAAGTATTCCTGGTCGGCATCGGGCGACAGATTCTGCAGTGGCAACACAGCGAGCGAATGGATCTTGGTTGGTTGCTCGGAATCGAATGGCCGCGCGAGGAACCAGAAACCCGCCGCCGACAGGATCGCCCACGCGGCGAGCCCAAGCGCCCAGCGCTTGCGAGGTGAGGGCGATGAAATACTCGGCGTCGGCGTCGGCGTCGGCGAATCGATTACTTCGACGGGCACCAGGAACCGGTAACCCCGCTTGGCAACGGTTTCGACGAACCGGGGATGGTCTGCCGAGTCACCGAGGGCATCACGGACTTTCTTGATCGCCGCGTTGATACCCTGTTCGTACTCGACCACGGTGCGGCTGTTCCACATCCGCGACCGCAGTTGCTCGCGCGTCACCACATGTTGGGGATAGTCGAGCAGCGCAAGAAGCAGGAGCAAAGGCTTTTCCTGCAACCGGATCACAGTGTCTCCGGTTCGCAATTCCCCCGCGGCCAGGTCCAGTTCGAATTCCGCGAATCTGTAAGTTCGCTCGTTCATCCGCTGCCTTACTTTGTCCCAATCTCGAATCGGAAAACAGGCGCACTGCAAGCTCATGATTTTGTTAGGTGATTCCTGATGAATGTTCGTTTCATAAGAATTTCATTCCCGGTGAATTGAGGATTTCGCGCGCCTAACAGAGTACTGACGGGCACAACCATAAGCGGGGCAATCCCATGTCGCGGCGCACTCCTTCCTTCACTCTGTGTGTGGCGCTCGGCGCCCTTTGGCTTTCGGGATGCGGAGGAGGGGGAGGAGACGACCCGCCGCCGCCGGTCACTACCTACTCCGTCGGTGGCAATGTCACCGGACTCTCCGGCAGCGTAGTGCTCCGGCTGAATGGCGCTAACGACCTGACGATCGATGCATCTGCCGGGTTCTCGTTCACGAGCCGACTGGCCGGTGGTGCAGCCTACACGGTCACCGTGCAGACACAGCCTGCGGACCAGACCTGTGCCGTGACGAACGGCTCGGGCACGGTCGCGAGCGCGAACGTGGCAAACGTCGCCATCGTCTGCACTAATAACCCCCACACCGTGGGCGGCACGGTCACGGGCTCGACGGGTCCCGTCGTCCTGCAACTCAATGCCGGTAGCAATCTCACGGTGGCAGCCGCCGGTGGATTCACCTTCGGCACCACTTTGACCAATGGCAATGCGTATGCAGTGACTGTGCTCACGTCACCGGCCCAACAGTCCTGCACGGTGACCAACGGCTCCGCCAACATCGCGACTGCCAACATCACCAACGTTTCCGTCACCTGCGCAAACATCCCGGTCATCGCCGGTGTCGTCGCGGTGGGGACGCCTCTCGTCGGCACCGTCACGGTGAAGGACGCGGTGGGCGCCACGAAGACGGTAGTCATCGGCGTCAATGGCGCGTATTCCATCGACGTGACTGGCATGACCGCTCCTTTCGTGCTGCGTGCGGAAGGCACGGCCAACGGGCATACCTATGTCATCCACTCAGCAGCGTTGGCCGCGGATCTCGGTGGCAACATCAACATCACCCAGCTCACGGATCTTGCCATCTCGAACCTAGCGGGCCAGATTGCCCGGGCGTATTTCGACGCCGGCAACTTCAGCGCGCTAACGCCGGCAGCGCTCGACGCCGAAGTCACCCTGTTGCGAACGCGGCTGCTGCCGATCCTGCAGGCACTGGGCGTCGACGCCAGCATCGATCTGCTGCGCGCGCGATTCACGCCCACGGAGAGCGCGCTCGATGACGCACTCGACCTGCTGCGCGTCGGCATGAACCCGGCCAACACGCTGGCGACCATCACCAATGTCGTGACCCGACAGCAGATCCAGGACGACATCACGGTGCCCGCGAGCGCGGAGAACAACCCCGCGGTCATGACCGACACCGCCAACGTATTGATCGGGATTACCGACCTCGAGGCGGTGAAAGCGGCGGTCACGGCGTTTGGCGGCCTGTTCGCAAACGGCCTGCCGTCGCCCGCGGCCCTGTCTGCGAGGCTCACCGACAACTTCCTCGCCGATGATCTCGATCGTGCCGCGATGGCCGCGTTACTCGCCAGCGAGACGAGCCTCGCGCAATCCCAGTGGTCCGACGTCGATGTAAGGATCATGAACTACGACAATCCGGCCGCGATCACGGCCTCCGTCGCGTTCACCATCAAGGACGCGAATGGCGTGGAGATCGATCGCGTCAAGGATTTCGTCCTGCGCCGCGATCCGGACAATGTCTGGCGCCTCATGGGCAACATGCGGGTCATGCATGCGGGCGCGGACGTTCTCGTGTATCGCGGCAGCACCTGCACTTCGACCGGCATTGAATTCGAGATTGATGACGACCTCCCGTCGAACAACGGCGGCGTGATCAATCATCTCATCGTGGCGGGACCGGGCCTGCCCGCGGCAGGTCTGCGCTTCGAGCCGACGGGCGATGGAGAATTCGTGATTGCCGGTTCCGGGGGTGGCTACTACGTCTTCGCGGACAGTTGCGGATACGCCGCGCTCAGTGACGCCGCCATAGCTGCACTCCCTGACAACGCGTTCTATTTCGTCATCCCCTACACAAGTGCCGACAACAGCACCCGGCTGAATTTTCCGGGCGGGCTTGTTTTGCCGGGTAGTCCGCTTAATGGCACCTATGTGAACGTGGTGGAGAAGCGCCCGCCGACGCTCGCGGAAACTCTGGCAAGCAATTCGTTCCCGACCATCGCCTCGCCGACGCGCGCTGCACTCGCGGACTACAATGGCGGCGCGATGTCGATCTCCGTTGGCAATCTGAACGTGAGCCAACAGGCTGGCCTGACCTTGCAGTATAGGACGCGGCTGGGCGGTGACGCGGACGTCGACGCCGATATCTCGCCATCGGCCAACGGCACTCTGAGCACGACTTT